>Ga0181527_1000778_pt1 | contig 35812 bp, 31 predicted proteins | sample PEATcosm2014_Bin_30_FD_119762 | JGI IMG/M metagenome (GOLD analysis project Ga0181527, IMG submission 119762) | Peatland microbial communities from MTU Mesocosm Facility, Houghton, MI, USA - PEATcosm2014_Bin06_60_metaG | ecosystem: Environmental > Terrestrial > Soil > Wetlands > Peat | place...
GCGCGGCGCAGGATTTTGCCGACGGCGCTCTTGGGAATGTCGTCGACGAAGCGCACGCTCTTGGGCGCCTTGTAGGCGGCGACGCGCCCGCGCACGAAGGCGATCATCTCCTGTTCGAGCGCCGCGTCGGCGGACGCGCCGGCGCGCAGAGCGACGAAGGCGGTCACCGCCTCGCCCCATGTCTCGTCCGGCAGCCCGACCACCGCCGCCTCGCGCACCACGGGATGGCCGGCGAGCGCATCCTCGACCTCGCGCGGATAGACGTTGTAGCCGCCGGTGACGATCATGTCCGAGGTTCGGTCGACGAGATAGAGATAGCCCGCGGCGTCGAAGCGTCCGACGTCGCGTGTGCGCAGCCACCCGCCGGGCAGGAACGTCTGCGCGTTGAGCGCGTCGGCGCCGAGATATCCGACCATCGCGAAGGGCGCGCGGACGGCGATCTCGCCGGGCTGGCCGTTTTCGACGTCTTGCCCTTCGGGGTCGACGAGCCGCACTTCGCAGTCGAGGCTGGGACGCCCGCAGGCGAGCCGCCGTTCGCGCGCCCCCTCGCCGACGTGATCGGCCTTGGCGAGCACCGTGATCGCGAGCGGCGCTTCGGTCTGGCCGTAATACTGGACGAAGCGCGGCCCCCAGAGGTCGAGCGCGCGCTCGATGGTCGGGCGCGGCATCGGCGAGGCGCCGTAGATGATCGTCTCCACGGAGCTCAAATCCCGCCGCTCGATCCCCTTCTGGTCGAGCAACATGCCGAGCATCGTCGGCACGAGGTTCAGCGCGGCGGGGCGCAGCCGCTCGATCGCGTCGAGATAGGCCGCCGGCTGGAAGCCGGGCAGCACCAGCGACCGCCCGCCGCGCAGCCAATAGGGCAGCACGAATGTGCCGCTGGCGTGGATCAGCGAGGCGGCGTGCAGCATCGCCTCGCCGCGCCGCGGCTCGACGAGGTTGAGCAGGATGTTGAGCGCGATCGCGGCGTAGCTCGCCTGGGTGTGCTCGGCGGCCTTGAGCGCGCCGGTGGTGCCGGAGGTGTAGAGCGTCAGCACGACGTCGCCCGGCTCGGCGCGCCGCGGCGGCGGCGCGCTCGACGCCTCGCGCGCGAGCTGCAGCAAGTCCGGCCCAAGAGCGCCGGCGCCGAGGCCAAAAACGACGAGGCCGGGAACGAGCGCCGCGAGTTCGCGCGCCCGCTCCGAAAGATCGGGCCCATGCACGAGAACGCCGACCCCGGCGTTCGTCAACATTTGCGCGTGTTCGGCGGCGGTGAGGCGCGCGTTGAGCGGCGCGCGGGCCAGCCGCGCCTTGGCGCAGGCGAAGTCGATGGCAATGCTGAACAGCGAATTGTTGAGCAGCAGCCCGACGCGCGCGCCGACCTCGAGGCGCGCCCGGTCGATCAGCGCATTGGCGAGCTGGTTCGAGAGACCATCGACCTCGGCGAAGGTCAGCCGCTCCTCGCCGTAGGCGACGGCGACGTCGTCGGCGAATTGCCGCGCGCCGCGCCGGATCAACTCAACCGTCAGCATTGCGCCGCCTCCCCGCGCGCCGTCGCGAGGCGCCGATTGTTCGCAAGCGCGCAGGCTAATTCCCCCGGGCGCCGTGTCAACCGACATCCGCCAGACGAAGGCCGCGCCAAAGGCGAGATTGCCCCCTTCGACGGTTTTTGGCGACATCGAATCGTCGGAATTACGCCGCCGCGCCCGTGGAGGGCGCGCCGGCGTCAGACCCCCAGCATGCGTTTGACGAACTCCGGATCGGCGCGCAGCTGCGCCGACGTTCCCTCGAAGACCACTTCGCCTTTGGCCAATATGACATGCCGGTCGGCGAGTTCGACGAGATCTTCGAGATTCTTGTCGACGACGACGATCGCGACGCCCTTTTGCGCAATGACGCGCAGGGTCGCCCAGATCAGCTCGCGCACTTTGGGCGCGAGGCCTTCCGTCGCCTCGTCGATCAGCACGATTTCCGGATTGGCGAGGAGCGCGCGGCCGATCGTCAGCATCTGCTGTTCGCCGCCGGAGAGCTGGTTGCCCCAGTTCGTGCGACGTTCGGCCAGCCGCGGGAAGATGTCGTAAACGGCTTGCCGGCTCCAGTCGCGCCGTCCGTTGCGGCCGGGCCGCTCGGCGAAGACGAGGTTTTCCTCGACGGTGAGATTCGGGAAGATGCCGCGCCCCTCGGGTACGAAGCCCATGCCGGCGCGCGCGATGACGCAGGCGCGGGCGCCGGTGACGTCGACGCCGTCGAGGCGAATGGCGCCGCTCTTCGGCTTCACCAGCCCGATCAGGGTGCGCAGCAGCGTCGTCTTGCCCATGCCGTTGCGGCCCAGCAAAGTGACGGTCTCGCCGCGGCCGACGCGGAAATTCACGTCGCGCAAGACATGGCTCGGCCCGTAGAACGTGTTCAGCCCGGCGGCGACGAGGATGTCGTCGGCTTTGTCGGGCGCGGGCGCGGCGAGGCTCATGCGGCGGCTCCCGGCTTGGCGGGACCGCCGAGATAGGCTTCGAGGACGGCTTCGTTGCTGCGGATTTCCGCCGGCGCGCCGTGGGCGAGCAGGCGGCCTTGCACCAGCACGGTGAGCGTGTCCGCGGCGGCGAAGACGGCGTCCATGTCGTGCTCGACGAGGATGATCGTATGGTCGGTCGCGAGATTGCGCAGCAGCGCGACGACGCGCTGCGTCTCTTCGAGACCCATCCCCGCCAGCGGCTCGTCGAGGATGATCAGATCGGCGCCGCTGGCGAGGAGCATGGCGATTTCGAGCTGTCGTTGCTCGCCGTTCGACAGTTGCGACGCGATCGCGCCGGCCCGATCGGCGAGGCCGACCACCGCGAGCGCGTGCGCCATCGCCGCTTCGTCGCGTCGGCGATAGATCGCATCGATCAGGCGCAGCGGCGAGGGCGCGCGCGCCTGCGCCGCGAGGGCGCAATTCTCGGTGACCGTGAAGGAGCCGAAAATGTTCGTGCGCTGAAAAGACCGGCCGAGCCCATGGCGGGCAATGCGGTGCGCGGGCCAGCCTGTGACGTCGAGATCGTCGATCTTCACGCGGCCGGCCGATGGCGGGGTCGCGCCGGACAGGAGATTGATGAACGTGGTCTTGCCGGCGCCGTTCGGCCCGATGATCGCGTGGACGAGATTGGGTTCGAAGCGGATCGTGACGCCGCCCACGGCGACGACGCCGCCGAACGAGCGCGCCAGAGCTTGCGTCGACAGCGCCTTGGCGCGGCGCGCCGGGCGCGCCGCCTTGGCGGGGGCCTCGAGGGCAGGCGCGGTCTCCGAGCGCTTGCGCGCGGCCCGGCGCAAAAAGCCGGCGAGCCCTTCGGGCATGAGCAGCACGGCGAGGATCAGCGTCGCGCCGGTGCCGAGGCGCCAATGATTGGCGAGGAACGGACCGACGAGGCTTTCCGTCTTCAACAGCTCCTCGAGCGAAGCATAGGCGAGCGCGCCCAGGATCGGGCCGTAGAGCGTGCCGCCGCCGCCGAGGACGACCATCATGATGGCGAGGCCGGACTGCTGCCAACTCATGAGTTCGGGGGTGACGAAACCGTCGAGACAGGCGAAGAGCGCGCCGGCGTAGCCCGCGACCGCGCCGGAAACGACGAAGGCTGCGAGTTTGAAGCGATAGGAGTCGAAGCCCATCGCCGCCATGCGCGTCTCGTTGACGCGCATGCCCTGGAGGGCGCGCCCGAAGGGCGAACGCACGAGCCGGTACAGCGTGAAATAGAGGATCGCCAGCGAGGCGAGACAGACGTAGTAGAATTGGCTGCGATTGGAAAAGTCGACGAGGCTCGCCCCGCCGATGACGAGCATCGGTTTGACGTTGACGTAGGCGCCGTCCGAGCCCTTGGCGATGTCGGTGTCGTGGAACAGCGAGAAGATCATCTGCCCCGCCGCGAGCGTCACCATGATGAAGTAGAAGCCGCGGGTCAGCATGGCCAAAGCGCCGACGACGAGCGCGGCGAGACCCGCCAGGGCCGCGCCCGCGCTCAAAGCGACGAAGACATTGGCGGCTTCATCGTCCGGCGAGACGAAATAGACCGCATAGGCGCCGACGCCGAAGAAGGCGGCGTGGCCGAAACTGACGAGGCCGGTCACGCCGATGAGCAGATCGAGGCTCAGCACGAAAGCCGCGAGGATGAGAAGGCGCGTGCAGAATTTGACGGCATAGGCGCCGCCGAAGACGGGCACGACGAAGAAGAAGGCGACAAGCAGCGCGAAGAAGATCGCGACGGAGAGAGGCGGGCGCTTCAGCAAGTCAGGCGCGTCCGAAAAGGCCGGCCGGGCGCAGCGCGAGCACCAGCGCCATCAGCGCATAGATGATCACGCTCGAGAATTGCGGGACGAGCACTTTGCCGAAAGCGTCGGCGAGGCCGATGAGCAGCGAACCGACGAAGGCGCCGCGGATCGAGCCGATGCCGCCGATCACCACGACGACGAACGAGGTGATCAACACGCGGTCGCCGATCCCCGGATAGGCGCTTTCCACCGGGGCGGCGAGAATGCCGGCGGCGGCGGCGAGCGCCACGCCCGCCGCGAAAACCAGCCGGAAGAGAATGCGGGAATCGAAGCCGAGCGCCTCGACCATTTCGCGATTGGATTCGGCGGCGCGGATCAGCCGGCCGACGCGCGTCTTCTGGATGACGAAGACCATCGCCAGAGCGAGCGCGACGCAGATCGCCATCAGCACGATGCGGTAGACGGGATAGCCCAGCGCCCCGGTGATCATTACGCTGCGCGCAAGATAGGGCGGCGTCGGGATCGACAGGGGATTATTGCCCCACACCGACTGCTGGACTTCGTTGAAGATGAGGATCAGCGCGAAGGTGAGCAGCACCTGCTGGAGATGATCGCGCGCGTAGAGATGGCGGATGAACAGCCATTCGATCGCCATGCCGAACAGGAAAGCGAGCGGCAAGCCGAGCGCCAGCGCGACGAAGATGTCGCCGAACAGGCTGGTCAGCGTCAGCGCCGCATAGGCGCCGAGCATGTAGAACGAGCCGTGCGAGAGATTGATGACGCCGAGAACGCCGAAGACGAGCGTCAGGCCGCTCGCCGCGAGAAACACGACAAGCCCATATTGCAGGCCGTTGAGGATCTGGACGAAATAAAGGCTCATGAAATGCTCGCACCGCCGTCGCGCAGGAGGATCCGTGCGCCGGACGGCGCCGCGCCGTCCGGGTCGTCGCGCGCGGGATCAGGCGAGCTTGCAGCCGGTCGTCTCGTCGGCGAGTTCCTTGGCGACGACGCCGAGATATTGGTTCACGCCGCCCTTGAGTTCGCGCAGATAGAAGTTCTGGATCGGATTATGCGAGGAGGACAGTTTGAAGGGACCGCGCGGGCTGGCGAAGCTCGCCTTGGCCATGGCGGCGTTGAGTTCCTTGCGCTTCGACACGTCGCCGCCGACGGCCTCGAGGCCGACCGCGATGAGTTGGCCGGCGTCCCAGCCGTGCACGGCGTAGACGTCGGGCTCCGCTTTGTAGGCGCCCCGAAACGCCTCGACGAAGGCTTTGTTCTCGGGATTGTCGAGGCTCTGGACGTAGTGCAGCACCGTCTTTACGCCGTCTCCGGCTTCGCCGGCCGCCTTCTCGACGCCGTCGGTGAGGAAGCCGGGGCCCCAAAGCGGTATGCCGAGCTTCGCCCCGGCGTAATCCTTGATGAACTTCAGCGCGCCGCCGCCGGCGAAGAAGACGTAGACCGCGTCGGGTTTGAGCGACGCGATTTCGGCGAGCGCCGATTGGAATTCGACGTCGGGGAAAGGCACGGCGATGTCTTTCAGCGCTTCGCCGCCGCCCTTGACGAAGGCGCGCTTGAAGCCGGCGACCGATTCGTCGCCCGCCGCGTATTTCCAGGCGACGGTCACGACTTTCTTGAGGCCGGCGGCGAGCATGGCCTGTCCGGTGGCGAAGCCCACCTGGCCGTTGGAGAAAGAGGTGCGGAAGACGTTCTCGGCGCACATGGCCTGGGTGATCGCGTCGGCGCCGGCGTTGGGAACGATTGTCGGCAAGCCTTCCTCGCGGGCGATTTTCACCATGGCCATCGCCACGCCGGAATGGACGGTGCCGAACAGGATGTCGACTTTCTCGCCCTGGATCAGCTTGGTCGTCAGCTCTGTCGCCTTCGGCGGCGCCGATTCGTCGTCGACCTTCGCGAAGGTGATCTCGCGCCCGCCGAGCTTGCCGCCCTTCGACGCGAGGTAGAGGTCGAGGCCGCGGTTGACGGCTTCGCCGAGCGGCGCATAAGTGCCGGAATAGGGCAACAGCAGGCCAAACTTCACCGGACCGGATTGCGCCCAGGATGGGCGGACGAAAGGCATGGAAAGACCGGCGACGCCAAGGGCGCCCGTGCGCAAAACATCCCGCCTCGTGATCGGCATATCGCTCCCCTTTTGCAAACGCGGCTCGCGCGCCATGGCGCCGCGTCGCGTGACCGCTGGCGGCCGCTTTCTCGTCATTTGTGATGCACTTTAGTTCATGCTCGCTCTCAGTCAAGCCGGAATAAGCGCAATTCCGCAGGCTATCGCCCAGCGAACGGCGGCGCGAAATGTTCCGCTCGCCGAGTCGGCGGCGGCGCCGTTGCTAGCGGCGATGAATTATAATGCACAAGCTGCATTATGGCGGCAGCTTACCGCACCACTTTGCAATCTTGTGAATTCGAATTGCGGGTCAAGCGAGCCGCCGCCGTAATTCGCAATTCAGCCGCCGCGGACCGCGCGGGCGCGCGCGAGCGCGGAAGCGAAGCGCTGAGGGCGCGGGAAAAGCGCGGCGGCGATTCGGGCGCCGGGCGCCCCATCGGCGGCGCGATCCCGCAAGTCCACAATTTCGCCAAGGAAATGGTTGGAAATCGCCGGAGGAACTGGCGTTCGCCCGGTTATGTCCAGAGAACGGAAACTCAGCGCGTTTTCCGCGAGGAGCCTCGGCGATGAGCGAAATCGACGCCAAGCCGCGCGTCAAGACCCGCGCCAAGACCGAGCGGCCGCGGCTGCACAAGGTGATCCTGCTCAACGACGATTACACGCCGCGCGAATTCGTCGTCGCGGTGCTGAAGGCGGAGTTCCGCCTCAACGAGGATCAGGCCTATCGCGTGATGATGACCGCGCACCGTCTCGGCGTCTGCGTCGTCGCGGTGTTCGCGCGCGACATCGCCGAGACGAAGGCGACGCGCGCGACGGACATGGCGCGCGCCAAGGGCCATCCCTTGACGTTCACCACCGAGCCGGAGGAGTGAAGGCGCGGGGCGCCGCGTCGGCGACGACGCGCTTGACCCCCGACGCTATCCAATCCGAACCCAGCGCCTATCTGCAACCGACGACAGGCCCCAGAGCGTGCTGCGATTGGATCGGCGCACGCCGTGATGCGCCGCCGCGTCCCTTCTCCCCGCTTGCGGGGAGAAGGTTAGGATGAGGGGCCGGGCGATGAGCCGCAACGTCGCGGCCAATGACCCGGCCCCTCACCCCGGCCCTCTCCCCGCATATGCGGGGAGAGGGGGCGCTCACACCTAAATGCAGAGCGCTCTAGGGGCCAAGCAACTCGGACCAGGATTTTCCCAATGGACGAACAAGCGCTCTATCAATTGGCCTGCGTCGAAGGCCGGTGCCCGAAATGCAATGGCCCGACGCGACGAATCAACAAGGACACCATGTCCGGTCACGATCTTCGTGAATATGAATGCAAGGCCTGCGGCTGGAATCACGTGTTCGATTTCGGCGTCGCCCTATGGAAGATCATGTCCGACGCCGGGAATGGCGAGCCCGGGGACTAATGCCGCCGATCGTCGTCAATGGCATGGCCACGTCGCGTCGATCGCCGCCGCAACGCTGTCATTGATTTTCAAGCCGTGCGTTTCCGGATGCTTGCCGAGCCAATCGAGCACCTTCGCGCCGAGCGCTTCCGTGGCGATGTCCGGCGGCGGCTGGCAGTGGCTGGCGAGCGGACTGTCCACTCCCTGCGAGGCCAGGATGCTCAGGTCGACGACCAATATGTCGTTGTAACAACTATTGCGGCGAGTCTTGCAATAGCCAAGAAAATCAGCGGTTCGCGAGGGGCCGCCCGAGGGCGTCTTCGCGTCGGCGCCGGCAATCGCCAGGCGGCACGACCAGATTTGCTTGATCGCCAAAGTGATCCCGGCGTCGGTGTCCAAATTTGCCGTTTCGGGATGACGGCCCAGCCATCCCACGATGAGCGCCCTGGCCGTATCGTCTTCGACCCCGTCGGGAATGGGGCATGCCGCTTTGTGTTTCGCGTTCGGCGCCCAAAGAGCGCCAGCCATGATGCCGACATCGACGCTCTGAATCTTCGAAAAGCATTGTTTGGCGTCGCTCGAGCACAACTTCACGAATTCGCCTGTTTTTGCGGGCGCCTGGGCTTCCGCGGCCGATGGCGCAGAAAGAAGTGACGCCCCGAGAACGAGCCAAACAGGCCATTTCGCCATCGCGTATCCTCCCATCGCCGTTTGATTGGATGCGCGACGCATCGTTGGGGATGGCCGCGGACAATCGCCGCGATGCAGATTGGGCAGAAAAGCGGCGTCGGCGCAATGGTCGCGGGATTACGGCGCGGGGCGGACGGCCCCCCGAGCGAATTTCATTTCGCTTCCGCGTCGCTCAGCCCTTGCGCCGGCTCGCCGGATGCACCGCCGCGTCGAGGATATGTTGGTGCGCGCCGATCACCAGCGACGACGAGCCGACGATCAGCGGGTCGGGCCCGACGACGACGCGGTGATCCTTGTTGTCGTAGGGCAGGCTGGAGAGGAAATGCAGCATGCAATTGAGCCGCGCGCGCTTCTTGTCGTCGGACTTGATGATCGTCCACGGCGCGTCGGCGGTGTCGGTGTTGAAGAACATCGCCTCCTTGGCCTCGGTGTAGTCGTCCCACTTGTCGAGCGAGGCCTTGTCGATCGGCGAAAGCTTCCATTGCTTGAGCGGATCGGTCTCGCGCGCCTGGAAGCGACGCTTCTGCTCTTCGCGCGTCACTGAGAACCAGTATTTATACAGTCGCACGCCCGTGCGCACGAACATGCGCTCGAGGTCGGGGCACTGGCGCATGAATTCGAGATATTCGTTGGGCGTGCAGAAGCCCATGACGCGCTCGACGCCGGCGCGGTTGTACCAGGAGCGGTCGAGGAAGACGATTTCCCCGGCGGAGGGCAGGTGCGCGATATAGCGCTGGAAATACCATTGCGAGCGCTCGCGCTCGTTCGGCTTGTCCAGCGCGACGATGCGCGCGCCGCGCGGGTTGAGATGCTCCATGAAGCGCTTGATCGTGCCGCCCTTGCCGGCGGCGTCGCGCCCCTCGAAGAGCATGACGATCTTCTCGCCGGTTTGCTTGATCCAGTTCTGCGCCTTCAGAAGTTCGGCCTGCAGCGGCAGCACGCGTTCCAGATAGGCCTTTTCCGTGACCTTGGTTTTATAGGGATAGTCGCCGGTCTCGAAGGCGCGGCGGATCGCGTCGGGATCGCGCCGCGAGACCGCCTCGGCCTTGAGCGCCTTGACGGTCTTTTTCGGAACGAACGGCGGCTCGACGACGGCGTCGGAAAAGGCCCTCGCCCGTCCGCTCCCGCTCGGCTCGGATCGCGGGGGTTTCGGCGCGGGGACTTCCTTCTCGTCCGCCGCCTTGGGGGAGGCCGTCTTGGCGTCCGCGAGCCGAACGTCCGCCGTCGTCGTGTCCTCGATCGCCATGAAAGATGTCTCCCGTCTCCCGTCTTATCCGCGGCCGATCGCCGCAACCCGGACGATTCCTTTGGCGAGATTAGCGCGGAGCGGCCGACTTTGGAAATAGCGCCGCTTCGCTCGAAGCGGGAAACAGGCGCGGCGGCGGCGGCGGCGGGCGCTGCGTGCGGACTTTGCGCGCGAAAGCCGTCGCCTGGACAAACGCGACGCGATGCGCGAGCATGCCCGAGATAGCATCGTCTTCGCGCCGCCTCGCCGCGTGGATCGTGTCCGCGCTTTCCGAGCGTCGCTTTCCGCCATTGGCGATTTTGTCTGTTCGATTGGGTCAGGTCGCTTTGCGAACGAGGAGGGGCGCATGAAATGGAAAGCTTTGGGGCTCGCGCTCGCGTTTCAGCTCGCGGGCGTCGTCGCGTCGCAGGCCTGCAGCGGCCAGACCGGCAGCGTCATTTTCCAGGATAATTTCGCCGACGATTCCGGCGGATGGGACTTCAGTCCGCCCCTCAGCCAGGTCAAGCCGCCCGATTTTCTTTTCACTTTGAACAAGCAGGCCTTTTTCACCAGCGCCGAGAACCTGACGTTCAACGCCGCTTTCGCCGACTACTGCATGGATTTCGTGCTGCCGAAGTCGCCGGCGCCGGACAACAACGCGGCGGCCGGCATGATCGTCTGGGCGACGGATTACAACAATTACCTGCTGTTCATGGTGGCCAGCAACGGCAACGTGCTGTTGTACAAAAAGTCATCGGGCAATTACGCCTCGGTGTTCACCGTTCAGAATTCTCCCGCGTTCAATTCGTCGCCGGATGCGGTCAATTCGCTGCGCATCGTCGCGACGAGCGATCAGAAGCTGACGGTCACGATGAACGGCCAACCGGTCAAGGTGATCCGCGCCCAGGCGCCTCAGGGGCAGCTGCTGTTCGGCGTTTTCGCGCAAACCGACAAGGCGCCCGACGGCGACATTCTGATCCGCGTGAAGAACTTCAGCGTGACGAGCGGAGGCTGAAGCGTCGGCCGCTTCGGTCCTCCGCCCCCGCGATCCGTTCGGCGCCCTTCCCCCCGCTTCAATTCTCGTCTAGTAGGGCCGCGACGGCCTTCGCATGAGGACGCCTCGCGGCCCAAGCCCGCGGCGCGGCCTTTTTTTGCGCGCCGCAGACAGACGATCGTCGCGCCGGCGTTGGCGCGAGCCCAGAGGAATTGATGCCGAAACGGACCGATATCTCCACCATCCTGATCATCGGCGCTGGGCCGATCATCATCGGACAGGCGTGCGAATTCGATTATTCCGGAACCCAGGCGTGCAAGACCTTGCGCGCGGAGGGCTATCGCATCGTCCTCGTCAACTCGAATCCCGCCACGATCATGACCGATCCGGATATGGCGGACCGCACCTATATCGAGCCGATCACGCCGGAAATCGTCGCCAAGATCATCGCCAAGGAGCGCTACGCCGTTCCCGGCGGCTTCGCGCTGCTGCCGACCATGGGCGGCCAGACCGCGCTCAACTGCGCGCTGTCGCTGAAGAAGATGGGCGTGCTCGAACGTTTCGACGTCGAGATGATCGGCGCCACGGCCCACGCCATCGACAAGGCCGAGGACCGCGAGCTGTTTCGCGAGGCAATGACCAAGATCGGCCTCGCCACGCCGCGCTCGCATCACGTCAAGACGCTCTCCCAGGCGCTCGCCGCGCTCGACGACATCGGCCTTCCCGCGATCATCAGGCCGAGCTTCACGATGGGCGGCACCGGCGGCGGCATCGCCTACAACAAGAGCGAGTTCATCGAGATCGTCGAGCGCGGCATCGACGCCTCGCCGACCGACGAAGTTCTGATCGAGGAAAGCGTCCTCGGCTGGAAGGAATTCGAAATGGAGGTCGTCCGCGACAAGGCGGACAATTGCATCATCGTCTGCTCGATCGAAAACATCGATCCGATGGGCGTGCACACCGGCGATTCCATCACCATCGCGCCGGCGCTGACCCTGACCGACAAGGAATACCAGATCATGCGCGACGCCGCGATCGCGGTGCTGCGCGAGATCGGCGTCGAGACCGGCGGCTCGAACGTGCAATTCGCCGTCAATCCCGTCGACGGCCGCATGATCGTCATCGAGATGAATCCGCGCGTGTCGCGCTCCTCCGCGCTCGCCTCCAAGGCGACGGGCTTTCCCATCGCCAAGGTCGCGGCCAAGCTCGCGGTCGGCTACACGCTCGACGAAATCGCCAACGACATCACCGGCGGGGCGACGCCCGCCTCCTTCGAGCCGACGATCGACTACATCGTCACCAAGATTCCGCGCTTTGCCTTCGAGAAATTCCCCGGCGCCGATCCCGTGCTCACGACCGCGATGAAATCGGTGGGCGAGGCGATGGCGATCGGCCGCACGTTCTGCGAATCCTTGCAGAAGGCGCTGCGTTCGCTGGAGACCGACCTCACCGGCCTCGATGAAATCGAGATCGAAGGTTTCGGCAAGGGCGACGACCACAACGCCTTGCGTGCGGCGATCGGCAAGCCGACGCCCGACCGCCTGCTCAAGATCGCGCAGGCCCTGCGCTTCGGCATGAGCGTCGCCGAAATCCACGACGTCACCAAGATCGATCCCTGGTTCCTCGAGCGGCTCGTCGAGATCATCGCGCTCGAGAACAAGGTGCGGCGCCTCGGATTGCCCGCCGACGCCGAGAACTTGCGCCTCCTCAAGGCGGCCGGCTTCTCCGACTCGCGGCTCGCCGCCCTGGCGGGAATCGCGGAAGGCGAGGTCGCCAAGGCGCGCGGCGCGCTCGGCGTCACGCCGGTCTACAAGCGCATCGACACCTGCGCGGCCGAATTCGCCTCGCCCACCGCCTACATGTATTCGACCTACGAGACGCCTTTCGCCGGCGCTCTTCGCTGCGAGGCGCGCCCGACCGGGCGCGAGAAGATCGTCATTCTCGGCGGCGGACCGAACCGCATCGGGCAGGGGATCGAATTCGACTATTGCTGCTGCCACGCCTCGTTCGCCCTTCGCGAGGCGGGCTACGAGACGATCATGATCAATTGCAATCCGGAGACCGTGTCGACCGATTACGACACTTCGGATCGCCTGTATTTCGAGCCGCTGACCGCGGAGGACGTGCTCGCCATCCTGCACAAAGAGCGCGAAGCGGGGACGCTGAAGGGCGTCATCGTGCAGTTCGGCGGCCAGACGCCGCTCAAGCTCGCGCATGTCATCGAGCAGTCGGGCGCGCCGATCTTGGGCACTTCGGTCGATTCGATCGACCTCGCCGAGGATCGCGACCGCTTCAAGCGCCTGCTCGACAAGCTCGGCCTCAAGCAGCCCAAGAACGGCATCGCCTATTCGGTCGAGCAGTCGCGCCTCATCGCCGCCGATCTCGGCTTGCCGCTGGTCGTGCGGCCCTCCTATGTGCTGGGCGGCCGCGCGATGGCGATCATCCACGACGAGAGCGCGCTCGACGACTATCTGCTCGGCGTGCTGCCGAGCCTCGTGCCCGCCGACGTCAAGGCGCGCTATCCCAACGACAAGACCGGCCAGATCAATACGGTGCTGGGCAAGAATCCGCTGCTGTTCGACCGCTATCTCTCGGATGCGATCGAGATCGACGTCGACGCGCTGTGCGACGGCAAGAGCGTCGTCGTCGCGGGAATCATGGAGCACATCGAGGAGGCGGGCATCCATTCCGGCGATAGCGCCTGTTCTTTGCCGCCGCGCTCGCTCAAACCCGACACGATCGCCCGCCTCGAGGACGAAACGCGCCGGCTCGCGCTGGCGCTCGACGTCGGCGGCCTGATGAACGTGCAATACGCGTTGAAAGACGGCGAAATTTACGTGCTCGAGGTCAATCCGCGGGCCTCGCGCACCGTGCCGTTCGTCGCCAAGGTGATCGGCCGGCCGATCGCCAAGATCGCGAGCCGCGTCATGGCGGGCGAACCTCTGGCCTCGTTCGACTTGAGGCTCGGCGGGCTTCATCACGTCGGCGTCAAGGAAGCGGTGTTTCCCTTCGCGCGCTTCCCCGGCGTCGACACCGTGCTCGGGCCGGAAATGCGCTCGACCGGCGAGGTCATGGGCATCGACCGCACGTTCGAGATCGCCTTCGCCAAGAGCCAGCTCGGCGCGGGGGCGGGCCTGCCGCGCTCGGGCACGATTTTCGTCTCGCTTCGCGACGCCGACAAGGCGGGCGTCGTCGCGCCGCTGCGTATGTTGCGCGAGCTGGGATTCAAGATCATCGCGACGGGGGGCACGCAGCGCTACCTCGAGCAGCACGGGGTTCCCGCGGTCAAGATCAACAAGGTGTCGGAAGGGCGTCCGCACGCGGCCGACGCCGTGCGCAACGGCGGCGTTCAACTGATGTTCAACACCACCGAAGGCGCGACCTCGCTCACCGATTCCAAGCCGCTGCGCCGCGCCGCCCTCTTGCAAAAAACCCCTTATTATACCACACTTTCGGGCGCGATCGCGGCGGCCGAGGGCATCAAGGCCTATTTGACCGGCGATCTTGAAGTCCGTGCGTTGCAGGACTATTTCGCGTGATCTGACGCCGCGTCGGGCGTGTCGATCGCGGGCCAGAGGTTTTGATATTCGAGGCAGGGTAATCGATGGAAAGATTTCCGATCACAGTCGCCGGCCACGCCGCGCTGGAGGCTGAATTCATGAGGCTGCAACAGGTGGAGCGTCCGCGCATCGTCCAGGCGATCTCCGAGGCGCGCGCTCACGGCGACCTGTCGGAAAACGCCGAATATCATTCGGCCAAAGAGGCGCAGTCTCATAACGAGGGCCGCATCATCGAACTCGAAGACATGCTCCAGCGGGCCGAGGTGATCGACGTATCGAAATTGTCGGGATCGACGATCAAATTCGGCGCGACGGTCACCTTGATCGACGAGGACACCGAAGCTCAGAAGGTGTTTCAGATCGTTGGCGAGAGCGAAGCGGACGTGAAATCCGGCAAGGTCTCCATCAGCTCGCCGACCGCGCGCGCGCTGATCGGCAAGAAAGTCGGCGATAGCGTGGAAGTGAACACGCCCGGCGGCGGCAAGAGCTACGAAATCTTGAAGGTCGTCTATATCTGAGCGACGGGCGCCGCCGCCGAGGCCGGCGCCCGTCGCTCCGAGGAGGATGGTCATGGATAATCGCCTTTTGACTCGCCGCGCCGTTCTGTCGGCTTTGGCGGCGTTGGCGGCCGCGCCGGGAATCGCCGCGGCCGCCTCGTCGCTCGCGGGCGTTCGCTTCCGGGAGATCCGGGTCGACGTCGCGCCGCTGCGCGCGAGCGGCGCCGGGGACTTCGCGGACTGGATCGCCGCGGAGTTGCCGGGGCTGCTGCGCAAGTCTTTCGCCGCCTATCTGGCGCCGGGAGACCGCAACGCGGCGACGCTCGTGGCGCGCATCGACGAAGTCATTCTCGGGCCGTCGAACAGCGCCTTCGGCAATCCCGCCATCGACGCGATTGACGGCATTCAAGGCGAGGGGATCGTTCTGAGCCCGCGCGGCCAGGAGATCGCTTCCTATCCGCTGTACGCCGCGGTCGGCGCCAACACCTTTCTGAACATGCCCTATCAGTTGGAGATCACGCGCCGCCGGGTCGAGACGCTCGCTCAGAGCTTCGCGCAATGGCTGCCGGGGCGAATGGGGCTGTAACACGCGATGCAGGATGCGCTGTTGGGCGAGGGCGTGCGCGTCCTTCTCTTGGGTTCGGGCAAGGCGGGACACGAGGTCAACGCGATCGGGGTCGCCGAGGCGCTGGGCGCGCCGTATGAATTGCGGCCGGTCGATCCGCGCAGGCTTTTTGTTTGGCTCGCGCCTTTCGGGCCCGTCGATCCCCGGGACCGGGCGGGCCGGACGGGCTCGCTGGTGAGCCAGCCGCTTCCCGATATCGTCATCGCCAGCGGACGGGTCACGGTGCCGTACATGCGCGCGTTCAAGCGCGCGACAGGCGGGCGCGTGTTCGCGGTGTTTTTGCAAGACCCGCGCTTTTCCAGGGGGATGATGGACCTGATCTGGGCGCCCGAGCACGACCGGATTCGCGGACCCAACGTCATCACGACGCTGACCTCCCCGCATCCTTTTTCGCGACGGCGCCTCGCCGCCGTGCGCGCCGCGCCCGACGCGAGGCTCGCGGCCCTGCCGGCGCCGCGTTGTGCGGTGGCGCTCGGCGGCCCCAGCGGCGCGCAACATTTCACGCCGGCCGACGTCGCGCGGCTTCGCGCGGCGATACGCGCGATCGCCGCGCAAGGCTTCAGCGTCATGGCGACGCCCTCGCGCCGCACGCCGCCGGAGCTTCTGGCCGCGGTGAGCGAGGGCCTCGGCGACGCCCCGGGGTTCGTTTGGGACGGGACGGGCGAGAATCCCTACGCCTCGATCCTCGCGCTGGCCGACGCCGTGCTGGTGACCGGGGACAGCGCCAATATGGTCGGCGAGGCGACGGCGACGGGCGCGCCGGTGTATGTTTTCGAGCCGTCGGGCGGCGGCTCGAACAAGCTCGCCGGCGCGATCGACGCCCTGGAGCGGATCGGGGCGGTGCGCCGCTTCGCCGGCGCGATCGAGCGTTTCTCCTACGAGCCGATCGACTCGAGCAGGCAAATCGCCGACGAGATCGCGCGGCGTTTCGCGGCCTCGCGCGCGGCGGCGGTCTAAGGCGGGAACATGGTCGGAGCGGGAACGGACCGGAGCAGGGCGGCGTTGGCCGGCGGCCCCGCGATCGTTCTCGTGCGCCCGCAACTGGCGGTGAACATCGGCATGTGCGCGCGCGCGATGGCCAATTTCGGCCTCGACGATCTGCGCCTCGTCAACCCGCGCGAGGGCTGGCCGCGCGTCGGCGAATATCGCGACGTCGCCTACGCGGCGGCGGCGGGAGCGGCTCATTTGCTCGAAGCGGCGCGCGTCTTCGACAGCGTCGAGGCGGCGGTCGCCGATCTTCACTTCCTCTATGCCGCCACGGCGCGCGAACGCGGCCAGATGAAGCGCGTCCTCGCTCCCGCTCAGGCGATGGCGGAAACCGCGCTGGCCGCCGAGAAGCGCGGCGTTCTGTTCGGGCCGGAGCGCACCGGCCTCGACAACGACGAGGTCGCGCTCGCCGACGCCATTCTCACCTTTCCCGCCAATCCCGCCTACGCCTCGCTCAATCTCGCTCAGGCGGTGCTGCTGTGCGGATACGAATGGTTCAAGGCGGCCCACGGCGACGCGCCGCCGAGCCCTGCGATCGCGCGCGCCGTCTCGCCTCCCGCGCAACGCGAGATGGTCCTCGCGTTTTTCGACTTCCTGGAGGGAAAGCTCGACGACGCCGGCTTCTTCCGTCCGGTCACCAAGAAGCCGGGGATGCGCCGCAACCTGCGCAACATGTTTCACCGCATGCAAATGACGCAGCAGGACGTGCGCACGTTCTGGGGCGCGGTCGTGCGGCTCGTCGAGGGGCCGCGCGTCGAAGTGCAGACGCGCAAGCGCGTGAGGCCGAAGAAGCCGATTCCCTGACCGCAAGGGCGCAGTTGCGGCCGAAGGCGCGTCGGCCTAGCAATGCCGCGAGCTTTGACCCGACGCGAGCGCGCACCCGATGGATCGTCGAATCGTCGTCCTTTTCGGTGTCGCCGTGGCGCTCGGCGCGCTGTGGTGGGTCTTTCTGCGTCCGGGGCCGCCCGGCCCCGAGGCGTGGCAGGGTTACGCCGACGCCGATTTCGTCAAGGTCGGGCCGACCCAGCAGGGTCTCGTCACCGCCGTTCGCGTCGAGCGCGGCGATCGCGTGGTCAAGGGCGCGCCGCTGTTCGAACAGGACGACGCCGACGATCGCTATGCGGTCGATCAGGCGGCCCGGCTGCTTCAGCAGACCCGGGATCAGCTCGCCAATCTGCAGAACCCCGCCAAGCCGACCGAAATCGCGCAAGCCGAGGCGAATCTGCGCGACGCCGTGGCCGCGCGCGACAAAGTGCTGGCCGACCTGCAACGCAATCAGGCCTTGCTCAAGACCGGCGCCGCGACGGCGCAACTCGTCGACGAAGAGCAGGCGGACCTGCGCTCGGCGACGGCCAAGATCGCGGCGGACGAGGCGGCGCTGGAACAGGCCAAGGCGCCGCTCGGCCGGCCCGGCGAGATCATCGCCCAGACTTCGGCGGTCAACGCCGCCGAGGCCGCGCTCGCCATGGCGCGCTGGCGGCTCGCTCAGCGCTCCGTCGTCTCGCCCGTGACCGGCGTCGTCGCCGACGTGCTGGCGCGGGCGGGAGAAACGCTCGACGCGGGCGCGCCGGTCGTCTCGCTGCTGCCGCCCGAGAACATCTTCATACGCTTCTTCGTCCCCGAACCGTCGCTCGCGCATGTGCATGTCGGCGACGCCGTGGCGCTTCTGTGCGACAGTTGCCCCGCCGAGATGACGGGAACCGTCTCCTATATCGCGCCGCAGGCCGAATATACGCCGCCCTTCATCTACTCCGAGACGACGCGCAGCAAATTCGTCTTTCTCGCCGAAGCGCGGCCGGAGCCGGCCGAGGCGACCTTGTTCAATCCGGGCCAACCGGTCACCGTGCGGCCGCGGACGCCGCCGCCATGAGCGACTACGTCATCGACGTCAGCGACCTGCGCAAGAGCTTCGGCGACCTCAAAGTGGTCGACGGGCTCAGCCTGCAAGTCGCCAAGGGCGAGATCTGCGGCTTTCTCGGGGCCAACGGCAGCGGCAAGACGACGACGATCCGCATGCTGTGCGGGCTGCTCGTCCCCGACGGCGGCTCCGGCTCGTGCATCGGCTACGACATCATCCGTCAATCGCACGAGATTCGCCGCGAAGTCGGCTACATGACGCAGCGCTTCAGCCTCTATGACGACCTGACCGTATTCGAGAACCTCGATTTCGTGGCGCGTGTCTTCGAAATGCGCAACCGCCGCGCGGCGGTCGCGGCGATCATCGAGCGCATGGGGTTCGGCGACCGGCGCAATCGGCTCGCGGGCCAGCTCTCCGGCGGCTGGAAGCAGCGCCTCTCGCTCGCCGCCTGCGTTCTGCACGAGCCCAGGCTGCTGCTGCTCGACGAGCCGACCGCCGGCGTCGACGTGAAGGCGCGGCGTGAATTCTGGGATCTCATCCACGACATGGCGGCCGACGGGCTGACGACGCTGGTCTCGACCCATTACATGGACGAAGCGGAGCGCTGCGGGCGCATCGTCTATCTCGCGCAGGGGCGCATCGTGGTGCAGGGCGGCGCGGTCGCGGTCGTCGGCGAATCGGGGCTCGTCACTTTCGAGGCGACGGGCGAGGACGTCGACGCGGCGGCGCGGGCGCTGCGCGCGGCGCCGGGCGTCGAGGCGGCGGCGGTGTTCGGGCGCGCGCTGCACGTGGCGGGCATGGACCGCGCGGCGCTGACCGCGGCGATCCGATCGGCCGGCGGCGCGCTGGAATGGCGCGAAGTCGAGCCGCGGCTCGAGGACGTGTTCATCCACATGCTGAGCCTCGAGGAGGCGGGGCGATGACCCGGTTCTCCCTGGCGCGCCTCGCCGCGCTGTTGCGCAAGGAATGGATCCAGGTGTTCCGCGACGCGATGACGCTGCGCATCATCATCGCCATTCCCATCATGCAGCTGTTCCTGTTCGGCTACGCCATCAATTCCGATCCCAAGCATCTGCCGGCCGGCCTGCTGTCGATCGACGCTTCCAAATACACCCGCACCATCGCGGCGGCGCTGAGCAATTCCGGCTACTACGATCTGCGCCTCCTGAAATCGGAGGGCGAGGCGGACGACGGCCTCGCGCGCGGCGATCTGATGTTCGTGGTCGAAATGCCGGCGGATTTCGATCGCGCGGTCGACCGCGGCGAGACGCCGAGCGTGCTGATCGACGCCGACGCGACCGATCCGACCGCGATCGGCAACGCGGTCATGGCGCTCCAACAGGCCGTGACGGCGATCAATCGCGACCTGCCGCCGATCCGCCAGGCAAAGCCCCAGATTCCGCCGTTCCAGTTCGTCGTGCACGCGCGCTACAATCCCGAACAGCTCACCGTGCTCAATATCGTGCCCGCCCTCATTTGCATCGTGCTGTTGTTCTCGACGCTGTTCGTCACCACGCTGGCGATCACGCGCGAGCGCGAGCGCGGCACGATGGAGAATCTGCTGGCGATGCCGGTGAGGCCGATCGAGGTGATGATCGCCAAGATCGTGCCTTACGTGTTCATCGGCTATGTCCAGGTCGGGCTGATCCTCGCCGCGTCGACCATTTTCTTCCAGTTGCCGATCCGCGGCTCGCTGCCGCTGCTGCTCGCCGCGCTGGGGCTGTTCATCGCCAGCAATCTCGCGCTCGGCGTCACCTTCTCGACGGTCGCGGCGAACCAGATGCAGGCGGTGCAGCTCGCGCAGTTCACGCTGATGCCGTCGTTCCTGCTGTCGGGCTTCATGTTCCCGTTCCGCGGCATGCCCGGCTGGGCGCAGGCGATCGGCGAGATCTTCCCGACGACCCACGCGGTGCGCATCGTGCGCGGCATGCTGCTGAAGGGCAACGGCTGGAACGAGATCGCGCCGGAACTGTGGCCGATGGCGTTGTTTGCCGTCGCCGTCACCGCCTTCGCGGTGTGGGTCTATCGCGAGACGCTGGATTGAGGGGGCGGGGAGGAAATCAGCGCCGCTGCGGCGGTGCGCCGGCAGCCCGTTACGGCAGTTGGAACCCGCCTCCTCGCCGAATTGGCCGTGCCTCAGCGATGGGGCGCCGTCCCGCTTCCGCCCGCGGCCTGCTCATCGAACCGTCACCGCTCTCGCCCATCGACGCTCAGCGCCGGCACGCCGCGCGTCGCGGCGATCGCCAAGGCGAGTCTGTTTCCGACCGCGCCGCGGCTCACCACCGCGAGGCGCTCCTTCAAGCCTTGCAGGGCCTGAGGCAAGGCGTCGTCGGCGAAAGCGAGCCTCGGCCCCGCCGCGCGCCGCGCCGCCAGCCAATCCTCGGCCGCGCCTGCTCGGACGTCGACGACGACGAGTTCCTCCCCCGCGGCGCCGGCGATCGCCGTCGCCGCCTCGACGCTGAGGTCGTCCGGCCCCGCGGCGATCGCCACGATCGGGCCGGCGCTTCGCGCCAGGCGCGCCGGCGCCAGCATCACCGCGGCGCTCGAGCGAAAAGCCGCTTCGAGCAGCGAGGCGAAAGGCTCGGCGGCGCGCTCGGCCGCCGCCACCGGCGCGCCGATCGCCACGATGTCGCCGGAACGCAGGTTCGCCGCGAGCGCCGCGGCCGCGCCGCCGCGAACGACCTCGAACTGCGGCCGCACGAAGCTGCGGGCGGCTTCGACGAAGCGGCGCTCGGCGCTGCCGGCGGCGAGTTCGAGTTCGCGCCTCGTGCGCGCCGGCTCGATCTGACGCCAGCCGCCGCCGAGCGAACTGATCTCGCGCGCGAAGGGCATGCCCGCGAGGTGGCGCAGGCCGGCGTCCTCGATGAACAGCCCCAACAGTTCGATGTCGAAAAGCTGGGCGAATTCGATCGCCAGCGCGATGGCGCGCCCTGGCGCGCCCTGGTGAAGGCCGAGCACCATGCGCTTGAAGCCGAGCGGCGCGCTCGTCATCGTTTTGTCTCCCCGTTCTGCGCCGAGCCCGCGCCGTCCTTGCCGAAGTTCTTGCGAATGTCGGCGAAGGCGCGCAAGCGGTCCTCCGCGCGGCGGTTGACGCTGCCGGGCGGAAAGGCGCCGTCGGCCTGGCGTTCGCCCGCCGCCAAGCCGGTCAACAGCGCGACGCCCTCGTCGATGGTCGCGATGGGGTAAACGGCGAAGCGGCCGTCCGCGCAGGCTTTGACGACGTCCTCGCGCAGCATCAGGTGCTGCACGTTGGACGCCGGAATCAGAACCCCCTGCGTCCCCGTGAGGCCGCGCGCGCTGCAGATGTCGAAGAAGCCCTCGATCTTCTCGTTGGCGCCGCCGATCGCCTGGACGTCGCCGTGCTGGTTGACGGAGCCCGTGACGGCGAGGTCCTGACGCAACGGCGCGTCGGCCAGGGCCGAAAGCAGCGCATAGAGTTCGGCGGAGGACGCGCTGTCGCCCTCGACGCCGCCATAGGACTGCTCGAAAACCAGGCTCGCGAACAGCGACATCGGCGTGTCCAGCGCGTAGCGCCCGGCGAGGAAACCGCTGAGGATCAGCACGCCCTTGGAGTGGATCGGGCCTCCGAGTTCGACTTCGCGTTCGATGTCGACGACCTTGCCGCCGCCGGGCCTCGTTTGGCAGGTGATGCGGGTGGGGCCTCCGAACGCGAAGCCGCCGATCTCGATGACGCTCAGCCCGTTGACCTGGCCGACGCGCGCGCCTTCGGTGGCGATCAGCGCGACGCGTTCGAGAATCGCCTCCTGCATGCGGTCGCGCAGCCGCGAGGCGCGACGGACGCGCGCCTGCAAAGCGCGCTCCACGTCGGCGCGCGCCACCACGTCGCGCTTGGCCTCGCGCGCGCAGAAGTCCGCTTCGATCAGCGCCTCGCGCAAATCGTTGACGCGCAGCGACAACTTGCCGGAATGGGCGGCCAGTCGCGCGGCGTGCTCGACGACGCGCGCGGTCGCTTGCGCGTCGAGCGCCCTGAGGCCGTCGCGCCGCGCGAGCGAGCCCGCCAGCCGCGCGAAGATCGCTTCGTTCTCCGGGTTCCGCGCGAGGTCGTCCTCGAAATCGGCGAGAACCTTGAAGTGCTCGCCGAGGTCGGGGTCGAGCGCGGAGAGCAGGAAATACAGCAGGCGGTCGCCGAACAGCACGACTTTCACCTGGAACGGAATGGGATCGGGTTCGAGCGAGACCGTGCTGGTCAGGCCGAGGAAGCGGCCGACGTCCTCGATGGCGACCTCGCCGCGCCGCAGCGCGCGTTTGAGCGCGGTCCAGCTGAACGGCTCGATCAGCAGGCTGCGCGCGTCGATGAGCAGATAGCCGCCGCTCGCGCGATGGATGGCGCCCGGTTTGATCAGCCGGAAATTGGTCATCAGCACGCCGTGCGACGAGACGTAGTCGATGCGGCCGATCAGGTTGCCGAGCGTCGGATGCAGCTCCTCGACGAGCGGCGCGCCGACGGCGCCGTTTTGCGCGATCAGAACGTTGACTTCGTAACGGTCGAACGCGGTTCCCTGCAGCGGCTCTCCCGTCTCGCCTTCGCCGCCGTCGCCTCGGGCGGCGAACATCGGCACGTTTTCGATCAGGTCGGCGCGAACCGTATCGATGTGCCGAGCGACGCGCGGAATATCGGCGAAGGCGGTCGCGACTTCCTCGATCAAATGATCGACCGCGAATTTGGCGGTTTCCCGATTGAGCGCGCGCACGTCGTCGCGCCGCTGCTTGTCCCATTGCGGGATCTGACGCACGATATGTTCGAGGTCCGTCTCGAGCGCCTCGATATCGGTCTGCGTTTGCAGGCGTTTGGCCTCCGGCCAGGCGTTGAATTCGTCCGGCGGGACGACCTGACCGTTCTGCGAGGGCGCCAGCGCGAATCCGACCGGCGTGCGCAACAGCAGGATCGCCTTCTCGCCCGCCTTTTCGCGCAACCCGGAAAAAGCCTCGAATTGTTTCTTCTGGAACGCTTCGTCGATCGCGCTGCGCCGCGTCTGGTAATCTTCGCTTTGGAATGCGGCGGGCGCCGCGATCTTGAGGTCTTCGATGAGTTTATGCATCGCCTCCTTGAAGCCGGGCGCGCGGCCCGAAGGGAGTTCGATCGCGATCGGCTCGTCCGGCTTGGCGAAATTGTTGACGTAGACCCAGTCGGGAGGGCTGGGGCGCGATCGCGCGTCCTCCGCCAGCACGGTCTTGACCGCCTCCTGCATGCCGACGCTGTTCGGGCCGATGACGAAGAGGTTGAAGCCCTTCTTGTCGACTTTCGCGCCAAACCCCACCGCCTCGAAGGCGCGCGCTTGCCCGACCAGCCCGTCGATCGGCTCCAGCTCCGCGGTCGAGGCGAAGGCCAAGCGCGTGAGATCGCAAGCGCGATACAATTGATCCGCCGGCAAGGGCCGAACGCCCGGGCCGGCGACAGTGAGCGCGTCGTCCACTACCACCCCTCCTCGTTCGGCGCAGCGTTTCGCCGAACGGTCGCCGCGTCCTTGACCCGCGTCAAAGCCGCCGCCGCAAATCGGCGTTCTTTTTTCCCGTTCGCGCTCCTGTATAAGACATTCGCGCGCCGAATCGCGGCGCTCTGGGGAATATCGGCATGACCCTGACCAGCATGACCGGCTTCGCCCGCGCCGCGGGCGCGCACGCGCCCTGGCGTTGGACGGTCGAGCTCAAATGCGTCAACGCCAAGGGGCTCGATCTGCGCCTGCGCATTCCCCAGGGCTTCGACCGCATCGAGGGCGAGGCGCGCGCGCGGCTGACGCGAGCGCTGGCGCGCGGCACCTGCTTCGCGACGATTTCCGCCCAGCGCGAGGGCGCGACTTCACAGGCGCGCGTCGATGCGCTCGCGCTCGCCTCGATCGTCGCCGCGGCGCGCGAGGCGGCCAATGCCGCCGGCCTCGCGCCGCCCACGATGGACGGCGTGCTCGCCGTTCGCGGCATCATCGAGATCGTCGAGGCCGCCGACGACGAGGCGACGCTCGCCGCCGCCTGCGCCGGCGCGCTGTCGAGCCTCGACGTCGCGATCGCGGCGCTCAATGTCGCGCGGCGCGCCGAGGGCGAGGCGCTGGCGACGATCTTAAACGAGCGGCTTTCCGCGATCGCCGAACTGACGCAAGCCGCCGACGACAATCCCGCCCGCAAGCCCGAGGCGGTGCGCGCGCGCCTCGCCCAATCCGTCGCTGCGCTGATGGAGTCTTCGCGCGGCTTCGACGAGAACCGCCTGCATCAAGAGGCGATTCTTCTCGCCGCCAAGGCCGACATCCGCGAGGAGCTCGACCGCCTGAAAACGCATGTGGCGGCGGCGCGCGCGCTGCTCGGGGAGGGCGGCCCGGTCGGCCGGCGGCTCGATTTTCTCGCCCAGGAGCTGGGCCGCGAGGCCAATACGCTGTGCGCCAAGGCCAACGACGTTTCGCTCACCGCGCAGGGGCTTGAACTGCGCGCGCAAATCGAGCAATTGCGCGAGCAAGTGCAGAACATCGAGTGAGCCAAGGTCCGACGATGCGCCGACGCGGCATGATTTTGATCCTCTCCTCGCCCTCGGGCGCCGGCAAGACGACGCTGACGCGCATGCTGTTGCAGGACAAGTCGCTCGACCTGACGCTGTCGATCTCCGTCACCACGCGCGCGCGCCGCTCCTCGGAGGCGGACGGCATCCATTATCATTTCATCAGCCAGCATCAGTTCGACGTCGCCAGGGCGGCGGGCGACCTCTTGGAATGGGCCGAGGTCCACGGCAGTTGCTACGGCACGCCGCGCGGGCCGGTCGAGGCGGTGCTCGCGCAGGGGCGCGACATGCTGTTCGACATCGATTGGCAGGGCGCCCAGCAGATGCGCGAGGCGCTCGGGCCCGACGTCGTCAGCGTCTTCATCCTGCCGCCGTCGATGGCGGAACTGCGCGCGCGGCTCGACCGGCGCGCCGAGGATTCGGCGGCGACGATCGACAAGAGACTCGAAAACGCCAGACGCGAAATCGAGCGCTGGCGCCAGTACGATTACGTGGTGGTCAACGACGACCTGCAGCGCGCCTACGCCGACGTCGTCGCGATCATTTCCGCCGAGCGGACGCGCTGCGCGCGCGTCGCCGAGGGCGTCGAGGGTTTTGTCGAGCGGCTGCTGAAGGGGTGAAAGCGATACTTGCATATTGCAAGCTGTTGTTGCGGCAAGCTGGCGGTTGGAGCGCGCTGTCTTCAGCTCGATCGATCCATTACGACCGTCATTGCGAGCGGAGCGAAGCAATCCAGCGATCGAGGCGATTGCCGTTAGGGTTCGCGTCGCTCATGACATCTGCGTGGGCGCTCGGCGGGCCAATACGCTGGCGTCACGATCTCTGGATCGCCACGCTTCGCTCGCGATGACGGCAGAGGTCTGGTTCAACCTAAAGACAGCGCGTTCTAGCTAGAGCGTCCGCGAGGTCATCGGGCGCGGCGGGCGTGAGGCGATCGGGCGCGTCGGTCATGCGGCGCGAGCCGATTAGCGAGCGCTGCGCCCGGTCGGCAGGCGGTGAATGTCGGCGCCGATTTCGTCCACCAGCGCGTAACGCGCCCGCCACTTGCTGCGCTTGGCGGGCGGCACATCCTCGACCGAACGCCGACGGCGCACCGCGGGCAATAGGAAAAAGTCGCCGGCGATCGACTCGCCGGCAAGCTCCCGCCAGAAGGCGTCGTAGTCGGCGTACCAGCGGATATTCTTGCCTGCACGGGGTTCGAGGACGTGGCCCGCGTTCGAGATCGCCTTGAGGCTCGCGGCGCCGAATATGTCGCCCAACGCGTAGGCGGCGTGGATCAGCAAATCCTTCGGGCGCAAGCCCCATAGGTCTTTGGTCGCCTGGACGGTGACGGCTTTGCTGTCGGCGCCGCTGCAGCCCTGGAGGCCCCCGATCCAAAGGTCCGACGAGCCGCCAGGGTCGAGCGCGCCGACCACGATGCTGAGACTGGCCACGCGCCTGTTCCCGTCCACTCGCACGAGGTCGACGGTAAGCTCGCCTTCGCTGGAGTTCAGGACATCGCGCGCCAGGCACAGCCGATAGCGGGCCGCCGACCGACCTTGGATGTCCGCCGCGACGACCACCTTGCCGCGAAGAATTGCGCCGACGAATCGCGCGCCCAGCGTGGCCAGGAGTCGTTCATAGTGCATCGTGAGAAGATTGATCGTCGCCGCTTGCGGCAGCGAATGGTGAAGGAAAGCCTGGCCGGCCTTTCTCGCCAGGCGATAGGGAATCGTTTCGACGCCGGCGCGCACGCGCACGCGCTCCAGCGCGTTGAGCCAACGCAACGTCGCAATGGGCGAGCGAACGGCGCGCCAAGTCAAGCGATGAGCTTTCCGAAATTTACCGATCGCAATTTGCGATGAAATCAAGTTGTAGAGCAGCATCCATGCGTTGGACGGCCTAATGCGGATCGCATCGTCCGCTCTTTTCACCTCGGACAGGGACCGCGGCAACATGTACTCAACATTCTTCAATTCGACCACCTAACGCGATAGAGCGCACCTCGACGCCCTCGGTCCTTCTAAGGGCCCAGTCGTTGCTTCGGATAAAGAGAATTCACTAGCGGCTGAAGTGACTTCACGTTTATGTGAACGGTGCGGTGCGGTCAACCCCTCGTAGCTGGAGGGACGTCGCTATTCCGCGAAACCAATGTGCTGCTTATCGAATTTCGTCCGCTACAATCGGGCCGCCCGGGTCATGGCAGGGCGGAGCACTCCCGCCGATCGGCGGCCGCTTCATGACGACGAAGCCCGATCGCTCCAGGCGCTCGACAAGGCGCTTGGCGACGATCCGCGCCATGATCTCGGCGGCGTCATGCTTCCGCCTGCGGCGATCAAAACGCAACGCGTCGCCGAAGGCGTCGAGAGGCCGCTGAAGGGCTGAGCCCGCGGGACGTTGAACGCCGGACGCTCTCGGCCTATCTGGGGGCCGCAAGGCGGCCTTCCGGCGCGCCGGTCCCGAGATCGAGCCGAATTCCGCCATGAGCAGCCCCAACGATATGACGAGCTGGCGCTTCAGCGTCGCCCCGATGATGGATTGGACGGACCGGCATTGCCGCGTCTTCCACCGGCTGCTGACGCGTCGCGCCCGGCTCTATAGCGAGATGGTGACGGCGGACGCGGTGGTGTTCGGCCCGCGCGAGCGGCTGATCGGCTTCGACGCGTTCGAGCACCCAATCGCGTTGCAGCTCGGCGGCGCCGAGCCCGAACGGCTCGCCGAGGCCGCGCGCATCGGCGGCGAATTCGGCTACGACGAGATCAACCTCAATTGCGGCTGCCCGTCCGACCGCGTGCAGAACGGCCGCTTCGGCGCCTGCCTGATGCGCGAGCCGGCGCTGGTGGCCGAATGCGTCGCGGCGATGGCGGCGGCGACGAAGGTCCCCGTCACCGTCAAATGCCGCATCGGCGTCGACGAGCAGGAGCCGCGCGAGGCCCTGTTCGCGCTGGTCGAGAGGATCGCCGCGGCGGGCGCGGCGGGACTCGTCGTCCACGCGCGCAAGGCCTGGCTCGAAGGCCTCAGCCCGCGGGACAACCGCAGCGTGCCGCCGCTCGATTACGCCCTCGTCTACGCGCTGAAAGCGGCGCATCCGCGTTTGCCGATCGCCGTCAACGGCGGAATCGGCGATCTCGAGGCCGCGCGCGGCCATCTGCGCTGGGTCGACGGCGCGATGGTCGGCCGCGCCGCCTATCAAAATCCGGAAATGCTGCTCGGCGTCGACCCGGAAATCTTCGGCGAGCCGGCGTCCTTGCGCGACGCCTTCGAGGCGGTCGAAGCCTATCTGCCCTATGTCGCGCGCGAATTGGCGCGCGGCGCGCGCCTGCACGACATGACGCGCCACATGCTCGGCCTGTTCGCCGGTCGGCCCGGCGCGCGCCTCTATCGCCAGAAGCTGGCGACGCTGGCGACGCGCCCCGGCGCGGGCCTCGACGTGCTGCGCGACGCGGTCGCGCAAATCGCGCGCGCGCCGCTCGCCGAGGCGGTCTGAACCGCGTTCACTTCGCCGTCAGTCTTCACTTGGCCTTCAGGATCAGCCGCCCGCGCTCGACCGTGTAGCTCTGCAATCTCTCGAGGAAGCTCATGCCGAGCAGGCTTTCGCTGAGCGCGCCGGGCCGGGCGACCAGCGCGCGCACGTTGCGCATGACGATCGGCCCGATCGCAATTTGGTCGATGCGGGTTTCCGCCGCCATCGCGGCGCCGTTGGCGGTGACGACGCTGACGTCGAAGTCGAGCCCGGCGGCGTCGACGCCGATCCGCTGGGCGTCCTGGGCGCGCAGCACCACCATCGTGGCGCCGGTGTCGAACAGGAAAGCCACGCGCGCGCCGTCGACCTTGGCGGGAATGACGAATTCGCCGCCGAAGCGGCGGTTGACGATGACCTCGCCGCTCTGGCCGATTTGCGGCTCGCCGGGGAAAAGTTCGGCCATCACCCGATCGGCGATCTCGGCGGCTTCGAAACGATAGGCGTAGACGCCGGTGAGGCCGAGGATGATCGCCGCCCAGATCGCCGTCCCGCCGAGGATGCGCGCGAACGCGCCCGGTCCGGCGCGCCGCGCCGCGGTCAGGAACAGCCACGCCAGAAAGGCGACGCCGAAGGCCGCGCGCGCGAAACTCCCGTGATCGAGCCCGAGAATCGGCGTGTCGGCCGGGACGGCCCAAAGCGCGATCAGCGCCGCGGCGAGGAGCGCGAGGGGGAAAGCGACGACCATTTCAGCGGCGCCCGCGCAGTCCGGCCCGCCGGCCGCGCGCCGCGCGCGAGCGCGCCGCCTTCAGGCGTTGCTCGAGGCCCGCGACGATAACGCGCCGCTCGTCGGCGTCGAGATCGCGCCACATCGCGATTTCCGCGACCGTGCGGCCGCAGCCGACGCACAGGCCCGAAACGGGATCGACGACGCAGACTTTCACGCAGGGGCTGGCCGGCGTCTGAGCGGAGAAATTCATGGGCCTGATTTAAGGCGGGCGACCGCCGATGAGAAGACCACAGAGGCAGGCGATTTCGGCGACCTGCTGCGCCGCGCCGGCGACGTCGCCGGTCTGGCCGCCGATCTGGCGGCGCGCCAGCGCGCTCATCCCAAGGGAAGCCGCCGCGGCGAGGACGCAGGCGAAGAAGGCGCGCGTGACGCCGAGCGCGGCGAGCCCCAGGAGAAACGCGACGCCGGCGACGGCGAGGCCGGCCGCGATCAGATCGGTCGTCTCCAGGCGGCCGGCGCTCGCGCCGGCGCCCTCGGCGCGGGCGGGGGCCAGCAAGGCGAGGGGAACCAGCGCGCCCGCGCGCGAGGCCGCGCCGGACAGGATCAGGCCCGCCGCGGCGATTGCGAAGCCGCCGCGCGCCAGCGCCGCGAGCGCGCCGACGCGCAGGATCAGCGAGAGAACCAGCGCGACCGTCCCGAAAGCGCCGATGCGGCTGTCGCGCATGATCGCGAGCTTGGATTCGCGGGTTTGGCCGCCGCCGAAGCCGTCGGCGACATCGGCGAGGCCGTCCTCGTGCAGCGCGCCCGCGGCCAGCGCCAGCGTCGCCACGGCGAAAGCCGCGCCGAGGAAGGGCGGCAGGCGCAGAAGGACGGACAGGCCGAGCGCGAGCGCGCCGAGCGCGCCGATCAGCGCGCCCGCGATCGGCGTCGCCCAGGCGATCCGCGCCAGATCCAACTCCGCGCCCGGAGTCTCGGCGCCGCGAGACAGCGTCGGCAGCGCCGAGAAAAAGCGCAGGTTCTCCATCACGTCGCGCCAAACGCGAGCGAGCAGGGCTGAGCGGGCCGGCGCGTCGAACATGGCGTTTTCTACCCTGGCGCGGCGCTCGCTGTCCACGCGGCGACGGCCCGCCCTCGCGATGCCGCGCGTGCGCTCACAGCGCCCACAGGAACACCGCGCAGGCGACGACGCCGATCCCCGTCTGGCCGTATTCGAGCAGGCCCCATTGGCGCACCAGAACGCGTATGGCGCCGATGTCGCGCGGCGCGAGCGTGAGGATCTGGTCGTTGACCGGCGCCATGACAAAGAACGTGTAGGGCCAGCTCAAGACGATGATCAGCGCGCCGATCGCCCAGCGCACGTCCTGGCTGGCGAAATAGGCGACGAGGCCGAGCGCCGCCGAGAGCAGCGACAGCCCCATGAGCAGCGCGACGCCGCGCCGGTCGCTCGGCGTCCATTCGTTGAGCATCGCCTGATCCTCGAGCGCCAGGCGCGCGGGCTGCTCGACGAGATTGACGTAGAGCGCGGCGCCGGAAAACGCGGCGGCGAGAACGAGGGCGAGAGATCCGGGCGACATGACAATTCCTTTTGCGCTGCGGGACGATCCGCGCGCGACGCCATCATGATTGCGCCGCGATTGCAACGGCGGCCTTGGTTCGAGCGGTCCAACGCCGGCTTTTCCCTTAGCATTTCTCGCGGAGGGGAACTTGGCTGGGATCAAACGGGTTGGCCGCGCGTGGATGAGCATGCCGTTTCGCAACATCGCCGCGCCGCTTGGCGGCCTTTACGGGCGCTTCACGATTTGGCGCTTACTTTCCCCCGCGCGTCGCCGCTCGCCCCGGCTCCAGACCGGGGCGCTTTCGCCTGGATCGCTCGATGACCCCTGTCGCGGATCAAATCCCGTCCTTACGCGCGGGCTCGGCGCTTGCCTTTGCGCGACGAGCCGGCGATTCTCCCGTCGCCGCCGCGCTTGTCGTCTATGGCGCGGCGCTGGCGTGGACCCTGCTCGTTCGCTTGCCGCTGCGGCGCATGGATGGCCTGGACGACGCCTTTTACGTCGAGGTCGCGCATCTCTGGAGCCGCGGCGTTCTGCCCTATGTCGGCGCCTTCGACGTCAAGCCCCCCGGATTCTTCGCCCTTGTCGCCGCCGCCCAGACGCTGCTGGGGCCGAGCCTCGACTCGCTGCGGGCGGTCGCGGTCGCGTTCGATGCGGTCGCCGCGACCGCGCTCTACTTTCTCGGCCGCCGCATCGGCGCGCCCGCGGTCGGCCTCTTCGCCGCGATCCTCTATCCCATCCTCAGCGAACTGGTGACCAGCAACGACGCCTATTGTCCGCTCGCCGCGCTGACGATTCTCGCCTTCCTCGCGGCGCTGTCGCCGCTGAGCCCGATGAAAAGAGCGGCGCTGACCGGGCTCCTCATCGGCGCGGCGGGGACGGTCAAGCAGACGGCCGGCTTCGAGGCCGTCGCGCTGCTTTTCATCCTTCTGAGCGCGCGCGACGGCGCGGGGCGGCGCGCCGGGGCGGCGCTCGCCTTCACGATCGCCGCGGCGGTCGCGCCGCTCGGCTTTCTCCTCTATTTCGCCGGCCACGGCGCGGCGCAGGCGCTCGTCGACGACGCGTTGCTGGGCGCCTTGAGCCGTCCTGCGAGCGCCAGCGAAGGGGTGTCCCTTCTGGGCGGCGTCGGCCGTTATTTTCTCGTGCAGAAAAGCATCGTCGCGATCTTCGGGCTCGCTTGCCTGGCGCTGCTGCGACGGCGCGCGCTGGCCAAAGCGCTCCCCGGCGTTCCGCTCGGCGCCCTCGAAGCCTGGTTCGCGTTGGCGACCCTGTCGATCCTCGCGCAGCGCGCGATCGCGATCACCTATCTCGGCCCGACGCTCGCGCCGGGCTTGCTTCTGGCTGGGCTGTGCCTGACCCGGGCGACGCCCGAGCTCAGGCGCATCCCCTCGGCGATGCGCCTCGGCGCGCTCGCCCTGGCGACGATCGCGACGGCGCTCGCCGTTCCCGGCAATGACCTCGCCGTTCGCCAGGAGACGGACGCGCTCGCCGCCGCGGCGGCGGCGATCCGGGCGAGCGGCCCGACGAGCGCGGACAGGCTCTATGTCGTCAATCGCGGCGCTTGGCTCTATGGCGCGGTCGAACTGCCGCCGCCGACGAAATATTTCTACCCCGGCCACACGCTTTGCGACTTTCAGGAAAAAGGTCCGAACCTTCTCCAGGAAATCCTCAGCGCCGGGCCGCGCTACATCGTGGTCGCCGATCGGCGCATCCATTACGTCTGCGAACAGGCGGACCGCTGGAGGATCGTCGACGCCGTGCTGAAGCGCTCCTATCGCCGGATCGCGCACGCCGCCGGGGAGGCCGACTCTTACGACGTTTACGAGGCGGTCGGGGGAACGGCCCCGGCGCTTTGACATCGGCCCGGCGCCGCGCGATACCCCGCTAAACGGCGGCGCGTCGTTTCGTCGCAGCCATGGGAGAACGCTCTTGTCCCTCGATCGCCCGCCGCTGCCGCCCTTCACCCACGAAAGCGCGATCCGCAAAGTGCGCGCCGCGGAGGACGGCTGGAACGGCAGGGATCCCGAGCGCGTCGCGCTCGCCTACACGCCCGACAGCGTGTGGCGCAATCGCGTGGAGTTTTTCCGGGGCCGCGAGGCGATCGTCGCCTTCCTCACGCGCAAATGGGCCAAGGAGCTCGATTATCGCTTGATCAAGGAACTCTGGGCTTTCCGCGAGGACCGGATCGCCGTGCGCTTCGCCTATGAATGGCGTGACGAGACCGGCCAGTGGTTCCGCTCCTACGGCAACGAGAACTGGTTGTTCGACGCGCATGGCCTGATGCGCGCGCGCCACGCTTCGATCAACGATCTGCCGATCGATCCGGAGCAGCGCAAGTTCCTGTGGGACGCCCCCGGCCCGCGCCCGCTCGATCATCCCGGGCTGACCGCCTTCGGCTTGTGAACGCGCGCCGCTCGCCATAGCGATCGCGTCGCGCCGGACCGCTCGCGCCTGCAATGCCTTTGAGCGATCGTTAACGTTTTTTTGCGCAAACATGATTGTCATGTGGGCGCCACAAATGAAGCAAGCAATTCGACGCGCACTTCCGCAAAGGGACCACGGCTTCGCGGTAAGCTTGATGGAGCATCTCGTCGTCCCGACCTTCGTCCTCGGCGCCGACGGTCGCGTGTTGATTTGGAACAAAGCTTGCGAACGGCTGACCGGGGTCCGCGCGGAATCGGTCATTGGCGCCTCTGATCACTGGCAAGCCTTCTACGCCGAACGCCGGCCGTGCCTCGCCGATCTGCTGCTCGAGCGGCGCTTCGATGAAATCGGCACGCTCTATGCGAACGGCGGCGGCTACGGCCTGAGCGATTTTGGCGTTTCCGCGGAAAACTGGTGCGTGATGCCCAAGGTCGGCCGTCGGCTGTATCTGGCGATCGACGCCGGCTCGATCTACGACGAATCGGGCGATCTGATCGCGGTGGTGGAAACGCTTCGCGACATCACGGCGCAGAAGCAGGCGCAAACGGATCTCGAGGCCCTGGCGACCCGCGACGGCCTCACGGGATTGGCGAACCGGCGGAGCTTCGACGTCAAGTTCGCCGAAGAAATCCGCAGAGCGGGCCGAGATCAGCCGCCTTTGTCGCTGCTGATGATCGACATCGATTGTTTCAAACTCTACAACGACACATACGGGCATCAAAAGGGCGACGAATGCTTGCGGACGGTCGCCGGGACGATCGCCGGGACACTGTGGCGCGAGGCGGACTTTTCGGCGCGATACGGCGGCGAGGAATTCGCCGTCGTCATGCCCAACACGCCGCTTTCGGGCGCCGCGTTGATCGCCGAGCGTTTGCGAAAGGCGATCGAGGACCTTCGCATCGCCCATAGCGGCTCCATCGTCTCGGATTGCGTGACCCTGAGCATCGGCGGCGTCGTCGCCGTCGGCGGGGACCTCATTCCCGAGCGCATGATCGCCTCGGCCGACGCCGCCCTCTACCGCGCCAAGCGCGCCGGCCGGAACCTGTCCTTCGTCGGCGAGTTCGAGGAATGTTCGTCGCCGCTCGTCGCGGCGTGCGCGTGAATCGAACGCGGGACGCGGAGAAGTCGGTTCGCGATCTCGATCCGACAATGCGACGGGGCCGCCGAACGCCTCGGCAAAGCCGAGACCCGGTTCTTCGCCACATCGAAATTTTTGCGGCTTGCGACTGCCCAATCCACCAAAACCGGCTCGATTCGTGGACATCGCGAGACGCCGAATGAGAACAAAAAAAGAACTTGCGCGCGAGAACAAACCATGCACATATCTCGCTTCAAGGGGGTCGCCGAGGCCGCAGTTGCCTCGAGAGCGCCGACCGTGAGAGAAGGAGGATAGCCGTGAGCCAACCCAATCTTCGCGTCGTGGAAGGAACTTTCGTGGACAAGACCAAGGCGCTCGACGCCGCGCTGGCGCAGATCGAACGCGCGTTCGGCAAAGGCTCGATCATGCGCCTGGGCAAGAACCAGAAGGCGGTGGAGATCGAGACGATTCCGACGGGTTCGCTCGGTCTCGACATCGCGCTCGGGGTCGGCGGCCTGCCGCGCGGGCGCGTGGTCGAGATCTACGGGCCGGAATCCTCGGGCAAGACGACGCTGACGCTGCACGTCATCGCCGAGGCGCAGAAGAAGGGCGGCGTCTGCGCCTTCGTCGACGCCGAGCACGCGCTCGATCCCGTCTACGCCCGCAAACTGGGCGTCAATCTGGAAGATTTGCTGATTTCCCAGCCCGACACCGGCGAGCAGGCGCTCGAAATCACCGATACGCTGGTGCGCTCCGGCGCCATCGACGTGTTGGTGATCGATTCTGTGGCCGCGCTGACGCCGCGCGCCGAAATCGAGGGCGAGATGGGCGACTCGCAGCCCGGTCTGCAGGCGCGCCTGATGAGTCAGGCGCTGCGCAAGCTCACCGCGTCGATTTCGCGCTCCAACACCATGGTCATCTTCATCAATCAGATCCGCATGAAGATCGGCGTGATGTACGGTTCGCCCGAGACCACGACGGGCGGCAACGCGCTGAAGTTCTACGCCTCCGTGCGTCTCGACATCCGCCGCATCGGCGCGATCAAGGACCGCGAGGAGGTCGTGGGCAACCAGACCCGCGTCAAGGTCGTCAAGAACAAGGTCGCGCCGCCGTTCAAGCAGGTCGAATTCGACATCATGTACGGCGAGGGCATTTCCAAGAACGGCGAATTGATCGACCTCGGCGTCAAGGCCGGCGTCGTCGAGAAGTCGGGCGCCTGGTTCTCCTTCGACAGCGTGCGCCTTGGCCAGGGCCGCGAGAACGCCAAGACCTATTTGAAGGCCAATCCGGAAATCGCCGGTCGCATCGAAAGGTCGATCCGAGAAAACTCCGGCGTGATCGCCGAGCGCATTCTCGACAACGTCGATCCCGCCGACACGAACGACGCCGACGCCTGAGCCCTCTCCTTTGGGCGCGTGCGTCCCCCTGAAAACGCGCCCAACCGCCAAGGAGACGGACAGTCGTCGCGCGGCGAAGCGCGCGGCCGCGCAAGCCTAGGCGGGCGCGGCCGCGTCGCATTGCCGTGCGCCCCGCGCGCCCGCCGTCGCGCCGGGTTGCCTTTCCCCCGTCATGCTCTAGAACGCAGGTGAGAAAATCCACCCCGAGGCCAAGCGTTCATGAGCGGCGTCAACGAGATCCGATCGAGTTTCCTGCAATTCTTCGCCAGGAACGGCCACGAGATCGTGCCCTCGAGTTCGCTCGTGCCGCGCAACGATCCGACGTTGATGTTCACCAACGCCGGCATGGTGCAATTCAAGAACGTCTTCACCGGCGTCGAGAGACGGCCCTACCACCGCGCGACGACCGCGCAAAAATGCGTGCGCGCCGGCGGCAAGCACAACGACCTCGACAACGTCGGCTACACCGCGCGCCATCACACCTTCTTCGAGATGCTCGGCAATTTCTCGTTCGGCGACTATTTCAAGCCGCTCGCC
>Ga0181527_1000779_pt1 | contig 35810 bp, 25 predicted proteins | sample PEATcosm2014_Bin_30_FD_119762 | JGI IMG/M metagenome (GOLD analysis project Ga0181527, IMG submission 119762) | Peatland microbial communities from MTU Mesocosm Facility, Houghton, MI, USA - PEATcosm2014_Bin06_60_metaG | ecosystem: Environmental > Terrestrial > Soil > Wetlands > Peat | place...
AAAAGAGTACCTGGAACAAAAGGACTTCAAGGTCCTCACCGCGGTAAACGGTAAAGAAGCCGTGATCCTTGAAGAACAGCTGCGGCCCGACCTGGTGATCCTGGACGTGGAAATGCCGGTCATGAGCGGCCTCGAAGCATGCAAGGTGATACGGGGAAAACGGGCGGGCATCCACTATGTGCCCATACTGTTTTTGAGCGGCATCCTGGTGGAAGGGGCGGTCATCATGGGCCTGCAGATCGGCGCGGACGACTACGTCCGCAAACCGTTCGAACCGCTCGAACTCCTGAGCCGCATCAACAACTTCATCAGGATCAAGAAATTCATGGAGCAGGTGGAATCAATCGAGAACGTAGTCTTCTCCCTTGTCAAATCCGTCGAAGCGCGGGATTCCTATACCGCGGGACATTCTAGGCGCGTGGCCGAAATTTCCGCGAACATCGGCAAGGAACTGGGGCTGTCCGCCGAGGAAGTGGAAATCCTCAACAAGAGCTCGCTGCTGCACGACGTGGGGAAAATCGGCGTGCCCGACCTCATCCTCAACAAACAGGGCAAACTGCTCCAGGACGAGTTCACGCGGATCAAGGAACATCCGGTGAGCGGCGTTGACATTTGCGGCTGCCTGCGGCTCACCGAACACGCCCTCGACATCATCCGCCACCACCATGAGAAGCTTGACGGTAGCGGATACCCCGACGGGTTGAAAGAAGACAAAATCAGCAAATACGTGAGGATCGTCACCGTGGCCGACATATTCGACGCCCTCACCACCGACCGGCCCTACCGCCTTTCGAAAAGCATTCCCGAGGCGATCTCCATATTGAAAGAGGAATCGTTCCAGGGAAAACTGGACATGAACATCGTGAATTGCATGGAACGGATCGCACGCGGACAAGCGGCAATGCATTGGGAAAAAGCCGGGGCCCAGACGAGTTTGCCTGCTGTAGGGGCGTGAAGGGGAAGAGAGTTGAAAGGTTGAATAGTTGAATAATCAAAAACAGAATAAGAAAACCAGCGTCATTGCGAGCCACGAAGCAATCTCCTGTTGACATTTACCCAACACTAGAAAATGCAGCTGGGTTGCTGAGCCGGGTGACCCCCGAGGAAGTTGATGTGCAAGAATCCAATCTTCGACCGGGGGGCACCCACGAGGTACAGTTGTACGGATGAAAGTATTGAAAACTTCGTCAGTGTGTATGGTCTTTGATTTTGTTAACCGGGTGTTACGTGGGTGCGCGCAGCAGGAGGTTCGGGCTTGCCACGGGTACCTCCACGCTGCACCCGCTCAGCAAACCAACGTAATGAATAAATATTGATTTTGATTTGAACAATGCCACCCTTCACAAACTACCGTGTTCCGGAGACCCTATGAATCATTACGTGCGCGCTTTCCTGTTTGGTTCGGTCCTTTTTCTTTTCTTTGCGGCGTGTAACAGCAGCAACCCGACCTCGCCGGGCATTTCGGACAATTCCATTATCGGCGATTGGAATGTGATAAGCGATGAAATGCATCTTTCCATGGCCCAGGCCGGAACGACCACGAGGGAGGACACGACCGTCTTCTTTACAGGCACAAATACGGCCGCGTTCAACGCCAATCACACGTTTCTGCTTGTTTCCGATAATGGAAACCCCGCGTCTGCAAAAAGGTTTTTTTCTGCAAAGAAGATGACGTTGGACACTTTAACGGGAACATGGACGCTTTCCGGCAATCAAATAACACTCTCTTCTCTTGCCGGCGCCGAGTCGTCAACGGTCTCCGTGGGCGGGGATTCAATGGAAATTACGGCCCACGTAAACGACACCGAAACCGTCAACGGAAGCCCGATGATCACAAAGGGAACCAGCGCCTTGACAATGACAAGGGAATAGACGCAGCAGGCGTTTCGGTCTCGCCGCTGAAGGTACCTCGCCGCACACGCTCAGCAATCCATAACAACAATAGTATCTTGATAGCGCTGCCCCCGCTCATCAACCCACTGTATTATTTGACTTGAAGCATTCTGGCCATCCTCATTTGACAATATTATTTTACTTTGTAATTCTCGTTGTCATCCTCACCGTCATCCCACGTTCTTCCCCAGGAGGTTGCTCATGCCACGATCCCATTCGTACGGCTGGACCCCGGACCTTCCGGATCATCGCGACGTGCGCTATTCCCTTGTGTACAAAGTCCCGGCAGTAATACCGGCGCAGCAGGATTTGCGTCCCCTGTGCCCGCCGGTGGAAAATCAGGGCCAGCTCGGAAGCTGCACCGCGCATGCGCTCACCGGAGCGCTCGAGGTCCTCGAGAAAAAAGACGGCCTGCCGGTGGCGCAGATGAGCAGGCTCTTCGTGTATTACAACGAGCGCGCCATGGAGCACACGGTCTCGCAGGACAGCGGTGCGCGGATACGCGACGGCATCAAGTCGCTTGTCAAGCAGGGCTGTTGCCGCGAAGCACAGTGGCCGTACGTGATTTCCAGGTTCAAATCAAAACCAGGCGTTGCGTGTTTCAAGGACGGCTTGGAGCACCAGGTGATCTCGTACCAGCGCATCGACACCCTCGACCAGATGCGGTCATGCCTTGCGGACGGGTTCCCGTTTGTTTTCGGCTTTACCGTGTACGAAAGCTTCGAATCGCAGGCGGTCGCGGAAAGCGGCGTCGTGCCCATGCCGGGAACCGGGGAGCGCGCGCTCGGCGGCCACGCGGTCCTGGCGGTCGGGTACGACGATACACAAAAGAGAATAAGCGTGCGCAATTCCTGGGGCGCCGATTGGGGCATGCAGGGCTATTTCACCATGCCGTACGAGTATGTTTCCAGCCGGGACCTGTCCGACGATTTCTGGACCGTGCGGCGGGCGGAAAAGATGTAGGGCCTCGGCTCGTGATGGTGCGCCCGCCCCCTGTCCTTGACAACGGGAAGGGGGCGGGCGATGCATTATCTGGAAAGGTTTACCATTGTGGCCTTGACGAAATCCGGGGTGCTGATACGGCAGATATACGGGCCGTTGGCCACCGCACGGTTCAGTTCGTTTCTGCCATCCCACACAAGGCTATGGGTCCCTGCGTCTTGATTCCCGGCATCCACAAGCCGCTTTACCAGGCCGCCTTGCAGGTTGTATATGCAAAGGTCAACTCTGGCGCCGGCCGGCAGGGTGTAACGGACCGAGGTGAGCCCTGCGGGCCGGTTGGGTGAATTCACCTGCAGTTCAAACGCGTCGGCCGGCTTTTGGGCGCCGGCGCCTTTGGCCGAGGTCGACTCAAGGCTGATCCACGCGCTTCCGGGTTTCTGGCTCTCGTAGCACAGTTTTAACCAGTCGGCGGAACGCTGCACGTTATCCACCCGGCACTCATCAAGCGGACCTATCCACGGATCGCTGTACCCTGCGCCGAATGATCCGATATTGATATCCGTGGGTGCAGCCACTGCCTGGGCCGATGATGTTCCCCGCAGGGTGTCGTTTACGTACATGGTCGCCTGCGTCGGCGTACCGCTCCAGGCCATGGTAAGATAATAATAGGTATTAGTGGTTAACTTATAAGCAGCAGTAACAAACTGCTTGCTCGGTCCATACCCGGCCCGCAGTTGACCGGTCGCGTCACATCCGAAGTAGTATCTGGCGTTGTTCGTATTCCATGATCCGAATACGTCGGCGTTCGCGGGCGTAATGGGAAGGGTTGTGATTTGCGCCCAGATAGAGATCGTACCCGATGCAACGTTGATGACCTGATCCGGGATTTTGATGTAACTGCCCAGACCTTGATTTCCCGTCCCGGTCGGCGTTGCTGTTCCTACGAAATACTGGCCTCTGCCGATGACCGCGGGAGTATCCAGGCCGGAGGTTTGAAATCCGGTGCCGTCATTGCCGTTATACGTTGCGTCTTTGTAGCCCTGCGGGTCGATATTTCCGGTTTCGCCCAGGTGCCACACGCCTGCAAATCCGTTCGCCGTGTCGAATACCGCGGCGCCGCTGGAACTGTCCCCAGCAGCGGCATTGCCCCAGTACATGACGATATACTGCGTTCCGTTGTTGCCAAGCACATCCGCCTTCACCCATATCGCGGCCGCCGAATTGGTATTGTCCCAGCGCTCTATCTGATAGGGAAGGTGCGTGCCGTCCGACTTTGCAAACCGGATATCGGTGCCGTCGGTCTTTGCTCCCAAAGGGAAGTCGCTGCCCGCCAGCCTGACGGCAATCGGGAAATTGGTTTGGTCGGTGGCAACGTTTGCGCCCGAGGCCGTGGTATTCATCACGATGTTCCTGGAATTCTGCCACACGGCGTAATTATCATTATCGGCAAGAACAGCGCTCGTCCATCCAAGAACCGCGGCCAAAGCGAGCGCAATGGGCAAATTCCATCTGTCAATTTTCATCTTCTTCCTCCTTCTTTCTTTTGGGGGTCCTCATTTCGCGGAAACTGCCGTTTCCTTTTTCTTATGAGTAATTTAGGAGGATACCGTCGTTAGCACAAAGCCTTTTTTCTTACGCCGGGTAAGATTTCATGCACGCAGGTGATGGGTTTACGGCGATGGTAGCGGGGCTTAGCCGGGCAGCCAGCCCACCTGAACCGAATCAAATTGCATGTGTCGAATAAAGAGAGTGTCCGTCTTGAGCGAATCTATCAAATGAACGTTCAACAACTTTACCGTTACCGCATAAGGGTGAATAAACCCGGACGTGTCGATGTCCGACCTCTTTATCTCAATACTACCGTCAATTGCGCTCCACACTTCCGGCATTTTGTCGTTGGCAAAAACAATATCGTTGCAATACATGAAATTTGATTGGACGGTGCTGTCCTTGTTTACGGGATAATAATCGTAGTGAATATTGTAATCATGCAAAGAACTGTCTATGTGAAATGTCCTGAATTCCGTCGATAAGGCAAGAGGATCCAAAGAAGCCTCAATAACGATCCATTTTGACTGTACGGCATTTGACTTATAGACAATAAAGTTTCCGCAGCCTAAGGCTCCGGACGTGAATTCCGCCGAAATGTCCTTGTCATTTGGATTTACCGTTTGGCTGGGGGAGTTGCAGAAGTAGAATGAGACGACAACGCAAAGGCTGCACACAGAAATGGTCTTGTTCATTGAGTACCTCCGTTACTGGTGCGGTCTCTTGTCATACGTGCATGTCGATCTTCTTCGCATCGCTCTTGTCTACAATGATAGTCGGTGAAACAAATGATAATGTTCAAGAAAAGATGAATCGGATAGTCCGGTCCCCACCAAGCGAGGAACTATTTTAAGAACCCACTATGGGAAACGAAAATACAGCCCGGTTCAGGTTCTACGAAGAACTCAACGACTTCCTGCCTCTTCATAGGCGCAAAACGCAATTCACGTATTCGTTTTCCGGCGCGCCATCGGTAAAGGACGCCATCGAGGCGATCGGCGTGCCGCACACCGAAATCGATCTCGTCACCGTGAACGGCGAATCGGTCGGCTTCGAGCTTCCTTTGAAGAACAACGACCAGGTTTCGGTATACCCGGTGTTCGAATCGCTGGACATTTCGCCGATTGCCGGGCTTCGACACACGCCGCTTCGCGAGCCGAAGTTCGTCTGCGACGTGCACCTGGGCGCGCTGGCGCGGCTGCTGCGACTGGCCGGGTTCGACACCGCCTACCAAAACGACTATTCGGACGAACGGATCGTGAGCATCGCGCTGCTTGAAAAACGCTGCGTGCTCACGCAGGACAGGGGGATTCTCAAACGGAAAGCGGTCACGCACGGCTATTGCGTGCGGAGCGCAAAGCCCGGGGAACAGGCGCGCGAGGTGCTGTTACGGTTTGATCTGTGGAACGCCGCAAAGCCGTTTTCTCTGTGCATCAGGTGCAACGGCGCAATCGGCAGGGTCAGCAAGCAGGATGTTCTTGCGTTGTTGCCGGAAATGACCCGGCAGTGCTACGATGAGTTTTACAGGTGCGGCTCATGCGGAAAAGTGTACTGGCGGGGCAGTCATTTCGAAAACCTCAGGAAACTGGCGGACGACCTGACCGCACAACCCGCTGCGCCGGCGGACGTGACGGCGCGCCGGGACTCATGATCCACCCGCCTCCGTTGCTTCCATCACCGTTTCCCAGTCGTAGACGCCCGCTATCGTCCGCCCCGGCCTCACCACCAGGAAATCCTCGGTATACCAGTTGCCCGACATCAGATTGCGGATAAGAGAAAGACCGCCTTCGAGCTGCACATATTCCTTCTTCTCACGGACAGCCTTTTCCCGGCACCTCTGGATGCATTCCCTGCTTTCCGTGGGCCTGATGTTGATGTACACGACTTTGCCGGTGTCCGGCCCGGTCATGGCGGCAAGGAGATGATCTGCGTTTGCCTCTCCGTAAAGCTTTGCGTACAGCGCCCTGCGCTGCCGCCGGTCCTGCGCCCACGCGTGATGAACATGCGCTTCGGAACCTCGTTCAAGGTGGCCGCGCGATAGGAAGGACTGGCTCGGGCATTTCTCAAAATACCGGCGGAAGAGTTTCTTGGAACCGAGCAGTACGGTGCAGCAATCGTGGGCGCGTGGAATAACGAGCTGCGTCGAGCGCGCAACAATTCCCGCGGCGGCGTTCCCGCACAGGCCGTAGCAGAGCAGGATGGCGTCGTAGGCGCGGCCTGCACGCTCAACGCCGTCTATTCTCTCTTGGATCTCATTTCGCAGGGTTTCGGGATGGTCGTGCGAGTCGATCGCCGTAAAGTCGAGGTCGATGCCGTGCGGCACGTCGGCCATGCAGGCGCAGATTTCCCGGGTGAAGGTTTCGCAGGCGAGGAGTTTGAAGATCATTGGATTCTCTAAGGAAAAATATTTGAGGAACTGAATAAGATATGTTTTTTCTTAAAGGTGAGAGGTACGTCTTGACTCAAACGCTTGCAAGAGAGATGGGCGTTCCCCTCGCTGCGCTCAGGTCGGCCGTTCTTACGGGCTCGACCTTCGGCCTCGGTGCCGGACCGCCCTGATCGCCTTCGGCGTGGGTCGGCCGGCACTCCCGCTACGGCGGGACCCTTCAGTCCTGCCTAACGCAGCCCGAGCGCGACAAGTACACTTTATGAGAGGTTGATGGTTGGAAAACGACGACACAGGCCGTGTAATTTACGGAAGATAAGGACTAGTTCGGAGCAACGGGTGCAGTTTACATAAAGGCAAAGGGGTCTTTCTTGCGCCAGGGGCGACGGAAGGGGTGCCAAAGCACATTGCCGGCCGACCCGGCCGCCCCAGGCATAGGGCGGACCGGCAACGAGGCGAATAGCCGAGCCTGGAGGAGAACCGGTGCCGACTGGCAGGCGCCCAGGTATCTTAATTAAATTCAAATCCCACATATTCAAATTCATCACCCTCATTTTTATTATTTTTCATCTTCCCCTGATAATGTTCATCGGAACTTCTCACAAAGGAGAAAGCCCATGCCCGAAGCAGACGTCTCAAAAGCAGAAAAGAACTTCTACACCGACGTCCCGCAAAAGGGTGAGGTCTTCTTCCTCAAGGGTTCCAATTCCTACGACTGGGGAATGAAGAACAGGCTTGCCAGGATTTTCAACTGCGAGTCGGGTAGAACCGTGATGCTCGCGTTCGACCACGGGTACTTCCAGGGACCCACCACAGGGCTCGAACGTCCGGACATCACCATTCTGCCGCTTGCGCCCTTTGCGGACGCGCTCATGCTCACGCGGGGAATTCTGCGCTCGGTGATCCCACCGTCGCTTAACAAGGCCACGGTCCTTCGCGCAAGCGGCGGGCCCAGCATACTCAAGGAATTGTCAAACGAGCACATCGCGATGAACATGGAAGACGCCGTCCGCGTCAACGCGTGCGCGGTCGCCACGCAGGTGTTTGTGGGCGGGGAACACGAGACGCAGTCGGTGATGAACCTCACCAATCTGGTGGACGCGGGAAACGGGGTGGGAATGCCCGTGCTCGGCGTGACCGCGGTGGGCAAGGACATGGTGCGCGACGCCAAATACATCCGGCTGGCCACGCGCATGTGCGCGGAGCTCGGAGCGGCGTTTGTCAAGACCTATTTCGTGCCCGATTTCGAGACGGTCACGGCCGCGTGCCCGGTCCCCATCGTCATCGCGGGCGGCAAGAAACTTCCCGAGCTCGATGCGCTCAAGATGGCGCACGAGGCGATCAGCCAGGGCGCCGCGGGCGTGGACATGGGCCGCAATATCTTCCAGTCCGAGGCGCCCGTGGCGATGATCAAGGCGGTACGCAAAGTCGTGCACGACAACATGAAGCCCGAGCAGGCGTTCGAGCTGTACCTCGCGCACGCAAACCTGAAGAAACACAAGGCATGACTACAACGGTCAACCGGACAATCCGCGACAAAGCCCCGGCGCTGAGCGTGGGCGCGCTCAGCGCAAATCTCATGAATCTGGCTGCCGACGTCGCGCTGCTCGAACAATGCGGCGTGGCGCTGCTGCATTTCGACATCATGGACGGCCGTTTCGCGCCGCAGCTCACCGCAGGACCATGGTTTGTAAAAGGCGTCAAAACGGGCATGATCAAAGACGTGCATTTGATGATTGAGGATCCGCAGGAAACGATCCCCCTGTACGCCGCCGCCGGCGCCGACATCATCACGGTGCACGCGGAATCATGCGTGCATGCGCGCTATGCGCTGCAGCTCATCGCGGCGCAGAAACACGCCGGCGACCAGTCCCGCGCCATCGCGCGGGGCATCGCGATCAACCCGGGTACGCCGCTCTCGGTGCTCGATCCGCTGCTCGAGGAGGCCGATATCGTGACGCTCGTGGCGGTCAATCCGGGGTTCCCCGGGCAAAAACTCTATGCGGATACCGGCCGACGCGCGGAGCAGGTCCGCCTGTCAATCGCACAGACCGGCCGCGACATCCTGCTCTGCATCGACGGCGGAGTGACAAAAGAGAACATGAAGGACGTTGCGCGCATGAAACCGGACATCGTCGTGAGCGGCAGCGCCGTGTTCGAGAAGAACGCCGTGGCCGAGAACCTGAATGCCATGACGGCCTTGCTGAGGGGAAACAAACATGGTTAGAAATTCCTGGGTTCAGGCGGACGCGGATGAATTCGTGAAGGCCCGGGGCGGCGCCCCCGAGGTCGCGCTCCTTGCCTATGCAACCAGGCTTGTCGGAAGCGAGCCCGACCTCGCCATGCACGGCGGCGGCAACACGTCGCTCAAGACGACCGTGGTGACCCTCGGCGGCGAGGAGAAGAGCGCTTTGTTTGTCAAGGCCTCGGGCGCACCCATGGACGACATCGGTCCGTCGGGGTTCGTGTGCCTCGACCGCCTCTCTCTTGCAAAGCTCCGCGCGGTGCCGTCGCTCACCGACGAGGCCATGGCCGGCCAGTTCCGCACGCACCTGCTTCTGCCGTCCAATTTGCTTCCGTCAATCGAAACGCTGATGCACGCGTTTGTCGGCAGTGCGGCGGTGGTGCACACACATCCCGCGGCTATCCTGGCCCTTACCAACCGCGATAACTCCGGCGAGGCGATCGCGCAGGCCCTGGGCGACGGCGTGGGCGTCGTGCCGTACGTGAGCGCGGGCATGGAGCTCGGGCGCGCCGTGGCCGACCTGCTCGACGCGAACAAGGAACTGCGCGGGATCGTGGCGGTCCATCACGGCCTTATCACCTTTGGCGCGTCAGTCAAGCAGGCCTACGACGCTACCGTGGAGCTGGTGAACCGGGCCGGGGACTATATCGACAACAACCGGCGGCGGGCCATCATACTTGACATAAGCACATCGGTGGAAACCGCGCGCACGCGGTACCTCAAGCTGGCGCCCGTGCTGCGGGGGCTTTTGTCGCCCGCGTCCGGAGATCCGGACACCCCGAAGGTCCCCATGTCGCTCGCGCCGCTCATCACCCCGGAAATCCTGGGGCTGCTCGGTTCAGACCAGGGGCGGGGCATCGCGCTGTCTCCGCCGCTCACGCCCGATTACGCGGTGCGCACCAAATCGCTGTCGCTGTTTGTGGACAATCCCGGCTACGACGACCCTGCCGAACTCTGCCGTCAACTGGCGCGGGATATCGCCTTGTTTTCAAGCCGGTACCAGGCCTATGTGGAGAAATACGCATCGCGCCTTCCGAAATTCGACGCCGCCGCAGCAGGTTTCGATGCGTTGCCGAGAGTGGTTTTTTTGCCCGGGCTCGGTGCGGTGTGCGCGGGACGCGACATCCACATGGCGACCGTGGTGCGCGACATAACGAGGCAGGCATGCACGGTGAAACGCGCGATTTACGAAACAGGGGGCGATTATCGCGGGGTTGCCGAAGACCACCTGTTCGACATGGAATTCAGGGCGCTGCAGGTTGCCAAGATGGAACCCCTAGAGCATGAATCCCTGCGCGGGGCAAGCGCGCTCGTTACCGGGTCTGCCGGCGCGATCGGCGCCGGCATCTGCGAGGCGCTTCTGGCGCAGGGCTGCAACGTGGCGGTCACCGATCTTGCCGGGGGGGCGCTTGCATCCATGGAGCAGGAGCTGAAGAAGAACTACGGCGATCGCGTGCTCGGCGTGGCTTGTGACGTAACGGACCCCGCATCGGTGGCTACAGCGTTCCAAGCAGCTGTGGCGGCCTTCGGCGGCGTGGACATTGTGGTGTCCAACGCGGGCCTTGCTCATGTGTCGCCGCTTGCGGAAATGGACCTCGACGCATTCCGCAAACTCGAGCGCGTCAACATCGACGGGACACTGCTCGTGCTTGCCGAAGCCGGGCGGCTGATGCGGCTCCAGAACACCGGCGGCGACATCGTGCTCGTGTCAACCAAGAACGTATTTGCGCCGGGCGCGAAATTCGGCGCGTACAGCGCCACCAAGGCCGCGGCGCACCAGATCGCACGCATCGCGAGCCTCGAATTCGCCGACATGGGCGTGCGCGTGAACATGGTGTCGCCCGACGCGGTGTTTTCGCACGGGTCAACAAAGTCGGGGCTGTGGCAGCAGGTGGGGCCCGACCGCATGAAGGCCCGCGGCCTCGACGAAAAGGGGCTCGAGGAGTACTACCGCCAGCGCAACCTGCTCAAGGCCAAGGTCACGGCCCGGCACGTGGCCAGGGCCGTGCTGTTCTTTGTGACCCACCAGACCCCAACGACCGGGGCTACTATCCCGGTTGACGGCGGGTTGCCTGATGCGACGCCGAGATGAAATAGATCCAGAGGCGATTTTTGTGGGGAAGTAGATGTCGACCCATAACCTTTTGCAAATCTGGGCGCCTGCCGGTCGGCACCGGTTCTTCTCCGGGCTCGGCCGTTCGGCCTCGCTGCCGGTCCGCCCTATGCCTTCGGCCGGGTCGACCGGCAATGTGCTCTCGCACACCCTACGGCGCCCCTGGCGCAAGAAACTACTCGCTGCCTAGCTAACATACCGTATTTGTTCACTTGTGGTTGCAAAGGACGCTTTGTTGCCTTTCTTTGTCAGCGGGCGCTTCTAGGGTGCGCCCAGCAAAAGGTTCGGGCTTGCAGAGGGTGGTGCCCGGCTGCACCCGCTCAGCAATCCATAATTATATCTTGACTAACGAAACTCCGGTGAGGAACGCCCGTAGTTCTATTTAGTTAAATCTCTAACCGCTTTCACCATGGCCGAAATATGGTCGGGCGTGGTCCCGCAGCACCCGCCCACGATGTTCGCGCCCGCCCTCACGATCTCCGGCACCATTCCCGCCATCTTGGCCGGGGTTTCCGGGAAGCAAATTTCACCGTCCTTGGTCTGCGGCAGTCCCGCATTTGCGTGCACGAGGATGGGCGTAGCCGCGTCGGCTGCGCGTATCTCGCGGACGATCTCGATCATCTGCGCCATGCCGTTGCCGCAATTGGTGCCGATGATCCGGGCGCCTGCGGCCGTGAGCGCGGCCGCCATTTCTGCGGGAGAAACACCCATCATTGTGCGAAACGTGTTGTCAACGGTCTTGTCGAACGTGAATGTCGCGATAATCTCGAGTTTTGTGTTGTCGCGGGCGGCCTTCACGGCGATGCACGCCTCGTCGAGCGCGGTCATGGTTTCGATGCAGCAGGCGTCGGCGCCGCCTTGTTCGAGCGCAAGGGCCTGTTCCGCAAACGTGTCGTACACCTCGGTCTCCAAAACGTCGCCCATCATGAGGATTTTGCCCGTGGGACCTATTGAGGCGATCACGTGCCTGTCCGGGCCGGCGGCCTCCCGCGAAATCGCGGCGGCCTCGCGGTTTATCTCCTTTGTCCTGCTTTCGAGCCCGTAGTGCACGAGCTTGAGCCGGTTTGCGCCGAAGCTGTTGGATTCGATCATGTCCGCGCCCGCAGCCGCATAACTTTTTGCGATGTCAAGCACATCATGCCTGCGCGTGATGCACCACAATTCCGGGCACTGCCCCGGCTCAAGGCCTTTCTTGTGCAGAAAAGTGCCCCACGCGCCGTCGGAGACGAGAATGGCGCCGGATGCGACCGTTTCGGAAATTGATTTCATAGGATTCCTTCTTGTTCTAATGAAGATTCACGGCAAAGAGCATACTTTGTTTCAGGATGATTCTCCGCAAAATTTCCTTTGGGTCCTTTGCGCCTTTGCGGTGAATATTCTTACTTCTTCGAATCAAGAAAATGTACCGCGCCCTGCGGATCGGCCGAATACCCGGCGCCGATCTTATCCGCAAATTCCTTGGTGAGCGGCGCGCCGCCCACGATCACACGGATGCCGGGAAACTTCGCCGAAAGTTCACGGGTGATCTTTTCCATATTCATCATGGTGGTGGTAAGCAGTGTCGACAGGCCGACGCTGCATCCGGGGTGCTGTTCGACGGCCTTGACGAATTTGTCGACAGACACGTCGACGCCCAGGTCCACCACTTCCCATCCGCCGCCTTCAACGATCATGGCCACAAGGTTCTTGCCGATGTCGTGAAGATCGCCGGCAACCGTGCCCACCACAAAAGTACCTCTGCGCCGCACCTGGCCCGAGGTGAAAAACGGCCGCAGGTGTTTCATGCCCGCGTACATGGCCTTGGCCGACATGAGCACGTCCGGAATAAATACCTTGTTGAGCCGGAACTTCTCGCCCACGTTGTACATTCCCACCACCAGACCCTTGGACAAAACCTCCTGCGGAGAAATCCCTTGCGACAGCGCCTGGGCCGTGAGCTCGTCTGCGCCGTTTTGACCCTTGAGGTCCGCGGGGAACGGGGCCGCGGCGCTGATCTTGCCTCGCTCGACGCAGGTTGCGATCTGTGAAATCAAATCCGACATTCTGCCTCCTTTTACCGTTGGGCCTGTTTTAAGAGACACGCGTGGCAATGTAACGGATTGCCGGGAAGCGGCACGAGCCGCGGAATTTCCTGTGTGCAGCGGCCGACCACCACGGCGCGCTCGCCGCCGGCGGTTATCGAGGCCGTTTCCTCTTTGCCAAGAGACGCCGCGACCTGCCGGGTGTACGCGCACCGCGGATGAAACGGGCATCCCGGCGGCGGGTTGACGGGCGAGGGCGTTTCGCCGGGAAGCCGCACGCGTTCTGGCTTCTTCTCCGGGTCCGGGACGGGGATCGCGGAAAGCAAAGCACGCGTATAGGGATGAACGGGATCGGCATACAGCGAATCCCGGTCCGCTTTTTCCACGATTTTCCCGAGGTACATCACCGCGACCTCATCGCTGAAATGTTCCACCACCGCAAGGTTGTGCGCGATGAAAAGGTACGACAGGCCCATGTCGGCCTGAAGATCGGACAGCAGGTTGAGTATCTGCGCCTGTATCGAGACGTCGAGTGCGCTCACCGGTTCGTCGCATACGATGAAGTCCGGCTTGCTCGCCAGGGCGCGGGCGATGCCGATGCGCTGCTTCTGGCCGCCGGAGAATTCGTGCGGGTAGCGCGTCATGTACTGGGCCGAAAGCCCCACCCGTTCGAGCAGTTCGCCCACGCGTTGCTTCCGCTGCCGCCTGGACAACCGCGAATGCACCACGAGCGGCTCGGCAACGATGTTCGCAACGCTCATGCGGGGATTAAGCGAACTCATGGGGTCCTGGAAAATGATCTGCATCCGCCGGCGGAGTGCGCGCATCGATTTGTTGTCGAGCGAGAAAAGGTCGCGGCCGTCAAAGGTGACCCTTCCTTCCGTCGCGGCAATGAGGCGCAAGATGGTCCGGCCCACGGTTGTCTTACCGGAACCGCTTTCGCCCACCAGGCCCAGGGTTGTGCCCTTTGCGATTGAGAAGTCCACGCCGTCAACCGCACGGACGAACCGGTGGGCTTTTCCCATCGTTGCCTCGCGGACCGGGAAATAGGTCTTGAGGCCGGTTACGGAGAGCAGAGGTGCTGTGGTTTGGTTCATAGGTCAATCCGAAGCAAGAAAAAACTCACCGTATTTCTTCTGTCTTTCGTGTTTCCATTTGAATCGTCTTTGTCTGTTTACCGAACTACCAAAAGGAGATTCGCAACCGTGCCGTTTCGCCCTTTGCAACGACGCCTCTTTCTTGATTTCCGCCGGGAAGAAATCATCCCCTTGTCATCTGATCCCTCAAACCAGCCTCTCTTCGTGGGTGCCCCACAGCAGTGGATTGGATTCTCGCAGCCAATCCGCCTATGGGGTCACCCGGCTCAGCCACCCAGACACTCTTCTTGATTTTCCCTTCGAGACGCTTTCTTTCTGTCGTTCAAGCATTTTATCCGTCCGACGGATCGGTCTCTTTTCCCTGCGTGTAGCCGTCGCATTCCCAGCACGCGCACCAGTGGCCGGGCCGCACTTCCAGCAGAGACGGCGCTTGGGTCGCGCACCGCGCTGGCACGAGGCCCGGGCCGTCGGGTCCGCCTATGGCAACCGTATCGCCCGTGCCCGCCTCCCGCGCGCGCTCCCGCGCAAGGCTGCAGCGCGGATGAAATCTGCACCCGTTCGGAAAGCGCAACGGGCTCGGCACGCTTCCCGGAATCGTGTCGAGCCGCCGTTTTTTCTCGCCGAGCTTGGGCAGCGACCGGAACAGGCCGTGCGTGTACGGGTGGAGCGGACCCGCGAACAGGTTCTTGACATCAGCAAGTTCCGCCAGGCGCGATGCGTACATCACGCCCACGGTGTCGGCGGCTTCCGCGACCACGCCGAGATCGTGCGTGATGAGCAGGATGCTCTGTCCCTGCTCCTGCAGTTCCTTGAGCAAATCGAGAATCTGCGCCTGGATGGTGACGTCCAGGGCGGTGGTCGGTTCATCCGCGATGAGCAGCTTGGGGTTGCACGACAGGGCAATGGCGATCATGACGCGCTGCTGCATGCCGCCCGACAACTGGTGCGGGTATTCGCCGTACCGGAGCGCGGGTTCGGGAATTCCTACTCTGGCAAGCATGTCGACGGCAAGGCTTTTCGCCTCGCGGAAAGAAACGCGCCGGTGCAGCAGGATCGCCTCAACAATCTGGCTCCCGCAGGTGAACACGGGGTTGAGCGACGTCATGGGCTCCTGGAAGATCATGCTCACCTGCGAACCGCGCACGTCCTGCATCCGGCGTTCCGAAAGGTCAAGCAAGTTCGCGCCGTCGAGCACGATGCGTCCCGAGGCGATCCTGCCGGGCGGGCTGGGAATGAGCCGCAGAATCGACAGCGCCGTGATGCTCTTGCCGCAGCCGCTTTCGCCCACCAGGGCGAACAGTTCGTTTTTCCGCACCTTAAAGCTCACGCCGTCCACCGCCTTTACAACGCCGGATTCGGTGTCGAAGTAGGTCCGCAGATCGGTTATTGTGAGCAGTGTTTCACCGGATGCCATTGGACGAATTCCGCTTCGGTTACACGTTTTTGAGTTTCGGGTCCAGCGCGTCGCGCAGCCGGTCGCCGAAGATGTTCCAGGCCAGCACGATGACGAACGTGGCGACCACCGCGGCGCCCAGTTCCCACCAGCGCCCCACCACAAGGTCCATTCTCGCCTCGTTGATCATTTTTCCCCAGCTCGGCATGTCCTGCACGCCGAGGTTGAGGAAACTCAGGATCACTTCGGCGCTGATCGCGCTTACAAACCCGAGCGAGAAATTGATAATTGCTATATGCATGAGATTGGGCACGATGTGATGGATCATGATTGCAAAGCCGCCGCGCCCGGTGGCGCGCGCCGCAAGCACGTAGTCGAGCTCTTTGAGCTTCATGGTCTCGGCGCGGATGTATCTGCACGTGCCGATCCAGTTGGTGAGGCCGAGCGCAAGGTAGACGCCGGCCATTCCGCTCAAGTCAAGCGCGAAGGGGGTGCCGGCAAACAACACCTTGTCCGCAAAGGCGAACTTGAGCGAGATGAGCAGGATGATGCCCGGGATCGAGGCGAGCGTGGTGTACAGCCAGACGATAACATCGTCGATCCGTCTGCCGAAGAAACCGGCCAGCGCGCCGAGCAGCATGCCGAGTGGCAGCGCGATAACGTTCGACATGAATCCCACGGTCATTGACACATGCGCACCCAGGAAGACCTTCTGCAGCACGCTTCGCCCCAGCGCATCGGTGCCGAGCGGGTAGTGCCACGAAGGCGGCTCGTTGCGGTGGTTGTAGTCGTGCGTGGAACTCCAGTGCGAAAACACCAGTGGACTGCCGATGGCGATGCACGCGTACAGGACAATAACGGCAAAGCAGGCCACGGCCGCTTTGTCGCGCAGCAGGCGCATCGCGGCGTCGGCCCAGAGCCCGCGGCCGGACACGTCGGGTTGCTTTTCGGTTGTTTGTTTCATCGCAGGATTCCTATCACCATTTACTGCCCGCCCCCTAAGTCCCCTTCGGGGGATATGCGAGGGGGCGCCGACAACTCCCTATTTCAAATGAATCCTCGGATCGAACACCGCATACAAAACATCCGTGGCGAGCAGGCTCACCACGTACAGTATTGCCGTCAGGAACGTGAGGCCGGTGATAATCGGCACATCGCGCGACGTGATGCTCGTGAGCAGCAGGTCGCCCAGCCCCGGAATGCCGAAGAACCGCTCCAGCAGCAGCGATCCCAGGATCAAGAACGGAATGTAGGTGATCAGGTCCGTCAGGATGGGCAGCATGCAGTTCTTGAGCACGTGGACAAATAGGATTGACGGGAGCGGAACGCCTTTGGCCCGCGCCGTGCGCACATAGTCTTTGTTGATTTCGTTGAGTATGATGGTCCGGTAGAACCGGACTTCGGCGCCCAACCCGGCGATAACCGCGATGAACACGGGCACGTAAATGCTTGACGGGTGGGCAAGGCCGGCCGCGTACGCGGGCGCGATCTTGAACATGAGCCACTGGCCGAGCAGCATGTAGGCGAGGTAGGGAATGCACATGCCGAGCACGGTGAAGAACACGCCGAACTTGTCGATCCAGGTGTCGCGGTAAAACGCCACGAAGCAGCTGATCACCATGGCAAACAGCCAGGTGAGCACCATGGCGGGAACGGTGATGCACAGCGAGAACTTGCCGCGCTCGCGCACGATTTCCAGCAGGCTCTGGTTGGTTGCGTAGCTCTTGCCTGTAAAGGTGACGTTCTCCCAGAGGTGCCAGAAGAACTGCGAGTCGAACAGGTTCGCCATCGACCACTTCGAAATTTCCGCCGTAAGCTTGCCCCCGTTGCCGGGACAGGCCGCGAGCGCCGTACAGAGGTCGCCGCAGGTGCGAACGTTTTTCAGATCAAGCGTGAAGCATGTTCCATCGCCAAGCTGGATGCTCCACGCTGGCATCGCTGAATCCGCCTTTGGCGAAACGAGCGCTTTTCCGTCTGTCATGGACGCAAGCGGCGTTGCGGGCGATAGCGCGAACACGAGCCTTCCGGCCAGCCGCGCGCGGGTTTCGGCCGCCGACTGCCGGCCGGGTGAAAGATGAAGGTTGAGCGCCCGCGCAGCGACCGAGCCTCCCTGGTCCAGAATCTCAAACGTGTGCGTCCCGGTGGTGTTGTCGGTGATCACCAGGCGGCTGTGAAAATTAAAGATGCCGGGCCTGTCGAGTTTGTGTTTCTCGTAAAACGCCTGGCGCGCCTCCGCCCCAAGCTTCTGGTTTACATAGGCGGTCGACACGTCGCCCGCGATCACGCGGAACAGCACAAAGGTGAGGAGCATCACGCCCAGCACCGTGAACACGGCCTGGACAAGTCGGCGGGTAATGTAACGCATCATGCCGCTACCCCTCGCTTCCGGAGAGCTTGCGCCGCAGTCCGGTATCGATGCGGCGGTACTTGAGATACCCGTAGCCGATCGGGTGCTGCTTGATATTGCGCATCCAGTCGTAATACAGGGTGAAGTTCTCCGGTTCGTAAATCGGCAGAAGCGGGCAGTCTTCGCTGATGATGCGGATCATCCGCACGTAATCGGCCGTGCGCGCCGGGCAGTCGGGCATCACCCGTATGGTCTCGTACAGGCTGTCGAACTCCCGGTTCTTGTAATTGGAATTGTTGGTCCCCTTGTCGATGTTCTTGGAGTAAAAAAGCTGCAGGAAATCCTCCGCGTCCGGGTAATCGGCGGCCCAGCCCATGTAATACATCTGGATCTGTTTGTTCTGCACCTTTCGCTGGAGCGTGGGCCAGTCGTTGAAAATGCATTTGAGGCGGAGGCCGAGCCGGGCGAACTGCTGGCGCGCAAAATCGGCCATGCGCAGGTTCAAGGGTCCGTCCGACATGTCAAATTTGAGTTCCGGAATTTCGCCGTTCTTCAGGAGACCCGCCGCCGCAAGCTCCCGTTTCGCGTCCCCGATCTTCTTGAGCGCCGCGACGGTGTCGAAACGAAAATACGGGCCGGCTCCGGCCTCGTTGTGTCCCAAAAAGGAAGCGGGCACCACGTTGACCGCCCTGATTCCCCTGCCGTTCGAAATGATCTTGATCTCGTTTTCCGCGTCGTAGCCCAGGCTGATGGCCTGCCGCAGCGACTTGCTTCTTCCCAGAATGGAATCTTCCATGTTGAACGCGATCCAGTAGATGACGGGGTCGGATGATTTGCTGAGAGAAATATGTTTCCGTTTCCACGAATCGGTGAGGTCCTTTCCCGGGGTGATGACCGCCTGGAACGTCTCGACCGGAATGCCTGCCACATCGACCTGCCTGCTTAAAAACAGCATCCATGCGGCATATTCCTCCTCGATGTAGCGGAAATTGATTTTGTCGATAAAGGGCACGGGCCTGCCCGCGTCGGCAAGCAGTCCCACGGTGCTGTCGCCAGCATAGTCTTTGGACGGGCCCTCGCCCTCGGAGGGATACAGGTCAAGCCGGTATTCGGGATTGCGCGTCATGGTGATCGTCCACTTGCGCTTGAAGGTCGTCAAGACATAGGGGCCGGTGCCAACCACCTGTTCCTGCTCCATTATTTCCGGGATGCGCTCGGAGACGGGAATGGAAACGCGGTTGCCTTTTCGGTCCGCCGTTGTAGACAAATGGTAATCAACCACCTCGCGGGGAACGGGCGCGTACACGTTATTCATGGCGAGAACATAGATGAACTGCGGGAAGGGCGCCTTGAGGCGCAGCACGAGGGTGAAACTGTCCGCGGCGACAATGCCCTCCACGGGGAGATCGTACCGGGAGAAATCGCCTATGCGGTACAGCCTCGTCTTCTCGCGGAACTCATCGAGGCCGATGATCCGGTCGGCGAGGAACGCCCAGGCGAGCCCGGTGTTGATGTGATAGTCTGCCACGCGCTTGAACGACAACACAAAGTCCTGCGCGGTCACGGTGCGCGTGTTCCAGTCGTGGACGCCCGAGGGGTCCTTGCCGAAACAGGGATTGCGGTGATACAGCACTCCCTTCTTCAGTCTTATTGTGTAGGTCAAGCCGTCCGCCGACACGCGGGGCATGCCGTCGGCAAGCTGCTCGACAACCCGCACGGGCCGTTTGAGATAATGGTACGTGTAAAGCCCCTCGTAGAAATTCGCCTGGATGGTGGACGACGTGACGTCGCCGCAGGTAGCGGGGTCGAGCGACTTGACATCTGCGTTATAGACCGCCTCGTAGACCATGCCGCCGCCCTGCGCTCCGCTCCCCGCCGCCTTGCGCAGCACGAAAAGCGGCAGGGAGACCAGGATGGCCACAACGGTGAGGGAAAGGACGTAGAACCATTTCATAAGGTATTGATCCGGTCACTTTACAATGGACTGAGCGGTTGCCGCATTCTTGGAAAACGCCGTGTCCACGTAGATCCGTTCGATGGTATTCAGCAATCCGCCGGTGACGCTCGGATTGATATTCCGGAATTTGTTTGAAAGGCAGTAGATCTGTTCCGGCAGCACGGTATAGATAAAAGGAAGCTCGTCCGCCGCGATCCGCTGCCACTCGTCGTACAGCTCCTTGCGTTTTGCTTCGTCGAGCTCCTTGCTGGCGCTGTCGAACAGGCTGTCGATCCTTGCCTCCCAGTGCGTTGCCGGCGTTTTCAGGCCCGGGTGCCACATGTGAAGATAGCCGGACGATTGCCACACGTTCTTCCCGAAATGCGGGTCGATGTTGCCGCTCAGCGCAAGCAGGACCGCGTCCCAGTTGTAGGGCGGATTGTCGATCCGGTCGGTGAGCGCGCCGAATTCCAGGCGCTGGAAATGCGCCTTGATGCCGATGGCCGCCAGGTCCCTGCAGATGATCTCCGCAAGTCTGGTGCGCACCGTGTTGCCGCTGTTGGTGGACAGCGTGAATTCCACGGGATGCCCGGCCGCGTCTTCAACCACGCCGTCCTTGTTCCTGTCTGCAAAGCCGGCTTCGGCAAGCAATGCCCGCGCCCGCGCCGTATCGAACCGGTAGGTCGCAACGTCCGGGTTGTAGAAGTACCCTTCCGACGGGCTCATAGGTCCCCATTGCGGGTAGCCGAGCCCGTTCATCACCGAATTGATCATGTCCTGCTTGTCGAGCGCCATCGCCATCGCCTTCCTGAAGTTCCGGTTGCAGAACCACGACCGTTTCACGGAATCAATGTACGGTTTCCCGGTTGCCGGATCGCGGCCGGTGTTCTGGTTAAAGAACACGAAGTAGCTTCCGGACGCCGGCCCGAGCCTGTACACCGTGTAGTTTCCGCGGGATTCGTCTTTCGCAAGTGCAGGAAAATCCTCTCCCTTTACCTTCATGTAGTCGATGCGGCCCTGTTTGAAGCGCTGCAGCTCGGCATTCTGGTCCGCCACGATCGTGTACACGAGGCGCGACAGGTACGGAAGCCTCTTTCCGGCGGAGTCTTTCTGCCAGTAGAGGGGGTTGCGGCGTAACACTGTTGTGCGCCCCGCAACAAACGACTCCAGAATGAACGGACCGGTCCCCACCATGGAGTCGGGGGAAGTGTGGAGACCGAGAGCGGCGGAGAACCTGCCGCCGTGTGCAAGTGGGGCGTACCGGTGCACGGGCAGTATCTCCTGCGCCATGGCGCGAAGGAACGGGGCATACGGCACGGGCAGGGTGAACTGAATGGTCATGCTGTCAAGAACCTTGACGACGGGTCTTCTGCCGTTTACCGTAAACAGGTCCCGGGAGGAATTCGGATTGATTGAATCGTTCAGCACAAGGCTGTCAAAGGTGAATGCCACGTCGCGCGCGGTAAATGCAACCGAATCCGACCATACCACGCCGGGCCGGATGGAAAAAACCCAGGTGAGCCCGTCGGGCGACACGTTCCACGACGCGGCCAGGCCCGGTTCCGGCTTGAGTGTAATGCTGTTGATGCGGACGAGCCCCTCGTACATGAGGCCCGTCAGTTCGCTGGTTGCGATGTCGGTTGACGTAATCGGATTGAAACACCTGGGGTCTTCGAAGGAAGCCTGGATCAATTCGCCGCCAAAGGCGCCGATCGCGGGAACAAAGGCCGCAGCCTTTTTCTGGACTGCGGCATAGTCGACGGCGTCGGGAACGCCGGCCCGGTGCCGCAGTAACCCGCATGCACACAGCAGTGCGAAAAGCGAAGCGCCCGCGATGCGCCCCAGGCCGTGCTTCATGGACCGCTCCTTGGAAAAAAGCAGGAACAGAAAAATATATAGGAAAAGGGTTGCGGAGCACTTTAAAACTGAGAGGCGAGATGCGGGAAGCAGGGAATCCAAATAATCAAATGCGTCTGGTTTGCTGAGCCGGGTGACCCCAACAAAAGTTGATTTGCAAGAATAAAATCTTCTGCTGTGGGGCACCCTCGGGGTGCAGTTGTGAAGACCAAGGGAAGAATTCCACTTTACACATCGAAACCCAAATGTGCTTTTATGCATTTGCATCTTGCATAGAGAACATTGACAATTGCGGCAACTATCTTCTGCCCAGCGCCAGGCCGGACTGGAACGTGAGCAGAGCGCAGTGCCGCCTGACCCGGGCCGTAGGCCATAGGGCAGGCGGTACCGAGGCCGAACGGCCGAGCGTGGAAGGAGGGCCGCCGCTGCGCAGCAGCGGGGCGCCCCTATCTTTATCTCGATATTGCCACAGGTACATCCACGCTGCACACGCTCGGCAAACCAGAAACGTATTTAGTATTCCCCGCACCGGCTCAGCAATACAAGATGATATCACTTGACAAGGTCACCGCTGTTCGCTTTGCCACTGTCGCCTAAACTCAGGGCTCTCTGCAATCGCGGTAATTGCGTCCATTTCGTCCTGCGTCCACACCAACCGGGTCGCGGCAAAGGGCAGCGTGGCGCAAAAGCCGGAGATGAGGCATTCACGGAATTTTCTTTCATCAAGATCCCGGACAAGTTCCTGCATGCAAACGCATTTTTCTGCAAGGAGCAGCTTCTGCGCCTCGCGCTGGCCGCGGTCCAGTTGCAGGAAGTCGGGAAGGTTTCTAAAAGCCGGGGTAAGGGGAACGGAACCGTGCTGAAGCACGGAACGGGCGGTCCGTTTCTGGGCCGACCCGACGAGCTTTTTCCCCGAGGCCATGATTTCGTGACGGTTGGGCGATAGAAAGCAGGGCAGCTTTGCGCGGCTTCTTGACATGCGGGTGTCTGGCGGCGAATCGTCCGTGGAACAGCGGATCCCGGCGCACGTGAGCCCGGCCATGAGGCAGCGCGAAATCATCTCGTAGGTCTCCATAAGGGTTGCTCCCATGCCCGCAACGCCGCTCGAGAAAATGCAGGAATAGGTAATGTCGCCGTCGTGAAGTACCGACCTGCCGCCGGTGGGCCGCCGTATCCATTCCACCCCGCGTCGCCTCAGTGCGGCGCGGTCGAGGGTCGGTTCCGCCTTTTCCATGGTGCCAAGGGTGATGGAGGGGCGTTCCCATGTGTACATCCTCACAAAAACGGCCCGAACGCTTTCGCATAAGGAAAGCAGGTGCAGGTCCGCGGCCATGTTGAACGCCGCGGAACGGGGCACGTCGTCGATTATCCTGGCCGTTATCGTCATGCGGCAAAAATACTCGATGGAACGGGCCGGGCATCGTGCGCAAGCGACTTCCGCAATGGGAAATATTCAGCTCCCGATAGACCGGTTGCTTCTCCTTTTTTAATATTCGCTAAATTGTCAGCAAATTGTAGCTGTCGAACCTCAAAAGACCGTCACCTCATTAACTCTTTGAAAACCTGGTGAATAGCAAGCAGCGTTTTAAGGTGTTATTGAGAATAGGGGTGATTCGACCACACATCCTGGAGATTGACCCGCTCGGATCACTGCACAACCCGTTGAAAAACGGAAAAGGGGTGTTTGTGCACAGTCTTTGCTTCATGTAATAAGCGCCCACAAGCTTCCTAACGGGCAATCTTTGTCCAAAGCCAAGTCCGAATATCAAATCGTGCTGCAGTTTATCTGTTTCGGTCGTGAAAGAAATAATCGTCAAACGCTCTTTCTGAAAGGGGGATACGGGAACCGGAAGAGTGCGGGTGATTGTGAATCGTGATTGAACCAGGTCGGATAACTGTTAACAAAGGAGAAGATCGGTATGATACGGAAAGTAAGTATTATTCTGTCAATTTTTGCGATGTGTGCTTTTACCGCTAACGCGGCAACGGTGACGGGCACGGTGACGGACACGAACGCCGCCGCCACCCCAATCGCGGGCGCCATTGTCACGGTCACCCCGTTGGGCGGCGGAGCGGCGTTAGCCGACACAACCACTGCAACCGGCGAGTTCACCATAACGGGTGTGACCGCGGGATTTCACACTATTACCGCAGAAGCTGTCGGGTACACTGCTTCGACTCCGGCTGCTTTTGACGTGGCGGCGGCAGGCAGCGTTGTCACGCGGAACATTACTCTTGTACCGCTTCCCGCGGGCATCATCATTTCCGGTAGAGTAATAGACTCGGCTTCAGGAGACCCTCTTGCCGGAGCAATCGTGGAATTGCGAACTACCGTCGGCGGCGGCGGCCTTGGCGTGCTGGTTGATTCGGTGAATGCTGCGGCGAATGGTACCTATGCCATCGACAGCGTTCAGCCCGGTACCTACAGGCTTGTTGCTTCGGCCAGCGGCCATACTTCCCTGACGGTGAGGGTTGTTGTTGCAGCCGCAAACCTGCCCAACACCGACTTTCAGCTCGTTGGACTTCCAAAGGGTATTGTTATTTCCGGGACAGTCACCGATTCCGTATCAGGCAATCCCCTCGCTGGTGCAACCGTTACTTTGACCACCGGAGGTTTCGGCGGCGGCACGGTAGTTGCCACTGCAACAACGACTGCGCAAGGCGGCTATACCATCGACAGCGTTCAGGTCGGAACCTATACGCTTGAGGCGACCGCCGCAGGACACGTGGCTAAGACAATGAATGGCGTTGTGGTCGCGAACGCAAACCTCACCAGGGATTTCCAGCTTGTTGGACTTCCTGCGGGCATTGTGATTTCCGGAACGGTCATCGACTCGGCTAAAGGCACGCCGCTTGCCGGAGCAGTTGTCCGGTTGACCACCGGCGGTATCCGTGGCGCGCTTGTGGATTCCGCAATCGTGGCTGCAAACGGCCAGTATAGAATTGACAGCGTTCAGCCAGGCACGTATTCGCTTACCGCAACCGATCCGGGCTACACTGCCGTGACGGATGCCGGACTCGTGGTTGCGGCTGCCAATCTAACAAGGAATTTCGAGCTTGTGGCACTTCCGGGCGTGAGCATTTCCGGAAGAGTAGCAGACTCGACGTCGGGCCTGCCGCTTGCCGGAGCAATAGTACGTGCGCTGCGTGCGGGCGTGGTGGTCGACACTGCGATTGTCGCGGCGAACGGCTCGTATACAATCGCCGATGTTCCAGCCGGCACGTATACGCTCACCGCAAACGCCACCGGTTATGGAACCAAGTCGATTACCGGCGTGGTCGTGGCGAATGCCTCTCTTACCGGCGAGGATTTCCTGCTCGTGCAGGGCGGGACCGGAGTTGTGACGGCGTCCGTGAACAATTCTACCAAGCCCGAATTCGTTATGACTGCGGGCCATATCCTGCAGCTTCGTAATTTCAATGATGAGGGCGTTGTCTCGGTTTACGGGCTGAGCGGCAAGCTTGTCTATCGTACGAACTTTGCGGCCCATACGGCCTCGGTGACGCTGCCCAGCGGCATCAGCCGCACAAGCGGCATGTTCTTGGTGAGCATTTCCCAGCGGAATGCCGTGTACCGCAAACAGATACTGGTTCCGTAAGTGAAGGTGATTGATGCGGCCGGAAATTTCCGGCCGCATTAACAAACCAGATGCATTGAGTACTCGCATTAGGTAAGAGGCCCTGCCTTCTGTGGCGGGGCTTCTTTTGTTAGCGGGAACATTCTTCATCGGGCAGCCTGCGTGTTTTTCTTTGGCAAAAAGGGGAAGATATGTTGAGAAAGGTAGGTCTCACATCGCTGGTGACGCTTCTGACGGTTTTCGGGTCGCAGGCGCTCACCATTTCCGGCTCGGTGACGGACGCTGCCGGTAACACGGCGGTGGTCGGCGCGATCGTTACGTTCCAGACCATCGGCGGGAACGTGTATTCGGATACGACCGTTGCGCCGGGCGCCTATCAGCTCCCCACGGTACGGACCGGCGCCTCGGGCGTCCTGACGGTTACGGCCGCCGGTTTTTTGCGGGATCAGCAGTTGCTGGAGGACTTGCCTGACAAAGACACGACAATCAACATCTCGCTTACGCCGGCAGGGGTTGGTGCAGGTGTAAAGAAGATTCTCGGGACCGTAACGGAAGCAGGCGGTGCAAATGCAGTAGCGGGTGCCCAGCTTATTCTTTTGCTGCACGCCGGTATCGCGACAGCAACGCCCGTTGACACGGTGCTATCGGCAAATGACGGCAAATACCGATTCGATTCGCTCGCTTCGGGCGTGTACGACATCGTTGTCACCAAGGCAGGGTTCCTCGATAATGCGTCCACCACCTTTTTGAACCTGAACAACGTCGATTCCCTCGTGGCGAGCATACAGCTCACACCGGTCGGCAACAGGGTAGGCACGCTCACCGGCATGGTGACCGCGACGGATACCACGGTGCCGCTTGCAAACGCCGAAGTGCTGCTCACGCGCACCACGGTCGTTGGCGGCGGAGTGACAACCACCGATATCGATTCGGTACAAACAAATGCAAGCGGCGTGTACACCATTTCGGGCGTGCCCGCCGCCGCCGGGTACAGTCTCACCGTATCGGCTGCCGGATACGTTCCCGCGGCGTCTCCGGCAATGTTTAGGGTTGACTCGGCAGTCACGCGCACCGAGAACTTCAGGCTTGCCGCCGTGGTGGTGCCGGCGGGCATTGTAAACGGCGCAGTCACCGACAGCGCATCGCTCGCCGCAATCCAGGGCGCGTTGGTGGTTCTGCGTAGGCTTCAGGCAGGCATCGCATGGGTACGGACGGATTCAACCGTCACCGCGGCAAACGGGTCGTTCGCATTTATGGGTCTCGGCGCGGGCACCTATTCTCTTGTGGTAAGCAAAGCAGGCTACACCGCGTACACTTCGCCCGGCAACAGGTCCATTAACCTGATAACCAATCCCGACACGGGCACGGTTGCGGTCGCCCTGTCGGCTATCCCCAAGGGCAACCTGCGCGTATTTGTTGAGGACAGCGTCAACGATGCGGTTTCCGGCGCATCGGTTTCCATGATCCAGAGGACTGCGGCCGGCCAGACGCCCCAGACGTATAATGGAATTACGGCCGCGGACGGCTGGGTGACGTTTAGCGCCATCGTCGCCGGCGCCTACGACGTCACCGTTTCGAAATCAGGATTCAACACCGTGACGCGCGCAAACCAGGCTGTAACGGCGTACGGCAGCGACACGACAAGGGTCACGCTGCAGACGGCCACCGGCGCCACCAAGACCGTTAAAGGCACGGTGAAGACGGCGGCGGGAGCGGGCATCGGCGGCAGCGTCGTTGTGCTCACCGCCCGCGAGGGCGGCGGCACGACCCTGGCGCTGATTGACACGTGCGCAGGCGACGGATCGTACCGCATCACGGGAATTCCCGCCGGATACGCAACGGCCGGCCTCCTGGTGACGAAAACGGGGTTCCAGACCGGCGATTCCACCGGGATTTCCATTGCCGGCGATTCCACCACCGTTGACATTGTCCTTGTTCCGGTGATGGGAGTCAAGACCGCGATGTCCGTCGCGGCGGCCCGGCTGAGTGTCACCCTGTCCGGGAAAGGCGTATTGCTCACCGGCGTGAGGGCGGGAGAGCCGGTGGAAGTCACACTCTACTCAGTCAATGGACAGGTGGTGATGAGCCGGGTGGTTTTGAGCGGCGCTTCGAAGCTAATGATCCCAAAAACATGGTCGGACCAGATCATGTTTCTCAAAGTGGAACAGGGCGGCGCCATCGTCAGCCGGATGGTGCCCGTCCGGTAATCCGGGTTTTGGCGCAGTCGGGACCGGCGTGCGGTCAGGGGCAACCCTTCTTCTTTGCCTCCACCGCTTTCTTGATCCGGTTCACGTGGCCCCGGCCAAGCCCCTTTACCTCGCAGCCGAGTTCGAAATAGCGACGGATTCTTGCGTCGTCGAGTATGGCAAAGCAGTCGATGATCGCTGCGGGCCCGCCGATTTTCTTTACCAGCGCGTCGGGATCGAGGTCGAGGTACTGCTTGTGGCGGACTGCGAAAATCACCGCGTCCGCGCCTTTGAGGGACGCGTCGAGGTCCTGCGAAACGCGCAGCCGCGACAGCTTCTCCTGGTTGCGGAAGAAGCGCGCCCAGCTGTAGCCTTTTGACGGATACGTGTCCTGCGACTCGAATTCCCACCAGTGCGTCACGTAGGGATCGTGCACGCGGAGCTCGGCGCCCATTTCGGTAAGCTTGCGAACGATGATTTCCGAGCCGCTGTAGCGCGTGTCGCCCACGTCCTCGCGGTAGGATGCGCCGAGCAGGAGCACCTCCGCGGCGGCGATGGACCTGTCGATGTTGCGAAGTGCGTCGCGTGCGAGCTGGCCCACGCGCAGCGCGCGGGTGTCGTTGACATTGATGGCCGTGGGAGTGATTTTGAAGATATTTTCCTCCCAGCCCAGAATATGCTTGTACGCCCAGATGCCAAGCCCGCCGTCTTTGGGCAGGCAGTAGCCGCCGATGCCCGGGCCCGGGAAAATCATGTTGGAATGCGTGGGCCTGACTTTGATGGCCTTGATCACCTTGAGAAGGTCAACGCCGTTCTGCTCCGCAAACTGGCTCCATTCGTCGAGAAACGCGAGGATGGTGGCGCGGTAGCTGTTTTCCACGATCTTTGCGGTTTCGGATTCTATTGGTTTGTCAAGGACGGTGAGGGGAAAATCCTTGACGTTGATCACCTCGCTCAAGAACTTGACGACGCGGCGCCTGGATTCCTCGTTGACGCCGCTGCACACCCGCCAGAAATCGCGTATGCTCGCCACGTAGTTCCTGCCGGGCATGACGCGCTCGTAGCTGTGGGCAAGCACCGGTTCGCTCCCTATCCCCCGGTGCTCGAATACTTTCTTCATAATGGGATACGCAACCTGCTCGGTGGTGCCGGGGGCGACCGTTGTCTCGATGAGCACCAGGGCATCGGGACGGACGCGCTCGGCGATGGTGTGCATGGATTTTTCGAGGGCCGCCATGTCGGCGCGACCGGTGGCCAGGTCTCCCAGCGATTCCTTGAGGTAATCGCACTGGACGTCCACCACCACCACGTCGGCGAGCGAGAGGACGTCTTCGGTGTAGGTGGCAACCAGGGATTTCTTGTCGAGCACGCAGCGTCGTATTATTTGGTCCACCTCGGGATCTTCAGCCTTGACAGGAGACACGCCGCGGTTGAGCACCTGGGTCTTCCAGTAGCTCCTCGTGCTGGGCCGCTGCATGCCGATCACGAATTTCAACGGCTTGCCAGACGCGTCCTTGGTGTCGGCGACGATGGCCGCCATCACGGCGCCCACAAACCCGACGCCGACCACCACCACGATTTCCCTGCCCAGAGCGCGCTGCTCGTCGGCGCGTTGCTTGATTCTGGCGAATTCGGCCCCGTACGCTTCCTGCGCCGGAATCGGAAATTTTTCGCCGTCCGGGCTTATTGAGAATAGTTCCTCCATCGGTTGTCCTTTCGTCAAGACGAGATGTGGGGAGATTCGTATTCAAGCGATAAAACAAACCACCAATATACTATGGTTGCGACCATTTCATCCACAGTTTCGTCACAGGCCGCGTGCGCCCGGGAATTCATCCGGTCCATAATAATCAGCATGGAGCATGCCAAAAAGTGCGCTGCACGGCTCCCCAATGGAAATTCGGCAGAATACTTTAGATTCCGTCATTTCGCGCTTTCTTTAAGGGCTTGCACGGTTTTATTTTATAGCTCCGCTTCTCTGCTGCCTGGGAAGATGGTGAGAAGCAACCTGCGCTGGGTCATATATAATTGGAGAAAGGCGGATGATGGAACAGCTTGCGATTGGAATTGATCTCGGCGGCACCAACCTCAAGGGCATTATTATGAGCCGGGACGGCGAGGGGCGTCACCTCACGCGTGTTCCGACCGAGGCCAAGAAGGGCGGACAAAAGGTTCTTGACAATATACTTACGCTTGTCGACAAAATAATCCAGCGGGAAGGATCCAAGGACAGTATCATCGGCGTCGGCATCGGAACGCCGGGCTTTGTCGACCGTGACGGGACCATCATCGGCGGGGCCGAAAACCTTCCCGGCTGGAAGGGAATGCAGATATACGAACCTATCCAGCAACGGTTCGGTCTTCCTGCAACGGCCGGAAACGACGTCACGGTCACGGCACTGGCCGAATCGCGTTTCGGCGCGGGCAAGGGCGTCAAGAACATGGTGTGCCTGGCTCTCGGCACCGGGATCGGCGGCGGAATCGTGGTGAACGGCCAGCTTTACAAAGGCTCGCACGGCATGGCGGGCGAGCTCGGGCATATCTGCGTGGAAACAAACGGGCTTCAGTGCAATTGCGGACAAAAAGGATGCGTTGAACGGTATGCATCTGCCACCGGCATCGTCAACATGGCGTTACGCGTGTGCGAAGACCTCGATATCAAGCAGCAGACCGCGTTCGCCCACGAGGTGCTGCGCAGGCCCCAAGGCCTTACCTCCAAGATCGTTTACGATTATGTCAAGAAGAACGATCCGGTCGCCTGCCGCGTGAACGAGTTGGTGTGCGAGAAGCTCGCCCGCGCCGTGGGCATCATCGTCAACGCATTGTCGCCCGACCGCATCATCCTCGGCGGCGGGGTCATGATGGCGGGCCAAGTGATTATCGACACGGTGTCGCGGTACGCGCCCATGTTCTGCTGGCCCGAAGTATGGAAGAGGTGCGACATGGCCATCGCCCAGCTCGGCGAGAACGCGGGCGTTCTCGGGGCCGCGGGGCTCGTGTTCGAAGACTTTACAGACCAGAATCCCATCGACAATTCCACGGCCGCGTAGCCCCTCCGTCCAGGCGATGCGCCGGGAGCCTTCATGGCCGACAGCACTGCCGCACAACTCTCCAAGCTCCGCAAGGCCGTTCGCCGGTACGACGCGGCCTACTACGGCCGCGGTGAATCGCTGGTATCCGACAGGGAATACGACGAGCTGTACGCGCGGCTTGTACGGCTCGAACAGCAGCACCCCCACCTTATCACTCCCGATTCGCCGACCCAGCGCGTTGCAAGCGATCTCACCAGGGCATTTGCAAAAGTGCGTCATTCCGTGCCGATGATGAGCATCGACAACACCTATTCGGAGCCCGAAGTGCGCGAATGGATGGAACGGGTGCAAAAACTCCTTCCCGGTGAAAAGGTCTCTTTTGTGGGCGAGCTCAAGGTGGACGGCGTCGCCTCAAGCCTGGTGTACGCACAAGGCAGGCTGGCGTCGGGCGTCACGAGGGGAGACGGGGTTACGGGCGACGACGTGACCGCCAATGTCCGCACCGTGCGGTCGGTTCCGCTGTCGCTTTCGTCAAACGAATCACTTGAGGTCCGCGGCGAAGTATACATGACCTTCGCGGACTTCCGCTCGCTCAACGACTCGCTCCTTGAAAACGGCCAGCGGCCCATGCAGAACCCGCGCAATACCACCTCGGGCACGCTCAAGCTGCTCGATCCGAAGGAAGTGGCGCGGCGCAACCTCAGCTTCGCGGCCTACTTTCTGCTCTCAAAGTCTCACGGCGCAAGCCACCTCGAGAACCTCGCCGCACTCGAATCGCTCGGGTTCCCGGTTGTCATCCACTCCGGCAGGCTGTTCGGGGCCGATGACGTAATCGCATTCCTCCGGGAATGGAACGCAAAGCGCCGCGACCTCGATTTCCCCGTGGACGGCGTGGTGGTCAAGGTGGACGATATCGGCCATCAGGAAAAGCTCGGGACAACGGCAAAAAGCCCGCGCTGGGTGATTGCCTACAAATATCAGCCCGAGACGGCGGTCACGAGGGTTGAGGCCATAGAGCCCGCCGTGGGCAGGACCGGCGTGGTGACTCCGGTGGCGAAACTCGAACCGGTGCTGCTTGCCGGCACAACCATACGCAACGCGACCCTGCACAACTACGATGAAATACGGCGTCTCGACGTTCGCGTCAACGACGTTGTGTCCATAGAAAAAGGCGGCGAAATCATTCCGAAGATAACGGCAGTGCTCGTGGACAGGCGGCCCTCAGGCAGCAAGGAATACGAGGAACCCGCGCGTTGTCCGTCGTGCGGGGCACGGCTCGTGCGCCTCAACCAGGAAGTGGCGCTGCGCTGCGTCAACAATTCCTGCCCTGCCCAGCTTTTCGCGTCGCTCACTCATTTTGTGTCGCGTACCGCAATGAACATCGAGGGCCTGGGACCGGCGCTCATCGCCAAATTGCTCGATGCCGGGCTCATAAGAAACGTCGCGGACCTTTTCACGCTCGCCGCCGGAAACCTTGCGGACCTGGAAGGAATGGGGGAGAAATCCGCGGCGCACATCGTCGCGGCGCTCGAAGCCGCGAAAAAGAACCCGCTCGACCGGCTGCTGCACGGCATCGGCATACGCATGGTGGGCGCGCAGACCGCCCGCGTGCTCGCGCAGGAGGTGCGCGACATCACCGCCCTGTTCGACATGCCTGCGGACAAACTCGAAGCGATGCCCACCATCGGGCCGCAGGTGGCGCAGAGCATACGCAGCTTTTTCGACAGGGAAGAGAACCGCGGCCTTGTTCTCCGCCTTCGTTCCCTCGGCGTCAACTGCACAGGCATGGAAAAGCCTGCGGGCGATCCCGCATTTGCGGGCAAGACCTTTGTGCTCACAGGCGGTCTCGCGCGGTATTCCCGCCAAGCGGCAAAGGCGCTCGTCGAATCCCGCGGCGGCAGCGTGTCCGGGAGCGTGAGCAAAAAAACAGACTACGTCGTGGCGGGGGAAGATCCGGGGTCCAAGCTCCACACGGCGCGTGCGCTGGGCGTTGCAGTGCTTTCCGAAGAAGAATTCGTGAAAATGCTTGGAGAGAAGTGACGGACTTTTCCCGATGAACAACATCCTTCTCTACTGCCGCGCGGGATTCGAATCGGAATGCGGCCGCGAATTCGCCCGCCTTTCAAACCGGTTCGGCGCGGGCGAAACCGCCGTGGCGGTTCCGGGAAGCGGATACGCGGTACACCGTTTTGCGGGCGAATCCTCCTGTCGCGAATGCATCCGGACGCTTCCGTTCTCCTCGCTCACCTTTGGCCGCCAGATGAGTGCGGCATCGGACCCGGTGGGCCCGCTGTCCCCCGGCAACCGCGTTGCGCCGCTTGTTAAGGAGGCGGGTCGGTTTGGAATGCGCTTCGCCGGCTTCTTCGTCGAAACCGCGGACACGAATGAAGCGAAACAGTTGAGCGGCCTTTGCAGGAAGCTTGCGGCGCCGCTTGCGGAGGCGCTTAACAAAGAGGATCTGCTCGACAAGGCCGCGGGAGCGGAAGCTCGGCGGCTCCACATTTTGTTCACCGCAACCGATCGCGCGTACGCGGGGTATTCGCACGTCGGCAACTCGTCGCCGTGGCCACGGGGCATTCCGCGCCTCAAGTTTCCGGCGGGCGCTCCGAGCAGGTCTGCGCTCAAGCTGGAAGAGGCATTCTGCGTATTATTGACAAAAGAAGAAATAGCCCGGCTCCTGAGGCCGGGCCTTACCGCGGTGGACCTCGGAGCGTCGCCCGGCGGCTGGACCTGGCAATTTGCCGTCCGGGGCATGCATGTCACGGCGGTCGACAACGGCAGCATGGATTCGCGACTGCTGAATTCCGGTCTGGTCCGGCATGTCCGGTCCGACGCTTTCACGTTTGTCCCGCGTCAGCCCGTCGACTGGATGGTGTGCGACGTGGTGGAACAGCCGTCGCGAATTGCAAGGCTCGCGGCCCAGTGGATAGCTCGGAAATGGTGCCGCGTGACGATTTTCAATTTGAAGCTTCCGATGAAAAAACGGTATGAAGAAGTGATGCGGTGCAAGGAAATTGTTTCGCGGGAACTCAAGCCGCATGACATCGGGTACGATCTCTCCTTAAAGCACCTGTATCATGACAGGGAAGAGGTGACGGCGTTGCTACGCAGGACCTGATCATGTTCATCGACCGGCGAGTTTTTTCACAAATGGCCCGTTGATGAACAATAAATATAGGCCGGGCTTTGTTTTTTTTATTAAATTATAGGATAAAGGCTTTGCTGACTTCAAATGCGGTCTTACAAACTCCAGCAGAAAGGAATTGAAAGGAAGGGGGGATCTTTTGATTCTGCTTCACGCGATGCTATTTTATAATTATAAACAAATCGGGAGGAGTATTACATGAAGAAGCTATGTTGTCTCTATGCGGCCATTGCTCTCATGGCCCCGTTGATCGTCGGCGCCGTGCCGTGGCAAATGGACAGCAGTCCATTTGTTTTTCCCGGCAGCGGGGTGAAATTTCTCAAACAGACGAACGCTTCACAAGCAGTCCTCAAGTACAAACAAGGCATTTCGAGAGGGTTTGTAACCTTCCAGTACAGCCTGCCGCAAGGAACAAAAACCGCAAGGCTCGCCATCTACGATCTTTTCGGCAAGCAGATCGAGTCCATTGATCTGTCTGCGGGAGCCAATTCGGTTCAGTGGGACATTGCAAAACGCAATGTTGCGGCCGGAATCTACCTGGCTGCACTCCGGTACGGTTCGTTCGAAAACAAAATCCAGATATCCATTGTCAAATAGGGGGCTGCACCATGACCATAAGAAAACTGCTCGTATTACTACTAGGTATAGTATCGTTTCCCGCTCTGGCGGGGTTTAATTCGGTTACCGTTCCGGCGCCAATGCTGCACATGCCGGATGCCGGTACGGGCCTCGGGTTTTCCGGCGAAGTGCAATACGCGGTCACTGCGGGAGACACCGATTCGGTTTACGTTACGCTTACGATCACCACGGCGGACGGCGCGACGACGCTTGCACTCAGCGAAGTGTCCGGTGATGTCGGCATGATCCGCATTGTCAATCCGTATGCCGCGGAAACACACGTGATCTTTTTCCAGGCCCCGTCCGCTGTTCCGGGAACGCAATATATTGCGCACCTGACCGCGGGCGCCGCCATATCGGGCGTCAAGACCCAGGTTGAGGGGTTCCTCACGGCCATGTCGAAGAACGACAAGGCGAGCATGATGGGCGGCTGCTGTGACGGGTTCACCGGGACCGCGGGCGGCACAACCATCCCCCAGATCATCATGTCAGACGGGCCGCACGGAGTAAGACCTCAGAGCGGCGCCCAGGCAACGCTGTATCCCTGCTGCTCCAACGAGGCCTGCACCTGGGACACTGCGTTGGCCACGATCCAGGGGCAATCCAAAGGCGAAGAATTCAGGGCGCTCGGCAAGAACTGCGAGCTCGGCCCGGCCCTCGACCTCGTGTATCATCCGCAAGGCGGCAGGGCCTCCGAATATTACGGCGAAGACCCCTATGAATCGGGCCACATGGCCGCGGCCGATGTTCGCGGAGTGCAGCTTAAGGGCGTTGCGGCAACCATCAAGCACTATGCGTGCAACAACAAGGAAGACAACCGGCAGACCCTCAGCGCGAACATGAGCGAGCGCTCTTTGAGGGAAATTTATCTTCAAAACTGGAAGCCCTGCGTTGTGCAGCCCGCCGGCGGCTGCTGGGGCGTCATGGGAGCGTACAACCAGGTAAACCGTCTTGTGCCCAACCAGGGATACGCTTGTCAGAATAAGTATCTTGAGACCGATGTTCTGCGCAACGAATGGGGTTACAAGTTTCTGGCCATGACCGACTGGGGCGCGAACATGGATTTCGTGGCCGCAATGCACTATGGAGTCGACATCGACATGCCTAATCCGGATACCTACACCCCGGGGACCGTTGCCCAGCAGGCAGACAGTCTTGTCAACATGCACGCGCGAAGGATCATTTACACACACGAAATGCTCGGCGATCTTTTGCCGGGATACAATGTCACGGCTTTCGCCTCTGCCTTCAAAGGTCCCACACACGTGGCGGTCGCGCGGCAGGTGGGCACGGCAGGCATTATCCTTGGCAAAAACGATACCATGGGTACCGGGAGAGTCTTGCCGCTTCCGAAAACGGGCAAGAAGATCGCCCTTACCGGCCCGTTTGCCACCCAATGCCGGACCGGTCCCGGCGGCAGCAGCGCGGTCAATCCTGCTTTGCGCGTTGACCCCAGTACCGCAATAAATCAGC
>Ga0181527_1000783_pt1 | contig 35639 bp, 28 predicted proteins | sample PEATcosm2014_Bin_30_FD_119762 | JGI IMG/M metagenome (GOLD analysis project Ga0181527, IMG submission 119762) | Peatland microbial communities from MTU Mesocosm Facility, Houghton, MI, USA - PEATcosm2014_Bin06_60_metaG | ecosystem: Environmental > Terrestrial > Soil > Wetlands > Peat | place...
CCTTGCGCAGAGACGAGTTGTCGTACAACTCGAACAGCGACGGGGCCATGCCAAAGAAGCGGTTACGAACCACATGAATCCTGCCGTGCTGAACCACGTTCATGTATTCGGTCAGCATTTCGCAACTGTCGCGCTGCTGGTTTATGAGGAACAGAGAAATGAAGGGCCATCCGAACTCGTTCAGTTTTTCATCGAACATCGAGCCGTAGCGGTTCACGCCGTCATTGTTTCTTGCGGCCGTATTGACCACAACCTCATCGTCTTTACTTGCGTCCACTATGTCCAGAAGATCGAGCCAACCTTCGTTCTCGTCGAGGTTTACGAGCGAGAACGACTTCACGGACTTCTGGTAGGCTTTGCCAACGTCGGGGTTGGCCGTATCGGTTTCCACCAACGAGACTTGCCGGTTTCTCATCTCGAAGTAGTCGAGGAGTGCGATCGCGCCCACCGACTTCCCCACGCCACCTTTGCTGCCTGTTACGAAGAACACCCTTGCCATTTTCCTCTCTCCTTATTTACAGCGTTACGTCCGGTTTCATTTGGAATTGCCCGCGCCTTACTTCAACGGTTGGTGAACCCACCGTTCCCTTACTGGCCGCTTTTGCTGAAGCTTGTTCCCTTGGTAGCCCCAGGTTCTTCATGTAGGTCGAAAGGGCGTGGATTGTGATTGTGACGCCGTTCTCTTCAAAAACACGGACCAGCATCTTCAGCGTGTAGCCGTTTTCCCGCAACTTTTTCACCTGCGGGTATACGCCCCGCACGATCTCCCCCATCATGTAGGACTCGGGTTGCGGAGGAGGTACATTCCCTCTCTCATCCAGGCGAGTGCGAAAGACCTCGAATTGCTCTGCGGTGAGCGTTAGCGGCTTGCGACGCCGTTTCTCCATCTGCCTTCCTCCTTTCTTTGCGAAGAACAAACCGAAAATAGTATAGCACATCATTGACAGCAGAAGTGTATTACGGTAAAGTCGGAACTGTTGCCGGGGAAGCCAGAATCGTTAAGAGACACGGCGAGGTAGGCGCTGGTACTCACAAAACCCCTGCGGGGTTTCGCGTGTCCCACCACCACTTCTCCAATCCGCCTTCGGCTACTCGGAGAATTGGTTGCGCATCTCGCTCAGGGCTGCGCCCCGAGACCCCACAGAAAGGACAATACGCAATGCCACGACCCAAACGAGCAAAGGGCACCACAACCAAAATCCAGGTACGCCTCACAGACGACGAGAAGAACACCTTGTTCATACAAGCCGACAAAGCGGGCCTGACGTTGAGCGAGTACGTCCGAAGATGCTCGCTCAATAAGCGAATTCAATCGCACGTAAGCGACAAGGCAATTGCCCGCCTAAGCAGCCTGTGCGGCCTTCAGAAACACCTACTCATGCAGATCAAAGGCCACCCATACGAGGCCGTACTTCGCAATCAATTGAACTCGACTCTTGCGGAAATCACCACCACATTACGAACCGTTATCGCCAAAGAGGAGGAACCAGAATGATCGCCAAACAGATAAACCGCCGGAAAAACTCTGTCAGTAGCTTCCCGCGACTTTTCAAATACCTGACAACAGAACTCGATCCCGACACGGGCGCAAGGCGGAAACGCTGCACGAATCGACACATCGTATGGTCTGAGAACAATCTCGGTTTCCTCGATACTGCCGCCTATGAAATGCAGGGCATAGCGTTCCTGAATGTTCGTTGCAAAGACGCACTGTATTACTACATACTCTCGTGGCCTCCAGGAGAGGTTCCCGTTCGTACACAGTGGCATGATGCGGTACAACACACACTGGCATCGCTCGGGTTTGCCGAACATCAATACGTAGCTGTGGCGCTGAAAAAAGGAGAGCATTTCTCCGTCCACATCATGGTGAACCGAGTACATCCTGAAACATTCAAGGCGCACACTCCTTCATGGTCCTATTGCGCTCTCTCAATTGCTTGCCGCGAACTCGAAGCGAAATATGGTTGGCAACCAACACGAGGTATCTTCCGATGGGACGACCTCACTCAAACTGTGGTTCGCATACCCCCGCATCTGCGATCTTCGTACTCGAACAAGGAGCCTGTGCAGGTTCCGACCGATACTGCACTCGACCGTTGCTCCACTCGCGCAACACTACTCGCGTATCTGCGGCACCACCTTGCGCTACGAGTCCGAACTCTCCTTCTTCGTAACCACGCAACATGGGCCGACCTACATTCGCTCTTAGCCGAACACCAACTTCGCTTTGAACGAAGGAGGGGCTGCACATACACAATCTTCAATCCTCAGCACAATGTCCGCGTGAAAGCGTCCGATGTATTTCTTCATAATTTCGGAGGTAAACACGCTCGGCGTCTCACAGAACGCCAGCTCGGTCCGTGGACTGAAATGTGACGTACAGAGGAGTTCACATGATCGCCAAGGTCCAACCGAGCAAGCAGAAGTCGAGAAGCAGCTTTAAGCGACTGCTCAACTACCTCACCAAAGAGGTTGACCCGGAGACGGGAGAGACTCTGCTTCGAGGCGAAGCCGTATTGTCGAACAACCTTGCCGGTATCGACACAGCGGCGGCGGAGATGAAAGCCGTCGAATCTCTGAACCTACGTTGTGACGATGCAGTGTGCCATTACGAACTGGCGTGGCCCCCAGGCGAACGGCCAACTCGCGCACAATGGATGGATGCCGCGGAATACACTCTGGACCAACTTGGCTACAAGGACCACCAATACGTTGTCGTTGCCCACGACGACAAGAAGCATTTCCATATTCACATCATGCTGAATAAGGTCCATCCCGAAACCTACAAAGCCCACACACCGTATCGGAATTGGATCACACTTGACGCGGCAGTGCGCACGCTCGAAGCCAAATACGGCTGGTCCCACACTGTCGGCCCGACCCGCTGGGACGAGGCCACTCAAAAGGCTGTGCGAACATCGAGGTCCGAGCGCAATGAGTCCCGCTCCAATCAAGACCAGGCGAACGGCGCCGCGGCACAGTATGAACACTATCACGATGAAGAGTCCCTCCAGACCTATGTGCGTCGGGAAGTTGCTCCGCGTGTACGAACGCTGCTAACCCGCCAAAATGCCTCATGGGACACTCTGCATACATTGCTTGCAAAATATCATCTACGCCTTGAAAAGGGAGAAGCGGGCGGGTACACGGTCCTCGCAATCGACCACACCATCCGTGTGAAAGCCTCCGATGTATTCCGTCATAACTTTGCTGGTAAGCAGAATCGTAAGGCGACCGAACAGCTTCTCGGTCCGTGGATAGCACCTTCGACATCGCTTCCGCCTACTGCGGCAAATACCGGACGTACTTTCGTTCGTAACCAGGCGCAGCGCGAGGAACGAAGAGAGCAACGACTACGGGACAGAAACGCTCTCATGGCCGACTACAATCAATACCGAAATCAGCAACGCGCAGTCTGCAAAGGCATTACTGCGAAGGGCAGAGACGACCGGCAACAGGCTCTCGCCTGTCTGAAGCAACGCAAGAAAGAAATCCGTGCATTGGCGCAACCGTGGCCCGCGAAGAAGATCCTGCTCTCGGAGGCTGTGGCCGCGTCCGTCATCGAGCTGCGAACGCTCAAATCGTCCACCCAGAAGACGCGCCTGGCACAGTTTCCGAAGAACCTGCGCACATGGGTTGCGGAACGCGCCGCCGAAGGCGATGCGCGAGCGGCGGCGCAATTGCGCGGATGGCGCTATGCGGATCAGCGAAACCAGCGGCGGCTGGAGGCGACGCTTGAACTCAATGCGCTGCATTTTGGCCCCGCAACGCCGGATGAGGAGAAGGCGGACTGGTCCGAATTCATGGAACAGCGACTCGCTGCTCAACAGAGGGCGGAAAATCTCGCTGGACAGATTGCCACAGCCCGGATATGGACGATCAACCGGACCACTGGGGATGTCTCGTACACGCTCAATGGCAAGCTGTCCGTCATCGACCGCGGACGGCGCGTGACCGTGCTCAATCAGAACGAGGCCGCGATCGTTTTCGGCCTGGAGATGGCCGTCCAGAAGTACGGATCGCGCATCGCGTGCTCAGGAGGCGACGATTGGAAGCGGCAGGTGGTCAAAGTGGCCGTCCAGAACGGCATCTTCGTTGAGTTTACTGACCCAGAGATGCGAGACGCCCTGTACCAGCACCAACTCGTTGCGAATCCGCTCCAGGTCAAGGCTGCTCGTCTCCATGCCCTCGAAGCCAGATTGCAAAGCGAGACGAACGAAATGCCCTTCACGAATGAAGCCGACGTACACCTGCTTCTTTCGTGCCTCCAGCCTGCCGCCCACTCCCAGCAGCTTCTCCAGATCCTGAAGATGTCTCAAGAACCGGAACCGAAGGCAAACGTCGGCGGCAATCTGACAGTTGCGGTCGTCAAGACCCCGGACGGCCGGCAATCCTTCCGGGTGTCGATTGACGAAGCAAAGCGCAAACACGTCCTCGAACGGGTTGAACAGGTCCGCCAGTCGGCACATTGGGCGTTGCGCGACAGAATCAAAGCGCCCAGCCACGAAAGAGAGGGCAGGTAACCCATGACTGAAAAAGTCTCCCGTCATCCGCCACGAAAGCGTGAACAATGCGTCATGGCCCATTGGCAGCAAGCCGTCCACGATCATCGCGTGTATGGGGTCGCCGCCTGCCAAATGCCCTGTAGAGACTATGCGAGAGCGGGCTGTGTTTGATTCTTCAGTTTATGAACGAAGGCGAAATAGGCCACCATCACGCGAAATGCCTTGGACCGATTCACTCCGCCGAGAACCTCTCCTCCGACTCTTTCCAACTCATCGGCAATCTCGTGGGTCAAGGGAAAGACGAACGCTGTGTCAATGCTCTGAAATGGAATGTTCAGCCACTGGTTGTTGTAGAAGGCAAGGAGCTGCGTCTGCGCGGCCTTGGTTTTGAAACTCATGATGATGTGCTCGGCGAGGGCGTTCTTTCTCCGGATTTTGAGCACGGCAAAAAGTTGGCTGAAATGGCTCTTGGTGAATTTGTAATCGACGGTGAGCCGGAGTTGAGTGCGCTTCTCTGCGGGAGAAACGACTCTGCGCTTTGGTCGGGTTATGGCCTTCTTCGCAGCGGGCATCTGGTTTCCTTGTTGCGATCTATCTTACAGCATACGTGTATGAACGTGGAAGACCATGCTCTAACCGATAGTAATCAAAGGAGTTCGCGCGAGGGAAACACCGGGGGAGTGGTGGGTTCATTGCATGAAGAGGGGAGGGATTCAAACCAAATGAATTACAACAAATCGAACCGTGGGGAGGGAGGGAGAAAAGGAGATTGGCCAAAGGCTTCCTAGCTGATCCGCCGAAGCTTTTGCGCCATTCAGGAAGGAGTAAAACAGGATTGCAAAAGTCTGATTTCGCAGGTCTCAATCAATTGCAAACGATCTATATCGCTTCCACCGCCATTACTCGCTCGGCATCGGTGTGAGCAGAGCAGGTTCTTCAAGAATGTCGAGGAGTGCCCGCGCGCAATAGACGCGATCACGTTTAGCGTCTGAGACTTGTTGCAAGATACCATTTCCCTCCAGCCGTTCGATGGCGCGCTGTGCGGTAGTAAATGCCAGTTTCAGTTGAGTGGCAGCACCTTTGGCCGTGATGAAGGGATTGGCGGATAACAGCTCCGCTACCCGCAATGGCGTATTCGTCGACTCAGCGTCCAGTTTGCTTCGCCATTCTGCCATTATGTTATTGATGCGCGTCGTCCGGCTCAACGCATCCTCGGACATACGTGCGATTCCTTGTAGAAAATACTCCAGCCAGTCTTGCCACGCGCCGCTTCGGCTCACTGAGCGCAAACCTTCGTAGTAGTCCCGGCGTGTTGCTTCAAAGAATGCGGAGAGATAGAGCAATGGAGTCGGAAGAATCTTTTTTTCAATCAGAAAGAGCGTGATGAGCAGGCGCCCAACACGGCCGTTGCCATCAAGGAATGGATGGATAGCTTCGAACTGATAGTGAGCGAGAGCAATTGTCACCAGCGGTGGCAGCGCCGATTCATGTAGGAACCCCTCCCAGGCCGCCAGACACGGCTCCACCTCTCCAGGCGGAGGCGGAATGTAGGTGGCTGTCGCCAGCGTACTGCCGGCTTTGCCAATCCAGTTTTGCGTCGTTCGGAAAAGCCCTGGAGTTGCGTGATGCCCTCTCACGCCCTCCATCAGCTTCTCGTGCAACTCTCGAATGAGGCGCACGCAAAGAGGGATTTCCTTGAGCCGTGCAATGCCATGCTCCAATGCGATCACATAGTTGCCGACTTCACGAAGGTCTTCAGGACTACGGTCCACAACGGCTCCGGCCTCGGCCGCCAAGAGTTCGCCAAGTGTGGCCTGCGTGCCCTCGATCTTGCTGGACAGCACGGCCTCACGCCGCACGAAGGGACGCATCAGAACATGAGGATTCGGCAGCCGCCCGCCTTCGCCGGCTAGCCTGCCGATCAGCCGGTCCGCGTCGGAGAGCACGCGAATGAGTCGGGGCGTCCATTCCAAGGCGGGAGGCAAGGGGGCGGGTACAAAGGCTGCATACGACCCCAAGGAAATCAATCTGCCGGGAATGTCATGAGTCTTGGCCATGGTTTTCTGGTGCGAGAATTGCCCGCCTCGCTATTTTCAATATTAAGCATAATCGAAAATAGCGCATTTGGCTATTAGCGTGGATGAAAAGGTTCCAGATCGTTGCTCAATGGCTTGACATACCACCGCTTTGGCTTTAGTCTACAGACAATTGGTTGATGCCGAAGGGTTGGCGTTCGACCGGTATAGGAATCTATGGCCCGTTTCATCACTCCCGCGATGTGTATGTGCTGCTGTCAGGGCTGCACTATGCGGGCGTGTACGCTGGGCTAGATTCCTAAGCAAGAATCTCAGAACTCTGTGACCCACCCGCCAGAAGGCGAGGTGGGTTTTTGATTTTATGGTGAAAAATTGCCGGATTCAGCCGTTACTGAACCCGGTTGCCAACTCCAAAGGCACTGGTGGCGAAGTGGTTAACGCGCAGGTCTGCAAAACCTGTATGCGCGGGTTCAATTCCCGCCCAGTGCTCCAAATTCAGCGATACAACCAGGAGTGACTATGATTCATACCTCTCGAATGTCAATGGCCATGCTCACCCCAGGCGGTCGCAGGCCAGCTTCGGAAGTATGAGTTCACCAACTCAATCTCCAAACTGGCAGCCGCCTGGGATATTCACGGCGGACCAGTTGCTATTAGCTCATTATCACCGGTTGCAAAGGAGATTGCGTTGAGTACACAAAACCTGCATGATTCCACAGTTGCAATTCATGGCGGGCGAACGCTGGATTCTCTCGCCTGTTCAATTCTCTTCCCGCTCTATCAGACCAGCACTTTCGTTCACGATGCCGTTGGCGTTGACAAAGGATTCAGCTACTCGCGTGTTTCCAATCCGACCGTCGATGCTCTGGAAAAGGCAATCGGAGCACTGGAGGAAACGCCGCCTGCCGTCTGCTTTCGAACCGGCATGGCCGCCATCGCCACGCTTTTCCTATCCATTCTCAAATCGGGCGATCACGTTGTGATCTCCGATGTCGTCTATGGCGGCACGATGCGCTTGTTTCGCGAGGTGCTGGATCGCTTCGGAATCGCCGCATCGTTTGTTGACAGTTCCGATGCCGCCAACGTGGAAGCGGCCATCACTCCCGCAACCCGCATCGTCTTCATCGAAACGCCCGGTAATCCCACGCTGAAACTGACGGATATTCAAGCCGTCGCTCAGATAACAAACCGTCATTCGATTCTTCTTGCGGTCGATAACACCTTCCTGACTCCGATTCTTCAGAAGCCGCTCTCGCTCGGCGCGGACATCTCCGTGCTGTCAACGACCAAGTACATCGACGGTCACAACGCGACTGTCGGCGGATCGCTCGCCACGCGCGATGAGAAGCTGCTGGAGCGTCTGCGCCTGGTCCGCAAGACCATCGGCACGATCCAGGCGCCCTTCGAGGCCTGGCTTACGCTGCAAGGAATGAAGACGCTGCCGGCTCGTCTCAGGCTTCATTGCGAAGGAGCATCGCTCATCGCCCGATGGCTTGAAGATCACCCGACGGTTGAGCGTGTTTACTATCCGGGGCTGGATTCGTTTCCACAGAAGGCACTGGCGGAGAAACAGCAATCTTCTCCCGGCGCAATGATCGCCTTCGAATTGAAGGCGGGAGCCGAGACGGCCATCCGGGCATTGAATAGCGTCAAGCTTTGTTCACGCGCGGAGAGCCTTGGCGGCCTGGAGACGCTGATCACTCATCCATCTTCGACAACCCATGCGGATGTTGACCCTGACCTCCGCCGAAGGCTAGGCATCTCGGATGGCCTCATTCGCCTTTCCGTCGGACTCGAAGCCGCGGAAGACATTATCGCCGATCTTGAGCAGGCCTTCGCGGCAGCGCATTGAACGGCTTACTCATCGCCGGCATCCGGGGAATATCCGGCCTTTGCAAAAAGCGGTCTTGCTGTACGGGAGTGTTTTTTTGAAGTTCACGATTCCAAAGTTTCCCAATGCTTCTTCCCTCAACTCGCACATTGCGGAGGCAGGTGTGCATCATCGAATTCTTCAAGGAGAAATCATGCGAATTTCAGTTCACTTTCCAGTTCGGAGGTCAGTCGTTCTGGTTGCCCTGACGGCACTGTTGGCTGTGCCTTTCCTGTTCGCGCAGGATCTGAAGCCCATCCAGTTGCCCAAGCCGCAGACCAGCGGCGGCAAGCCGCTGTTGACGGCTCTGGACGAGCGCAAGACCGCTCGCACCTTTGAAAACAAGCCGCTGCCGCCGCAAGTGCTCTCCAACCTTCTCTGGGCGGCGTTCGGCGTCAACCGTCAGCCTAATGAGAAGCCGGGCTATGGCCGCACCGCGCCCTCGGCTCGGAACAGTCAGGATGTGCAACTCTATGTGCTGTTTGCGGACGGCGTTTACATTTACGATGCCGTTGCCAATGTGCTGAAACCCGTGGTGGCTGGCGACGCGCGTGCCAAAGTCGGCACTCCGGCGCAGGCCTCGGCTCCCGTCACCATCGCTTATGTTTCCGATGTCAAGAACGACAAATTTTCCAGTGTCGATACCGGGTTCATCGGGCAAAATGTATTTCTCTTCGCGGCCTCGGAAGGTTTGGGCGCATGGTTCCATGCCATCCATGGCGACGATGCCGCCAAGTCTTTGAATCTGACCGCGGATCAGCACCTGCTTTACGCTCAGGCGGTTGGCTATCCAGGGCCGAACGCATACGTTGTTCCGCCCCCGCCCACCGCTCCACCCGCGGCTCCGCCCGCAACCAAGTAATCAATTGGGTGTTGTTGCCGCATTTGAATTACGTGTCGATTCGCAGTTGATTGGACCTAGGTCACCGATCGTATGATTTGTCCGTTGAGTTCGTGCCGCCCAGGTCTCAAAATCGAGACCTGGGCGGCATGGATGCGCAATCCGCAATTTATTCACTCTCGATCCGCGGGGTCAAGTTTGCTTGCCTTGCACGAAAGAAATTGTTAACTCTCAACCCTGGCAGAGTATGCCAGAACCGAACAGGAGGAATGCAATGGAAAGAAGAACGGTACTTGGTTTGGGAATAGCTGGCATTGGCGCATTGGCTCTTACAAGTCAGGCTTCGGCGCTTCAGTATTACCCCAAATCTTCCGATAAGAAATGGGCCGTACTTTATGCAACATGGTGCGGCTCGTCTCGCGACGCAGGAGTATGGATTTCCGAAGGTCTAGGCGGCATTGCGGATGTCTATGATCTGCGCGAGAATCCCGACCTGAAGAAGTTCGACAACATTGTCATCGGATCATCGATCCGTTCAGGCAAAGTCAAGCCTGAAATCAAACAGTATCTTGAGGCCAATGCTTCTTGGCTCAAGGACAAAATCAGAGGTCTCTTTATCGTCTGTGGAAACGGACAGAAGCCGATCACGGCTGAGATCGAGAAGAAGTATGTCACCGATCAGTTGCAGGCATATAGCGGAGCCAAAGACGTTCCAAACCATGTCTTTCTGGGGCGCATCACGGCATCTCTTCTTGATCCGCCCTTGCGCGAGACCATCCTGTCGCGTGGCGGCGAATATGACAACCTGAAGCGCAGTGAGAGCCTTGCCTTCGGCCAGGAAATTCTGAAACACGTTTAGCGTACTCTCTTTCGTGAAGCGTCTGTGGCTTTTTCCTCACTGGCCCTCCGGCGACAGGTATTCGTCGCCGGAGGGCAGTTAAAGCCACCTTTCAATGCGCTCATCCCTCCAATCAGCGTGCCTGAGACGATGCTGTCGCCGTCAGCTTGCCCAGCGCATCCGTCACAATCCCCGGTGTCAGCACTTCGGGCAACAGCCGTGGGTTGCTTTCCCCTGGAAGGTAGAAAGCGTACGCCGGCACACCGCTACGCCCCAAAGCAGTCAAGGCTTGCGTGATAGCTTCATCGTGGCGGGTCCAGTCGGCTTTGAGCAGCGCCACATTGGCGACTTGAAATGCCTGCTGCACCTGCGGCTGATTCAGAACCACGCGCTCGTTCACCTGGCAACTCAAGCACCAGCTGGCGGTGAAATCTACGAAGACCGGCCGGCCCTCGGCCTGATAGCGGCTGACCGCATCGGCAGACCACGGCTCCCATCCGCTGGCGGCAATGGAATCCAGAGTACCGCGCGCGACAGAGTTCAAAGCTTCCTTGCCCGCAGTCTCTCTCACCAGCCTTTGCCCGAAGACGGCCAGAGCGACCACTCCCAGCAGAATCAGAGTTGCGACCAGCGTGGCCCAGCGTCTGGCCGGCCATCGGCCGAGGAACCATCCGGCAATGGCCAGCAGCAGGAAGCTGGCCAGCAACGCGGCCAGCACACTGGCTCCGTAAGCCTGCGCCAGCACCCACGCCAGCCAGATCACGGTGGCGAAGATCGGCACGGCGACGGCCTGGCGCAGCACCTCCATCCATACGCCGGGCCTGGGCAGGATGCGCGTCCAGGCTGGTTGCAGCGTCAGTGCCACATACGGCGCGGCCAGCCCCAGCGCGAGCGCCGTAAAGATGGCAAAGGTGACCGCCGGGGATGCGCTGAGCGCATAGCCGATGGCCGCTCCCATGAAGGGCGCGGTGCAGGGCGTGGCCACCACGACAGCCAGCACGCCGGTGAAGAAACTGCCCGTGTAGCCGTGCTTCTCCGCCAGCGAACCACCCGCCGAGGTCAGCGTCAGCCCAATCTCGAACTGCCCGGCCAGCGAGAGGCCTAGAAAGAAGAGCAGCCCGGCCATCAGCGCCAGAAAAACCGGCGACTGGAACTGGAATCCCCAGCCTAGCGTGGCCCCCGCCGCGCGCAAACCCAGCAGCACGGCCACCAGCGCCCAAAAGGAGACGAGAATGCCCGCGGCATAGACCAGCCCATGTGTACGTAGCTTGTGCAGCTCCCCGTGGCCAGAGTGAACCAGCCCTAGCCCTTTAAGGAAGAGCACAGGGAAGACGCAGGGCATGAGATTCAGTAGCAGGCCGCCGAGGAAAGCGAGACCGGAGGCTTGAAGAAGAACTGCCCAGGAAAACGATGGCGCACCGGCCGGCCCAGAGCTGGTAGGCTTTGGCGCTATGGCAAGCACAGGCAAAGAAGCCACAGGCGCGACCGCCGAGATGGACGACGAGGGCGGAGACACTTGAGTTACCACCGCTCCGGGGAGCGCCGTAAGCTCAAACGCCCTCTCACCAGAAAGTTCCAGAACACCCTTCAACTGAGCGGGATTGGCGGTGAGAGCGGCGTCTTTCTTGAGGTCGAGAATCAATCCAATGGGGGTTGGTGTGAGCTTTTGCGGGGCGGGATTGTCGATGATGTCTTGATCTTCCGGAAAGAACATTGCTGAAAGTTCTCGCTGGCCGGTTTCGACGGTGAGCCGAAAGCCATCCTTTGCAGGCTGGAAGACGGCCTTGGCTCCGGCTGGCAGCGGCTTGGGAAGTTGATTTATAAATCGCTTGAAGAGTGGGTCCGGTTCATCGGCAGTTTTGTGCGATTCGAGGTCAACGTTTCTTTGTAGTTCCAACTTAGCGCTGCCGGGAATGCAACTATCCCGGCAAACCAGCCAATCGACGGCGGCGCGTAAAGTAACTGGTCCAGCCTTGACGCTGTCGGCCACGCGCAGCTTGAGCAGGAAGAGCACCTCATCCTCGTAGCCATAATCCATTAAAGAACCGAGGGGCAAACGCCTGGGCGCGGGAAACTCCATCGCTCCGGCGGTAATTCCATCGGGCAAGGTCCAATGAATATGCGGCGGATCGCCGGCATCCCCGGCATTCATCCAGTAAATATGCCAGCCGGGTTCGAGCTTGAAGTAAAGCCCTGCGTAATTCGATTGATCGCCGCCATAAAGCTTGTCCCCCGGCGCCAGCAATTCAACCTGGAGATGGGGCGCATCTGCCGTGGGCGATGCAGCCAGCAAGGGCAACCCTGGTAGCAGAAGAAACAACACAAGAACTGAATGTGAAAGACGCATAACGGGAAAAACTAACTCCTTTGTTGGATGCGATTGAGCGCGGTTAAGCGCAATGATTTGAACTTGCCGTCTATTGATAATCTCGATTTTGCGGCGGGCATAGCAGTGGCGTTCACAAGAATCCCGAGTGCCGAACGAATCCCGCACACACAAAGAAGCGCCGGCCCCCGAGACACAACTCCACTCATGCCCCCGCATATTACGGTTGCCAAAGGCAGAGTGCTATAGACCTCATTGGCTGAGTTATAAACTCAAGCAGCCAATGAGGGATGTACAGGAGATTATCGCTGTGTGCATGGCCTGCTCCCTTCAATACTCATATTCTCGCGCAAATAACTATTTCTCCGGCGTTGTTCCCGCGGTGGGCGTTGCCTGAGGCGGACGCAACTCGGCAACCGGCGAAGCGGCAAATGCCTCAGGGGTCAGATGGCCGCGATGGCAGGTGCCACAGGTAACCTGAGTGCCGGTTGAGCCAATCTTGCCCACACATTGGTTGATCGTGCCTGTCAACTTGAACATTGTCCGAGCGGTGTTTTTTTCTGGCTTGGAGTCGTCGGCGCAAAGGAGCCGGGGCTTGCCATTGTTGGGATTGAGGTTTTTGGCGTCTTCAGTGTGGCAGGCGTTGCACTGCACCCCGAGCGCGCCATTCCACTGTGCCATGATTTCGCGGAGTTGCTGACCGGTCGTATCCTTGGGCAAAACTTGTAGGTTGGTGGGAGCGCGATTGGGGCGCGCCTGCGAGGGAGACGTACTGGCGGTTCCGGCCGCCGGGGCTTGTGGAGCCTGGGCAGCCGTGGTGACGGTGAAGACTGCCGCGGTCAGCAGGGCAATCGCGGCAGCGGGCAGATACAGGGTTGACAATTTCATGAAGAGATTCCTCACAACGTTGGGATGTTTTGCTGCTGAATAGTCCGAATTGTACTCCACATTCATCCGGCAAATTGCGCTGACTCCAATTATTTTTAGATTTATTTGTGAATTGTGACAGCCGTCACTTGCAAACTTCTATAGAATCGTGCCACAATCGTGTTCATGTATATGAAGCGTTTCCAAATTGCGCGTGGTTGTTGTTGCTTCGCATGGCTTATGCTGGCAAAACGGGAGACGCGTGTAGAAAACGTAATTACGCCATAGGGCCGGAATCCGGAACTGTGCGTAAGTGACCCGCTGACCAGCAGAACTGGAGCGGGCCTTTTTTTGTCTTGCATGAGGCTCGCTGACCGGCAGAACTGGAGCGGGTCTTTTTCATTGGATGCGACATGTCGCCAGTCCATCGGGAATCTCTGTCTCCTGCTTCGAAGACCACCACTGAACCATTAGAGGCCATTCGATTCGAGAAGCAATCGAAAGACGACGGAGAGTACTGCATGAGATTCATTTTCTGGAAGCTGAGTAACTACACATTTGCCTTGACCGCAGTGCTGGCGCTTATAGCAGCGACCGCGCCTTCGATTCATGCGCAGAATAACTATGGCACTGTGCGCGGACGCGTCACAGATGATTCCGGCGCTGTGATTCCGGACGCCCAAGTAATTCTGACAAACGACGGAACGGAAATTGCGCGCATCACGCGCACCAACCAGGCTGGCGACTACTTCTTTACCGCAGTCGAACCAGGAAACTATACGGTGTTAATCTCGGCAGCGAACTTTAAGAAGACTGAGCACACTGGGATCGTAATCGATCTTGAACAGGCGGTGACCGTTGATGACAAGCTGGCCGTGGGCGCGGAAGGCGAGACAGTCGAAGTCACCGCCGCCGCTCCTTTGATCGACACGGCTAGTGCCTCCGAGGGGCAGCTCATCACCGAGGATCAGATTCAGCAACTTCCCAATCAGGGGCGCAATCCCTTCACAGTGGACAAACTGGACAACAACGTGACGCCGGTGGGCGACCCGCGGTTTGTGCGCTATGAAGATCAGAACGGCACAGACTCGCAGTCAATCGCCGGAGCTCCGATCGGCGCAAACACATACGTTGTGGATGGAATACCGATCTCCACCTCGACGGGCGGCGTGACGTTTGTGCCAGCGGTTGAAGCCGTATCCGACGTGAAAATACAAGGCAATACCTACGACGCGGAGTTGGGAAGAACCGGCGGAGGCGTCTTGAACACCTCGCTGAAGTCCGGAACAACTTCTTATCACGGCGAACTATTTGGCTTGACCAGGCAGAACCCGCTGGTGGCCAATCAGTGGTGGTACAACCACACCGCCACCGCCAAGCCGGACTACACCACGTATCAAACCGCAGCCGCGTTTGGCGGTCCGGTGCCTTTGAGTAACAAATACCATTTTCTGGCGAACACATTCTTTTGGGCAACCGAAGCCAGCTACCGGCAGGCTCAGCCTGCAGGCGGAGGAAAATACTATGTTCCGACTGCGGCCGAGCGGGCAGGCAACTTCAGCGCGGATAATGTCACACTCTACGATCCAACGCAGCCATTTACTGGCAGCGCTCGAAAAGCCGTTATTGCCGGCAATGTGATTCCAGCGACCCTGATCAATCCAATTGGGCAGGCGATCGCCAATACCTTTCCCAATCCGGACTCAACGGCGAGTACGTCATATGTCAACGGCGCAAACTACACGGGCGCGGACGACTACAAGACACGCGGCGATGAGTATGTGATCAAGGTGGACCATGAGTTTTCGCAGCGATGGTCGCTGGGAGCATCTTACGTTCATCTCTCAACGGATGAGCCCGGCGGCAACGTATTTCACACCGTAGCGGCGAGCGATCACAACGAGATTCGCCATATCAACGCGGTTGCCGTGAACAATGTGATTACGCTGAATCCGACGACCATCTTGACGGCTGGTTTCGGATATAGCAGCTACTGGCAGGATACGCCGCAATTCAGCAAAGGCTTCGATCAGACCAGAGGGTTTGGCGGCGCGGGTTTCCCAACCGGATATGTCAACCAATTGCAGTCGCAGTCGTATCCGACTATCACTCTGAGCGGCATGACCAGCGCGGCTTCTCTCGGCGCGGCCAACACCGGCGTGACGAATCAATCGCAGTACAGTTACGTGGTGGGCCTTACCAAGACGATCGGCAAGCAGAACCTGAAGGCCGGTTATGTCTTCCGGATCTTCAACTACTATCTTGCCCCGGAAACGGCCGGTAACGGATCATTTACCTTCAACGGCGAGTACACCACGTCGAATGGAAAATCGCCTTCCGCAAGCGGACCTCAGGCGATTGCCGACCTGCTGCTTGGTTTGCCCTCGGCGGCCAGCGTTCAGATCAATCCCTTGAACCTGAACGACAACCTTCTGTATCAGGCTGTGTATGTGCAGGATGATGTGCGCCTGACCAACAAACTGACGGCCAATGCGGGTATCCGTTATGAATTTGAACCGGGCGAGCGAGAGTCGGCGAATCAATTTGACGTAGGCTTCGATCCCAATGCCGCATACCAATTTCCGGGAGCAAGCGGAAGTGTTCCAGCTCATGGCGGGATTGAGTTCGCCGGCCAAAACGGCTATCCGACGCGTTCGGGAAACTTGAACCACCCGAAGATCTCGCCGCGGCTTGGCGTGAGCTATGAAGTGCGGAATGGAACAGTAGTTCGCGGAGGCTTCGGCACATTTTACGGGCCTATCGGTTTATTGACGAGCGCAACGACGGGCTATTCGCAGGTCACCAGCTATGCAACCACTGCCGGCTCATCACTGGGAGCTGTATCGGCAGGTCCGGGCAGTTGGCTCTCCAATCCATTCGGCGGAGCGTTGCTTCAGCCGAGAGGCAATTCGGAAGGTTATTTGACCGGCGTGGGCGGGGCGATCACGGTGCCGGGCTCCAATCTGCGTCCCCCGTTTGTGCAGCAGTATTCGTTGGATGTGGAACAGCAGCTTCCCGGCAAGATCGTCTTGAAGGTTGGCTATGTCGGAGCGCATGGGCGCAATCTTGCGAATCAGGTCAATATCAACCAGCTTTCCGATAGCATTCTGGCTTCGTATGCTCCTGGCGGCGCGAATGCAGGTACAAATCTATCGACTTCCGTCACCAACCCCTATTACGCTACGACGGTGGGCGGTTATCCTTCCACCGGAGTCATCGCGAAGAAAACGGTGGCGCTGGCTCAAACGCTGTTGCCCTACCCGCAGTTCACCTCGATCACCGAGGCGCAGAGTACCGGCTATACCTATTACAACGCGCTCGACGTAAAACTGCAGAAGCGCTTCAGCCACGGGTTGTCCACTGTGATCGCCTATACATGGTCGTCGAACTGGGACAACCTTTACGGATCGCCGGTATCAGGCTTGGAGACGCTCAATCCCAACGCCGCGGCGCCACAGGATAACGAGAATCCGAAGGGCGAGTACGCACGCGCCGTCAATGATATTCCCAACCGTTTCAGCGCCGCAGTTACCTACGAAATTCCGGTGGGGAAGGGAAAGCATATTCTGGGCGATGCAAACCGCGTTGTCGATGCGGTTATTGGCGGATGGAAGATCAACGACATAACGATTCTGGAGAATGGCGGAGCGCTGCCGATCATCCAGACGGATCTTAGCTCGGGCACCTTTGGAACGACCGGTGTCGGCGGATCGAATCAGCGTCCCAATCTGGTCGCTGGAATCAATCCCTGCCTTTCCGGTTCGCCGAAGAATCGCCTCGGAGGCGGCAACGGCGCGCAAACGTATATCAACCTCAATGCGTTCACGCCGGCGCTTCCCTACACCTACGGCAACGCTCCACGCACGCTGGCCTGCTATGGTCCGGGATACGAAAACTCGGACATCTCGATCAACAAAAACTTCAAGCTGCCTGGAAAATTCAACTTTGAATTCCGCGCGGAGGCTCTCAACGCCTTCAACAATCCGGAGTTCTCGCAACCTAATTTGACGCTCACCTTTCAGGGCACTCCGAGTTTGACCTCGGCAACATTCACCACCCCTTCTGCGAACACTACAACAGGTGCAATCACGTCGCAGCTAGGCTTTTCGCGCATCATCCAGATCGGCGGCCGACTCAGCTTCTGACCGCGCAATAACGACGGCATCCCTCGGTGAACCCGATTCTGATGAAGATGAGGAAGTAGCCGGGGGAAATGTTCACAGCAAATCGGCAAGCGGTTCGCCGATTCCAACCAGAGAGGGAACAAGACGATGAGAACATTTCTGAAAATGGCCGGACGTGCAGCAACGCTCGCAATTTTTGGCGCATCCATCGCTGTGGCGCAGTCAAACGGTGCGGCAGCAGTCGACGGCCGCTGGGATGCAATTCTAACCAGCCAGGGACAGCCGATTCCTTTTCGGCTTGACATATCCGGATCGGGACCGACCTTAAAAGGCACGCTCTACGACGGTTCGAGACCGAACGATGGCACTAGCAGCGCGACCTTTGAAGACAACAAGCTCGTTCTCAAGCTCGATCAATATCAAACCACGATTATCGCCACGCTGCAGGATGGGAAACTTACCGGAAGCGTAGTCAACACGCGGGTGTTGCCCGCCAACTTGTCAGCGCCAAAGCCGGCAGATGCCAACGCAAGCGCCACCGATGCGGAGCGGCTGACAAAGATCGAGTTTGGGGAAAACCCCTACACGACTTCGTCATTTCAGGCCGTGCGTCATGTGGATACGGTCGTCGAAGTGCCCAATGATATTCCCCAGATTGGCGGTTCATGGATCATCCCGCTCAGCGCTCCATCTGCCAAGGGAGAGAATGCATTCCGCTTCATCGTCAAGCAGGAAGGCGCCTATGTCGAGGCTTCGATTCTTCGCGTAGACGGAGACACCGGCGCATATTCGGGATACTACAAGGACGGAAAATGGCTGCTTAGCCACTATGATGGCGGACGTCCCGGAGTTATCGAGGTCTCGCAGGCGCAAGATGGTTCGCTGGAGATCTTTCAGAAGGGTGGTCTGGCAAAAAAGCCTGTTGCTAAAGAAGGCGGCAATCCGGCGGAGAACAAACGGCGGGATGCTTCCAGCAGTGATGGCGCTGGCCCCAGCGATGTTGTCGGAACGCAGGATAGCGGCCGCTATTCCCACAAGCTGATTGCGTACCGTCCTGACGTTGAGCAGGCCAAAGGGCTTCCCCAGCCAGACGACTACACGACCCACACGGGCATTCGCGATCCGAATGAGGTCTTCAAATTCGCCTTCCCGGACGATCACGGCCGGCTGGTGACGAACGAGGATCCGCGCTTCAAGGGCAAGGCGGTAATCGCTATGGTGACTGGAACCTGGTGCGCCAACTGCCACGATGAAGCCCAATACCTGGTCCAACTGTATGCCAAGTATCACGACAAGGGGCTTGAGATTGTGGCTTTGGACTTTGAAGAGCCGGACCAGCAGAAGGGCCTGTCGCGCGAGCAGGCATTCGTGAAGCACTATGGCGTGAAGTACACCTACCTGATTGCCGGCGATCGCGCGCAGGTGTGGGAAAAGATCCCGTATTTCACCAATCTCAATAGCTGGCCGACGATCATCTTTATCGGCCGCGACGGAAAGGTGAAGGCGACGCATACCGGTTTCGCATCGCCTGCGAGCGGAGAATTCTACGAGCAACTGAAGACGGAGTTCGAATCGAATGTCAAGAAGCTGCTTGCCGAGAAAGCGCCGCTGGATCTCGCGACTGCAAGCATTGCATCGGGCAAGGCAGGACAATAAGCAACCTGATTCTGTGTATCCCAAAGGCACGGTTTACCCGTTGGCAGAAGAAACCCTAGCGGGTAAGCCGTGTTCGGATCGAGCACTTCAACAGCACTTTGCAAACATTCTAGTTGGATAGACGAGTCGAGGATGGCTCCTGGAGAAAGTGGAATGAGAATTGTGAACAAAGTTACGGCGGTGGCCGCGGCAGCCGCGCTGATGCTGGTTTGCGGATTTGCTTCCGATCCGGCGCAGGCTCCGGGCGCGGATATCATCGTAACTTCCGCGCCAGTCTACGATCCAGTGGCGGCTCTGCGCGGAGAAGAGCGATTCCCTCAGGGCGCGCAACTGCTCCTCCTTCATGCGGGCAACTCCGAGCCGCTGGTGACGGGCTTTGCGGCCACAGCGGATGCGAACATATCGTTCGATGCGAAAACGGTTCTGTTTTCAGGCAAGCAGGCCGCCAGCGATCCCTGGCAGATATGGGAATTGGCTTTGGCCGATCATAGCGTGCGCAGAGTGAGCGCGTCGACAAGCGATGCAATCCGCCCGTTCTATTTGCCCTTTGGCCGCTTCGTCTATGCGCAGCGCACAGCCCAGGGATTTCAACTGGTAGTAGCTGCCAAGGGAACTGCGACTGCGTTGGCGCCGATTGATGCCAATGCCGGTGCGACGGTGCTCCAGATATCCTATCTCCCGGCTAGCGTAATCCCCGAGGATGTGTTATTGGACGGGCGGATTTTATTTGAAGCCAACTTTCCGCTTGGCCTGGGCGCAACGCCCGATTTATTTCTGGTATATTCCGACGGATCCGGTGTGGAGTCGTACCGCTGCGATCACGGGACAGGCGGTCCGGCTGGACGCTGGGGCGGGCGGCAATTGGCCTCCGGCGACGTTGTGTTTACACACGGCGCGTCCCTGGCGCGATTCACCTCGCCGCTGGCCAACGAGAATCCGATCACCGCGCCCAACGCCGAGTATGCCGGCGCCATTGCCGAGACCTCTTCAGGAGCATGGCTTCTGAGCGCGCGAACTGCGCCTGGCGCGCACTATGAACTCAACATTTGGAAGCCTGGAGAAAACGCGCTGCGAAGCCTGTTGGCTGATCAGAGAGCGGATATTGTGGAGCCGGCACTGGTTGCTCCGCGCGCCAGACCCAAGCGCCATCCCTCCGGGCTGCACGACTGGAACTATGCCAATGTTCTGGCTCTGGATGCAAGGCAATCGCGCAGAAGTGATCTTGCAGTTACCCCCAAAACCGTGCAGTTGGAGGCGTTGGACACTGCCGGCAAGACGGTCGTGATGGGTAGAGCGCGGGTCGAGGCAGATGGATCGTTTTTCGTGAGTGTGCCGGCCGACAAGCCCATCCATTTCGCGCTCCTCGATGAGAATGGAGGCGTGCTGCGCCAGGAACACGGATGGTTCTGGGTTCGCCGCGGCGAGCAGCGCATCTGCGTTGGTTGCCACACTGGACCGGAGCACTCTGCTGCAAATCGCGCGCCTGCCGTGCTGCTGCGCTCCACGGTCCCAACCAATCTCTCCGCGGTGTTCGTGGCGGACAACGCGCAGGGAGATAACTGAGATGTCGCTTAGCTTTCTTTCGTTCACAAGTAGTGGCCAACGGAATTGGCATGGAGGAATCAACGTGAGTCGGCGCATTCGAATTCAAGTAGGAGCGGGAATAGCTTGCGTGGCTCTAGTGTCTCTCTCAATTATCCCGTGGACCAGCCGGGGTGTTCGCGCCGCCGCACAGCCAGATGCGGGCACCGCGCTTGAGAGCGCGCGGCGTCCCGCAGTTGCCCCAGGTGCTCATCCCGGCGTGCGGCCCAATCTGAGCACATCCCAAAACTATGCCTCTCCGCTGGAGGTCTTGCTTTCACCGGACGGCGCGCGCCTTTATGTGCTCTGCCAGCAGAGCAATGAGGTTCGTATCCTGAATACGTCGAGCTTCGCGCTCATCAAGACAATTGCAGTAGGCCGCGCGCCGCGCGGGTTTTCGCTCTCTTCATCCGGCAACCGGCTCTATGTAACAAACTCCTGGGACGACACACTCTCGGTCATCGACACAGTCGCGCAAGCCGTGATTGCAACCTGGTCGGTAGGCGACGAACCGTCGAGCGTGGCCGTGGACAGAGCGGGCAATCGGCTGTTTGTGGCCAATCGAATCAGTAACGATGTCGCGGTGCTGAATGCCCATACCGGCAAGGAAGAAAAGCGACTGGCAGCGGGGCGCGGCGCCAGTTATCTTGCGCTCTCTCCGGAGGATGACAAGCTATACGTCTCGCATATCTATCCAAACCCGCCTGCGCTGAGGACCGGACGCGAAAACCGGACAGCACCTGAATCGGAGATCACCGTAATCGACACGGCGCAGGCGGCAATTGTCGATCATCTGCCTCTGCATGAGATTGCTGGCGTCTTTCATCTTGCCCTTTCAGCAGATGGACGCCTGGGTGTGGTTGCCGAGTTACACCCCAAGAATCTTGTGCCGCTGGCTCACCTTGAACATGGCGGAGCGTTTGTTGATACCATTACGCTCTTCGGCGTGGATGTAGGCAAGCCAGTCGAGATTCCGCTGGACGAGATGGAGCGCTACGCCTCGCTGCCCTTCGGCGTGGCCATTGCCCCGGACAAGTCACGCATTTACATCTCCAGTGGCGGCTCGGAGATTGTGACTGTTGTCGATCTGCCGCGGCTGCTCAACTACATTCATGCTCATGCGGAACCCTCAGCGCTGGATCTCTCCGCCAGCTGCAACTATGTGGTCGCGCGCATTCCCGTTGGGCTGAACCCGCGCGGCCTGACGCTGAGCCGCGATGGGCGCAAACTATTTGTCGCCAACCGCCTGGAAGACACAGTGAGTGTGATCGACACACGCATCAATCGCGTCTCTTCCACCATCGCGCTGGCCGGATCAACGACAACCCTGCCGCGAACTCTCAACGAGAGAGCTTTCAACATCGCCAGCAGCGTCGTAGAGGGACAGATCACCTGCACAAACTGCCACTTTGATGGCCGCAAGCAGAGCCAATATGCGCCCACTTCGAAGGATTTGGCGAAATTGATTGACGCGCACAAGAGTTTTCTGGCCGACAGCCTAGCGTCATCCAAATCAAAACAAATTTCCCCGCTGCGCCGCGGCGAGCAGACTTTCTATACTTCACGTTACTCATTTCAAGGGCAGATCGGTTGTGCCAACTGCCACATCGACTCGACCTTCGACGGCATCACCTGGGATCTGGAGCCAGACGGCTTTGGACGCGACATTGTGGATAATCGCACCCTTGAAGACATCAAGGATACAGAACCTTTCAAGTGGAATGGCAACAATCCAAGCATTCCTGTCGAGGATGGACCGAGAACGGAAAAGTACTTCTGGCGTTCGGAGAATTACGACTATCGCACGCTTACCTATTTGGCCTCCTATATCCTCAGTCTGCCTCCGCGCCCAAACCGCTTCCGCCCCGTGGATGGAAAACTGACACCCGCGCAGGCGCGAGGCAAAGCGCTCTTCGAGCGTACCGTTGATAGCACTGGCAAGGAGATCCCAGTGTTTAACCAATGCGCGCATTGTCACAGCGGACCCAAGGGGACCGATCAAAGATCCTTTGAAGTGGGAACGCGCAAGATCACGGACAATGTGGGGCCGCTGGACACTCCGCAATTGACCAATATCGCACTCACTGCGCCGTATCTGCACGATGGCTCGGCGCGCACCCTGGATGAGATCTGGACGATATACAACTCAACAGACCAGCATGGGCGCACCAAGGATCTGACCCCGGATGACATTCACGATCTAGCCGAATACCTGAAAACGCAATAAGCCGGGAAATCAAAATTGTTTCGTTCAGATGGTTCAAATGATTGAGAAGTCAATCGCGGATACACGCCATCTGAAAAGAGCCAAAAGGAAAAGAGCAAACCATGAATCGTTCTCTCCATGAGTCACTACAAGACCGGGTAATCACCGTTGCCCCCCGCAGCGCGCAAAAGCAATTCATCAGTGCGCGCCGTAGTGGATCAGATGAACTATCAATTTTGGAGGATCTATTTCCGCGATCAGGCAAAACGGTAGCTCAGATTGTCTTCGGCGGGAACAGTTTCCATGAGCCCGCGTATGCGCGTTTCGGTAAGCCGGAGTGGCCTCTGCTTTGGCTTCAGGGAGATGTCTGCCCCGGAACACAGATATCCGGTGCACAGGCATTTGTGGCCGATGAGGCCACGGTTCGGTACATAAAACTGGATGGGCGCATCGTCGGAAGTTATTGGGAGGATGACGACGCGGAATACAGCTTGCTTGCCGGCATACTGCCTGTCAGTTTTGACGCAACTCCGGGGGGACAGGCGTATAGCAGTTTTGAGCAGATTGAAATGGCGTTGAGCAAGGTAGGCATGGATTTCTCGCATGTTGTGCGTACCTGGCTCTATCTGGATAAACTGCTGGACTGGTACGACGAATTCAATGTGGCGCGAACGAACTTCTTTCTGAGCCGCCGCGTCTTTGATCGTCTCATTCCCGCCAGCACAGGCATTGGTGCGTCCAACCCCTTCGGAGCGGCACTGACTTCGGGAGCGCTGGCAATCCGGCCTAAGCATGACCGGGTCGTGATTCGCGATGTTGCATCTCCGCTGCAATGCGCAGCTACGGCATATCGCAGTTCCTTTTCCCGTGCCGTGGAAGTAACTTTCCCTGAACATCATTATCTGACCATCTCGGGTACAGCCAGCATCGCGCCCAGCGGCGCCTCCCTGTATCAGGGTGATGTGGTCAAGCAAATTCATTTGACCCTTGATGTGGTCGAGGCGATTCTCAAGTCGCGTGGGTATGAGTGGGCGGACACGGTTCGCGCCATTGCGTACTTCCGCGACATCAACGACCTTCCCGTGTTTGATGCCATCAGCAAGAAGCGTGGAATCGCCCCGCTGCCGCTTGCGCCGGCTCACACGATCGTCTGCCGGGACGATCTGCTCTTTGAGATCGAACTCGACGCCATGAAGAATTTGCTTGACAAGGAAGTTGTTTATGCGTAAGACTATCAATATGCTATTTGTTCCCAGGTCGCTTTGTTGTTCGCCAAGCATATCTGCTGGCGAATTGGGGGGAGATGCATCAATAGTTAATTGACACGGATCGCGTGCGATTCGCGTTGTTATCGATTACCCACCGCTCGCCAGCTCTGCTGGGGCGGTTTTTTTTGCCCCCGGCAGAGCAAACCAGTTGAAAGACTCATGTCTGCCGCCCGGAGCAAGGATCATTACCCAAAATGAAATATGCCGTGGCAAACATCAACGATTCCTATACCCGAAGGAGAATTCCTGATGAGACTAATCAATCGTTTCTTGTTCCTGCTTCTACTCACATCCACGGCTGCCGCGCAAGGCATCATTGGCCGCTGGGATGGAACAGCAAAAGTCAGCGACACATTAGCCGTACCCGTGCGTCTAGAACTTTCCGGTTCTGGCGACAATGTGGAAGGTGCATTTATCAATGGCTCCCAGCGTAGTCCTTCCACCGATGGACAAATCAGCGGAAACTCTCTCACGCTGAAGTTTGCGCAGTTTGATCTCACGCTACAGGCTACTCTGAAGGATGGCGTCCTCAGCGGAACCTATGGGAAAAATGGCGGAGGCTTTTCCTATCCATTGGAACTCAAGCCTTATGTTGAGCAGAAGGCCTCTGGAGTCAAAGCTCCAGCCATCTCCGGGGTATGGATTATTCCCACCGAGAGCGCCAAAGGCGAACATGCCTTCCGTCTGGTGGTGACTCAAAAAGGGGAGAATGCTTGCGCAACAATTCTTCGTGTGGATGGAGACACGGGCACACTCGCCGGCTCGTATAGGGATGGCAAGTTTGTGCTGAGTCACTTTGGAGATGTCCGGGCTAACATCCTTGAGATTACGCCAGCCGCGGATGGCTCGCTCGATCTCACCTTGATTGGCACGCATACCCATGCCGGACAGGACGGTCAGCCCACTAAACTCATCGCATATCGGGCATCGGTCGCAAAGGCAAAGAATTTGCCTCAGCCCGACGACTTCAGCACGCACACTTCTGTAAAAAACCCGCAACAGCCCTTTCAGTTCAGTTTTCCGGACGTGAACGGAAAGCTGGTTTCCAATACCGATCCGCAATTCAAGAATAAGGTTGTTCTGGTGAATGTTACCGGAAGCTGGTGCCCGAATTGCCACGATGAGGCTCCCTATCTCGAATCACTCTACAGCAAGTATCACTCGCGGGGAGTGGAAATCGTTGCGCTCGATTTCGAGGATCCCGCGCAGATACAGTCTCTCACTCGCCTACAAGCCTTCATCAAGAAATACGGGATCGAGTATGACTATCTGGTCGCCGGAGTACAGAAGGATATTCACGAAAAGGTGCCGCAAGCCGTGAATCTGAATGCTTGGCCGACGACATTTTTCATTGGAAGAGACGGTCTTGTTCATGCGGTCGAGACAGGATTCACATCATCCAGCAGCGCGGAATTTGACCGTGATGTGAAGGCCAAGTATGTAGCCAATATCGAAACGTTGCTTGCCGAGAAAACCCACGCATCCGGCAATTGACGTTCGGTTATCAACAGCCGAGTAAAGCCCAGGCCTTCCGCGGGCACTGATCCTTGACAATGTTCGGACCGTCTAGTAGCATACGGTCATGTCAGTGAACCTCCAGAGGGCCGCGGCTTCCACACTGTGTTGTCAAGTTTGTACACAGGAAGGGAGTCCTCTGGCAGGTAAAGGCCAGGCTGAACGATCTTAGAGCCTAGCCTTAGCTAATGAAGTTTTTAGCCCACCGCCGGAAGCTGATCCGGTAGGTGGGTTTTCTATTTATAGCCCACAAGAGCACGGACAGCCGAGGCGAATTCCCCCACTGAGCAAGCAAGTGAAGCTCAACCAGAAAATGAGGAGATACTCGGTATGAAATGGATTGCGATAAGAGTGCTGCCGGTTGTGATTGCTTCGCTATTGATTGTCAATTCAGCGTTTGCGACAGATGGATATTTCTTAACCGGTTACGGAACCAAGCAGCAGGGCCAGGGCGGAGCTGGCGTCGCCAAGCCCGGAGACAGCCTTGCGGGCGCAACCAACCCGGCGGGGCTTATCCTGATTGGTAATCGCTTCGACATTGGGTTGACGCTGTTTCGCCCGGTGCGCAACGGAACCATCAGCGGCAACACATTGCCGCCTGGGTATCCCGACGTGAATGGCACGTATGACGGCAACCGGGTGAAGAACTTCGAGCTGCCCGAGCTTGGCTATAGCCTTCAGTACCGGCCAAACCTGGCGCTGGGCGTGGCGATCTACGGCAATGGCGGCCTGAATACTTCGTACACGACTCCGATTTTTTTGCTGGGCACGACACGGGGAGGCGTGAATATCGAGCAAGTGTTCATTTCGCCTACTCTGGCGTACAAGGCGGACGCGCATAATTATTTTGGAATTGCGGCGAATATCGCCATCCAGCTTTTCGCTGACGAGGGGTTGCAGAACTTCGAAAGCGCAGCCTCCATTGACCCTGCACATGTAAGCAACAACGGGAACTCCTATGGGACCGGAGGCGGCGTGCGCGTGGGTTGGCTGGGTGAGCTGAACAAAGCGGTGAGCGTGGGAGCAACCTACCAAAGCCGCACGTGGGTGAGCAAATTCAACCGTTACAGCGGACTCTTTGCCGAGCACGGCGGCTTCGACGTTCCGGCCAACTTCGCCGGCGGCGCATCGGTCAAGCTGGGCTCCAAGGCGACGCTGCTCTTCGACGAGGAGCGCATTCTCTACGGGTCGGTCAAGTCGATTGCCAACCCCTTGGCGAGCACCTCTCCGCTGGGGACCGATAGCGGACCCGGCTTCGGATGGCATGACATCAATGTGTCGAAGGCCGGCATTGACTATGATGTGAACCCGTCGCTGACACTGCGCGGAGGGTATAACCATGGCGGCGTTCCTTTCGACAGTTCGCAGGCTTTTTTCAATCTTCTGGCGCCGGCCGTAACCAAGGACCATCTGCACGCGGGCGCAACCGTTGGGTTGAAAGACGGGAAGGAAATCAGTTTCGCGTATATTCATGCCTTCAATAACACCGTCAACGGCCTGAACGCGATTCCTCCGGCCTATGGCGGCGGAAATGTAAGTCTGAGTATGTATCAGAATTTGTTTCAAGTCGCATTCGGATGGAACCGAAGCAAGAAAAAGTAGTAAATGTGGAGGGCCGCATGGAGAGGAGGTAAGCCCACATGACAACCTGGTTCACGGCAGAATGGCCGTGGTATGTTGCGGGTCCGCTAATTGGACTGTTTGTTCCGGCGCTGTTGCTTGTCGGCAACAAGGTCTTCGGCGTCTCGAGCAATTTGCGCCATCTATGTTCGGCCCTCGCTCCGGGCAAGGTGGAGTTTTTTCACTATGACTGGAAGCGTTCCGGTCTCTGGAACCTGGTGTTTCTGAGCGGAGTGCTGATCGGCGGATTTCTGGCGTTTCATAGCGGCGCGGCGCACGACATAGCCATCTCCGCCGAGACCAAGACGGCGCTGACGAGGCTGGGAATTCATGACTTCCACGGCGTGGCGCCGAGTGAACTGTTCACCTGGCACGCACTGCTGACGCTGCGCGGATTTGTCTCGGTGGTGGTGGGCGGCTTCCTGGTGGGCTTCGGCACGGCTTACGCTGGGGGTTGTACCTCAGGACATGCCATCAGCGGCCTGGCCAACTTTGAGTTGCCATCGCTGATTGCTGTATTCGGGTTCTTCGCCGGAGGCTTGGCCGCCACGTATTTTATCCTGCCTTTTTTGTTGGGAGGAGTATGACGACAATACCGGTTACAGAGATTGAGGGCTGTGGCGCGGGAGGCTCTGAACAAGATGCGGGCCGGCCGGGGTTCTTGGCGGTGTATCTGCTGCTGGGCATCGCGTTCGGGGCGGTGCTGACACGGAGCGAGGTGCTTTCCTGGTTTCGCATTCAGGAGATGTTCCGCTTTCAGTCGTTCCGCATGTACGGAATTATCGGCTCGGCGATTGCGACGGCGGCGCTTTCTATCGCAGTTATCAAAAGAATCCAGTCAAAGTCCGCCTCTGGCGAGAGGATCTCGATCCCACGCAAGGAGTTGGGCAGCGGCATCCGTTATGCGGCGGGCGGCACGATCTTCGGACTCGGGTGGGCACTGACCGGCGCCTGTCCCGGACCGCTTTTTGCGCTGATTGGCAACGGTGTTTCAGTGATGGTTGCGGCGGTAGTGAGCGCGCTTGCGGGCACCTGGACCTATGGATGGCTGAGGCCAAGAATTCCGCATTGAGCGGAGATGTGCACGCGAGAATCTGCATGGCAGCTTCAGTTACCGGAATAAATGAGAGTAATCGGGATAGCATGACTACTGCATTGGGCGTCAATCTGAATCAGCGGATCGGCAACACGCCCCTGCTGCGCTTTGAGGCAATAGCCGGCGGGCTACAGGATGTGCAGGTGCTGGCCAAGGCTGAATGGAACAACCCTGGTGGATCGGTCAAGGACCGCGCGGCATCCAACATTGTGGATGAAGCCTTGCGGACAGGAAAGCTTGGAGCGGGCAAAACGCTATTGGACTCCACCAGCGGGAACACGGGAATCGCATACGCCATGCTTGGAGCGGCATACGGAATTCCGATTACGCTGTGTATGCCGTCGAATGTATCGAAGGAGCGGAAGCGAATTCTTCGTGCCTATGGCGCTAAGATCGTTTATACCGATCCCGGAGAAGGCTCGGATGGAGCTATCCTCAAGGCGCGCGAGATCGCGGCTGCGGAGCCGGAGAAATACTATTACGCCGATCAGTATTCCAACGACGCCAACTGGCGCGCACACTATTCAAACGGAACTGCCGATGAAATCTGGCAGCAGACCGCGGGTCGCGTGACGCACTTTGCAGCTATCCTCGGAACCAGCGGCACATTCGTCGGGACTTCGCGAAGATTGAAAGAATTGAATCCCGGGATTCGTTGCATCTCGCTGCAACCTGACTCGCCCTTTCACGGCATCGAGGGCGCCAAGCACATGGAAACCTCGATCGTTCCGAAAATATACGATTCCAGCATCGCGGACGCGGAACTGGGCATCGAAACAGAAGCGGCCTACACCATGGCCAGGAGACTGGCGCGAGAAGAGGGTCTGCTCATTGGCGTTTCCGCGGCCGCCGCTCTGGTCGGCGCGTTGCAGGTTGCAAGCGATGCACCCGCGGGTTCCGTGATCGTCACCATCTTCCCTGATTCGGGCGACAAGTATCTTAGCGAACACTTCTGGGATGAGAACGCGTAAGGCTAGGAGCAAGCATGGCGTTGAAGATACCGGTAGAACTCTACGATCAACTGCGGCAGCACGGCGAGGCGACTTATCCGCATGAGTGCTGCGGTGTGCTGGTGGGCGAGTTCGATGAAGCTGGCGAAAAGGTCGTCAGGGCCGTAGTCCAGTGCGGAAACACGCGCACGGACTCGCCGCAGAATCGCTATCACATCAGCCCACTGGAGCTGGTGCGCATTCAGCGTGAAGCGCTTTTGGCCGGTCATGACATCGTAGGCTTTTACCACTCGCATCCCGACCATCCTGCGCGCTGGTCCTCAACCGATCTTGCTGAAGCGCATTGGACCGGAAGTTCGTATGTAATTACCAGCGTCGAAAACGGACGCGCCGTTCTTACTAACTCATTTATATTACTGGATCGGGAAGAAGCCAAGCATTTTGAGGACGAACTCCTTGAAGTGATTGAACATCAGCCAATGTATTGCAGAACGAAACCGATTTGAAAGGAAGAAAATGTCCATCAAAGTCTTGATTCCAACGCCCCTCCGCCCGTACGCCGGGAAACAATCCGTCATTGAAGTTACCGCCCAAACAGTCGGCGAAGCATTGAGCGATGTTGTCGCCAAGCACCCGGACCTGCGCAAGCATCTTTTCTCCGAGGACGGCAAGCTGCGCTCCTTTGTGAACGTCTATCTGAACGATGAAGACATTCGCTACCTGAACAAGGACGCAACGCCCGTCAAGGAGACCGATACAGTTACCATCGTTCCCTCTGTTGCCGGCGGCCGATGAGTCCCGTCCGCGCCCATAGAGAAGAGTTTCATGCACCACAGCACAGGAGAGAATCAGTGGCCACATTGACCGAAGTCAATCCCGCAACATTGAGCAACGAAGAAATTCTGCGTTACTCGCGGCACCTTATCATGCCTGAAGTCACGCTTGAAGGCCAAAAGAAACTCAAGGCCGCGCGCGTGTTGTGCGTAGGCACGGGCGGCCTTGGATCGCCCTTGGCGCTTTATCTGACGGCGGCAGGGGTGGGCACTCTCGGCCTTGTCGATTTCGATGTGGTCGATTATACGAACTTGCAGCGCCAGGTGCTTCACTATACCAGCGATGTGGGCCGCCTAAAGCTCGATTCGGCCATCGACAAGCTGACCGCCATCAATCCATTTGTCGAGATCAAGCGTTTCGATACTTATCTCAGTAGTCAGAATGTGCTGGAGATCATCGGCGGATTCGACATCATCGCCGACGGCACGGATAACTTCGCCACGCGCTATCTGGTCAACGACGCCTGCGTCCTCAGCCGAAAGCCCAATGTTTATGCGTCGATCTTTCGCTTTGAAGGCCAGGCCAGTATCTTTGCCACGGAGGCTGGCCCCTGCTATCGCTGCCTCTATCCCGAACCGCCGCCGCCGGGACTGGTTCCCTCGTGCGCGGAAGGCGGAGTTCTCGGCGTGCTGCCGGGACTACTCGGAGTTATACAGGCAACTGAAGTTATCAAACTGATCCTTGGCGCAGGCGAGCCTTTAATCGGCCGCCTGCTGCTGGTGGATGCGCTGGCCATGCGCTTCCGCGAGTTGCGTGTGCGCAAGAATCCGGAGTGCCCGGTCTGCGGCGCGAATCCATCGGTCAAGGAGCTGATCGATTACAACCAGTTCTGCGGCATTCGCGGAGAAGAGTCCGAGCCAGGCCCAAGCGCGAAGATACCGGAGATTCAACCCGAGGAACTCAAGCGGCGGCTTGATGCTAATGAAGATATTTTCGTGCTTGATGTTCGCGAGCCGCATGAATATCAAATCGTCAACATCAAGGGGCACCTGATTCCGCTCGGCGACCTTCCGACGCGGGTGCATGAACTCGATTCAAGCCACGAGATCGTGGTGCACTGCAAGAGCGGAATGCGTAGCGCCAAGGCTGTCGATTTTCTGCGCCAGTCGGGGTTTAAGCGCGCGACCAACCTGACGGGCGGCATTCTGGCCTGGGCCGACCGAATAGATCGTTCGCTGCCGAAGTATTGAATCGTATAGCCAATAAAAAAGGCCAGCCTCTCAACTGAGACGGGCCTTTTTCTTTGGTGGCAGAGTCGTTTTCAAGCAAGCCCTGGATTGCGTCCCTGGCGAAGATCCCACATGGCCGCAACCAGCGCATCGACTTCCTCGCAGGTGTTGTAGAGCGCAAAGGTCGCGCGGACGGTACTTTCCAAGCCGAACCGGCGCAGGATCGGCTGCGCGCAGTGATGGCCGCTGCGCACCGCGATGCCCTTGCGGTTGAGATAGTCGCCGATCTCTTCCGTACGCAATCCACTTATCACGAAAGAGATCACGCTGGCCTTTTCCTTTGCCGTGCCGATAATGCGCAGCCCAGGAATCTTCAACAGCGCGGCAGTGGCATAGGTCAAGAGCATATGCTCATGGCGCACGACATTGGCGATGCCGGCGCGATCCAGATAGTCGATTGCTGCGCCCAAGCCGACTGCATCGGCGATGTTGCCCGTCCCGGCTTCAAAGCGCTGCGGAGGCGGCTGATAAAGCGTCTTCTCGAAGGTAACATCCTGAATCATGTTGCCGCCGCCCTGCCATGGCGGCATATTGTCCAGCACCTCGGACCTTCCATAGACCACGCCAATGCCCGTCGGCGCAAAGACCTTGTGGCCACTGAAAACATAAAAGTCGCAACCAATGGATTGCACGTCAACGCGCATATGTGAGACCGCCTGCGCGCCATCCACCAGCACGCGCGCTCCGTGGCGATGAGCCGCCTCGACCATCTCCGTTACCGGCAAAATTGTGCCAAGAGCATTTGAGACGTGAGTGATTGAAACCAGCCGCGTCTTGGGTCCAAGCAGCTTCTCGTACTCGTCGAGCAGAATCTGGCCGGAGTCATCGACGGGAGCGACGCGCAGCCGCGCGCCCTTTTCCGCGCACAGCATCTGCCAAGGCACGATGTTGGCGTGATGCTCCATCCAGGTGATGACAATCTCGTCGTCCTTCTGAATGTTCTGCCGTCCCCAACTTTGCGCGACGAGATTGATAGCCTCGGTAGCTCCGCGCACAAAGACGATCTCGCGCGGGGAGCCGGCGTTGAGGAAGCGGCGCGTTTTCTCTCGCGCGGACTCGTATGCATCGGTGGAACGCGCGGCCAACTCATGCGCGGCGCGATGCACATTCGAGTTTTCGTGCTCATAAAAGTAACTCAGGCGATCGATCACCGACTGCGGCTTCTGCGTCGTGGCTCCATTATCGAACCAGATCAGCGGGCGGCTGTTGACCTGCTCGCGCAGAATCGGAAAATCACGGCGAATAGTCTCCACATCGAAGGAATACGACGAGAGGCCTAGATCGTCCGGCAACTCCGGATACACCGCAGTAGGAGCTACCGCCGGAAGCACATTCGAGGAGTCGAGCGGACGCGGCTGACTTTGTGCATCGCGAGATGCAGGCGCGCGAAAGTCAGGCTCGTGCGTAACCGCCCCAAAGAGCTGAGGCGCGTTCCGATCCAACGGCGATGCGAAAGGGGAGTCTGAACTTGCGGAGTGATAATTTGAAACTCCTGCCGGAACCGGACCGGGAATCGTGGGTGGTGTCGAGAACAGCGGCCGCGCATCCTCCATGAAAGAGAAAGTTGGAACCGCCGAGGAATCGACTACGCCCAGAGCGCCGGGGACCGCTGGAGCCGGTGGTTGTGTGAGTTGGGATGGTTGAAGATCGGCAAGCAACGAGAATGGAATGGCTGCATAACTTTCTTCGCTCAGCGCCGGCTTTTCGCTTGCTTGTGACGGAGTGTGCTGTGCCGCAGGCTCCGCTTGAGGATCTTGGAAGATTGGCCGCGCATCCTGAAGGAAGCCCGGCGCTGCGGTGGGCGCAATTCCACCACCAGGAACCGCATGAGCCGCGGAAGCAGACGACCGCGCATCCGGCACGGTGTTTCTCTCCGGCGTGGCAACAAATGCCCCAGGCTGTGCTTCGCTCAGGCTCGCAAGTATCCCCGGCGCCGCGGGCGCAGTTGGGCTGGGCACAGCCGCATAGGGATTCCCGGTGAAGGCGGAGTTAGGCGGCAACACCGCCTTGGCTGCGGCAATAGCGGGTTGCTGAAGCTCATCAGGCAGCGCCGTGAAGAACTCGTTCGCTATGCGCGCCAACTCCGCCGGGCTGAGGATGCCGGATGGCACGCCTTCGCTTCCCGGCAATGCCGTAGCCCAACTGCCAGCCTCCGGAACCGCCGTCGATGCGAGCGTCCGGTCACTTGTACTCATGGTATTGACCCACGTCTACGTCTTCCAACAGCGCAATCGCATCGTCGGTCAACACGGCCGCCGAGCAGTAGAGCGAGATCAGATAAGAAGCCAGCGAGCGTTGATCGATACCCATGAAGCGCACCGACAAACCAGGACTCTGCTCGCCGGGCAATCCAGGCTGGAAGAGGCCCACTACGCCCTGCTTCTTCTCTCCCACGCGCACCAGCAGTATCTTCGTCGTATGATCCTTACCGCGGATGGCGATCTTGTCGGAGGGAATCAGCGGAATCCCGCGCCAGGTCAGGAACGGCGTGCCAAACAAAGTTACCGTCGGCGGAGGCACGCCACGGCGGGTGCACTCCCGTCCAAAGGCAGCAATAGAGCGCGGATGCGCGAGGAAAAGCGATGGCTCTTTCCAGACCTTAGTCAATAGCTCGTCCAGATCGTCCGGAGTCGGCGCTCCCTTGCGCGTCTTGATCTTCTGCGCTCCGGCCACATTATTCAGCAGGCCGTAGTCCGCATTGTTGAGCAGTTCGCTCTCCTGCTTTTCCTTGACGCTCTCGATGAGCAAGCGCAATTGCTCGCGAACCTGATCGTAGGAATTGCTGAGAATATCGGAGACGCGAGTGTGAACATTGAGAACCGCATTAATACTGCTGAGCCGGTATTCGCGGGGCTTTTCCAGATACTCGACGAAGGTAGAAGCGAGCGTGGACTCGTCCGAGTGGTCACAGGTTGACTCGATCACCTTGGTTTCATCGACCTTGTTGACCCTGAACGTGCCGGCTTCGAGCGGCTTCCAGTCCAGGAAGCGAACCAGCCAGCGCGGTGTGATGGCTCCGAACTGCGGAGCGGTCTTGGTTACATCTGCAAGTTGAAATGCGGCTTCTTCGCGTAACGAGACGCGGGCGGTTTCTTCTGGCACAGGCGCTCTCCTTCTGGTTCAATGACATGAAGATTGTAGCCTGTGCAGACAGGCTGAGCATAGTGAAAATCTGACTTCATATTTTCGTCAGATGGTTTGGGTTTGACCAGCGCCAGAGCACAATCGGCAACGCCGACGCTTCTGGCGAGCTTCAGGCAGTCGCTAATACTTCCTGACACTCCGATCGACGCGATCCGACCAAGCGTGAATTCCGCCCGTCAAGTTCCAGACATGAGCAAAGCCGGCTTGATGAAGAACCTGTGCAGCCTTTGCGCCCCGCGGACCCATCTTGCAAACAGTCACGATATTCAGGTTCGCGTCCAGTTCATTTACGCGTTGCGAGAGCTCAGAAAGCGGGATCAACTGCCCGCCGATATTGGAGATTTCGTACTCGGACTCATCGCGCACATCGAGCAGAAATAGATTTTCGCCGGCATCCAAACGCTGCTTCAACTCTTCAACACGGATTTCAGGAACGCTCATCGTCTTCCCCTTAACCAGGAACCTGTTCGGCGACTGCTCCTGTTTCCGCACCCGCCTCAATTTCAATCCAAAATAGAAAACCCACCTGCCAGTTCGATCTCTGGCGGTGGGTACCTTGGAGGCGGCGGCTTGTAAGTTACTCTAGCCCAACCACTTCCTCACGCCAGAATGCATTTGCGCACAGCACATCGCTGTACAACAACACATTGCGGCGCTCATGGGGCTAAAAATGCTCACGAGGTGAATGTACCACAAACCCTTCCGTGCGGCAAGAAGAAAGTCCATTAGGTGTTTAAATAATAGAAAAATCTGATTTTAGAGACAGGTTGAGGCGATGAAAGTCCCGGAGATGTACTGGGTACGCTCCCCGCTCATGTGTGGTGGGAACTTCGCGGTTCAACACAGCAACCTGGGGAATGGAGGGCTTTCAGCAGGGCCATCGGAAGCGGCAGCAGCGCGGCTTTTGACCAGACTTGGCTCGTGGCCGAGAGAAGCCTTTAAAGGTGGGATTAGATGCGGCATAGGACTGTGGGGACTTTTGTGGGTAGACTACTTCAAAAACGTGGGCAATTGTGGGTAGTACCCACAATTTCTTTGCAGCGGCGGGTGCTCGCAATACTTTGAAACTAAGCAATATAGAGCAGTCATGAGCAATGCTGAAAAGAGCAAAATCCTAGCTGTTAACCGAA
>Ga0181527_1000787_pt1 | contig 35426 bp, 29 predicted proteins | sample PEATcosm2014_Bin_30_FD_119762 | JGI IMG/M metagenome (GOLD analysis project Ga0181527, IMG submission 119762) | Peatland microbial communities from MTU Mesocosm Facility, Houghton, MI, USA - PEATcosm2014_Bin06_60_metaG | ecosystem: Environmental > Terrestrial > Soil > Wetlands > Peat | place...
CGAGACGGCCGTGCTGCCCGGTGCGGTGACGGTGAGGGTGACGTCGGGTGACGAGTTGGCGATGTCCGATGTGATGAGGTCCCCTGAGGAGTTCTTCGCCCAGGCGTTGAGCACGAAGGACCCTGGCACCGTGCCGACGGCGAGGGTGAAGTCGTAGATGCCGTTGGCATCGGTCACGACATCGACCGGTGTGTCGGACGGCAAGAAGAGCGACCCGGCCGGCCAGATGCGCGTGCCTGAGGACCCGCAGACGACCGCGTGCGCTCCGGTGGTGACGGCGGCCGTCGACGACTCACCGGGCTGGGGGCGCAACGTGAGCGTGATGTTCGGATCCGGCTTGCCGAACAGCGTCGTCTTTATCTCGCCCTTGACGACGGTGAGGCCGTCGGCGGGCACGCTTTGTTGCGACAGCGTCAAGGTCACCTTTAGACCGGCGTTGAAGGTGAAGGCGGCCTCGGTCTCGTCTCCGGCGGATAGCGTGAACTTGCGGCTCTCGGGGGTGAACCTGGGCGCAGTTACTTCGCTGGGGCCCCCGGAGGGAACCACGTCGTACTGGCCTGGGGTGACCTCAATCAGGTAGAAGCCGCTCGTCGGGTCGACTGCGCTCGTGAACGATTCGGCGCCGTAGGCGGTGACCGTGGCGTCCGCGACGCCCTGGTCGTCCTTGTCGCGCACGTACCCGCTGATCGTCGCCCCGGGCTTGCCGGAGTTCCACAGCAGGTACAGGATTGCCGGATTGTTGTTCTGCCTCACGAAGACCGGCGTCCAGGCCTGGAGACCCGGTGGGACCTGGACGTTGCAGACAGTCGTGTTCGACTTGCAGGTACCGTCGACGGCGTCGGAAACACCGCTGCCGTAGGAGTTGGCCCAGTCGAGATGGTTGTAGACACAGCCCGCGTCCCCACACGCGACGGAGACCTTGGTCTGGAGCGGTGCCGGGCCGGTCAACTTGAAGATCCCCTTGTTGTCCGGGTGCGTCAAAAGTATGACCGTGCCCGGCGCCGGGATGATGTAGTTCTCGCACGTCCCGTATCCCGAGCCGGTGTAGTAGCAATGCGGGACCGGCGGCGGCTTGCCAGGCGTCTGGTTCACGGTTGTGGAAGTTGTGGTCGAGCTGACGACTGTTGGCGTCGAACTCGACGGAGTCAACGTCACACTCATGTTGGAACAGGCCGTCGCCAGGACCGCCAGTCCTATCAAGACGATGTGTCTCGCCTTCATCGAGCCTCCTCGCTTGCAGACTTGAAACCCCATTCCCAGATGGAGCCTGCTCACCTGGCAGAGGCCGTCCTCGGCGGCCTGCGACCGGTTCGTGCTTGGTGGCCTTCTCCGGCCGAGTGGCAGGCTCCGGTCGCCTGGAACCTCCAAAGGCGTCTGCCTCCGCGGAATCATCCACGTACCCAGTCATCCGCGCCGGTTTCGCAGTCAGGCTGAGTGCCAGCCGGGCGGAGAGGCGCCGCCCACCTTGAAGAGCCGCTCAGCAGTTGTCTGGTGGAGCCTCCACCGGCACAGAACCTCCGATCGGGAGCAGCCAACGTAGCTGCCGGCCATCGCCGCAAGCCGCCCCGTCGGGTGAGACCCGCTACTCGCCCGGTCAGCCACTCACTCATGCAAGCCTGGGCAGAAGCCGCCATATCGGCGATGATGATCCGGTGGAAGGGACCGGGTCGCGTCGCTCGCTTCTCGGGACGCAGGAACAGCAACACCGACACCTGGCCCGAGCGTTCTTTCCGTCTCTGCGCGGCTACAGGTTGTCGTTCGCCGGGGCCGACGCGCTTGCTGCCGTGACGCTGCTCGCCATCGTCGTGCCTGAGCAACTGGCGACGTCCAGACTGGCCGGAATGCCCCCGATTTCCGCCTTCTACGCCTTCATCGCCGGCACGGTTCTCTTCGCCATACTCGGGTCAAACCCGCAGATGTCGGTGGGGGCTGACTCCACGATCGCCCCGCTCTTCGCGGTCGGGATCGCGCACCTCGCTCCGATCGACTCGTCCCGCTACGTCGACCTGGTCGGGATCCTCGCCGTGATGGTCGGAGTGATCGTGGCCCTCGTCGGTATCCTCCGGCTCGGGTCGATCGCCAATCTTCTTTCCGCGCCGATCATCACCGGCTTTCTCGCCGGTGTGGCGATCATCATCGTGGTGCACCAGCTCCCCGACCTCTTGGGCTTGTCCTCGATCAGCGGCTCCACACTTCATCGAATCGGGACGGCGGCGGGAGAGCTCGATCAGACGAACGGCTGGGCTCTCGGCATCGGCGTGGTCACTTTCGTAGTCGTCGCTGCCGCGCAACGTGTGGACCGCAAGCTCCCCGGCGCGCTCGTGGCCCTGGTCGGCTCCACGATCCTTGTCGGCCTTCTCGGCCTTCACTCCCGCGGTGTTGCCGTGCTCGGGAGCTTTGCGCACGGTGCGCCCCGCTTCGGACTGGTGGGCCTGTCGTGGTCGGCGTTGGGAAGCGTCGCCCCTGTCGCCGCCGTGGTCGCGCTCGTCGTCCTCAGCCAGTCGGCAGCCACGACTCGTGCCTTTGCCGACCAGGGCGGATACGAGGTGGATGTAGGGCGGGACTTTCTCGGGGTGGGAGCGGGAAGCGTCCTCGCGGGCCTCTGCGGCTCTTTTCCCGTGAACGCGAGCCCTCCCCGGACCGCCATAGTGGCCTCTGCCGGCGGCCGCACCCAGGCCGCCTGTCTCGGCACTGCAGCAGCCCTGGCGCTGCTGGTGCCGGCTGCGGGCTTGTTGAAGGACGTCCCTTTGGCGACCCTCGCGGGAGTGTTGATCTTCGTGGCGACACGGATCTTCCACTTCCGCGAGCTCGTCGCCATCGCACGATTCGACCGGTTCGAGCTCGGGCTGACGGTGGTCACGTTGCTCACGGTTGCTCTCGTCGGCGTCGAACAGGGCATCGGTGTGGCGGTCGGCCTCGCCGTCCTCGATCGCACTCGACTCAGCGCCCGCCCTCAGCTGCACGTCCTCGGCCGCATCTCCGGCACGACGAGCTGGGCACCATTGAGCATTGCCGCTAACGCCGCCCAGGTGCCCGGCGTCTTGGTCGTGCTCTTCGCTACGCCGTTGTGGTACGCGAACGCTGTCCACTTCCGAGCCGAGGTGGATCGTGCACTGGGCCGCGCCGAAGGGACACCTACGCTCCTCGTACTCGACGCGCTGGGCATGAGCGACATCGACTACACCGGGTCGCGTGCGCTTCGCGAAGTGCTCGACGAACTCGATCGGCACCACATCGAAGTCGCGGTGGCTCGGGCAGGAACGCACCTGCGCCAAGGTCTGGCCCGAAGTGGCCTGCTCGAACGCATTGGCGCCGAGCACTTCTTTGCTTCTGTTGGTGAGGCTGTCACGGCGCTCGGCTCGAAGAACACAGAGTCGTCGTGACGATCGTAGAACACCGATATGTCGATCACCTGGACCGCGTCGATCACTAAGAACGCAAGATCGTCCTCTGGAGTCCAATCACGCATGCGTGATGGCAATAGGAATGGCTGGTCACGATCACAGTTGATGCAGCTCTGTGCCACGACAACAATCGTATCATTTAGTCCGCCAGCGATCACTACTATTGGGTGCTGACGCTTCCTCGTCATAGAACAGACAACGTGAGAGACTATGCAGAGCCCCGCAGCACCATGCGGTCTTCCTGGGATTTCGCGACAGCCTGATCCGCGCTGATATCTGTGCGCCAGTGGGAATGCAGACGAACCAGCTCGGGCGGAAACGGCGCCAGCGGTCGGGTGGGACCGCTGAGTCTGATTTGCGGTTCCGTCCTCTCGCGGCCCGCGAGCCGGAACCGGAGACAGTGCTGGTTGCCGCCGGCCCCATTTGACGATCGGTGAACGGCTCTTCGCTTCACGAGTGACCGCCGACCATCGTCACGTGACAGCCGCGAGACCAGGTCGCACTCTGCTCACGACTCGGCGATGTTTCAGCCGCATGGGCTCGGTCCTTCGGCAATGTCATGGCTCTTGACGAGGGTGGGGAAATCAGCGACCCCCAATAGCCGTAGGATCTGCCGCTCGACAGAGCGAGTTCGGTTGCGCATCGGGTCGTGTACCACCTGTGGTCTGATCAGCGACAACTTCTGGCCTCGGGTCCGCAAGCAGCAGCCGCCGGCAACAAGGACGTTCTTGACCCGGTCGCTGTTTACGCCGTACGTCAGAGCGATGCGCACCCCATCTGTGGTCGAGAACACGTCGACAAGCGTCTCGTAGGCTCGCCCGGAACGCCGACCCTGGTGCACGACTATTCCGAGCCCTCGGGCCCAAGCAGCGATGCGTTGCGTGACCCGGTTGAGCCCCACCCGGTTCAGACGTGCAACAGCCCTTGGAAATGGCACCGGTCCCTCCAGTCGATCGTCCGAGGGATTCGCACCGACCCCGGCGGCTCGACTCGGCGAGACTAGTTCGTCAAGCTCGCCCAGCCCGTGACCGTTCACGTGTCGGATGCTTCGATCGTTCGGATTCGAGTTGCCGAGGCGCGTAGGTCGCCGTCGGCGAACCGGCCGACCGGCTCCTCGAGCCGTGCTATCCACTTCTCTCCGTCCCGGGCGACGACGGTCGCACTTCGGCCGTGCAGGTACTGAGGCCGGAGGTTGTGGTCGAGGCGGACCCGGTCCCCGACGCGCAGGCGGCTTTAGCCATGGGCTCTTCCACGGCATCGATCGCTCTCGGCCGGGAGTTGACGACTTGGGCGATCTGCGCGAGGTGATCATCGGGCACACCGAGGTGCAGCGCGACGAGTGCAGGCGCGATGTCCGGCCTGGATGAGCCCGCTCGAGCGCTCATCGGAAGCCTGTCCATGTCAGAGGTTCGCGGAAGGTCCCCGGGTCAAGAGTTGCGCCAAACTCCGGCCTGACTTCCTGCGCTCCTGGCCCTCCGGTGTCGCACGATCCTGTTTGCAACGCGTCGGTGACAGGGGCCGCCGGCACATCCTCGCCCGACCGACAAGTCGCCGGCCTTCAAGGTCCAGCAGGCTTGCGGCGGCCAGCCTGCGGGAATGTCACCTGACGCGCAGAAAGAGTCAGACGTCGAACAGGTACGCCCGACCGGCGAAGCTCGCATGGGCATATGCGCCCACGACGACGGTAGTGCCCGAGGTGGCCACGGAGTAGCCGAAGAAGTCGGCGGCGACGGTGTCGGAGCCCTTCAGCTCGGCCGCCTGCTTCCAGCCGGTCGCCGTTCTGGTGAACACATACGCTCGGCCGGCGGAATTGGCGTGGGCAGATGCACCCACGACGACGGTAGTGCCCGAGGCGGCCACGGAGATGCCAAAGCCGTCACCGACGATCGTGTCGGAACCCTTCAGGTCGGCGGCCTGCTTCCAGCCGCCCCCCTGTTTGGTGAACACGTACGCTCGACCGCCGGAGCTGGCGTGGTCATATGCACCCACGACGACGGTCGTGTGCGAGGTGGCCACCGAGAGGCCGAAGTTGTCGTTGGAGACCGTATCGGAGCCCTTCAGCTCGGCGGCCTGCTTCCAGCCGGCCGCCCGATCCGTGAACACGTACGCCCGGCCGGCGAAGCCGCCGTGGCCCGGTGCACCCACGACGGCCGTCGTGCCCGAAGTGGCCACCGAGACGCCGAAGTTGTCGTTGGAGACCGTATCGGAGCCCTTCAGCTCGGCGACCTGAGTCCAGCCGGCCGCCGTCTTGGCGAACACGTAGGCACGGCCGGCAAAGCTGGCGTGGCCCGGCGCACCCACGACGGCCGTCGTGCCCGAGGTGGCCACCGAGACGCCGAAGTTGTCGTTGGTGACCGTATCGGAACCCTTCAGCTCGGCGACCTGCGTCCAGCCGACCGCCGTCTTGGTGAACACGTAGGCCCGGCCGGGAGAGGCGGGAAGTCCATTCTCCGCCGGAACTGCCACCACTCCGGGAGCTCCCACCACGACGGTCGTGCCCGAGACGGCCACCGAGTAGCCGAAGTAATCACCGCCGACGGTGTCGGAGCCCTTGAGTTCGGCGGCCTGCTTCCATCCGGCCGCCGTGTTGGTGAACACGTACGCCCGGCCGACATCCTTGGCGTGGTTCGGTGCGCCCACGACGACGGTCGTGCCCGACGTGGCCACCGAGACGCCGAAGTAATCGAGGGCGACCGTGTCGGAGCCCATAAGTTCGGCTGCTTGCTTGCCGATCGTAGGCGTGGTCCGCTGACTCGCTGCGACCGCTGTAGTGCCCGCTAGGAGTGGCAGAGAGGTTGCTGCTATCGCGAGCAGGCCGCCCAAACGTGCCCTACGCATGTGACGCCTCCGATCACGGCCGACGCCCTTGTCTGCGACACGTGGCTCATCACGGGCTAGCGCTGTCCCTCGCAAGTGCGCGAATGGCAAGTCTCGCGCCTGCATGCAGAGTGTGCAACTGAACGATCCTCCGGCCTCTCGCCTTCCGGTGGTGTCAGTCACCCAACGCGGCAGGACCTTCCAGGTCAGCGAGCCGCACATAGCCTCGCTAAGTGCAGCTCGCTTGGTCTCTGATGGCCGAGCCTCATCCCGCCCGAAGGGTCGCTATGTGCGCCCGCGGCGAGCCTGGCCGAGGCTGCTCAACCTGGACGACACGAGCCGAACGCTCCCGCGCCCGCGTCTCCACTCAGCCGAGACTACAACTCGATGGCTCCAGCTCTCCGCCTCGCGCCAACCACTTCCGGTGGACTCGCGTCAGCGGCGATGCATTTCTCCGGCCAGGGTGAACCACTCGACGCGCGTCGGCTTAGGCACGTTCGCCTCCTGGAACGCGGGGCCCAACCGGGACCGCATGAACTCCTCCTGAACCGTCCTTGACTCCCAGACCTCCACGACAATCAGCCTGTCACCCGACTCGCCCGCGACATGGCTGGTCAAGGGAGCTGGCCAGTCGCCCGAACCGGACGACGGATCTACACCGAGAAGGCGATTCACCGCGTTATAGATCACCAATGCTTCAGGCACGTCGAACTCGATGACGACAACCTCGGACATACTGTTTCCCCCCTCACTTGAGCACATCAACTTGAACACCATCACCCTACAGGGAGGATCTCACGCCTGGAGCGCCGGACTGACCTTTCGGCTAGGCGACCTCGAGTCCGCACATGCGCGCCCTCTTGAGAGCCGCCCCGCGGACCGAGCCTAAGCGCACCTGATTTGGCGCAGGCGCGAGGGGCGCTCGACGCCCTGCGCAGCGTGGGAACAGCTCCAGCCACTTCCCCACCACCCTGGGGCCATCGAGCACAACGCTGTTGATCGTCTCGTGCCTCAGCGCCTTGGCACCCCGGAGAGAGGCGGGATAGCGGAGGATCCCTTCGACGCAATGCTGGCCTCCGCCCCCCGAAGTCCCTCCTGCAGTTCGCCCGCTCTGCCGTCTCCAGGAGCCGTACGCCACCTGGCAGAGCGCCAGGGCGCACGTCGAGGGGACATGCGGCGACGCCTCCTCGTCGCCATGGCGTCATCACCACGCCGGAGCAGTGGCGAGCCAACCGAGCACGACTGGCGCCGCCTGCTCGAGGACTACTCCCTCGTTCTTCAACGGTGACCCAGGAACCGGGACGGTGAAGGACCTCCGAGCCACCGTGAGCTCGAATCACAGAAGCCCTCCACGCCCACCTCAGCGCGGACACCCAAGCCGACACCGACGTTACGGACTCCTGACCCCTGTCGCGGGCCGACCCCGCCCTGTTGATTGCGGGATGGTCGCAGGTGACCCAGGAGACGCGATGGCCGAGTCAGTTCGTCCCGCTCCCTCAACACTTTTTTCATATCTTAACTTAGCTTGCGACTAAACCTCCGCCCTACGTAGTGGCGGCCTGACCGATATTCAGCTCGCCAGCCTTCGCCGCCACCTGACGCACCTGGGTGATGACACCGCGCGTCCGCCGGTCGTTGGCGGTCCGCTCCCGATACAGCTGCGCTTCGCGGCCACTGAGCCGTCGCGTGACGGTCTTGCCGTCGACCTCGGCTGTCCACTGGTAGTAGGGCCCGTGCGGTCGCGGCGGATTGCCGTGACGCTTGCAGCCCGGCGTCGCGCAACGCGTGCAGGGACGCGTGACGCTCCCTGATGAGATGAGGCCGATCTCTGCGAGTTGTGCGGCAAACTCGCGGTAGCGGCGCTCGTAGTCCGCCAGCCGCTCCTCACTTGTCGCTTTGGCCATGTCGGCTCCCTCCAGCATCTCGTCGCCAAAGTATCCCAGTCCCAGAACCCGACAGTGGTCCTACTGTCTGTGGGGTTGACCCGTAGACTGAATTTGTGATCACCGATTCGCGGCCGCACATCGAGGTGCCGCAGCCTGCATTCCTGTTTGACCTGGACGGGACACTGGTGGACTCGGTCTATCAGCACGTGACCGCCTGGCAAGAAGCCCTTGCGGAGTGTGGCGTGCCGCTTTCGGTGTGGAGGATCCACCGACGGATAGGAATGAGCGGAGGATTGTTCCTCAACGCCTTGCAGCGCGAGACCGGTCATGAGCTCGACACCGAGACCCTTGAGCGGCTCTTCTCGCTCCATGCCGAGCACTACCTGCGCCGTATCGGAGGCGTGGTGCCACTTCCCGGCGCTACCGAGCTCCTCGGCTGTCTGCGAGACCACGAAGTGCCGTTTGCCATAGCAACGAGCGGGTCACGCGTGACGGCCTCGCCGGCCATCGAGCTGTTGGGGCTCCCGCCCGGCACCGTCGTGGTAACGCGCGACCTGGTGGAGCGGGCCAAGCCTGACCCGCACCTGTTCTTGGCTGCCGCCAGCCTGCTCAAGGTCGATCCCCGCCAGAGCTTCGTCGTCGGAGACAGCGTGTGGGACCTTCTGGCTGCTCAGCGGGCCGGCTCGATGGGTGTCGGTCTGCTCTCGGGCGGGTACGGGCGAGCCGAGCTCCAAGCAGCCGGGGCGTACCGGGTCTATGCCGATCCCGCGGACATGCTCGACCATCTCGAGGAAGTCGGCGTGCGCCCCGCCGCATGATGGAGACCGGCACGCCGCCGGCCATGCACGAGGAATGACCATGAGCGACGGGCAGCGAAGTGCCCGCCAGTACGATGCCATGTCCCTCGACTACGCCGCCGACAACGCCGAGAGCGCGTACAACGGCTACTACGAACGCCCGGCAACTGTCGCTCTCCTCGCTGAAGTTGAGGGACGCAGGGTGATGGAAGTCGGCTGCGGTGCAGGTCAACTCACCAGGTGGTTGATCGACCACGGGGCGGTCGTGACCGCGTTGGATGTGAGCCCCGCCATGGCCCAGCTAGCGCGCCAGCGCGTCGGCGACCGAGCCACCGTGTTCGTCGCCGACCTCGCGCAGCCGCTGTCCTTCGCGGAGAGCGGGACGTTCGATCTCGTCGTGGCCTCGCTCGTGCTGCACTACGTGCGCGACTGGGAAGCGGTGCTTGTCGAATTCCGTCGCGTGCTGAAACCCGAGGGAACGGTTGTCTTCTCGGTTCATCATCCAGCCATGGATTGGCAGTTGCATGCTCCCGACGACTACTTCGCTGTCAGGCAGGTGACCGAGACCTGGGCAAAAGGATCGGGGCAGTTCGAGGTCACGTTCTGGCGACGCCCGCTTACGGCCATGTGCCAGGCCATAGCATCCGCTGGCTTCGTGACAGAGCGCCTCGTCGAGCCGGAGCCGCTGGAGGAACTCGCGGCTCGCGACCCGGTCGCGTATGAACAGATACGTACGCAGCCCCGGTTTCTCTTCTTCCGTCTTCGGTCGCTGCGGGTACCTCCTCATCATGGCCTGCTCCATGTCGAGTCCGGCGCGGTCGTGACAGGGCTTGGTGACAGTACCCAGCCCGGAGGCGAGCCGGTTCGTGGGGACTGCTCATGAACACGCTCCCCCGGGTCGCCACTCGTCTTCGAGGATCGAGCACACGACCGAGTCGTACCACACGCAATCGATAAGCCGATCGTCCCGCCTGCGCCCTTCTTCTCGAAGCCCGACCTTTTCCAGGACCTTGCGGGAGGCAAAATTGTCCGGGTGGTGCGTCGCCCAGATGCGGTGAAGCCCGAGGACCTCGAATCCGAACCCGACGATCAATTGCGCTGCCTCGGTCGCGTACCCGTGGCCCCAATGGTCGGGACCAATGCCGTAACCGATGCTCGCGCTCCGGTGCCGTTGGGAGTCGATCCCCAGGCGGACCATGCCGATGAGCTCGGAACCGTCGACGACTTCAATGCCGAGCTCGTACTGGCGGCGGGGCACCTCATGGGATTCATCGACGATCGAGCTCAGCCATCGTCGTTCCTCGTCACGGGTCGGTTGGTCCATCGGCAAGAGTCGGAAGAACTCTGGTCGCGAGGCCCAGGCCCACGTTGCCTCGAAGTCGTCGATGGTGACCTCACGCAGTCGGATCCGCTCGCCTTCGACCAGGGCCGGGAAGATGCTCGGGACCGCGCGCTCCATGTCAGTAGTCTGCTCCCGATCGACGAGCCGAGACCTGCCCGGGCGTGCCAGCGGCGACCGGGAGCCTTCTTGGCTGCCAAGGTGACCACCGGTCGATCTGTGTCGATCGATGTCGATCGGCTTGGCTGCCGGAGGGCGCCCAGAGCAGGTGGAGGGGCCGGATAAACTGTCATCTACCAGGACTTTCGGGTGGAGGCGAAGGGATTCGACCCCTCGAAGCTCCTGACTGCCAGGTAGCCCAATGTCGTCGCAGCTCGTGGCGAATCGTCCCTCACCGTCGCGTTTCGGCCTGTCGACGCTGCCGTCCAGGGGGGATTTCCGCAGCGACGTGCGACTGCATGCAACGCTTCGGGAGGCGTTGTTGGCTCGAATGTTGGCTCTCCGGCGACCTCTGCCAGACTCGCATCTAGGGACGTGTGGTACTGCCGGTCGTCGTCCTCCGGCTCTGGACTGCTGACGAGCCCCACGGGGACAAGCCGTTGCTCACACTTCCCCACCGGACCATCCGTGTTTGCAACTCCCACCTTCACACGGGAATAGCTGATGGCAAGGCGCGAAACGTTCGCGCCATGTCCATGGTTGCCAGAGCCGGCGAGCGCGAAGTGCCGTCAGCAGTTCGCTATACCGCCACTTCCTCACCCGGAGGGACAGGCCCTCGGGTCGTACGAAGGAAGGGGCTGAACCGCCGGGCTGGGTGGTCCGAGAGTGCTTGCCGACGCCCGCGGCACCGTGGTTGTCGTCGCGCCCTGGGCGGGCGCGGACTTGACCAGTACTGAGTAGTCCGAGCCCGTGACCACCGTGACGTCTGCCCCGGCGTCGGTCGCTCCCTCGGCCATGGCGACGATGCCGTGGAGATCCTCCGCGACCCGTTCGGCACCAAGGAGATGGCCTGGCGCGTAGTAGACGACGGTCTCCGATATCGGGCCGACCGGTGTCGCGCTGCCCGTGCCCACCACACGGAATCCGAGCGACGAAAGCTGGTCGGCGCTCGCCATTGCCTGACCGGCTGTCCCCGTTCCGTCCATGACCGAGACCGTGACCGAGCCGGGCGCGACCAACGAGCCCGGTGGAGTCTTCAGCCCAAGGAACTCGTCGACGGCTTGCTGGTCTTGAGGATAGGTCGGCAATACGACCGATCCATAGTCGTAGCCCTCGTATATGTAGTCTGCGAAGTTCTCCACGTTCGGCATGGTCAGTTCGGGAACCGTGGCGATCTTGGTCGAATGGAAAGCCCGCAGGAGATCGACCATGTCGCCGAGCGACAACCTCGAGTCGACCTCGAGGTCCGGGGCGACAGCACCCAGGAGCGAGTTGTCGGTGAGCGGGTTCGAGAGCCCACGCTGAGAGACCGCGGTGGCCAGCACTCGCAGGAACTCGTGCACTCGGATGATGCGCCCGAGGTCGCCGCTCCCGTCGTCGATCCACTGACCATCCTTGAAATACCAGTAATTGCGCGCCCTGACCAAGGCGAGAGCGTTGAAACCGTTCAGGTAGACGCAACCGGTCGTTCCGATGTGGAGCCCGCTACTGTCGTCGCGAACCCTGTAGGGGAAGTACATCTTGATCCCGCCGAGGGCGTTCACGATGTTCTGGAAGCTGTCGAAGTTCAGTTCGACGAAGTGGTTGACCGGGATCCCGAAGTTCTGCTCGACGGCGGCGACGAGCTGGCCGGGACCGTCCGCGAGGGCGGCGTCGATCTTGAAGAACTGCCCGGGCCGGACGTTGTTCATGACGAGGTCACGCGGGATGGAAAGGATCGAGACCGAGTGAGTCCGCTGGTCTGCCCGTAGCAGGATGATCACGTCCGAGTTGACGCCGGTGATGCCTTCGGCACAGCTTCCGAAGGCCGCGGTCTGCTTGTTGTTCAGCACGCACCGGGACGTCGAGCCGATGAGGAGGAACGTCTGGGTGCCGACGTACGGGCCCGAGGTCGGCGCCGTGACGAGCTGACGCACCGTCACACGGTGGATCTGGTGGAGCCGGAAGGCAACAAGAGCCACCTCGGCCCCGGCAAGGGCGAGGACGACCGCCAGGAGAGCTATCGATGCCTTGACCAGAATGCGGAGCCAGCGTGGGCGACGCGAACTTCTGCGTCGCCAGCCGAACCGCCGCCGAGCAGGAGGTTGGTCAGAGTCATGGAGCTCCCTGGCGGGAACGTCGGGCATCAGACCCAGCCTAGAGACACTCCCTTAAGATCCCGTGAAGTAAGGAAATGGGTTGTCTCACCTCACCTGCCGGCGGATCGGCCCTAGGACGTAAGGCCTGTCGGCCTGCCAAGACGTACCGCTCGTGTGCGTGCCGGAAACCTCATTCACCCGGTTCACGCAACTAGCCGGTGCTGGTTGATCAGGCCGCCGAGGATTTCGTCTCCCCGCAGCCGCACTGGGTCGGGCTCGTCGATCGGATCCGCCACGAGCCCCAACGTCCCCGGCGCCTGCTGATCCAGGCCGCCATGCGGGCGGTGTTCGTTGTAGTGGCGGACGTAAAGCAATCGGAGAGCTGCGCCGAGCGCGGCCGACCCTCCGCGGTAAGAACCTTGACCTGCGCGGGGATACACCGCCAGGAGAAGGCCCGGCACCAGGCCGTGGCGTGTTCAGGACGCCGATGGCACGAGCTCGCCGGCCCGGTAGGCCTTCACGTACTCGCGGCAATCGCTGTCGGCACCGCTAAGGACGTTGAGGGCGAGCTGGAACGGCCGTGCCGTCCGGTCCGCGACCAGAGCCCGCTCGATGTTGACGGCGGTCGGGTCGACGATGCCGCTGTCAGCGCCGCACTCGATCGCCAGCACCAGGAAGGCATCGTTCAAGAGCCGGCGCCGGGGAAGCCCGAAGCTGACATTGCTCATGCCGGCGGTGATGCGGATCTCGGCCCCGTAGCGCCGGCGCAGCTCGGCTATCGCGTCGAGGCAGTGTCGGCCGGACTCACTGTTGACAGCGATGGGGTAGACGAGGGGATCGACGAAGATCCGGTCTGCCTGGACGCCGGCTGCCAGGGACGCCTCGATCATCCTGCCGGCGTTGACCACCCGTTCCTCGGCGTTCGCGGGCATGCCTGCCTCACCAGCAGCCGTGACCACGACGGGACCCTGGAGTTTGGCCGCCAGCTCGAGCACGTCGATCCGCTCGAACGAGGCCGAGTTGAGCATCGGCGGTCCGACGCGGGTGCCCGCCGCCTCGGTTGCCTCCACGCCTGCCTCAATAGTCTCGAGCTTCGACGAGTCGATCGAGAGTGGGACGCCGACCAGCGGTGCCAGCGTCTTCACGAGCCAGCGCATCGTCTCGACCTGATCGGCGAGCTTGTTCGAGATCTCGTCGATGTTCACGTCGAGGAAGTCAGCCCCCGCCTTGACCTGACGCTGGGTGAGCGTCTTCAGGTAGGCGAGGGCGACCGAACGATCGGGCTCGTCTCCGGCCATGGCGACCCCGATGGCGAGCTTGACATGCTTGACGCGCCCTTCGAGGTAGGGCTGCGTGCGCTTCTCTTCTTCAGGGATGCGCAAGTGGCGGGTCACGCCGTCTTCGTCGACGAAGACAATCCCCTCCTCCCCCTCCTCGTTGGGAGCGATCCGCTCGCTCTTTCGCAGGAGCACGCGCGTGGCGTGGACGTTCTCCCCGATCATCACGAACTCCCGACCGGCCGTGCTCACCCGACATCCTCCCGCTCGGCGGCGGGACGGGCTATGTGGTCCCTTCCCAAGAAGGTGTTCGCCCAGGCGCTCGTGCCACGAAGGACGTTGTTGTTGAAGACGACTGGTCCTTCCAGCATCGCGTCCTCCTCCCCGTAGGGCTTCAGCCGCTCGTAGGCGCGAGCCCAGATGCACTCCCGATCGGCGACCTCGCAGAGGCCGTCGCGGGTGCCACCGCAGGGGCCGTTGCGCTGGTTCTTCGCACATTGAGATTCGGGGCAGAGATAGGCGATCTCCGGCAACGAGCAGTCTCCGCAGTCCTGGCAGTCGAATAGCGGCTTCTTGGCGGTGTGCTCGGCGAGGTGGAGCACGCTCTGGGCCGGGCACGGGCAACGCTCGAGGGCGGCGTAGAACCTGCGAGCGACGGGAAACAGCGGAGCCTCAGGGTCGAAGACGGCCGAGTGAGTCAGGCGGCTCGCGCGATAGGCGACCGGTACCCGCAAGCGGGCACGTCGCCGTGCGGCGGCGCGACGCGATGCAACAAAGGCGCGGTTGACCTCGGAGGAGGACAGGCCCGTCGTCTCGTCCCGCTCGAAGTAGTAGAACTCGTCCGGATAGTCGAAGTGGACATCGCCCGCGAACGCCTTCCAGTCGTCAGGCCCAAACTTGTCCGCCCGGGCGAGGATCTCCTCGCAGTCGGACGGCTCGAGCTTCCCGCCCAGATAGGCGCCGCGGAATCCGAGTCCTCGCGCGATCGCCACCTGCTTTGCCGCCAGCTCGAGGAAGAACGAACGTCCCTTGTCGCCAGAGGCTGCGTAGCGCTCAGAGAGAGCGACCAGCTCGTCGGTTACGACGACGCCAGGGATCCGGCCGGCGTTGAAGGCGCGGGCCGTGCCGCGCGAGAGGATGAAGACGTTGGCTATCACCGCCACGTCCAGCCCGCTCAGAGCGAGCCAACGCAACAGCTCGTCGTCCTTTCGCGAGTTGTAGCCGACCTGGTTGATGATGAAACGCGCCCCAGAATCGATCTTCTTTCGCAACTTGAGGTACTGGGGCACCACCTCTCGCTCGTATCGCTTGTGATTCGTCTCGACGGCACCGAGGAAGAAGTTCGTCGGCTTCATTCGCTGTCCCGTCTTCTCGTCGAAGAGGCCTCGGTTCATCTTCGAGTACATCGAGAGGAGTCCCACCGAGTCGACATCGAAGCTGGGGCGCGCCATCCCCCCATAGCCGGGACTCGGGTAGTCGCCTGAGAGGGCGAGGATGTTGTCGAAACCCTCCGAGGCGAGGTTCCATCCACGACTCTGGAGCGAATTGCGGTTGCAGTCCTTGCAGGCGAGGTGGATGATCACTTCCTGGTCGTGTGACATGAGGTCGGTGCCGAGCGTGTCGGCTGCCAGCATCGCGTTCCCCGCCGGATTGTCGGTGATGGAGAGCACGTCGATCCGCGGGCACTCGGCCAGGACACGCGCCCGCGCCAGAACCCGTTGGCCCTCCCGGTCGCTGAGCAGGCCGCGGCTCGTGACGAGCTCGACAGCCGTGACGAACCGCTCGGTCTCCTCGAGCAGGTGACGAAAGCTCGGATGACCTCGGGCATCGACCGTGACTTGCTCAGTGATCGCGGGAGACACGCTCATCTGGCAGCCGAGATCTGTGGAACCGGTTGGATATGGCGGCCCTCCACGAAGAACTCGAGCAAGTCGGGAGTTGACTCGAGCTCGACGTGGTTACTCTCCCTTCGGTTCGCGGACAAGGCCCCGTCGGACCTCGTCGGAATGAAACGGCTCGCGAAATGACCCTGAGCTCGGCCAGTCCGCCGACGGCCCACCCGTTTCAGGCGGATTGCCGCGACCGAAGCCCAACGACTGTGCAAACGTGTCGGTGAAAGATCGATGTACCGTCAATTCAACGTACCGCACGCGCTTGGCCAGGCGATCCGCAAGCGCACGGAGTTCTCGTGACAGCAGCAGCTGCTCGGCCCCCCGACCAGCGGCGTTTCCCACCTGCCTGTAACGCTCTCGTCCCACATCCACCAACAGCCCCACCCGTATCGCGCTCTCCAGATCCAGATAAGTGCCAAAAGCGCCGGCCACAACGATGTTGTCCAGGCTTGCAGCACCGATGCCGGCCTCCCTCAACAACAACTCCGTACCGGCCCGGATCGCACCCTTGGCGAGTTGGATCTCGTTCACGTCCGAGCGCGTGAAGACGACATCGCGCCCGTGCCCCGCCCGTCCCGCCGGCACGAGCAGGCAGGTGGGCCCACTAGCGGTCCTGCTCACCAGCGGATGGTCCTTCGCCAGCGACCCTCGCTCGTCGATGATCCCCGCTTCCAACCCCTGGGCCACAGCGTCCAGGATGCCCGAGCCGCAGATGCCGATCGGGCGTGCGCCCCCGATGGTTTGCACCTGGAAAGCGCCCTGGTGAAAGCGCACGTGCTCGATGGCACCGGGTGCAGCCCGCATCCCGGCGTGGATGTGTGCCCCCTCGAAGGCCGGACCCGACGCAGCAGAGCAACTCCAGATCGCACCCCTGTGCGACAAGCTGATCTCCGTGTTCGTGCCGATGTCCAGGGCCAGCACAGTCTGTTTAGTGTCCGCCAGCCCGCTGGCCAGAAGCATTGCCACGTGGTCGGAGCCGACATAGCCGGCGATGTTCGGCGGCAGATAGAGCATCGCACCGCCATCCAGCTTCAGGCCGGTTTCCTCGGCGCGCACGAGCACTGGATCGCTCACACAAGCGACGTAGGGGGCCTCGCCCAATTGGCGGACGGGTAGGCCGGCCACGAAGTGGTGCATGACGGTGTTGCCGACGACGACTGCATCGACAATTTGGCCGCGGTGTGTTCCAGCCTGCACACAGAGCTCGCCCACCATCCGGTTCAGCTCCTCGACCAACCTATCGTGCAGCAGCTGTGCAGCCCCGTCGGCGGTGTTCGCGTAGGTGATGCGGGTCACGACATCCTCGCCGTAGGCGGTCTGAGGATTTATCGCGCCGACCCTGGCCAATGTTGCGCCAGTGGAGAGGTCGACCAGATAGGCGGCCAGCTTGGTCGTTCCGGTGTCCACGGCCAGGCCGAGCAGCGCTCCTCCGGCGGGTTGGATCGAGACCAGCGCCCCGGTGCCATCCGTCTGCCTGTAGACGGCCGCTCGTCCTCGCCATTGCTGCGCACGCAGTCGTTTCGAGCACGCCCGGGCACTTCGCAAGCCGATGGCGATCCCTCCCATGCCCTCCTGAGCCAGTGCCTCCTGCAACCGCGTGGAGTCAGCGCGCAAGTCATGCAACGAGGGAGGCTCGAGCACCAGGTCGACGGCGACGACCTGTGGGTCCGGTGTGAAGTCCACCGCCTGACCTTCGATCTGCAGGCGTTGTGGGGCGCTGAGCGATTCGGGGGGTATCTCCAGGCGCAGAGCGCCGCGCACGTGCGCCTGGCAGGCCAGCCGCCAGCCATCGCCGCGCTCGGTGACACTCAACAGGCCCTTTTCCTCAGCGGTCTCAGCGCTCAGTGGGCCTTCGACCGCCCGCACCCGACAGGTGCCGCAGGTGCCCTCCCCGCCGCACACCGAAACCAGCTCGATGCCCGATGCCTGTGCCACTTCCAGAACCGTCACGCCTGGCGCCACCTGCACGCGCCGGCCCACCGGCTGCAGTTCCACGGCGACGAGCGCCGTGGGATCGGTTTCAACCATGGTGGGAGATGCGCTCTTCGCGGTAGCGGCGGGTCGCGGCCATGCCGTAACAGTCGCGGGACTCGCCGGCCTGTTCCACGTCCGCCCCCATGTCGATCGCCATTGAGGTCGACTTCTTCCGCACCATCGTGCAGCCCTCGCTCTGGCTGACACCCGCCGAGTCCGCGTCAACTAACGCGAAGATCCGGCGCTGGCCGCTCGCCACCGGCCAGCCCACGGGACCAGGGCTCAGCGGGACGGTGGTGCGCAGCCCCTCGGCCTTTGCCTCTTCGTCCACGCTCTGGCACATCGCCTGTCCCAACAGCTCGACCGCGGCCGACCCGAAGGCGTCGAGCGCGACGGCAATGGCCGGGTCCTCCGCAAGACACTCTGAGGCCGCCTCCTCCACGCCGGGCCCGGTACTGCTGACGGCCACCATGACTGACTGCGCGGCATGCACGTGCTCGGTGAGGAACGGCTCTGAAAGATGACCGTGCTCCATCCGGACTCGCCCGTGGCGGAACTCTCGTACCGGCAAGCTCGCGGACAGCACGACCGGCTGCAGCAATCCCATACCCGCTTCGACGGCCTGTTCTGCAGTACCCAGCGCCGACGACTGGCGGCAGCGCACGCCCAAAGGGTCCACACCTAGTGGGCGCAACACCATGTCCACATCGGGGCAAAGATCCCAATCGCGAACTATCGACATCGTGGCAACGCGCCCTCTCTTGAGACGGGAACTATTCGTAACTCTCACCGGCCCGCCGCTGCCAAGCTCCGCGCACCTGGTCAACTGACTAGCTCCGGACTTCGGACAGGCTGCAGCAAGCACAGCCCGGCAGGTGGAGCCGGATTGTGATCGAGGCACTCCTCCATGCCGCACCGTGAGCCCGGGGGCCGCTCAACGTGCAAGCACCTCCCGTACCAGGCGCACCGCGCTGGAGGCGTCTTCTGCGTAGCCGTCCGCCCCGATCTCGTCCGCGTAGGACTTGGTGATCGGCGCCCCGCCGACGACGATGCGCACCTGATCGCGAAGACCCGCCTCTGTGATCGCCTCGATGGCAACTTGCATGTTCGTCATCGTCGTGGTCAAGAGCGCCGACATCGCCACCACGTTCGCCCCGTCTCGGACGGCCTGGATGAACTTGTCCGCCGGGACGTCCACGCCCAGGTCGACGATCTCATAGCCCGAGCCTTCCAGCATCATCGCCACGAGGTTCTTGCCTATGTCGTGCAGGTCCCCCTGGGTGGTGCCGATCGCCACCTTGCCGCTGGATGCCACGCCCTCTTCGACGAGGTACGGCTTCAACACCGAGAGCGCGGCGGTCATGGCGCGCGCCGCCACCAGCATCTCCGGTACGAAGATCTCACCTTCCTCGTAGAGCCGGCCCACCTGCGCCATGCCCGCGATCAGACCCTCACGCAGCAACGTCCCCGCTTCGATGCCGCCGTCCAACCCCTCGCTCACCTTGGCTACGGCGACCTTTGCATGTCCGTCTACGACTGACTCACGAAGCTCCTCGAATAACGCCATGGCGTCCCTACTCCATTCTCCTAGCATGCGATGTCGACACGCACGGCTCCTTGACCAGTGATCCCCAGCAGCCGAGTCCGACCGCTTCACTGCGCTCTCGTACCTGAGCACGCTCGCCCAGCATCAGGTCAAGGCGGGCGCGCACCTTCTCGACGTGAACGTCGACGAGATCTCGACCAAGCTCGACGACCAGCTCGAGGCGATGCGCTGGCTCGTGAGGGAGCTGGCAGCTCTTGTCGTTATCCGGCTGTCGATCGATCCGTCAAATCTCGAGATCATTGGCGCAGGCGTCGCGGAGGCAGGCGAGGTGGCGGACACTCGCGTCGGACCACCGATGCTCAACTCGGCGCCGCTCGAACGAATCGGGGCGCTCGAGCTGGCGGCACTACTCAGGGGACCCGTCGTGGTTACAGCCGCCGGTGAGCGGCGAATACCGACGAATACCGAGGAGCGGGTGGTCAACGCCAGCCGGCTCCTGAACGACGCGTTCTTGGTGTTGACCATCGAAGCCGGCACCAATAGCGGCATCGTTGACCCGACAGTCGTCAACGTCCAGCGGGCTGTGGCCGCGGACCGAACGACCCGCCCGTTCCAGCTCGCCCTCGACGTTCTCACCGGCGCCCATGAGAACTGCAGCGCGTACATCAAAACCTACCGGGCCGGTGAGCTGACGCCATCGGCTTCCTGACTTGACTGAGGGATCGTACGCCGCATTGTACGTGAACGATTATTGCTTGGCTCGAGCACGGGCAACCAGAAGGTCTCGACAGAGGCAGAGCGCGGGTCGTGACGGGCCTCGTCGATCACCGAGTCGAGCTAGGGTTCGACGCGCAGCCAGAGCCACTCTGATGGGGGGGAGCGGTCCGACTCCTCGGGCCTGAGCGTGGCATTCGGGTTGAGTTGCGCAGGCATCTGTTGACTCCGTCATCTGCGCGATGCGATCACGCAATGCTGAGCCCGGTGGTTCCTGTGCCACCTACCGTTTCCCCTGTGGTTGGATGTCGACCAGGGCATTCTGCCCCCTGTCGGGACACCCCCTCCGACTGCCGTCTAGTGCTATTCCCAAGTGGTTCGGAGTACGCGGGCGCGGCCAGTGACCACTTCGACCATTGCCCAGAAGTTCTCGAGCGGCGTGTCGAGCTGCAGGTGATGAGTCGGCGCCAGGATGAGGCCACCGCCGGCACCGAGCGTGGCGATCCGTTTGAGAACCTCTTGGCGGACTTCGTCGGGACTGCCGAACGGCAGTGTGTACTGCTCATCCATCGAGCCCCAGAAGCAGAGGTCCTTGCCGTACTCGCGCTTGAGCCAGGAAGGGTCCATCGCGGCAGGCTGGACTGGGTTGAGCACGTCGAGCCCTATCTCTATCAGCTCCGGGATGATTGCGTAGACACAGCCATCGGAGTGGTACGCGACTTTCAGTTGCGGGTTGATGGCCTTCAGGCGTTCAATGATGTGCGCCATGCGTGGCTTGAGGAAACGCCGCCAGTGGCGGGGCGAGATGAGCATGCCTTGCTGATGCCCAACGTCGTCGCCGAGCCAGATCATGTCCACGCCCATGCGCACGAGTGTCTCGGCTGCGGCGAGGTGGTAACGGTAGGGAATCTCGAGGACGGCGTCCGCAAGATCGGGGTTGTCGATGAAGTCGGTCAGCATCTGCTCGAGGCCACGCAACGCCCACGCCGTCTCGAAAATCGTGGTGACCGTGGATCCGACGATCCAGTACTCGGCTCCGTGCTCGGCGATGAGCCGTTCGGCGTCCGCGTAGAGCTCTGGTCGGCCGGGATCGGGCGGACGGTAGCGTGCGACCGCGTCAGCATCCGCGTCGGCGAGAGGATGCACGCGTGGCTCTGTGTAGCGACCACCGCCATAAGGGGTGTCATAGGGCACCGACACCCAGCCCACGCCCCACTCGTCAACGTACTCGCTGCCCTTCCCGTAGTAAGAGTTCGCCCAGCCCACCGAGGTGATGAGGACATCCTGGTCGAGGGCCATCTCGAGATCACACGGATTACCGCCGCCGTGCGGATTGTGCGCGCCGGCTGTCGCATCGAGATGCAGATCAGCACGGAGTCGTTCGGCGAACTCGGGGGTGAAGGTTGCCTGCCACGGGCACTGATCCGGCGTCTCGTGACTCAGCGCTGCGACCACACGTTCGCGATGCATGGTTCCTTCGCCTCCCGAGTCGCGCAACGATCAGCACGACCTTACAGTGATCACATGACCGCTAGACGGAAGCCCGCAGCTTGCCTTCGTGAACGCAGCGCCCTTCCGAATCGTGTCTGTCGGCACCGGCCAGACGAACAGCTGGGGTCCTCAGATGAACTCGATTGAGCGGGTAGGGGCTGCCATTGAGCTGCGCGAGCCGGATCGCGTGCCGGTGGATCTGCACAACTTTCAGGTAGCCACCCGCGTTTCCGGCTTGCCGATGTCGCAGATCTTTCGTGACGGAACGCTGCTGGCCGAAGCCATGCTCACGGCCTGGCGCGAGTTCGGGCAGGACATGATCCTGCTGGAGAACGGCACCGCCTGCAATGCTGAGGCCTGCGGCGTGGAGGTGCACTACCGCGATGACATCGCGCCTGTGGCCGGCCGACCGATTCTCGATTCCCTCGCCGGAGTGGTCGATCTGCAGGTGCCGGATCCCTACGTCACCTTCCCGATGTCCGAGATTCTCAAGGCGACCCGCATCCTCGCGCGCGAAGTCGGTGACAAGGCCTGGATCTGCGCGCGTGCAGATCAGGGGCCGATGGACCTGGCAGCGCAACTTCGGGGCATCAGCGAAATCATGATGGATCTGGCCACCGGCGAGGAAGAGGATCTGGTCCACGCGCTGCTTGACTATGCCAGGCGCGTGGCAACGCGTTATGCCTATGCCCTGATCGAGTGCGGTGGTCGCTCCACGTCCATCGGCGAGCCAATGGCGGGACCTGCCATGATATCGCCACGACACTACCGCCGGTATCCCTGGATTCATGAGTGCCGCATGGTAACGGAGCTCAAGGAACACGGTATCATTTTGCACCTGCACATTTGCGGAAACACCCAGGGAATTACCGACAATTTCATCGCCACCGGGGCCCAAGTACTGGAAATTGACCATAAGACAGACGCGGCACGCCTCAAAGCAACTGCGCGCGACACTGCGTGCCTGCTTGGCAATATCGACACTAACCTGCTCGCACTCGGGTCGGTCGGAGAAGTTGACGCCGCCTGCCACGAGCTCATCGATATTTGCAAGCCCGGCGGGGGATTCATCCTGGGCCCAGGGTGTGCGATGGCCCCGGCCACCCCAGCCGAGAACATTCACGCACTCGTTGAATCGGCAAAGAAATACGGCTCATACCGGCGCACATGAGCGTGGCCCTGCCACGTTGCCTCTCAGATCTGGACCGGGGTCGCACCGTTCTTCCACGGCTGCTGGGACCATGTCATAACGCGGGCAAAGGGTGCGATGAGCGGAACCCTAAGGTACTGCCTTCAGGACCTGTGGGTGCCCCCAGAAAGGCGTACAGCATCAGCTCTGTTGTCGTCTGCTGGTCAACGCCTGGCCGTCACGATCAGAGCATCGCACCGAACGGGCGCAGAGGGTCACCAGCTGTGCTCGTCAGGCCAGGCGCGAACACAGAACGCCAGTACAGAACCGTGTTGCGCCGAAACGCCAAGAGCGCAGACTGGATCAGACGCACCCACAGAGGTACGAGTAAGACCCTCAACGTCGGCGAGCGACCGGACGCGGAATATGGCCGTTTACCTGCCAACACGTTGTGCTTCCAACAACGGGTGGAGTCGAAGGGTGGAGGTGAAGGGTGGAGGTGAAGGACTCGAACCTCGGGCCTCCTGACTGCCAGATGGGTCAATACCGATGCAGCTCGTGTCAGATCGTCCCGCGCCGTCGCGTTCTGGCTCGTCCAGACTGCTGTCCAGGGGTCGTCCGCAGCAACGTGCGACTGGGTGCGACGCTTCGGGACGGGTTTGTTGGCTCGAATGTTGGCTTTCTTGAGGGGCAAAGGCGGAAGAGGCAGGCGGAACGGTTACTGTCGAGGCGTGGGTGAGGTACGGGCCCGGCCGACCGATCCTGGGCACACTGTTCGGCGGTTGTGAAGGAAGGGGCGAAATTGGTCTCCGGTAGGGAGTTCCGTCTTTGGTACCGCCAACCGGCGCACGAGTGGTCCGAAGCGCTCCCCCTCGGCAATGGCGGCCTCGGGGCGATGCTATGGGGTCAGCCCCACAGGGAAAGAGCCGACCTTAACGTCGACACCCTCTGGTCCGGCGGCCCCCGGGTTGCCCACGCGGAGAACTCTGGCGCTCTGCTCAGGGAGTTGCGCGCCGCCGTGCTCGAACGGCGTGACTATGTTGAGGCCGACACTCTTGTCCATGGCCTCCAGGGCCCGTTCAACGAGGCGTACCAGCCACTGGGGTGGCTCACCGTCGACGTCGAAGGCGCGGGCGAGCTCCGCGACTACGAAAGATCGTTAGATCTCCTGGAGGGCGTGGCCTCGGTCCGTTACGAGATGGGCGAAAGCCTGTACGAGCGGGAAGCGTTCGTCTCGGTCCCTGACCGCGCCTTCGTCATGCACTTCAGGGTGCGGGGAGCCGCGAAACTGAACCTGTCGCTCGAACTGGGAAGTCCCCATCCAAGCGAGCTCTCGCACGAGGACGAGGGTATTGCGTGGTTGGAAGGCAGAGCGCCCGCGCACGTCGTCCCGCACTACTGGGCCGAAGAGCCGGCCGTTGTTTACGACCCCGGCTCTGGTTTGCGCTTCGCCGCTGGTTTGGTCCTGAACGTTACGGACGGCGTAGTGAGGCAAGAGAGCGGCGGGCCTCTCCGGGTGGAGGGTGCTGACGCTGTCACTTTGTTCGTTGCCTCCGTCACCGGGTACGCAGGGTCCGGCATCCCGCCGGTCGAGGACCCTGCCATGCTCCGGCGCACTTGCCTGGAGTTACTCACGCCCTTGCCCGCCGAACCATACTCGTCCTTGAGGGCGCGGCATGTTCGAGAGCATCGGGCGCTTTTCAATCGGTGCTGGTTGCAGCTGGGGCGGGGTGGCGTCAGCGGGGTGCCGACCGACGAGCGTCTTAAGGCGCTGCGCGACGGCGCCAGTGACGAGGGGCTGTTCGCACTGTTGTTCCACTATGGCCGCTACCTCCTCATGGCAAGCTCACGACCGGGCAACCAGCCAGCCAACCTGCAGGGCATATGGAACGACCAAGTGCGCCCGCCCTGGAGCTGCAACTGGACGACCAACATCAACACCGAGATGAACTACTGGCACGCGGAGACGACCAACCTGGCCGAGTGCCACGAGCCGCTCATGGAGCTGGTGGCCGACCTCTCACGAGCCGGCGTCAGCACGGCACACGACTTCTATGGGTGCAGAGGTTGGACGGCGCACCACAACGTGGATCTCTGGCGTTCGACCTGGCCGGTCGGGAACCAGGAGGCAAACCCGTTCTGGGTGAACTGGCAGATGGGCGGCGCCTGGCTGTGCCAGCACCTATGGGAACATTACGCATTCTCCGAGGACAGCGCATTCTTGGAGCGTGCTTACCCGGCCATGCGCGAGGCGGCCGTGTTCTTGTTGGACTATTTGGTCGAGGAACCCGCCGGAACGCTGGTCACCTGCCCATCAACCTCCCCGGAGAATACCTTCCTGGCCCCCGACGGCAGGGAAGCCGCCGTCAGCGCGGCGTCCACGATGGACATTTGGTTGACCATGGACCTCTTCCGCCACTGCATCGCCGCCTCGGAGATCCTCGGTACGGACCAGGAGCTGAGAACGAGACTGGCGAGCTCCCTGCAGAAGCTTCATGCGCCTCAAGTGGCCAACGACGGCCGCTTGCAGGAATGGTGGGAGGATTTCGACGAACCGGAGCCGGGGCACCGTCACCTGTCGCACTTGTTCTGCCTTTACCCGGGTGACGAGGTGACGCCGAGGTCGGCCCCTGCACTAGCGGCGGCAGCCCGGCGCTCCCTCGAGCACCGACTGGCAAACGGCGGCGGGGCAACGGGTTGGAGCCGAGTCTGGGTGGTCGCGCTATGGGCGAGGCTGCTTGAAGGGCAGATGGCCTGGAAGCATCTTCGAGAGTTCCTCAGGAGCTCCGTAACCGACAACCTTTTCGACCTCCACCCCCCGGGTTGGTTCCAAATAGACGGTAATTTCGGGGCTGCGGCCGCCATCGCCGAAATGCTGCTCCAGAGCCATGCGGACACCCTCGACTTGTTGCCCGCTTTGCCGACCGCGTGGCCCGAGGGTCAAGTCTCTGGCCTTCGGGCGCGAGGGGGGTTGTCGGTGGGCATCACATGGAAGGAAGGGCGCGTGACCGAGGTCCGCCTCGACGTGCCGCGCGCCCGGGTGGTGAAGCTACGTTGCGATACCCCGCTCCGGCTTGCGGAATATCAGCCGGAAGAGGCCAGGTTCTCGCCGACCGACGAGCCGGGATTGGGCGCCCTCAATGCCCGTGTCCCTGGGACTTACAGGTTGCGGGCGGACGTCTAGGAGCACGCTGCCAGCGGGTTGCCCAAGTCACGAACGGCGCGGTCACGAAGAAAGACGACGCCACCGGTCCTGCGCGTCAGAGGTCCGGCGATTGTGCTCTTGCATACGTCGGAAGACCCGATGCCAACGCGAAAGACGTACGAACCACAGTCGCGAATCCTGGTCGGCACGAGACGCCGGCTATGTGGCCGATGTCCACAACGGACCGGTGCGCGGGCTGCGCTCTCCATCGTCAACATCTCGAGAATGGCGAGGGTGCGGCCGGCGAGGCGCTGCAGGTGCGGCCGTGCTCAATATGGCGATGAACGGCTACTCGTGGTGGTCGGGGGATGTGGGTGGCTATTTCGGGGCCACCCCAAACGGTCATGCCCGCCGGGAAGTCCTGGTACACCGATTCGAGCAACGCGAGTTCTGCCCTCTCTTTCGCCCGGACGGGGACCGCCTGCCCAACACGACGACGAACCCGGACATGATGGGCGGCCCTAACCGGTTCGAGTGGGAGTTCTTGCTTGGAAAGGCTCCTCGGGCACGACCGGAGAGGTCGCTCCGGGTGGCGCCGTGCTCTCGCGCACGATCAGGTCGGTGGCTAGCTCGACACGACGCCTGAGCGGCCCGCTGGCTTCGGCGCCCTCGAGCAACGTGCGTACGGCCACCGCAGCCATCTCCGTTAACGGCTGGCGCACCGTCGTCAGCGCGGGGGTGCTCCACGCGGCGAGCGGGATGTCATCGAAGCCGACGACGCTCAGATCCTCGGGAACACGAAGACCGGCTTCGCGCGCTGCACGCAGGACGCCCAGAGCAGACAGATCGTTCCCCGCAAAGATCGCGGTCGGGCGCTCCCTCAGATTGAACAGGACCTTCGCCTGCTCGTACCCGGTTTTGACGCGGAAGTCGCCCGGTCTCACGAACTGGTCATTCACCGAGAGCCCTGCCCTCTCGAGGGCGGCGCGGTAACCATCGAGGCGCGCTCGGCTGCACAGCAGTTCAGGGGGGCCGGTAATTATCCCAATCTGCCGGTGCCCTATGTCCACCAAGTACTTGGTCGCCGCCAGCCCGCCCGACCAGTTGGTGGCACCGACCGAACTCACCTCCGGACCGGGCTCCGCAGTAGGGTCAATCACGACGATCGGCAGACCCCGCACAGCGAGCTCTCCCCTCTGACGCTCGGAAAGCTCAGAGAGCAGCAGGATGATCCCTCGGGTGCCGCGGGAAGTGATGTGGTTGAACCAGACTCGGCGCTCATCTCCCTCCGACAGCGCAGTGAAGGCGACCGTGAGCCCCTGTGCTTGAGCGGCCGCCGCAGCCCCCCGGACAATCTCGATCGCCCAAGGGCTGTCGAAGTCGTTGAACACGACGTCGATTAGCGGCGGCGCATTGCTGCTCCCCCGCTTGCGGTACCCGGAGCTCAACAGGACATCTTGGACCATCTTGCGCGTCCGGGAAGAGACGTCGGGCTTGCCGTTGAGGACCTTGGACACCGTCGCCGTCGACAAGCCGCTCTCTTCCGCGATCTGTGCGATCGTGACCGGCCGACGGGCCCGGGCGCCATGTTGCAGTGCTGGTCGGCGGGCCTGCACGGTTGCCGACGGAGCGCCAGCTCCCTCGCTCAGCATCCTGTCGGTGTACGTGTCACGTCCTCTCATCTCACCCCACGATAGTACCGGCACCCTTCGGGCGTAAGCTTTCGGACTCGTCACTTATGCTCTGGCGGTTGCGAGCGTCCCAGGACGCCGCCCGTTCGGCCTCGCGGAGGAGCTGAACTGGCCCGTGGACAGCCGTCACCGTCGGGCCTGGCAGGTGATGTCATACATAATAGCAGGTAATCACCACTATTTTGCATCCTTGACGCCCGGACGGCCCGAGTGTATCGTGCCTTCGTAACACCTAGACAAACTGTTCGAAACATCTCGGTTCAGCATTAACCGGGCTTAGCCGTGCCAAGAAAGGGGGTTTGATTAGCTCTGCCCTCCGGCAGAGGCGATCATGAGAGTTCGGTCCGCCCCGGAAGGGGTGAGCAGGAAGGGGAAGAGAACTTGTCCCGAACATCGCTGAAGCACCCACGGCTGCATCGCGGGGTAACCGCCCTACTGGGAGCCGGCCTGTTGGCAGGCCTTGCCGCCACTGTTGCCGCCGCGGTACCCGCCACAGCTTCGTCCACCGTAAGACTTTCGTCTGCGCCGAAAGCCACCATCAGCGTGGAACTCCAAGACCAAGGCAAAATCCTTGACAATTACTACACCGCGCAGGCTACGGCCTTCAACAAGGCCAATCCTGGCGACCATGTCAGCATGGACATCGTCCCGACGAACAACGTCTACAAACAAAAGCTCCTACTGCAACTCGAGAGCTCCAGCCCCCCCGCGATGTTCCAAACCTGGGGCGGCGGCATCTTCCAGCAGTACATAAGCGCCAAGGTGGTCCAACCCTTCGCCGATGCGGGCAAGAACGATGCTGGTCACCCCACCTGGGAATCCGATTTCCTGTCATCGACCCTCGGCAGTTGCACTTACGGCGTGGCCCTCTACTGCATGCCCTTCACGGGCACGCAGCCTGTCTTCTTCTTCTATAACAAGCCGTTGCTCGCCAAGTACGGCCTGAGCTTCCCCACGACGACGACCCAGCTCATCAAGGACGTCACACTGCTGGCCAAGCACAACGTCACCGCCATCGCCCTGGGCAACAACGGCGAGTGGGAAGGCCTCATGTACCTCGAGTACTTCACGGACCGAGAGGGCGGCCCGCAAGTGTTCCTGAACATCCAGGAAAACAAGCCGGGGGCGTGGTCCAACCCCGCCATCATCAAGGCCCTCACCGACATCCAGACACTCGTCAAGGACAACGCCTTCGAAAAGGGCTACGACGCCATTGACTGGGGCACCGGGTTCATCGACGCGCTCGTCTACAACGGTGTGGCTTCCATGGAGCTCATGGGCGACTGGGACATCACCTTCCTCACCTCTGACGCCCCGGCGTGGGTCAACTCCGGCAAGCTTGGCATCGGTGCGTTCCCGACCGTGCCGGGCGGGAAGGGCAACCCAGCCGACCTCGAAGGCAACACGACGACCTACGTCGGCTTGGCTGCGCACCTCAGCGCTGCACAGACCTACGTCGCTGAGGCGTTCGCCAAGTTCTGCTGGGACAGGCCTGCCTACGCGAAGGAACTGGTCGCCCAAGGAGCGGTACCTGCGCTCAAGGTCAACCCGAGCGCCTTCAACGCGGTCCCGAAGTTGAAGCAGTACCTCGTCCCGATTTACAACGCCGTCCTGAAGGCGCCCTACTTCCAGTACTCGTGGGACCAGGCTCTAGGGGCGACAAAGGCTCAACCCATGCTCGACAACCTCGCCAAGGTGTTCGATCTCCTTCAAACACCGCAGCAGTTCGCCGCTGTCATGAACAAGCTCCAATAAAGACCCTGACCTAGGCAACTACTGAACGAACGAAGGCCCGGCCCGCGTCCTCCCTGTGGGCCGGGCCTTTCATGACCAGAGGTGAGCCCATGGCAGCTAGTACCGTGCTTCTCGGCGACAACCAAGCAGGTCGTGCCCGTTCTGGCTACACCACAGCCCGCCGTCGCAACTTCTTGGGCGACCTGCTCGGGATCTCACCGACACTGGCCCTGTACGGGGCTTTCATCGTGATCCCGACGGGCCTTGCCCTGGTCCTCTCCTTCATGAACTGGGACGTGATCGCCCCGATGAGATGGGCGGGGTTCTCAAACTGGAGCCGTTTCTTCTCGGACCCGGTAGCCCATCACTCCCTGCTGGTGACTTTCGAGCTTGCTGGCTTCAGCTGGCTGGCCCAGACCCCGTTGGCGATGGCCCTCGGTATATTCATCGCCGGGAGGCAGCGTTACCGTGCGGTCTACGCGGCCATCTACCTGGTCCCTCTCTTGCTGTCGACGGTCGGGCTGAGCCTCATGTGGGAGGACCTCCTTTTTCCTCAGTTCGGCGGGCTGGCCTGGCTGGGGCTCCACTTCCACATGAACTTCCTCAACCAGAACTGGCTGGGCAGCCCGAGCCTTGCTCTCTTGACCATCGTGGTCATAATCGCCTGGCAGTTCGTCCCGTTCCATACGCTCATCTTCCAGGCGGGCAGGCGAGCCATACCGGCGGCGCTCTATGATGCAGCTACTGTCGACGGCGCCAATGTGCGCCAAACATTCTGGCACGTGACACTGCCCCAGCTGCGCTACAGCATCGTAACGTCGTCAACACTGGTCTTAGTCGGTTCCCTGACGTATTTCGACATCATCTACATCTTGACCTTGGGCGGGCCGGGCGACACGACCCGGGTCCTGGCGATGGACATGTACAACACCGGCTTCGTCGAGACAGAGTTCGGCTATGCGAGCGTAATAGCAACGGTCCTGGGAGTGCTTGGGATCCTCTTAGCTGTAGCGCTCGTCAGGCTTACGGGATTTGGCTCGATGGAGGGGGGGCAGGAGGGCATATGGTAGCGGCAGCGCCAGCTACTCGCCGCCAACGGCAGCGTGTCCGCTCAGCGGCACTGAGTGGCGTCAAGGGCAGGTCGAAGTTCTTTGGAGCCATCACCTTTGTTCTCGGCACGATCTGGTTGGTTATTGTACTGGGACCCATTTACTATATGATCCTGGCGAGCTTCCGAAACAGCAACCAGTACATGACGGCCAACGCCTGGCTGCCGACGGGCGGTTTGACTTTCTCCTCGTACACCTCCATGTTCCACGGCTCCGGTATCGGGACACTGCTCCGCAACAGTGCCGAGCTCGCTGTGGGCACGATCGTACTGGTCACCGTGCTCTCGCTTGGGACCGCCTACCGGATCGTCCGGCGAGGGTCGCGTTACGCGGCCGTCTCGTTCCGGCTCATACTGTTTGGCATCGCGGTGCCTATCCAGGCGATCGTGATACCTCTCTTCTTCGTAACGAACAAGATCCATACTTACGACAAGCTTTACGGCCTTGTCCTGGTGGCCGCGGCATCGCTCATACCGGTGGCCGTGCTGCTGACGGTCAACTACGTACGGCTGATACCACGAGAGCTCTACGATGCCATGGCCGTCGACGGGGCGGGGCAATGGGCTACTTTCGTCAGGCTGGTCGTCCCCATGGCTCGCCCGGTACTGGCCGTTGTCAGCATTTACGCCGGGCTCGGTGCTTGGAACAACTTTCTGCTACCGTTCATCCTCACGCAGTCCAATAACGACATGGTGCTCCCCCTGGGGATGTACCGCTTCGCCACCAACTCGGAGTACGGCATCAACGTGCCGGTTGTGATGGCCTTTGTCTTCTTCACGATGGTGCCGATATTGCTCCTCTACATAATCCTGCGCCGCCAGTTCGTCAAGGGCATCGGCGGCTTTGCCCTCCGTTGACCCCAAGCAGCCTTGCGCGATGTCGGTTTTGGGTAATCGATGAATTTCCGAGGACAGCACCGAGGTGAACCGATGACTACCACCGCATACACCGATGCCGCTCTGGCTACAGAAGACCGGGTCAGCGACCTGATCGACCGCATGGACCTCGACGAGAAGTTGGCCCAGCTGGGGGCAGTTGGGTTTCCAGACTTGATCAAAGACGAACACTTCGACGAGGACGCGGCGCTGGCTGTGGTCCCCCACGGTATCGGCCAAGTCACGCGTATAGGTGCTACGACCGGTCTCGAGCCCGAGCAAAGTGCCGAGCTGTTGAACCAGATCCAACGGCTCGTGGTCGAACGTACCCGCCTCGGGATCCCCGTAATGGTGCACGAAGAAACACTGGCGGGTTACTGCGCCCGGGGTGCCACGGTGTTCCCTCAGGCACTCGCTCTCGCCTGCAGTTGGGATCCTGAGCTGGTGCGGGAGGTGGCGGACAAGATCAGACGCCAGTTGCTGGCCGTGGGGGCCCGGCACAGCTTGGCGCCTGTGCTCGACGTGGCTCGAGACCCCCGGTGGGGGCGTTTGGAGGAAACCTACGGCGAAGATCCCGTGCTGGCCGGAGTGCTGGGGACGGCCTACGTGCGAGGCATGCAGACCGACGACTTGTCGCGTGGCGTCCTCGCCACCGGGAAGCATTTCTTGGCCCACGGGCTCTCCGAGGGTGGCCGCAACCACGCTCCCGTGCAAGTTGGGCCAAGGGAGCTGCGCGAGGTCTATGCGGAGCCTTTTGCCGCCGCCATCCGCGACGCCGGGTTGGGGTCGGTCATGAGCTCCTACAGTTGCATCGACGGGCTCCCTGGCAGCGGGTCAGCCGAGATCCTGACCCGGTTGCTCCGCGACGAGCTCGGGTTCGAAGGCATGGTGGTAGCCGACTATTTCTCGGTCAGCCTCTTGATGAGCTACCACCGCGTGGCCGCCGACCGTTCTGAGGCTGCCGTCAAGGCCATCACCGCTGGCCTCGACCTAGAGCTTCCCGCACTCGATTGTTTTGGCGCGCCGCTCAAGGCGGCGGTGACCAGCGGGAAGGTTCCCATGGCTGTGGTCGACAGGGCCGTCCGCCGAGTTCTGACGGCCAAGATGCGCCTGGGCCTGTTCGAGTCGCCGTACGTAGACCTCGGCCAAGTCAAGCTCGTCTTCGTCGACGCGACCAACGCCGGCCTGGCCAGGCGGGCCGCTACCCGGGGCATTGTCCTCTTGTCCAACGACGGCGTATTGCCGTTGGCAGGGCACGTGGCGAAAGTGGCAGTCATAGGGCCTGCAGCCGATGACCGGCGCTTGCTGCAAGGCGATTATCACTACCCGGCGCACCAGGAATTGTTCCTCGATCCCGATGGGGCGCCTGCGCTCAACCGGCCGTCTTTGGCAGCTACCCATAAGGAGGCAGGCACTGCCTCGGAGCCTGCTCCAAGCGCGTTCGCCGGCGTCAGCTCGGACGACAAGATCACTGACCTCATTGACCTGCCCAGCGGAAAAGGGGCACTCAAACCCGGCAGGTACTACACCGAGCACGTTACGCCGCTTGCGGGGCTCAAGGCCGCCCTGGGTCCCCGGATTGAAGTTGCCTACGAAAAGGGTTGCGAGCTACAGGGGGACGACCGCGCAGGTTTCCCGGCTGCGGTCGCTGCAGCGAAGCGAGCCGACGTCGCCGTAGTGGTGCTCGGAGGCCGTTCCGGGCTGAACGAGAGTTCAACGGTGGGAGAAGCTCGCGATGCCACGAACCTCAGGCCGACGGGCGTCCAGGAAGAACTGGCCAGCGCCGTGGCGGCGACAGGCACCCCGACTGTGCTTGTCGTCATGAGTGGGAGGGCCCACGTGCTGAGCGAGGTGGCCGGCCAGGTGCAAGCTCTGCTCGTGGCCTGGCCGCTCGGGGAACAGGGAGGCAATGCTCTCGCTGATGTCCTGTTGGGCCGTACGGAGCCCACAGGCAGGTTGGCTGTGACCCTTCCGCGGGCAACCGGGCAGATCCCGCTCTACAGCAGCCATCGTTCCGGCGGGGCGCGTTCGGTCTTCTACGGCAATTACACAGACTGCGCCCGCACCCCACTGTTCAGTTTTGGCCATGGCCTCGGGTACACAACGTTTGGTTACTCGGATTTCACGGTCGAGGCCCACGACACTTCGTCCACCATCACTGTGGGACTGACCGTGACCAACACGGGGGCTCGCGAAGGCGAGGAGGTCGTTCAGCTTTACGTGTCGGACCTGGTGGCGTCGGTGGCCAGACCGGAAGCCTCTCTCATTGGCTTCACGCGGCTGTGCGTGCGCCCAGGCGAAGCAGCGCGGGTGACCTTCGACGTCCACCCAAGCCGCCTCGCCTTCTATGACGAGGCCATGCGGTTTGTCGTGGAGCCCGGCCTTTTCCGCTTCGCCGTAGGCCGTTCATCGTCTGACATCCGCCAAGAGGCAGTCGTCAACGTCACCGGGCCGGTGGCCTCCTATTCGCAGAGGTCAATTGTGGCCGTCACGGCTGTGGTGGTACGGTGTAATGGTGGTGGAGTGCCTTCTCCAACTCACAGAAATGACGCGACAGATGGCAGTGGTGAGTCGCCGCGAGCGCCAGTCTGCGTAGAGCCGAGAGAAGTCCGTAGTCATGAGCGCTCCGATCTTCTTCCGGGATAGACATGCACCGCACTGACAACAGCGCTACAACGAGATGCGTTACCGGTGCCGCGGTGCTTTTCTCCTCCAGCCAGCTTGCTTTCGACAAAGTACTCCGCGGGCGTTCGATCACCGAAGAGAGGCTCGCACAAGTGTGCACGTTGGATGCGATCGCCCATCAGCGTGGGCAATCACTCGCCCAGACGGCGACCATCTGGGCGTTGCGCGACCCGCGTGTCACTTCCGCCACCGTCGACGTCCGGAGCGTGGCGCAGCTCGAGGAGAATCCCGACGCCCTGACCCACCTAGACTTGAGCGAGGAGGAACTCGCCGAGACCGACAGTCGTCTCAGCGACGTCGACCCTCCCTGGGCAGGAAATACTTGATAGCCATCAAGGAGAATCCATGGCAACTGTGAACCTGGAAAAGGTGACCAAGGTCTACCCCAACGGGCTGCCTGCGGTGTCAGAGCTAGACCTGGACGTCGCAGAGGGGGAGCTGATGGTGCTGGTCGGACCATCCGGTTCGGGCAAGACGACGGCTCTTCGGATGGTGGCAGGCCTGGAGGACATCACCTCCGGGACGCTTCGCATGGGCGGCAACATGGTCAACGACCTGCCCCCCAAGGACCGCAACGTGGCCATGGTGTTCCAGAACTACGCCCTGTACCCGCACATGACCGTGGCTCAGAACATCGGCTTTGCCCTGAAACTGCGCAAGTTCCGCAAGTCCGAGATCAACGCCAAGGTCCGCGAGGCGGCCCAGCTGTTGGGCCTGACCGAGTACCTGAACTCCAAGCCCGGCCAGCTTTCCGGTGGCCAGCGCCAGCGCGTCGCCATGGGACGCGCCATCGTGCGCGAGCCGTCTGTGTTCTTGATGGACGAGCCGCTCTCCAACCTCGACGCCAAGCTGCGGGTCCAGATGCGCGCCGAGATCTCCCGCATCCAAAGGCGCGTGGGCGTCGCGACGCTGTATGTCACCCACGACCAGACCGAGGCGATGACCATGGGCGACAGGGTGGCGGTCTTGCACATGGGCCGGCTCCAGCAGTGCGACTCCCCCCAGTCGCTCTACGAGCACCCGGACAACCTCTTCGTGGCCGCCTTCATAGGCTCCCCGGCCATGAATCTGTACGAGGCCGTCATCTCCTCCGACGCCGCGCAGGTCAAAGTGGGCTCGCAGTCGCTTGTCCTCTCCCAGGCGCTCTTACAGGCCCGCCCGGCTCTTCGTAACTACACGGACCGCAAGGTGGTCGTCGGCATCCGCCCCGAGCACCTCTCGGACGCCGCCTTGGGGCCGGTGCCGGCACCGGGCACCATCCTCAGCGCGGATGTCGAGCTGATAGAGGCCCTCGGCAACGAATTGCAGGTGCACTTCCTCGTGGACGCGACACGCGTCCGTTCAGAAGAAGCCCAGGCGGCCGCGGAGACCCGTGAGCTCGAGGGGCTCCAGACCCTGCAGTCCGGAGGAGTGAGGGCCGCGGGCGTCGCCCGGGTCTCTCCCCGTAGCGGGCTCAAGGCCGGCTCACCCGCGACCTTCGCCGTCGACACCGAGCGGCTCAACTTCTTTGACTTCGAGAACGGGGCGGCCATCTGGAGTTGACACCCCGGCCTACCGGGCCCGGGCCCACCAACAGGAGGTTCCTTCGTGAGGGTCGTCTTCATCGGAGCGGGAAGTGTGGTGTTCACGAGGAACCTCACCAGGGACATCCTCACCTTTCCTGAGCTCGGCGACAGCGAGATCG
>Ga0181527_1000788_pt1 | contig 35398 bp, 29 predicted proteins | sample PEATcosm2014_Bin_30_FD_119762 | JGI IMG/M metagenome (GOLD analysis project Ga0181527, IMG submission 119762) | Peatland microbial communities from MTU Mesocosm Facility, Houghton, MI, USA - PEATcosm2014_Bin06_60_metaG | ecosystem: Environmental > Terrestrial > Soil > Wetlands > Peat | place...
GCAATAGCAACGCCGCTACTTGTTCACGACAGACTATTTCTGACTCTCAAGATTCATGGAACTGAAGTTCGCACGGAAGCGGAGGTTCTGACCTCTCTTCCTGGGCTGGGAATGCGATTGAAGTTCGTGAATATGGCGGAAACGGACCGGGCTGGCTTGCAAGCTTTGATTGCCAGACTTGGCTATTCCGGATCAGGCCCGGTAATGGACCAGCAGATAACCGCTCCAGAGAAGAACGATCAGCAAACAGCTCCCGCTGCCAACGATTAGAAAGCGACTCCTGCTACCGAGGACAATTCCAGCGTGGTCTGCGGCGCGGCGTCACAAGCCAGGAGCCCCCAATATTCCGTGGACGGGCATTACCTGCGTAACTTGCGCAACCGAAGCCCACTGGAGCAGAGTGTATTTGTTGCTGGGCGCGATTTTATCTTTTGTTTTTATTACACATTTCGCAACCCTCAAAGAACCCCAGCTATCTGGCTGGGGTTTTCATATTCCTGGGTCGAAGTTTAGGCTTCCGTCAGACGGGGGTGGGCAATCCTACTTAGAATCTTGGTTCTGTAATCGTCTGCGTCCTCTTACCCGGCAAACGCGTCTCCGGGAATGCAAGGTATTGTCCTGCCCCAGTTCATCGGCACTTGCCCCATCAGTTCCAGGCCAACGTGGCTATGCAAGGCAGTATTCGGCATTCCCATTCCCACCCACCTGACCTTGAAGTTAGCTTTATTAGCTTGGTGCTGAATGCTAACAATCCCGCCGAGCTTCAAGGCATGCGTAATCCCTTGGAGGCGAGCTCCGGTGGCGGTTAGGTCAAAAGTGGTTGCATCTTGTTCGAATGCTTTGCCATGAGCGTCAACACCGCAGACCCGCACTGGCAGACAAAGATACAATCGAATTTCACGCCGAGCGCCCATAGTCAAGCACCCTGGAAAAGCAGTGCCGATGAGGAGCGTCCATACTCTGTCCCGAACACCCTCGACTACATCTTCGGCAATGCGTTAGCGTGCAACATTAATACCCCGCTCCTGACCACGCAAGTTACTCTAGTAATGACAGCAATGCAGCCCATAGTGATTGGCTGGATACCCCATCGCATAATCTCAGCACAATTATGAGGCGGGTAGATAAAATGCCCTCATCATGGAAGCGCAGGTCTGCACTTGGAACGATTCTGGTCAAGCAGTGCCAGTCTTCGGCCGAGGAGACGTGTGTGAATATTCCCGAACGCCGTAAAGCGCAGCGATGGCCGATACAGCGTCGTTGGGTACGAGTACCGATCAACGTGCGACTACAGCTGTGGTACGAGCGAGAAGGCATACAGCAGCAATACCATTGCCGGAGCTTTGACATCTCCGAAGGAGGCATGGGCTTGATGTCCCCTTACGAACTCGAACTCGATCAAGTGGTAGACCTTGAATTCTCATTGCCGGAAGCGATGGCACCACTCAAATTGCAAGCGGTAATTCGCAGCAAAATCGGCTTTCGTGTAGGTTGCGAATTTGTTTTGCCGACTGAGAAGCAGCAAGCAGATATTGCCCGTTACGGCAACGCCTTGCAGCCATCCAGACTCTCGTGATAATCCTTCTCGTATTGCGGCTTAGGTCCAAATACACGGTTTTCGGCAGCGAATGGACCCAAATCGGACCCAAGTTTGAACCCCTGTTTTTTGGCAATTGAATCCCTTCTTAATAAGGTCGCCTTCCCGAGAAGACCCCAAAAGTGTCAAAAATGAGGTCAGCAACCTAAACCCCTTTATTTGCCTTGCTTTTCCGTCTTGAAGTCGTAACCAAAACGGTTCTTTTTGACGAGTTTTGGTGACGAGTTGGTGACGAGTTTCGGTGAGACGATCCTGCCCCCGACAAATAGTCGGGGAGAGAGGATTTGAACCTCCGACCCCCTGGTCCCGAAACAACAACCGGTTTGCTAAGTTGTTGTCCCGCTTAGGTTGGTGCTGCGTGATGTTGGGTCCAAATGCATAGTTTTCGGCAGCGAATGGACCCAAATTGGACCCAAGTCTTGAACCCCTGGTTTGCCGAAAAAGGGCTCATTTGTCCGAATATAAATGCTTCCGGGCTCCCGGAATTGAGCAGCGCGCTGGCCTGCGCGGATCACCAGTCGTTCGGATCGAAGTTTGTTGTTGCGTCAGTGCATGCCTTAGGGCCAGCCAAGCAAGTGTAGGGACCCAAAACAATAGTTTGGTCCTTGAACACACGGAAGTTTTGTATGCGAACGCTTTCAATACGCACGACGTTCTCCAATCGATTTACAAATTGGGAAGGAAGGTAGCATAGGTGAGATAAAGTCTACCTGCCCGGAACCCAATGGGCATTACACCGACTGACGCGAACTCAAGCCCCTGCTGATTGGCTGCGCGCCACTGCCCGCCCACGCCGGACCACAACAGAGACAACGGTCCCCTTTTCAGCTTTCGTGGTGTTCACAATAAAGATCAAAAAGCAGTTTACAAGCGATTGCTCTGCGCCCAATCCCTAAGCTCCGAGGCGGAATCAAAGGCCGCGGATTTAGCTGCTTTACCTGATGCCCGCTGTTTCAGGTGCTCGGCTATCTTTTTGGCGTCTTTGCTGAGGATATTGAATGCAACACTCTTCCGCGCAGCCGAAATCCGTGGATGTTGCGCCAAGATCGCAAGAACCGAGAGATCCTTCCCAGATATCTTTTTTATCTGGAGGCTCCTTCTTGCTTTGGAGCCAACCTCGGTTTTGATCTCGGCGAGCTTCTTCATTGTTCGCTTAGTATGAGGCATTTTGGCATTTTCATCCATATGTTTATGAGATGCTCTTACCCCCCACTCGGTTCCCGTTCCGCCCCAAAAAAACCAATGATCTAAGAACAGGACGCCCCGTGACAGTACCATCGCTTCTTCCATCAGAGGTCCATTCCTCCCTCTGCTCAATAGAGATGTCCAACAATACCGATGCAGCGGATTTCGGGAGTTTTATGGCCGTCGCCCGGCTCGATCCAGGATCTCGCCACAATCCGATCTGTCGTTGATACTGTGTCGGCTTGCCGTTTGGTCGACTGAGTTCGCTCATGCCGACACAGGTGAGTGTCAAAACTGAGCACCCTGGATCTTCGACCAGTGCCATAGCGTGTCTTCCAGGCCAACGTTCCTCCAGCTGAGGTCCATCCATTAACAATGCGATTACCAGGTTGGGACCGACTGCGCGAATGGTATCCCCCACTGGATCGGGACGCGCCAGATCCTCGCAAATCAGAACCGAGAACGTGAGCCATGGCTTCATGGCATAGAAGTTGATCGCTCGATCTCGTATATCGACATGCTCCCACCAGAAGTCTTTTCTCGCCAGCTTTTTTAGCTTGTAGGTTTCAACCTGCCGAAGGTCCAATTTCCATCGATGGTGCTTAGCTTGTCGAGTCGAGAAATCCCTACCGAGTGCGGGAATTGCTACGTGAACGCTGTTTCGGGGGGCAACCGTGCCGCGTTCTTTTACGCCAGCGATGAGACATGATCTGCGCTTATAGAGCTCCTGGTGAAGCTCCGCACATTCCTTCTCCGTTAACGCGAGCTCCGGCAACACGACCGCATCAATGCGCTTCGCGGTTTTAAGAGCAGCGTCGAAAATACGCAAGATTGCTCCTACTTTGGAGCGTGGATCTGCGCACCGGTAGGCAAACATTCCAAAATTCCGGGGAAGATTGGCCATACCGCTCTGTGCTGCTGGAACCGGACGAAAATCGTCCGTACGGATTTTGAGAGGCCAAGGCATTAGAAGGAGCTTTAGATCGCGTTCCTGTTTCTTGAACGGAACAACACTCCAGATTGGCTTCATCTCGTCACCGTAAACAAAACAGATGTTATGTGTGAGAGATCGTATCGTCAGCCCTGATTGCGGAGTGTGCATCTTCGGAAGAACCCTCGCCTCTGTCCCATGGACAAACTTGCACAACGTTGAATTGGATTCATCCATAACCAACTGGAGCCCAGCCGTGTAATCGAAAAGATCGAGTTCTTCGTCAGTGTTCGACGGAATACCTACTCCGGCGCACGCCTCATCCGCAGCCGCAAGCAACTGCAACAAAGCTCGAACAAGCAGCTTCGAGGATGGAATTTCTTCTGTAGATCTCGTGCTGTTCTTCCTGACAACCTCCCACCACTTTAATATTTCGGGCGGAAACGGGCCGCCATAACAGGATTCTCGCCAGCGACGGCCGACTTGTTCGATATAGGCACACCAATCCTTGCCTCGACTTGGTGGCCAATCGGAAAGCATCGTCGTATAAGCACCCGACTTGAGCAGAAGAAATGCGCACAGTGCAAAAGCGTCTGGCGGCCACCGCAGAAATGAGCGTGAATTGAACCAGTTTGGCAAAAGGTAGTTCAGTTGAGCGCGTATAGTTGCCATAAGCGAGAAATATCTCCGATGCCGCTGGACAAAGGGCGTGCATCAAGTTGTGATTGGAAGCAGGGCACAAGCTTAGAACAACGTAAATACGATGCCAATGTCATCGGTGATTCTGTCCAGCGTTGCACCAGACTCAGGCAGCGGCACGGAGGCGGAGCTCTTAGAGCACTTTCGGAGGATTGCTGCGCGGACGCTTGCGCGGTCTGAACAGCAAGCAGAGAACCCCTCCCTGTAAACGCACCGGCACCATCCGCACATGCAAGCAAATGAAAAAGCGCCGCAGTGGAGCGGATACCGTAACGCACCTTGCATAGCGAAAGCTTCCAGTCCTTGCGGACCAGCGACCACACAGGTTGCAGGGCCACAGGCAGCTTTGCGAAATTACGTCCCCACTCTTTGCCAACTTCCTGCACGTGCCGCGGCCACTCTACATTGTTCGGCAGCTTCACCCTGGGCCGATCGTTATCAACGACTGTGGTGTATGTACCAGACTTGTGCAAAAGGTGCGCAGCTAAACAGAACACGTCCGGCGGCCACGTCGGAAGGTCCGAAATCCTAGGCAGCAAGTGCTTGACGTAGCCGCCGATCGTCTCAACGAGTGATTCCGTGGACACTCTCACCTCCTCGACACCCGCGACTAAGTAAAAGTAAAACTGGCAGGCAACACAGCAGTGCTGTTATCACTATTGGTAACCTCAACATCTGCTGGACCTTTTTTTCCCGGTGGCGTTGTTGCAGTTAGTGTTGAATCACTTCCCACTGCTACCGAGGTCGCAGAAGCACCTCCAATCTTCACGGATGCCCCGTTCTTAAATCCAGTGCCGACAATGCTCACGAGAGTTCCACCGGCATTTGGACCTGAAGATGGTGAAATGGAACCCACATAGACGTCCAAGTACGTAAAAGAACTAGGGAGGGAGAATGTTTGTCCGGTGCCGTTGCTAACCTCAACGCCCACCTGGCCGGGCGCATGCGCCGGGATGATGGCCTCCAGATGGCCGTCACTAGTCATCGCAATGCCGGTCGCCTCAACTCCCCCGAATGTGACCCGACAGCCGGGAGAGAATCCCGTTCCAATGAGGAGTACTTTAATACCGCCTGTCTTTGGCCCCTGGGGTGGCTGGACCGCTGTCAGCTTCGGGGAACTAGCGAGTGCTTGGTCTTTTCCCTTCTCTGCAGGATTAAAGAAAGATTCCGCAATTTGCTTGAGCTTATTCATCGCTTGTTGACTAAACATTCCCACCAGGGCCGCTAGGGCCGCGTACCCATCCAATGTCGATTGAGTAGGCGGAGTCTGTGTCGATAATCCGCCCCTGACAATCAAGAAAAACAATAACGCCAAGCCCGCGCCGTTGAACGGCAACAAGAAGTACATAAGGAGCCAACTCGATCGTAAGCTCCTGTTGCCTACATACCAGTAGAACGACCGCAATACATGAATCAGACTGCCCAGTGCACCCACGACTATTACGATCAGAAGAAGCCGGAAATTGTCAGAGGGAGAAAATGATAACCAGAACAGTTTGACAACCGACGCGCCGGTTCCGCCGCCAGCCGTAGCTCCTGGGGATGAACTGCGAGTTGCAGGGACTCCGTTCGCACTGGGTCCTCCAACGGCAGCAGGAGAGGCCCGAGACGTCGGCTGTAGACTGGAGGAAGCTGGAGGGTTGGCAGTCGGAGTACTCTGAAAAGTGAACCCGCTGGGCAACACCGCCGCATTCGGCGCCCTCACCTCCACGGAAACCACACCGTCGGAATGCGTAGGTGTCGTGACTTCGATCAGCGTTTCGGAATCGCGAGTTACTGTTTGAGCAAGTGTATCACCGAACGCAACTTGTACCCCGGTGGCAAACCCAGTTCCCGTAATCTTCACTGGAGTCCCTGGTGGACCACTCTTAGGCTCCACTGAAGTTATAGAAAGCGGCTGCGCGGACGGCCAAAGAACTATCAGAATATAGAACAACAGAACGCATACAATTATCAGATAAAGGGACATCCCCAATATGCCACGTAAGCTAACATAAGATTCTCCAGCGGAAGCTCCGTCTGACATTTTAGTTCTCCTTTCTGTCTTGGCTGGATTTAGGTTGCCGCCTCAAACGTGCACCTGATATCTACTCGACCCCCTGCATTTCTCCTAGCCAGTTCCAATTTCCGTTATCTTGTCGAAATCTCGTCCATAGCAATTGGCAATTCTTATTAGGAATAAACACCTCAAAACTCTTGTCCGGTTGTCGGGCTACCACTGTTCCACTGCAACCATCCACAGACGCATGACCAATTTCAGAGAAAGCCGTGTATTCACCGTTCGCGTATGTTTCATTCCAATTGCTTTGGCTCCAGCGCGTCCAATCCCGCCGTCCCGGTTGCGGCTGAAATGAATACATGAAATAAAAGTGGGAAGGAACTTGCGGATCACCAGAAGGTACCGGCCGGGCGGGTTTCGCATTTGCGTTACCGACCATTGGGTTATCCGCCGACGCCTTCAGCGCGTTTGGATTCGTCACGGGTATGACTAGCTGAGCTACAGATAATGGTGATTGAGGGGTGCGTATCGCTTTTGGTAAAGCGAACCGGTAGCGAAGTCGACGGCCCGTACCTTGTCTTGTCTAGCGGCTCAGCCCAAATAGTGCCTTCCTTCGTAAGATCAGTCTGTTCGAGGGGAAAGGCGAAATAGCCGTCGTCATTTGCATGTGCATGACGTGTGCTGCTGCCCGGTATCTGTAACTTGACTTCGGAAGGAACTCCGACTTGCTGATTATCTTTATCTTCAACGTTGCCAGTGAGCTGCAAAGGTTGCGGATGTATGATCTCTGCAATAATCGGTAGGACTAGCACTGCGAAAGAACAGGTCACCGCAAGGAGCAACAGGTAGAACGAATACCTGACTAGATCAGCCGGAACGTGACCACCTTTTGCGAGTTCACGAAAGAGAGCATACATAACAACCAGGGCAAGCGCTACTAACTGGATCGGCGTCTTGACTTGGTGAATCACGTCCCAAAAGTTGGAAACCATAGCAAACATTTTCTACTCCTCCACAACGTTTGGAGAACGCTCTTTTGCATTTTCATACCCCGTAGCCCTAAACGGTGACAGCGTGACGATCTCCGGCACACAGTTATTTTGTTGAACTACTCGCAAAAAGAGATGAAAGGTTATAGCTCAAACCGAACTGTACACCCTTGATTGGATGTGCTATCAGTGCAGAGCGATTGGAATAGGTGAAACAAATCGGGAAGCTTACATTTGTGCCGGTACCGAGTCCAAGCCGTATCTGCCCGAGGTTGATCGGACCTCGAGTAGTGTAAACCTGGGTTGCGGTTGAGGGCAGATCCGCGATGGTGATGCTTTGCGGTGGTCCTTTGAGAATCGAGGGACTGGTTTGGTCCTGATAGTAATAGGTTCCCGCCAGCGTCGAATCGCCGATCAGGGGCCCAACCACGGGAATCTTTGAACTAGGAACAAGGTAATCGATCTCTACACCTGCCTGGACGTCCCGCAGGTGACTGGCGGATGGAATCGAACTTGATGGTTCGGAGTTGTAGAGATCGACGCCCACGGAAGCATTGATCGTCCATGGTTTCGTGTTCGCGGAAGCCGTTCCCTTTGCGGCGGCGTTCTGGCTCTTGGAATTTGACAGGGAGTCGGATTGCGACGCGATCTCCGCCGCCCCCCGTGCGGAGGTCTGACTGGCTGCGATCACCGCCAACTTTGCAGCGGCGCATGCAGGTTGACCTATGGAGGTTGCCTTGCCGCCTTCCCTGCCGCATGAGGGAGCACCCGTCTGACCCTTCGCTGCCGCCTTTTTTGCCTGCTCCGTGGCCTTTTCAGACGCGGTCTTTCCGAAGGTAAACGTGAAGTTGCTCTTCAAGCTTGAATACGACGGCTGATTTGGCGGGGTATTGAGATCGTACTCGAAGCCTAGCAAGGGCTTTCTCGCGGCGCCGAGATCCTCATTGTTGGCCTCCGCGACTAGAACCGCGGCAAGGTAATTCTGCAGGTCCTTCGCCAATAAATTGTCACTTTGCAAACAGGCTAGAAGGGCATTGCCAACTGGAGCATACTGACCCTGAAGAGATTGAGAAAAAAGGTCCTGTGTCGTTGGGCTTGCTAGCGCATCGATTGCCCCTTGACTCGCGGCAACGTAAGTTGGGCAATTCTTAATCAGCTCGCGATAAAACTCCGCCGAATACTTGGACAAATTGCTATCCAGTTGCTTCTGCGCGTCCGATACATCACCCGGGTTTTTACCCGCGGTTTTGCTATTGTCGCTCGTATAAATTGCCACCACCTTCACCCCGAAGCCTCCAAACGAAGGCTCGGTCGTGCCGGCAGTGGACAGGGTTGCGGCAGCGGCAGTCGAACCTGAAGTGCCCGAAGTCGCCGTCCCTTTAATCGATTGGCCGGCAGTTGAAGTGTTGGCACTAATCGACAAGGTCAGCATCTCAAAGAAAGTCTGGAGAGGCGCGCTCAGGCAGTCCCTGTTGATACGCAGGGTTGAGGAACAAGGAACGATTACGTCTTGTAGCTTAAGATTGGGTACAAGAGTTCCAGGAGTGAATTGAAAGGTCATGGCACTGGTGCTGGAACTGATGCTCACTCCACTGAACTCCTCCGCGATAGCAGAAGGCCCAGTCACCTTGGAGACCGGGGTGACGCTTGCAGTGGAGGAAGTAGTGGATGTCTGTTGCTGCTGGGCCGAATAGTTCTGTAGCGCCTTAAGCAGGTTCTGGCGGGTGGGTTTGAACAATTTTAGAGCGGTGGCTTGAAGTTGCGGTTCAACGGCATGAATATATTCCGCCGCGCATCCGGGAGATGACGCTGGGGAAAGAGTCTCTTCCAGTGCCTGGCGGAACTCTTCCGGAGTGTTATTTGGCCTATCGTTCCATAGGCGTTTGAAAACTTCCTGGCAACTAGGAATCTGTGATTGCGTCTGCGCCGCGGCTGAACAAGACCCAAAAACAGTTGCGGCGAGAACCATGGACGCCACTACGAGGGGCTGGGGAGCTTTCATGGTTATGTCACCTGCAGTATAAAGTTGGCCGTCTTATCCGTTATCCAGAGAAGCTTGGTGTGGCCGGGACAGTCCTCGACGATGCGGACAGTGGTGCCGGCCGTGTCGTTCACGGTCGCGTTAATGACGTACTTACCCGGAGTATTGATCGGTACCTGAAAGCTCTCGGCATCATTAGCTATGGTTACCGGTATCGGGTTGCCAGTCGCATAGTCGATGCACGTGGCCGCTGTGATTTTTGTTACGGTAGGCGCGTTGTAGAGTATGCAATTGAGCGGCGTGGCGCTAGATGCAACAGTGAAGGGTGGCCCTGTGACCCGGCATGGATTTGGCATAACTCTTCCTCCTTATTGCAAGGCTTTGTTCAAGGTTATTGGTGTCTGGCCCACGAAACCTTTGACCATTGCGAGCTTCCCTTTGACGAACCGAAGTTGAAATCGGGCCCGAAACTATCTGTTTAAGCTGAGATAGCGCATTGGCCGGATTACCAGGCGTCAATGCCTTAACTGTGGTCTCAATTCCACTAAAACCGATATTATTCACGCCACTGCGGAAGACTTTAGTTGCGTCCACCAAGCCGAAGGCTGCGGTATCCAATCCACCGAGGCAGTGATGATTTGCGGAAGGCCCTGAAGATCGATCATGATCATCGTTCTTTCCGTTTACCACTAGTCTGCTGGTCCGAAACTTCCTCGGATAAATCCAAACCGCGAGTTCATTAGTCATCAGCGAGGGAGAAACTGCGCTTACCAAAACATCTCAAAATGCCAGTTGGGGGCGTTAGCACAAATGTGCCATGAGAATTTCGCGCAGTCATTATCCAAAGTTCCTGGACAGATGCAAGTAAATTATCTTTTTTGTTCTACTTTTAGAACGAAGTTCGTTACCGTTTTGGTACTCACTGATAGCACAGTAGAAGGGCAGCTGGAAGAAGGTTGCGTCACAGCAGTCGAGTAGCCTACTGGCGGGAGGAGAACAGCGGTTCCATTGCCTCCCGCTGCAATGTCAGTGCCCATTCCGGGGGCCAAAAAGGTAGCGTTCTGAAAACTACGGGCTGGAATGCGGGCTGAGGTCAATATGAGGGGAATCTGTAAACAGTTGATCACACGTAAGTTGTCGCCAAAACAGCCGCGCCAGCTCTCGACCGTGTCAAGCGTTCGGGTTCAAGTATTTTGAACAACTTACGTCTCCCGCTGAGGTCCGCTAAGTTCTTCTAAGTACGTATAAGACATCCGAACCGAAATTACTCAATTAAGTTATGTGCCGGGAGTACCAATTGCCTGATGGTGAGGCAGCGCAAAGCCCGGAAAAGAAGCGGAAGGGCGCGGTCTGCAAAGACGCGACCTGACACGGCTGCCTGATTGCCAGTTGTTTGTGAGATGCAGGCAAGTTGCTCGGTGGCGTAATCTATTAGTGAAGCTTGTTACTTCGGTTATGCGAATCGGCCTTCCGCTATAGGCAGACGCCGGCTGTCTCCGCGTTAGCTGGCGGGAGATACGGTCCCGGCCGCCCATAGTCTGTACGCCATACGTGCCGATATCGCTCGCCTGCGCCGAGCCCCAGCGGCCATTCCGGGGGATAAATAAGGTAGCGCTCTGCGAAAGACGGGCTGGAATAACGGGCTGGGGACGTCAGCCAGTAAGTTGTAAGTTGATGCGAATCAACAGATTAGGCAAAAGCAGATGTCGACCGTGTCAAGCGTTCCATAATCAGTATTTCCTACTACATGTAAGTTCACGAAGGTCGGCTAAGTTCTTCCAAGTACGTCTAAGACCCGCCGAAGACGGGCTGGAATAACGGGCTGGAAATTTTGCTGCCGCAATCACGCCCCAACGTTGTTTCCGATAATCCTGAGCCCCAAGGTGCCGCCGAGATAACTTCCGTGTTGCCGACGACTCACCAACTGCCGCCGCGATATGTACTCGAACCGCGCAGTTCTCCAGCGCGTCGTTAGTTATTGCACTGTTTCAGTCCGTCCGAGCGTGTCTCGTACTTTGCTTGCAAGCGTGCTCAGGCCAAACGGCTTCTGTATGAAGGTTGCACCCCGTTCGTGAATGCCGTGTCGCACCACCGCATCATCTGTGTGGCCAGACATGTAGATTGTCTTTAGGTAAGGACGTTGGCTTCCCAGCATTTGCGATAGTTCTCTCCCACTCATCCCCGGCATCACGAGATCTGTAATCAACAGATCGATTTGTCCCTCATGTTGATTCGCCACCGAAAGTGCCTCTTGACCCGAACTGGCCTCCAAAACCATATACTCCAAGCTCCTAAAGAATTCGCAAATTGCCTCCCGAAGCGCCTCTTCATCTTCGACGACCAATAGGGTTCCCGTTCCTAGCGTTCGCGCTTCTGACTTCTCCGAGATGTCGGGAGCGATCGCCCCTCTTACCCTGGGCAGATGGATGGTGAAACAGGCGCCCTGCCCAAGCTCGCTATCGACCCAAACATATCCGCCACTTTGTTTCACAATGCCGTAAACCGTAGAAAGTCCCAAGCCCGTCCCCTTGCCGACATCCTTGGTCGTAAAGAAGGGCTCAAAGATGTGTTCCTGGATATCTTTACTTATGCCTGTGCCGGTATCAGTGACCGAAAGCCACACGTAATCCCCAGGTGACACGTATGGCTGGCCACCAAAACCCCCTTCCTTTACCGTGACATTGCCGGTCGCGACCGTGAGCGTACCACCTTGGGGCATCGCATCTCGGGCGTTCACGCAAAGGTTCATCAGAATTTGAACGATCTGATCCGAGTCGGCCTGAATCGCCCAGAGGGACTTCGCCGTGCGTACTTGGAATCTAATATCTTCACCGATGACCCGCTTTAACATCTTCGCAGTCTCATTAATTACCGCATTCAGATCGAGCACGACTGGGGAAAGAATTTGCTTGCGGCTAAAAGCCAACATCTGTCGCGTAAGGCTGGCAGCCCGATTAGCAGCCTTCATGATCTCCTGGGTGTTTCTTCGGAGGGGGTCATCGGTAGAAAGGCTGTCTTGCAGCATTTCCACGTAGCATTTTATAACCGTGAGAAGATTGTTGAAGTCATGGGCGACGCCGCCGGCAAGCCGACCCACGGCTTCCATCTTCTGCGCCTGATTCAACTGATTGCGAAGTAAAGTTTCTTGTGTAACGTCCCGTTTGACAGCAACATAGTTAATCACTCTCCCGTCTTTGTTCCTTACCGGCGAAATCGTCGCTTCTTCCTGGTACAACGTTCCGTCCTTGCGCCTGTTGATGAGCTTTCCAGCCCATGTGTCACCGCGCAGCAGAGTCGCCCACATCTCTTGATAAAACGAAGCGGGATGCCGATCGCTTTTTAGGACACGAGGATTGAGTCCAATTGCTTCGGCCCGGGCATAACCGGTGATCTTTTCAAAGGCTGGATTGACGTACAGAATTGAGGCTTCCAGATCGGTGATGACGATGGACTCGCCTACCTGCTCGATGCTCCGAATCAGCCGGGCGTGTTCAGCCTCCGCCTGTTTCCGCTGCACGATGTTTCGAAACACCGCCTGAACAACCCCGCCGCCGCTCTCCTGGAAGGAAGATGCGGCCATCTCCACGTCAAGCAGTGAGCCGTCGCTCCGGAGAACTTGGCCTTCCTGCATCGGATGTTGCATCTCTCCCGCATACATCTGCTGGACAAGTTCATCTATCTCGGTGCGCGCCTCCGGCTTGACGAGGTCAGCCAATCTCCGCCCAATCAGGTCGCTTGCCGCGGTGACCCCGAAAAGCTCAACCGCCGCTTTGTTCGCAAGGACGATAGCCTGACTCCGTCCGACGATGATGGCATCGGGTGAGAGGTCCACCAGTTTTCGGTAGCGTGCCTCGCTCTCCTCCAATGCACTGTTCATCGACGCTAGTTTTTCGAGCGCGGCGTGCAAAGCCCTCGTACGCTCTGTCACGACCTGCTCGATTGCCGAATGCCGATTTTGACTAAGCTTCAGATACGCGGTCCAGAAGCCCGTCAGCAGCAATCCGGCGACCAGCGCAGACCAACTGCTCCAGTGCGTAACCGGAAAAGCGCCAGGAAGTGGATAGGCCGCGACCTGCCAACTTCGCCCTGCAACGGAGATCGTCCGAGTCGCACGAAATGCCCCTGGAAGCTTGCCAAAAGGATCGAAGCTCGTGTTCTTCGGGTAGAGCAATCGTTCTGCCGGCGGAGCGTCAAGATCGATGACGACAAGACCGAGGCTACGTGCGGTACTTCCCGCTTGGCCAGTCCTCTCGACGATGTCCCCGACCCGAATAACCCCGAGTACGAAACCGATCAGTGTCTCGCTCCGCTCTTTCTCGCTCGACGGGTGTGCGCCGCTCCGGTACACCGGACGAAAAACCAGGACGCCGTATTGATCGCCCGTTTCCTGCACAAGCACTATCCGGCTGGTTGCTCCCAGTTTGCCGGTGTTGGTTATACGCTCGATGGCCTTCCGACGCGCCGCGCTGGAAAGAAGGTCGAAGCCAAGAGCGCTTTCGTTACTCTTCAACGGCTCTACGAAGAACACAGGATAGTACTCTTGGCGCTCTTCGGCTCTTGCCATCTGTCCATCCGAAAGCCGCTCAGTAAACTGAAATGACGCCAGTCCGCCACGACGCGCGGCATCCTCGTAACTCTGCCGCAGATTCTTCGCCACCTTAGGAGCCCATTCAAGCGCTTGAATCGCCTTGTTCTCCTCCAGCAAGGGCGCCGTGAATCGAGCAAAATCTCGCCGAGTGACAGATTGCGAGATATCGAAGAAAGCACCGAGAGAGACGATGTCATTCAGATTGAGAGCAATGCTCGCCTCTAAACCGTCAAACCGCTCCTGCGCAAAGCGCTCGAATGCCGCCTGTGTACTTCGCTTCTCCAGATCTCTGAAGGTGAAAAACAGAATCAGGCTGATCAGCAGGCCAATCGAGATCGCTCCTGTCAAAGGAAGAAGCCGGCGCATCGCTGAGGCATCGGCAAGGCTCACTCCGTTGTTTCTATGCTTGCTCATGGCATCCTGGATTTCACCCGCACTTCTCGAGCAACTTCGCAACTGTTGCCAGCACTACCGCCGGAGTTTCAGTCTTGCTGAGGAATATATCTGCGTTGCCGATGCCCTCCGGGATCTCGGTGACGCCGGAGAAGATTACGATTGGGACCTCCGGCTTCACTTTCTTCATCTCGGCCGCGAGTTGCGTTCCGGTCTTACCGGGCAACAAATAATCGCTGAGAACGAGATCGACAGTTGATTCCGTAAACAACTGCAATGCAATATCGGTACTTTCAGCCGTAAGCACGGTATATCCAGCGCTCTCCAGCACCAGCTTCCGAATCGACAGTGCGCGCCCGTTGTCGTCGACGCAGAGCAAAACAGGCTTACGGTCTAACATCAACAACCTCATAACAGAGTTTTCCTTCCACGCTTCCAAACCCGCCACTCGCAAATTGACGCATGGATTTTCGCAGTGCTGGCTTGGCCCTCTGGCCATATGCTTGACGATCTGGTTTATCCACTCACCGAAGAGCACGGCTGAATCTCCTTCGCTATCTCCAGCAGCAACGTCCTGGCAGTTCGCAATCATGCGAATGAATCTGCCAGGCGAAGTCCTGGAAAGAGCTTTCGGCGGTTTTCAACGATCAGGATGGTTCCATCGTTTCTGGAGTTTCTAACTGCTGCCGGTTACGGTTGGCGACTGCAGATCATCGACTGCGGTGTCGCATTTTCGTGTTTCGACAAACAATGACTGTACAACTTCGCGTAAGAACACCATGTCAGGGCATTCCCTAATTTAGAGGAGAGTTTGTCCGGTGTTTCCCTATGAATACAAGTTGAGTTCGTGGATTCCGGGACTGCTCTTGAAATGCTTCGATGGAAAGAATGCGCGAGCTTATTGGGCGACCACTTGTGAAATTCGCAACAGTGTGTTGCAACAATGTTTGAACTGCACCAAAGCTGTTGTCGGCAGCCGCTAATCGGTGTCGGGGCCCAGTAGGCCGGAGTTAATCGCGTACTGCACCAGTTCAGCCCGGTCCTTCAACTCAAGTTTCTCCATGATTCGCGCGCGGTACGTTTCTATTGTCTTTACGCTCACAAATAGCCGGTCGGCGATCTGCTGGTACGAATAGCCGGACGCAATCAGGATCAGGACCTGCTGCTCACGTTCGCTGAGCACCGGTCCTTTGCGCTTGACGATGGGAAGCAGGCCCTCGGAAACAGTGGCATCGACGTAGCGCTTGCCGGCGCGAACCGCCCGGAGGGCGTTCAGTAGTTCGGTGTGGACGGATTTCTTAGTTACGTATCCGGCCGCACCCGCCAATATGGCAGTGCGCACAAATGCCGTATCGGAGTGCATGCTGAGGATAAGAATCTTCACCTCCGGAGCGGCCTTCGCAATGCGCTCTTGCGCTTTCAGTCCACCGCCACCGGGCATGGTGATGTCGAGCAGGACAATGTCGGGTTTTAACGTGCGTACTTGCTCTAATACTGTGGAAGCGTCGCCCGCTTCGCCCACAACTTCCATATCGTGCTGTGAATTTATGAGCAACCGCAGTCCGGCACGGACGACCGCGTGATCGTCCGCAATCACAATCCGCGCTTTTTGTTTAGGGTTCATTGACGCCTCCCCCGACTTGCGGTTCCGAGAGCGGAATCGTCAGTGTGACCACGGTGCCTTTTCCCGGAGCGGAGTCTACCAGCACCGATCCCCCCAGCAGGGCTGCGCGTTCATTCATCCCTACGATACCGAGGCGCGTTCGCCCGGCCGCAGGCCCGAGCAGGTCAAAGCCCACGCCGTTATCTTTGATGGATGCGGTGATGGAGCCGGTGTGCCCCTCGAAAGAGAGCACCACGCTATCTGCATGAGAGTGTTTGCGAACGTTGGTTAAAGCTTCTTTGATGATCTGGTAAACCTCGTATTCCATCTGCTGCGGCAGTCTCTGCTTGATCCCGCGTGTGCGCAGGGTTGCGGAGATTCCGCCGGCGTCGAATTCCTGCATTGCACGCCGCAGGGCCTCGATTAGTCCCAGGTCTTCGAGCACGGCGGGATGCAGGCCGCGGGCTATGCGCGAAATGTCTTCCAAGGTGCTGGAGGCAGTGGATGAGATCTCCTGCACTGCTTCCTTGACTGACTGATCCGACGTCGACTCTTGCAGCGCGCTCAGTCGCAGCAGCATGGAGGTAAGCAACTGCCCTGCCTGGTCGTGTAATTCGCGCGAGATGCGGCGTCGTTCTTCGGTCTGTGCCTCCAGCACTAGACGGAGCAACTGCTTGCGGTCCAACTCCTCTTTTTTCCTGCGCGAAATATCCCTGCGCACGGAAACGTAATGCGTGGCCTTGCCCGTGCTGTCGCGAACCGGAACTATGTCCAATTCCAGATACAGCAATCGTCCATCCTTGGAGTAATTGATTACCTCGCCGTGGTATTCCTTCCCCGCCAGAAGTACCTGGTTGATTTCCTCGATGGTCTTGGGCGCGGAGCGATAGGTCCCCAAGGCGATGCCTGTTCTTTGACCGACAAGTTCTTCGGGTGTATAGCCCGTCAGGCGCGTGAAAGCAGGGTTGGCGTAAACGATGGTGGGCGTCGGAGTGAGGTCAGCGTCGACGATCAGGATGGCATCTGCGGCGTTGGCCACGGCTGAACCGAGCATGCGCATGAAGTCCTCTTGTTGCTTCTGCTCGGTGATGTCCCGGCCCATCCAGAGACCATGCGATTCGCCTCCGACTTGAATCAACTCGATCGAGAGAAGAAACGTAAGCACCTTACCCGAGCGGGTTCTGTACTGCGTCTCCCGTTCCTGGATCTTGAAACCAGCATTGCGGAATTCCTCTCTGATCTTTGCGGCAGGTTCTATCGAGATTCCAAGCTCATCTGCTGTTCGGCTGACCACTTCCTCCAATTTCAGACCGAGCTTCTGCAGTAATATGTCGTTAACATCAACAATACCGCCGTCGATTTTCGCAATCGCCATCGGCAATGGATTCGAACGAAACGCCTTCCGGAAGCGTTCTTCGGACTGCTGTAATGCTTCTTCAGCGCGTTTCCGCTGGGTGATATCTCGGATTGCCGTGAATCGAACCGGACGGTTCTGGTACATGGTGGTCTGGCCATGGGCTTCCACATCAACGAGGCCCCCGTCCTTCCGCAATAACCGATGCTCAATTTGGCTCTCCATCCCTTGGCGGATGTTGGACAGAACCAGATCCCGCTCCTCCGGAAGAAGGAATGAGACAATCTCCCGGCCGATCATCTCCTGCCGTTCATACCCGAGGATGCCGGCCAGTTGCTCGTTGACATCGGTTATCCGCCCGCCTTCAGTGATGACGATGCCCTCGAAGGTGGCCGCTGCCAATGCGCGGAAGCGCTGCTCGCTCTGTCGCAGGTCCTCTTCGACCTGTTTTTGCTCAGTAATGTCGCGGGCGATGCCTTGGATGGCAAAAGGCTTGCCCTCGTGATAGATGAGCGAGGACTGGGTTTCCACAACCACTTGCCCTTCACCCTTGCGCCGCAGCCGGTACTCGGTCCGGTTCTGCTGGTATCCGATAGTGCGAATCTGTTCAACCATCCGCAGCGCCAACGGAACTTGATCTTCTGTCAGCAATGACGCGAACGTGAGCGTTGGGATGTCCTCGCGCCGATAGCCGAGCAAATCCAGCGCCGCCTGGTTGGCGTCCAGAAAACGCCCTTCGAAGTCGGTGAGGAACACGCAGTCGAGCGAACGGTCAAAGAGGGCCTTGTAGCGCTCTTCGCTCTCATGCAGCGCATCCACCGCACGCTTATGCTCTGTAATGTCGCGGCACGCAACAAGTCTGGCGTCACGTCCCAGGTATTTTATCGGCTGCGATTCTGTCTCCGCCGTAAATGTGCCGCCATTCTTCCGGACACCGGTCACCTCGATGACTCCCGATTCCTGCCGTTCCATTCGCTGGAGGACGCGCACTCGTGATTCGGAAGCCAGCAGGAGTTCCGGGCCATTTTTGCCAATCAGCTCCTCCGGCTGCGCATATCCAAAGAGCCTCGCAAACGCCAGATTGGTGTCCAGGATCACTCCACGATCATGGATCATGATGCCCTCCAGCGACGCGTTGGTCAGGCTGCGGAAACGCTCTTCGCTCTCACGCAAAGAGGAGACCTGCCTTTGCAGGTTTTCCTGAAAGGCGAGGACCGGGCCGACAGCCAGCACCAGAATTCCGACGTGGAGCGCCCAGAGGACTAGGGGTGGGCCAGGGAAGTAGCGGGGGAGGGGGTAGCCGACTTGCGCCAGGAAGGCCTCGATGAAGGAGAACAGGAGGGTGGCGGCGGCGAAGCCAAGCGCAGGGAAGTAGCTGAGCAGCCAGGCGGCGTCGAGGATGATGACGATCGTCACGAAGGCTCCCGGGCTGCGGATTCCTCCGCTGAGGAGGGAATAGCCCGAGGCCACGCACCACAGGACACTGAGGAACAGGGTCGCGGCGGCGCGTTTATGGCCCCGACGAAGCAAGATAAGCGCTGCCAGGGCAGTTCCGCCCACGACCAGCAACATGCCCGCAACGGCAACCTTGCGCACCACGAACAAGGGAACTACCAGAACCACAAAGATTCCGACCCAGACCAGAAAGACGGTCAACAGGAGGTGGAAGGCGCGGGCGACATGTTCGTCGTCGCAGCCCTGCAGGCGGTTGCCCCCCTCCAGGAGGAGGCGGGCCTGCCGCAATGCCGATCTGATGCGTTCCATGGGCCCTCCCCGCGAGGACATCATTAGGGCCGCTTACGGTATCTGGCACGAAGATACCCTGAATCAACGCGGGCGACAAGGGAACAGGAGCCGCACAAATCCAAGGATTTCTGATCCTCCGAGTTGGAGTTTTCGCGTCGGGAGCCGGTCTTCGGCTCCGCAAACTCCACCCTCGCTCCAAGCTCTTAGCAGCTCAGAACTGGGTCACCAATGCCGATCAGCAGGTCGATGGCTACAGAACTCACAAACGCCGAACTGCTAAGGCCCCAAAAACAACAGACGCTCCGCCCGGACAGACATCACAGTGCCCAAATTGCAATGTCGCACATCCGCTAGGCCTAAGCAGCGACTCGTATTCATTGAATCAAGGTTAGAGCTTTTTGTGCCCTTGCGCTGTGGGCACCCAGAAGTTGTGACGGCAAATCGCCCGATCCCGGTCCGAATGCGTACTAAGGAACTCTGAAGAAGGTGTCAATAACACGCTTGTTGTCCGCATGGCTCGGTCCTGGGCGGATGACGAGCAACTCGGAAGTAACCGGCGTTCACGAAAAAGCGCTTGTGCGTTCGTCCCGCACCGGACGCCGACCGTTGCCTCGGGGAGGGCATCCCGCACGCCATACGTACCGATATCGCTCGCTTGCGCCGAGCATCAGTTCGCTGATCAAAAGGTAGCGCTCTGCGAAATGCGGGCTGGAATAACGGGCTGAAGGTGGCAGTAGTTAACTCGTAAGTTGATGCGGACCAACAACTTATGCGAAAGCGGATGTCGACCGTGTCAAGCGTTCGGGTTCAAGTATTTTGAGCAACTTAACTCTCCCTCCGAGGTCCGCTAAGTTCTTCTAAATACGTATAAGACACGACAACTACGGGCTGGAATACGGGCTGGGATTTCCGCCGTGCTGCAATCACGCCTCAACGTTGTTTCCGATAATCCTGAGCCCCCAAGGTATCCGCCGAGATACTTCCGGTTGGCCGACAAACCGGTAAATATTCGGCTTCATCATTTTCGAAATACACTTCCGGCCAGCGGCGCTTATCCCGCGGCGCCTACGAAGCTTACCGTTGGTAGCCTCGCGGCTGGGTCAAGCTGGTAAAGCCGGTGGCTGCGGATTTGCGGAGAAATGGAGGATTGGGCGCGAGTCAAATCTGCACCGGTAACTCAAGTCTCAGTTGGCTTACAAGTTGGTACTTGACGGTTCTTCTTCAGCAGCATACAACCAAGCTAGAGCTTTGTTTATTCATGATTGCCGCATCGATTCCAAAGTTTCGATGCGGCGTTTTCGTGCTGCCACGCGCAAAAGAAATTCCCGTCCCGGAGCGGCTGTTTTAAACCGGCGCGGTCTACACCAATAACAACGGCGCATCTTGCCGCCGCTTTCGCCATTCCCGGCAACACGATCTCCTCATAACGACCCAATGCGCCATAAGGAGCCACAACAAGTTTGCTTCTAACCCTGCCATCCCGATATTGAAGACAAACTACCCACCATCCATCAGTCCCGACAGCATAGCTGCCCGTCAGCGGCTGTAGCTGTCGAGTTCGGCTTAAAAACGTCCACCCCCTCCGCCTCTCGTGGCAGCGTCCGCGCCTCGTAGTCTGCCGGAATGGCCAGTATCTTCACTAACAAAAACCGTTCCTTAAGCCTTCTCGGCCATCGCCATTTCACTCTCGGCAATACCTTTGCCTCCGAATCGATTGAGGAGCAGGGCAGCAACAGTATTACCAAATACATTTACCGTAGTGCGGCCCATATCCATGAAACGATCCACCCCGGCAACAATCGCGATAGCTTCGATAGGAAGGTGCATCGCCGTCAGGATGACCGCCAATATCACGAGTGAGGCGGCGGGTACATTAGCGGTGCCCTTGTTGGCGATCAGCGTTGTCACCAGGATTGTGAGGATCGCGGCAACATCAAGATGCAGGCCGTATGCTTCTGCCAGGAAGCATACCGTCAGCGATTGATAAAGTGCCGCGCCATCCAGGTTGAAGCTATATCCCAAAGGTAAAACGAACGCCACCACCTTATTGGGAATGCCTGTATTTTCCAAAATCTGCATGTGCACTGGAAGGGTCACTTCCGAGGAGCAGGTGGTAAAGGCAAGCAGCAGCGGCTCAGCGACCTTCCTGATGGTACCGAACGGCGGATACCCGAGCAGAGACACGATGATACAGAAGGCTACGGCGACAACCGCCAACCCGATATACATCACCCCGATCAACTTAGCCATAGCAAAGATCAACGCGCCACCTTGGGTCGCAAACACCCAAGCCATGATGCCGGCAACCGCAATCGGTGAATATGCCACGATGCCTTCAGTTAACTTGAACATCGCTTGCATGATGCCTTGGAGCACATTCACTACGGGCTCAGTAATCTTGCCCGCTTTACCCAAGGCCAGGCCGAAACAAATGGCAAAAAACAAGGTTGGTATTATTTGTTGCTGAGCGGCAGCCGAAACTATGTTATCCGGAACGATATCCAGCAAGAACTTGACCCAATCGATTGAGTGCGCAAGGTTCGCTGGAATATTGCCGGTTGCCTTAAGGGCGACTCCCGCTCCGGGATGGAATATCGCGTTTAGAGCGATGCCGAGAGCAACGCAGCAGCCCGTGGCAAAGTAAAACCAGCCGAAAGCCAACACGGCTAGTCTTCCCAATGTCTTAAAGTTGGCGCTCATTTTATAGATACCCAAGGTAACTGCCGAAAATACCAAGGGTATTACGATCATCTTGATTGCTTTGATGAATACGGTCCCAAACGGCTGTAAAGCTGCGCCTAACTTTGGCCACAAGGCACCGATTGCGCAACCAAGGATCAGGCCGATGACGATTTGAATCCACAATGGGAATCGTTTAGATGTTGAAGCTTTCTCTGTTACCGTTGTCGTAGTCATAACTCGTTTCCTCTCGGTTGTTTACCCTGTATTCCATAGCTTCACTCCTCGCGACCCCGGCAGCCAAAGAGAAGCCAGCTTTGCCACTTCTCGGCTTAGAGCACGAGGAGCCTGCGTTATTTGCACCGACCCCCTGGGACAACTTCCCATCTCTCACCCGATCACTTTGCTACCCGCTGCCCCTTGTCCAGCGAACAGCAGCAAGCAGCGATCCCCCGCACATATTTCCCGAAAGCTGTCCACCTAATTGTCCTTGATATACGAATCAGGCTGAGTGTCAGGCGTCGGTTGACAGCGGAATTCATCGGCCTTTCCTTATTCACGTCTTCATCATCGTCCGATCCAAAAATGGTTTTAGAGAGCGCAACTGGCGTGCATTGCAGGGACCCGATGAAACGGTCCAGTTCATTGGAGCTCAAACGGACTGCGGGTACCGACACGCCGAGACAGGGGATGAGGGAATCGTCAGGTGCCAGGATCGGAACGGCGCGCGCAATCCCCGCGATAGATACGGCCTTTCGTTGCGCCACAATCAATGCCAATCTAGTGAAGGCTCTATCCAGTTGCGCTTGCTCTGTGGAGAAACCCACCATGTGGCCTCCCCGTTTTGCAATTCAAACAAGGATGTCTCCATTCCGTGACGCCTATTTTGTGAGTAATGCCCGAGCGTGTCAAAGGAAATTATTGAACTGCCCAGCCAGTTCGGCCGCTACGAATCTTCGAGGGTTGGTCATTCCCAACGACATAAAACGGCCGCTTGGCGCAGTATCTGTTGCCATGGCCGGCATTACGCTGGCGTGGGACTCGCCCTCAAGCGCCGCCAGTTTCGCAAGCCGCTGCCGGTCTGGTGCATCATTCGGATCGCGCGCGGGGGCGAGCGCGTGATCGAGTCCAGCGGCTTTGGAGGACGAAACAGCCCAGCAGATTGTCGTTGTCGGATGACGGACAACTCGGAAGTAACCGGCGTTCACGAAAAGCGCTTGTGCGCTCGTCCCGCACCGGACGCCGAGGTGGAGACCGCTACCGTTCCTTCAATCGTGCAGACCGCTACCCAGGCTACGGGCTGGATTGCAGGCTGAGGTCAATATGAAGGGAATCCGTAAGCAGTTGATCAAACTTAAGTTATCGCCAAAATGCGCACGCCAACTCTCGACCGTGTCAACCGTTTGGGTACAAGTATTTTGAAGAACTTACGTCTCTCGCCGAGGTCCGCTAAGTTCTTCTAAATACCTATAAAACACGACAACTACGGGCTGGATTACGGGCTGGGAATTTCCGCTGGCTGCAATCATGCCTTAACGTTGTTTCCGATAGTCTGAGCCCCCAAGGTTCCCGCCGAGATAGCTTCCGAGTGGCCGACGATCCGGAAGTAACTGGATTAGGGAAGAGTTGTCGACAATACAGCTTCTTACGGTATTGTGCAGTGACTTGAGGAGTGTGCCGCTATCGAAGCCGGCGCATTCGATCAAACCTGGGAGGAACCCCTCTGATCGAGCAAGGAAGCGACCTTCGCGAGCATTTGCGGTGGAAGGATTGGTTTGGCCAGAACCTCAAACTTATGGCCTTCTTGCTGAGCTGCTTCCAGCAGATCCTGTGTATCTGCATTGCCTGAAAACAGCAGAACCCGGCAGCTCGGATAAGACGTTCTGATCGTTCTTGCCAACGCAATTCCATTCAAGCCCGGCATAATAACATCTGTGACTACAAGCGAGGGTTGGTGGACGGCGATGAAAGCCAGTGCCTCTTCGCCGCTGTACACAGCACTTGCGGTGTAATCCGCCAATTGGAAAATAGCCGCAAGCGTGTCAGCGAGTGCCGGCTCATCATCAACGACCAATATTTCTGCGTTCATGGTTGTCCCCCGTCAGAGCCCCAGTCCAGACTCCTTGCCGAGTTCCTCCGCGGCCGGAAAGGCAATCGAGAATACGGTCCCTCGTTCGGGTTGGCTGCGAACCCGGATTGTAGCCCCGTGCTTTTCCACGATCTGCTTCGTGACCCAGAGTCCCAGGCCAGTCCCGACCATTTCCTTCGTCGTAAAGAATGGCTCAAAGATCTTCTTCAGCCGTTCTGGATGGATACCTGAACCAGTGTCGGCAATCGTGACGCGTACTAGGCGGGATCCGTTCCTCCCAATCGAGCGCGAGATGCGAAACTCTATCTTGCCATGTTTAGGTGTGGCATCCATGCTGTTGGAAAGCAGATTCGAGATCACCTGCTGAATTTCGCCGCCGCCTGCCCTGATGCATTCGACCTCGGCGTAACGCTTTTCGACGGTGATCTCTCTCGCCTTGAGCCTGGGAGCAAACAATTTCACGACACTGTCCACGCTCGCGCGCAAGTCGATCAGCGTCGGCGTCTTGTTCTCACGATTGAAAGCTAAGGTCTGCTTGGTAATGTGCGTGACCCGCTCCAGCTCCTGGTTGGCCAACTCCAAATACGACTTTGCCTTTGGAGAGGTAGCAGGATCGGCCAACGCGAGGTAAACCGCATGGCCTATGGTCTCCAAAGGATTGTTGATCTCGTGTGCAATGGTGGAAGCCATGCGACCGACCGACGCCAGTTTCTCGGCGCGCAAAAGTGCTTCTTCCGTGCGCTTACGCTCGGTAATGTCTCGCGCAATGGTTGAAGCCCCGACGATGTTTCCCGATCCATCCAATATGGACGAAATCTTCAGCAATACAGGAACTGAGCTGCCATCTTTCCTCCTGCGAAGCGTCTCGTACTGCTCGATGCGCTCACCGTTGGCAAGCCTTCGCAGGATCCCTGGCAACTCGTCCGGGTGGTCCGCGGGAATCAGCACCGAGATCGGCTGCCCAACTATCTCTGCAGCCGAGTAGCCGTACAGGCGCTCTGCGCCGAGATTCCAGCTTGTGATCACGCCTTCCATTGTCTTTCCGATGATGGCATCGTCCGACGACTCCACAATCGCACTCAGGCGGTGCAGAGCTTCCTGAGCGCGGCGTACCTCGGTGACATCGTGAAACACAAGGACTACGCCAACAACATTGCCAGCAATATCCAAAATCGGCGCAGCACTATCTTCAATGGGGATTTCGCGGCCGTCTCTTGCCAGCAGCGTCGTGTGATTGGCCAGCTCGACGGCACGCCGCTCCTTAAGCACCAGCGCGATAATATCTTCGGCGGGCACGCGCGTCCGTTCGTTGATGGTTCGGAGGATATTCCGGCTTGGCTGGCCTTTTGCCTCCTCCATTTGCCAGCCAGTCAGCCCGGCGGCGATAGGATTGAGAAACGTGACTCGGCCATTAAGATCGGTGGCCAACACTGCATCGCCGATGCTGGTGAGCGTCACCCGCAGCCACTCCTGGTTCTGGCGCAACTCGTCCTCGGCGCACTTATGCTCGGTGATGTCGTTATTGATCTCCATCACACTATAGGGTTGGCCGTTCTTGTTCCGCTGCAACACCCAGCGGCTAGCCACAACCATGTGCGTGCCGCCCTGAGTAGTGTGTATGAGTTCGCCTTCCCAACGTCCTATTCGCAGTACGTCCGCTTCGATCTCGGCCAGTGGCTTCGGAAAGACGGTTTGCAGGAGATCGTGCGAGATTCTGCCGGTGGCCTGTTGTTTGGAGTATCCGTACATCCCCTCTGCCCCGTGGTTCCAGAAGCGGATAGTGCCATCGAGGTCACGCACCATGATGGTGTCGTGAGCGATTTCGAGCAATTCGGCCTGCTCGCGTAGCACATATTCTGCCTGCTTGCGTTCGGTGATGTCTTCCAGCACGCCCAGTAAGCGAAGGGGCTTGCCGTCGGGAGTCAACTCGAATTTCGAGAAGTATTGGATCCATCGCCATTGCCCATCATTCACACGGCGAATGCGATAAGCCCCCCGGAACAGGGCGCCGGGCTGCATGCTTTCTTCCAACTCCTGGCTAAAGCGCGGCAGGTCTTCGGGGTGCAGGGTTTCTCGTACGAATCGATCCCGGTTCACAGGATCGGTGGTCTCAGGGATGCCGAAGATCTCGTACATCCGCTTGTTTTCCCAAACAACCGTGTCCGTTGGCACCGTCCACTCGAAAATCCCCAGTTGTGCGGCGTCAGCCGCCAGGCGCAACCGCTGCTCCCGCGCACGCGATTCAATCTCCGCCCGCTTGCGCTCAGTGATGTCGCGCGTAATGTTGCTGAACCCCTGTATACGCCCCGAGTCATCACGCAACACACTTAGCGTGACCTCTGCCCAGAATCTCGAACCGTCCTTGCGCACCCGCCAACCTTCGTCATCAACGACTCCGCGCTCAGCGGCTGTTTTCAGAAGCCATTCGGGTTTGCCGCGTTCGACCTCTTCGGGAAGATAGAAGCAGGACCAATGGCGGCCGATGATTTCCTGCGCTGTGTAGCCCCTAATTGCTTCCGCGCCGCTGTTCCAACTGATCACTCTGCCATCGGGGTCGAGCATGAATATGGCGTGATCTTTGGCTCCCTCCACCAACAGTCGGAATCGTTCTTCGCTCTCATGCAACGCGGCTTCCAGGGAGACGCCCCAGACGCGGGATTCGCGCACGGACGCAATCGCCGCGATCAGCATGTACACGCCGCCAAGCCACTGACCTGCGCGGCCCGTCCAGAACAGCACGCTGCTGAACGACGACGGGAGCACCGTGCCGAGCAGCCCGACCGCAATCAATGCCAAGGCGTAGAAGTACCAGTACGCAAACCGAGATAAAGACTTGCGATTTGTCGTCCGCAGCACGATCGCGGCGAGGGCGAACATGGCGACCGCGGAGCCCAGTACGAGCTGCCGAAACGGTGTGCTTCCCTGTCCCGGGACGAAGAAGGTAGGAAACATCCCATCAACGGCTGATATCGAAACCAGCCCCAGGGCAATGAAAGCGACTGCGTAGCCTGATGCCAGCCAGACACCAGCGGGGTGAAGCACACGTCTAGGTCGAAGTGACAGGGAAACACCCGTCAAATAACACAGAGCTGTGAGCCATGCCGCCAGACCATAGATCGTCACATTAATGTTCGCGTCGCCGCGGCTAAGGGCAATCGCAACTAACCCATTAGCGCTCCAAATCACGGCTCCGCAGCCCAGCATCAGCAGTCCCGGCGTGCTGTGGGCCACGAAGCTCCGCGCGACCAGGTAGGCTACAAACAGGAAAGCCAGCGTCGAGAACACCAAGTTCAGTGCCAAAAGCAGGCGGGACGACGTATGGATGTCCCCCAGGTTCGCACCGGCGGCCACAGCCATGGTCACAAGCAGCAAGGGAATGGGTAGCCAAGCCAGCCGAAGCCACGACCGCTTGTCGGTGTCGCCTTCAACGTCGAATGTTTGGTTTGCAGCGTCGGTCGCAACCGGCTCGTCGCGGCCGTGCTTGCCCGGAGCTTCCTCAATACCTGGCATGAGAACCAAGGACTCTGCGGGACGGCGATAGCCACGTGCCTACGGGTGCTGAGCCGAGTCCCGCTCGGGAATGATCAGTGTACAAAGTATAAACGAATACCTGAACGATTTGGCTGTGACAAGGATCACAACCGCACCCAGAGCTGGTCTTGGCGTATAGCTATGTCCGACATCGCACATTGTCCAGAGAGCCGCGCAACAGTTCCGGTGAATTCCGGTCGGATCACGGGCAATTCGGAAGTAACCGGCGTTCACGAAAAGCGCTTGTGCGCTCGTCCCGCACCGGACGCCGACCGTATGCCTCGGGGAGGGCGTACCGGGCGCCATACGAGCCGATATTGCTCGCCTGCGCTGACCCTCAGTGCTTGCCACAATGGCCATGAAAGGTAGCGCTCTGCGAAAGACGGGCTGGAATAACGGGCTGGCGGTCGCAGCAAAAAACTCTTAAGTATGTGTCCGTAAACAACTTACGCAAATGTACATGTCGACCGTGTCAAGCGTTCCATAATCAGTATTTCCAACTACATGTAAGTTCAATCGACATGTCGTGCGTAACTTGCCGAATCCAGTTATTCGCGTAAACAAGTTACACGGAGGCGTAGAGCTGTTTGAAACAAACGGCGCACGCTGGAAATATCATCCCGCTGACGACCATGTGTCAGCCGCCCAAACTCTTTTAGCGGCTCATCACTGAGATCAGCAGCGAACAAATCACTGCCCGACGTAACGACGGCTTCGAGCCGTCTTCCGTGACAATTTCAGGCTGTACTGGCTGATCCTGGTTTATGCCAAGATTTCATTGACATGGGGATTCGATTCCTACGGACCCTCTCTTGCGCCGTGTTTCCTGAGCACAACAATGACATTCTTCAAGTTTTGCTCGTTGGTGAAATATGACGCGCGAACAGTCGCCAAACTTAACGTGGTGTCCCCTTTCCAATCTTTGGCATTCACGTCGGCATTATTGGCTAAAAGTAGTTCAACCATCTCTTTCTTGCAATCGATCGCCAGGTGTAACGCTGTCCCGCCATACTTGATCGTCAAGTTTGGATTGGCTTTGCTCGCTAGAAGAAGTGCGGCCATTTGTTCGTCACACTTCGTTACTGCAAAATGAAGGGGTGTCCAACCATCGTCGTCCCGTGCATCGACCTCAGCTTTATTGCGCAAAAGTAGCCTTGCTACGTCAATCTCATGGCGATGCGCCGCCCGCGACAGCGGCGTATCTCCGTATTTGGTTTTGGCGTTCACATCTGCCCCGTTTTTCAACAACAACTGAACAAGCTCGTACTGATTTTTATCTGCAATCACAGCATAATGTAACGGAACCCAATCTTCTACGCCCTTTGCATTAACCAGTTCTGGACTTGCCTTAATAAGCATAGCTACACGATTGACATCTCCCTTGGCCACTGCATCGTTAATGTCATCGCAATAAGCGCTCTGGGGTACACTCAGCAACATGATCCCGAGCACGAATGTAGCGATGTGTTTCATATTCATTTTTTCTAGGATCTCCATCGACGTGTCCCCAAGAATTAGCCCATTGGAAATGCGACTTATCCATTTACACCAGTGCCCGTCCGCTATGCAACCCGCGAACTGACACACGCGGAGGCACAACGGCCCTTGATGAGAGATTCCTTAGGTGAGGCTACTATTTAGTCGCTCCGTGTTCCTTGAGAAAGCGGACCATTGCTGGTTTGTTCGGTGTGTCTTCGACCAACGTTAGGACCGTGTGACCATCATCATTTCTAGCGTTCACACTCGCTCCATGCGAAAGCAAGACTTTGACCATTTCAACATCCCCGAACACTGCTGCAGTCATCAGAGGTGTGTATCCCATGTATCGCGATTTCTTATTGGGGTCGGCACCCCCGACTAGGAGGATTTCGATCATCGTTTTGTCACCAGTCTTCCCCGCATAGAAAAGAGGTGTCGCGCCTGCAATATCCCGTGCGTTCGGGTCTGCGCCGTGCTGAAGCCAATATCCGACATCAGCGCTCTTTCCGTCAATAACGGCTTCAAATAGGCGCATCCCGATGTCGGCTTGAGCCATGCACGTTGAGGAATACAAACATGTCAGAACCGCTAACATCGAGAGGATAATCTTCATTCATGCCTCGTTATTGAGTCTAGGTCGTTATTAGAGTTTCGTACTAATCGATCGAGTACGATGCAAGGTCGTGACATGACGGCAGGAAAGAACCACTCGGAGATGCGCAACTTAGATATATGAACTCTGCGGTAGGCGCATTTTGGGAAACATATGATTGCAGGCCCAGCGATGAGAGGATTTGTTTAATTGCCGGCAGCGATAAGGATATCGGTTCACCAGTAGAAATCAAGTAATTGGCGACCATTGATAACGGCGGAACCGGGTCGCCTTCGTTTATGAAGATCTGAAGCCTTTTAATCTCTCCACGACGCAGAAGTTCGTTCCACTGTTGAAGTGCTAGCGGGGTGAGCTGAGGCCCGATGAGACGAACGTTCGCAACCTTCACGTCGCCTTTGGACAGAGCACCAAGACAGATCATTGCTCCATTGCTGTAGCAGTCAAGCGTACCGAAGCTCATTCCACGCAAGTCTTCATATTGGCGTTGAAGGAGCGGCGTCGCTCGACCGTTCGACAAGTTGTCCCAGAAGACACGGAGAACTACGTCGCCTACCATCGAGGTTGAACTCGCCAGCCCAATTACGTAGTCGTAATTCAAGTACTGAGTCACGGCTTGGGGACTGACTCCTGCTTGTTGTAGCCTATTCTCAAATTTAAGTGTGGCCTCTGCCTGGCCTTTTTCCGGAACGTGAAAGTGATAGGTTTCGTATTCCTGTTTTGTGCCGACCACAAGACCAATGCTTACGCAGGTCGCGGGGCAAGGCGATGGAGGCGCTGGAAATCTTCGTACATGTTCCGCTAATTCGCCGTTACCCTTTCTAAGTTGTTCCTCAATAATGGTGTAGCCATTCATTCGACTTAGCCAGTCTCTAAGGTCTGGGTCATCGCTTATTCGAAGAATATTTCGAGCGACATCAATGGCTTTATGTAAATCATGCTTCGCCAATGCTTTTCGCATTTCATCGAACATGCCATCTAGGACTTGTTGATTCTCCAAATTCTTGATCCATCGGCGCAAATTGGCGTTGTCATTGAGCGCAAGTGCGTCCCGAGCCAGCTCAATCGCACGGCCAATATGTTGAGCCTTGAGCTCTTTGTCGGCGGCCCCCAGTTTCTGCCAATATTTCTCCATTGTTTCTAAATTTGCAATCCATCGCCGCAAGCCTTCATCGTCCTGAATCTCAAGTGCTTTTCGCGCTAGTTGTAACGCTTCGCGCGAGTTCCCAGCGTCTGCGGCTCGCTGTGCCGCTTCGACCTTGACTCGAAATTCGGCTTTTCTTCTTTCCGGAATCTCTCGGATGTACTTAGTAAGTTTGTTGTTAGTAAGAAAACCCCATACGTCCTCCCAAATGTAGCTCTGTGAAGGGTACCACGCTCCATCCCCTCCTGTGCCCTGTGACCGGTCCCTAGGAGTAGACGCATCGCAACCTAATACGTTGAGTCTCTGGCACCCTGGCTCGCGCCAACTGCATCCACAGGGCGATTGCGCATTAACATGAAGGGGATAGAACACGGGCCACATCAAGGTTACTAACAGCAGAACCTGCAGCGCCCGCGACAACAGAACTGTCCAATTCGGGCGTTCCTTAAGCATACTGCACTCCTCGGCTCGATCATCCGCGACTTTTGACCAGCTCATCATAACCCGGCTTGTGTCGTTCTCACAACACCCGATATGGCCCACCAGGAGTTCTGCTTCTACGGGTAAACACGTGGCTCGGCCCTAAAACCGAAGTTATGGAAGCGGCTTAGCACTCGATACCTTTATCGTCTTCTCAGCTGTGTGCCCAGTCTTGCCTCTGCCTGCGTACTCAAACCGACAGTGCAGTATAAGGAAAGCAGCTTCCAGCGGCACGCGGGCGATGTACGAATACTTCGCCTTGGTGCCAGGGTCGATAAAGAAGAACTTGTAATGGGCAGGCAAGAATGATCCCGCGCATATTTCGTGAGGGAAGTTGATCTGACCACCCCATCTTTGGTCAACCAGCACGGGGTCCTGGGGTAAAAGCGCATTCAGATCGAAGTTAAACTCTTCCATCCGATGCTGCGCCTTACCTTTGTTCTCCACATCGGCGATCAGCTCAACGATGAGTGCGCCACCTTGCTCTCCTATGACATGGATGTCGGCGGAGAACTCGATGTTTGGATACCGGGCATGTGTCGAGGAAGATGCTGGAGCATTACAGCCATGTGCGGCAGGAAGCGAAGCGAGAGGCGGTGAATGTGCTCTCCGCCAAGCGGCCAAACAAGCCAACAATGCAGGGTTACGACACAAACAACGACACAAAAACTGCTTCAGCGGAGCAGGCACCGTCGCATGTTGTTGAAAATATGGTAGGCACGAGGAGACTCGAACTCCTGACCTCTACCGTGTCAAAAATGAGGTCAGCAACCTAAACCCCTTTATTTGCCTTGCTTTTCCGCTTAGAAGTCGTCACCAAAACGGCCCTTTTTGACGAGTTTTGGTGACGAGTTGGTGACGAGTTTCGGTGTGAAACCTCCGCCCTGGTAATCGTTACCGCTATAATTGGGGACGAGTTTCAGTGTGAACCTCCGCCCCCCGGTATTCGTTACCGCTGTGCCTTGCGTATCGCAGGTCAATTGGATCAATCTCCGTTCCATGGGAATGCGGAAAGAGATGCGGCTGCAGCTTGCTCTTCCAGTTCGCGTCTCTGGGGAAAATGCTGACGGCAAGTCGTTTGAACAAAGCTGTACGACAGTCGATTTGACGGCGAATGGAGTCCGTATCGAGGGTCTCATTCAGACCGTTCGGTGTGGTGCAGTGATCAGTGTAAGTTATGGCGATAAGCGTGTGCCGGCTCAGATCATGTGGACCGGAAAGATGGGGTCCAAGTCACAAGGCCATGTCGGTCTGCAGGTAGTCGGCGGGTGGAAGAATCTTTGGCGACGTGCAATTCCTTACATACCCGGCGACGCATTTTGTAATTTCACGAACCAACCGACCGAGTCAAGCTTCAACGAGACAGGCTTCAAGCCTGGGATCAAGTATGTGGTGCGCGGCCCTGTGGCTGACCTCAGTTTGAATGGGTGTTATGTCGCAATGGCGACGCCGCTAAAGGTTCATGACAGACTATTTCTGACTCTCAAGATTCATGGAACTGAAGTTCGCACGGAAGCGGAGGTTCTGACCTCTCTTCCTGGGCTGGGAATGCGATTGAAGTTCGTGAAAATGCCGGAAACAGACCGGGCTGGCTTGCAAGCTTTGATTGCCAGACTTGGCTATTCCGGATCAGGCCCGGTCACGGACCAGTAAATAACCGCTCCAGAGAAAAACGATCAGCAAACAGCTCCCGCTGCCAACGATTAGAAAGCGACTCCCGCTACCGAGGACAGTTCCAGCATTGTCTGCGGCGCAGCCTGCTCGTAAGTATCAAGCCAGGAGCCCAACATTCCGTAGGCCACCGTCGTCACCGTGTCGTATTCAATGATCTCCTTCACCTTGAGGATGCCGATCGCATACTCCTCCCCGCCCAGGAGAAACGTCAGATACTGCTCCTGTTCCACCGTTTCTTTCGTCGCTGTTGTCATCGGTTTTCTTCCTACTGAAACCGCGCGAAGCCGTGCTCGTCTTTGCTGGCGTTGGATTTGTTTCCACCTGCGCCTGCTGCCGCCGCCCGCGCCACCGCCGTGGTTTTCACCGGATGCTGCTGCGCGCTGTGCTGCACCCTGGACGATTGCGTTCCATGCTGATGCAGGAACGAGAAGTCCGTTTCTCCGCCGCCAGTCTTGAAGAAAGCCGTCAACTGCGCCAGGGCTTCCGACTGCGATGCCATCTCTTCCGCCGTGCTCGACAGCTCTTCCGCCGAAGAAGCATTCCGCTGCGTCACCTGGTCCACCTGCGCCATCGCCTTGTTGATTTGGTTCACTCCGGAGGACTGCTCCCGCGACGCCGCCGCCACTTCCTGTACCAAGTCCGCCGTCTTCTTGATCGAAGGCACCAGCTCGTCCAGCAGCTTGCCGGAATGTTCCGCCACCTTCACGCTGTCCGACGCCAGGCTGCTGATCTCCTTCGCCGCCGTCTGGCTGCGTTCCGCCAGCTTGCGCACTTCCCTCGCCACCACCGCAAACCCCCGGCCGTGTTCCCCGGCCCGGGCCGCTTCGATGGCCGCGTTCAGCGCTAGCAGGTTGGTCTGATAGGCGATTTCGTCGATGATGTTGATCTTTTCGGTGATTGACTTCATCGCGTCCACCGTCTGCCTCACCGCCTTCCCGCTCTCTTCCGCCGCGCGGGCACCCTTGGATGCCACCTGCTCCATCTGCTGGCTGTTGTCCGAGTTCTGTTGGATCGATGCGCTCATCTCCTCCAGACTTGCCGTGCTCTCCTCTACCGAGGCCGCCTCCTCGCTGGTGCCCTGCGACAGCGATGAGGAAGAGGAGGACACCTGCTGCGCCGCGCTCGAAATCGCGCTTGCCCCGACCTTGACCTCGATGATGATCTTTTCGAGTGCCTCGACGAAAGTGTTCAGCGACGCAGCCATGTTTCCGATTTCATCTTGTGTGGGAATCTTCAGGCGTTTTGTGAGATCTCCCTCTCCGCGCGCCAGTCCAATCGACAATTCTTCCAGGTATGCGTCCACCGCCTTCACCGGGCGAATGATGCTCCGCGAAACAAGAAACAAAAGGACGATCAGAATGGCCAAGGTAGCGAGCCCCATCAAGAGTGTATTGATCTGGCTAGCTGACAGAGCTTCCATATCCGCCTTGGCCCAACGTTCTATTCCCATATAGCCGAGCGCTTTCCCTTCGCTGCCTTGATGACAGGTAAGGCAAGTTTTCTCCGTACGGATTGGGGATAATCTAAACATGAAGGGAGCGGCATTGGCATTTCTTCTCAGCTCGGCAATGCCTTTTTGTGTCTGCTGGATGGTGGCGATTTCCTTTACAGATTCGGTCTGGTATTGAGATGCTTTATCGGACGATCGATAAACACGGCCGTCCGGGTATAAAATGTAGACGCGCTTTACATCACCTAGGGCGCCTAACCTTTCTAACGTACTGTCTATGGCATTCTGGTCATTGGCGATCATGGCATAGGACATAGACGCTTCAATAAGGTAGCCCACCTTTTCCGATTCCTGATACAACATGCCGAGCAGCGTCTTCTCTGCTCCTCTCCACTGCAACCAGATATTGAAGCCAATCGCTACTACAAGGCCAGTCACCACGGTGACTTGAATCCTAGCGGATAAGCTCTTTCTTACCGATGAAAACATCTGATGCCTCCTCCAAAGTCGGGGAAAAGAAAGATACCGCCGGATTTTTTACTGCAAATAGCAAACCGGCATTCCCTTTTGCTGCCAGCTTCCGTGTCGAAAGCGTGCGCTTTGCGGGTCTGAATTTGCGCTGCTGCTCCCGGTTCGCAATCTCCACATCTGCTAGAGCTCCCTTAAGAGACGTTGATCTCCTTGGCGGTTAAGGTGAGCTCGTATTCAGCCAGTTTGTAGATCTCATTGAGATAGACCAACTGCTCCTAACCATGGTCGGTCTCCCAAGTTGAGCAACAGAGTCACCCAGAGTCGCACCCATTGCAAGTGACGAGAGTAACTTACAATGTTACTTCTCCTGCCGGTGGGTCCAATAAGAGCGACTATATTCGATGGAAAGGAACGCAAAATGTCCAAAGTTCCTGATCGTGCATGGCGTCGGATGAATAGCCGACCCACTGCCGTCCCGCGTCAGCTTGCGGAGGCTACGGGTCGGTCGGACGACAGCGCCCGCCATACGAACCGATATCGCTCGCCTGCGCCAAGCCTCAGTGCCTTGCCGCGACGGCCATGAAAGGTAGCGCTCTGGCAAACACGGGCTGGAATAACGGGCTGGGGATGTTTGCAATTGACTCGTAAGTTGATGCGGACTAACAACTTAGGCGAAAGCGGATGTCAACCGTGTCAAAAATGAGGTCAGCAACCTAAACCCCTTTA
>Ga0181527_1000790_pt1 | contig 35283 bp, 34 predicted proteins | sample PEATcosm2014_Bin_30_FD_119762 | JGI IMG/M metagenome (GOLD analysis project Ga0181527, IMG submission 119762) | Peatland microbial communities from MTU Mesocosm Facility, Houghton, MI, USA - PEATcosm2014_Bin06_60_metaG | ecosystem: Environmental > Terrestrial > Soil > Wetlands > Peat | place...
AGCGAGAATCCATACGCACCGGCCCCGAAGAACCCGACATAACCGAAAGGCAAGTAGCCGGTGAATCCGTAGATAACGTTGATGCCCTGCGCCAGCGTGAGAAAGACGACGAAATTAAAGAGCAACAGTTGATTGTTGTAGATGAACGGCAAGAGTGCGAAGGCCAGCGTTACCGGCGCGACGATCAGCAGCATTTGGAGCACAAGCTTACGCACGCCGCACCTTCTTTCCGAGCAGGCCGGTCGGCTTCACCAGCAGGATGAGAATCAGCAGCAGGTAAGGAAGCAGGTTTGCCCAGGAGCTGAAATAAGTTTGCATCAGCATGAGGCCGATGCCGTAAATGATGCCGCCCAGCACCGTGCCGAGAGGCTCGCCGAGCGCGCCGACGACGATGACGGCAAAGGCCGTGATGTTAAGGCTTGCACCCATGGACGGCAGAATGCTGCCGAGCATGAACGGGGCGAAGACTCCAGCCACCGCCGCCAGCCCAAGGCTCAATCCAAAAGCGATGGATGAAACAAAATGCACGTTGATGCCCGTGCTCAGAGCCTCGTCGCGCGAGGCCATCACGGCCCGCGTCAGGTAACCGAGGCGCGTGCGGTAGAGATAAACGTAAAGCAAGGCGATGAAGACCAGGCTGGCGATGCCGCTGATCATCCAGGACGCGGGGAAGGTCTGGCCGAAAACGTGCCATGGCTCGGCGCCCAGGACGACGCCGGGAATCGAGTACTGGCTGGCGCCGAAGGCGACGGTGGCCGCCGCTTCAATCACCTGCGAGAGACCGAAAAACAAAATGAGCGACAGCATCTCCGGATCTTTCGTCGTGGCCAGCCGCCACGCGCCGAGATAGTACATGGGAGCGCCGATGACGGTGAAGCCGACAAACGCGATCAGAACGCTAACGACGGGATTGATGTGGAATAGCGTGAAGAGCCAATATGCGGTGAAGCCGCCCAGCATGAGGAAGTCGCCATGCGCCAGATTGACGATGCGCATGACACCGAACATGAGGTTCAGGCCCAAGCCAACCAGGCTGAAATAGAGGCCGAACAGAAAACCTGCCAGCAGGGCGTATTCGAGCATACGGTTTGTTCAGAGCCAGCGACAGCTTCGGTCTTGTTCACGCACCGGGCGCAATTCTGAAGTTGACGGCGTCCCCCGGCTATTTCTTGGGATATGCCTTCCGCGTATCCGGTCTACGGGGCAGGGTAGACCGGCTTCCCGTTTGCCAGATCATGGGGAACGACGGTGACGAACTTCACGCCTCCTTTACCATCGCTGACGAGCTGTCCGAGGGGCGTGATTTCGCCGATCTGCGCCCCGTGCTCGTCGAGCATAAAGTCGCCGTCGAGCGTTTTCAGCTTGCCCGACTGCGCGAAGATGGCTTTGCGCAAAGCAAGCTGATCCATGCTGTCAGTGGTGGCAAGCGCCTTTTCCAGCACAAGTCCCGTGGTGTAGCCGGCCACTGAGTTGAAGCCGAATTCGACATGGCCTCCCGCGTATTTCTTGTTCCATGCGGTCTTGAATTCGGCAAGGGTCATGCCAAAGTTCGGCTTGTAATTGATGACCGAAGAAGTGACGTACGAATAGACGTACTGCAAACCCTTGGCGCCGACGTTTTTCTCCAGCAGCTCGGTTTCAAGTCCGGGATAGATGCAAAACAGCCATTTGAATTTCATTCCGCCGTCCTGCAGATTGCGGAGAAAAGCGATGTCGTTGTCGGGATAGCCCAGGTGTACGACGGCGTCGGGATTGGCGGCGCGGATGTTCTGCAGCAGCACCGTATAGTTGGAAGTATTGGTGGCAACGCCGTTGTCGTAGACAATCTGCACTTTCCCGGCATCTTTCAGGGACTTGCGAACGGCGTTGGCCTGGGTGCTGGTGAAATCGTTGGTGGCATAGACAATGGCCACGCGCCGGATGCCCAGTTGATAGCCATCGTTATTCAGAAACTCGCCAACGTACTTCGGCCAGATGCTGGAAACAGGGTCCGACATCAGCACAATGTAAGGATTGTCTTGATTGAAAAAGGTGGCGCCCGTGCCGGTCTGGTCGATGAGCAACATCTTGTGATCGCGAGCGATAGGCACGGCAACCGAGGTGAGCACCGAACCGGAATCGGAGATAAGCAGGTCAACCTTGTCGCGCGTGATGAGCTGGTTGTAAAGAGTCGCGGCGGTCGCGGTCGAACTCTGGTCATCGTAGGCGATGAGCTTGATGGGAATCTTCTTGTTGTAGGGCTTGACCATGACGCCGCCTTCGGCGTTCTTCTGGTCGACCCAGAGTTTCAGGCCGTAATTCACCGGCATGGAAATGGCGGCAAAAGCGCCGGAAGACGCATACAGCGTGCCGATCTTGATCTCTGCCGGGGCGTCGGCGCCGAATGTGAGCACGGAGGAGAAGAGGAGAAGACAGACGAGAGTGGCAACCGATTGTTGAAGTCTCAGCATGCGCATGGGGTGCAGGTTTCCATTTACGAAGGAGTGGGATGTGGAAGCTTTCCGGGAGGTTGTAGGTGGCTGGCTGAAGTTCCCGACGCGGATCTCAGGTGACAGGATTTTCTCGTGGCGCGATAGGTTAGACGCCCTAGGTGGCGATGCATGAGCTCTCTGTTGGAGGAAGCCATGTACGAAGAATCGACGAAGGACGAGGTCGGTTGCGCGGCGAAACCAGAATGGCGGGGCAGCGCCTCGTTTGGCTCGCAGATGGGGATTTTGGTCTTGCAAAACCGCTAATCAGCAGTAGAATGCGAGCAATCGAGAGCTGGAAAAGGGAGCCTGTTTGATGAAGATAATGAGGACAAGGGCTAGCATACTCGCGCTTTTCTTGTTGGGCATGATTGCAATCAGTGCTGCGCAAACCACGAGACCGGCCGCCACGTCCAGGCAGTCCGCCGATGTGGCGGCACGCAAGCAGTTAGCCGCCCTCCTTGAGGAGTTTCGTGAGCAGCCCGGCGACACCGATCTACGCGACAAAATCATTCGCTTGGCCCGCAGCATGAAGGCTGCTCCGGCTATTCCGCAGGAGGCACGCGATTATTTTGCACAGGGAATGGCGCAGTTCGGAAAGGCGGCGAATGCAGAAGATTTCAGAGGTGCCGCGAAGCAGTTCGAACTTGCGGCCCAAGCCGCTCCCTGGTACGCCGAGGCCTACTACAATCTGGGGGCTGCTTACGCTAAAGCAGGGGACTATGAGAAGGAAAAACAAGCGCTGCGCGTCTATATGACAGCGGTGCGCGACGAGAGCAGCGTCCAGGCGGCGCAGGACCTTATCAAAGAAGCGGATTACAAGCAGGCACAAGCGGAATTCGAGCAGGCACTCGCCAGTCTCAAGAAGGACCCTTCCAACAGCGCTCTGCGTGGAAAAATTGTGCGGCAGGCCGCGTCATTCAATCCACCTCTCACTGTGCCGGAAGAGGCGGACCGTTATATGGCCCGCGGCAAGGTCGCGTTCGAAGATGCCAAGGAGCCGGCAGAGTTCAAAGACGCGGTGCGCGAGTTCCAGCGCGCCCGCGACGCGGCGCCGTGGTACGGGCCCATTTACTACAGTTTGGGCGTGGCTCAGAGCACCGCCGGCGAATACAAGGCAGCCAAGGAGAATCTCTCCATTTATTTGAACTGGGCGCTTGACCCCACCCAGACCAAAGCCGCCAAGGACTTGATATATCAGATCGATTACAGACAGGAAAAGGCTCAAGCCGAGCAGGCCAAAAAAGACGCCGAGGCGGAGGCGGAGCGCAAAAAATTGCAAGCAAAGCAGGCGCTTCTGGCGGGGCTCAACGGAAATTGGACTTGCAAGCAAGGGTGCGGTGGTACGGCCACTGTTCAACTTTCCCAGGGGACCTTCTCCCTCAACTTCGGCCAGTGGACTTTGAAAGGCACCTTGAACGAGTTCGCCGTCGAAGGCGTAGCCACACAGCCGGGCTTTTACCAAACCGAAACCACCTGCCAGATACCAAGCTCCACTCACAATTTCAGCGGCACAGTCAGTGAAGATGGGAAAACCATCTCTATTCGCACCGAAGGAAACAACTACGTCGGGCACTGGTTCAAGCCCGCCGGTTTGTTTGCTGTAAAGAGCTGTACTGATATTGTACTGACCAGCGTCGAACCGATCATGATCGTGATATCCCGGTGAAACCAGGTGCGGCAATTTAGAGATCAGGAAGGTACGCGATGAAGTCAGAGATAACCCGGGGCTCCCTAGTTTTAATCGTCATGATCTCGTTAATCTTTGCTCAAATTGGCCGAGCCGACGATAAGAAGTACACCCCGCCTCCGCCGCCAAGAGCCGCCCCACGGCCGCAACCGCGTCCTACCACACCAGCCGCACCGTCGCGTCCTACTACGCCGTCGCGGCCTACCACACCGGCGGCACGTCCCACTACAACGTCACGCCCCACCACCACGCCGACGTCGCGTCCTACTACGCCAACGCGTGCCACTATGCCGGCGCGCCCCGGCAAAATGCAACCAACGCCTGCCAGCACGACGCAACAGGCACCTGGCGTGAGGGTGCCACGTACCAGCCTAACGCCGCCGCCCCCCGCCGCCACGCAGACGACGCACTCCAGCACGACGCCCCCGGCACACGCCAGCATCATGGCGCCCAGCGGGAGTACAACCCAGCCGGTGCATCCTGGCGCGATGCCAGGACACTCCTTCAGCCCGCCCCCTGGTGCCAAAGCTGGCACGGGGCCGGGCGGAAGCAATACGTTCTCCCATGCGGATGGAAGAAAGTGGGAAGTCAACCGTGATGGTCATTTGACCCACTTCTCCAGGCCCGGCACGGATGCAAGATTTGCGGACAACGGAAGGCTTCTCCATGCGCATGTTGTCCGTGCCGATCATAGCGAGATCACGGTGAGGAATGGACCGCACGGCCAACGATACGAGGTGGTAAGGCCCGACCACACGCGGGTTGTCGGGTTGGGCCCGCACCGCGGCTATGTGGAGCGCCCACTTGCATCACGGCCAGGCTATGTATCGCGAACCTATGTTGTCGGAGGACATTCCTACGCGCGTGTGTACCGGACATCCAGGTACCGAAGCGTGGTTTACTACAACTATGTGCCAGCCTTCTACTTCCAGCCTTTATATTACGGATGGGTCGTCCAGCCTTGGCCGGCGCCGATAGCATTTGACTGGGGTTGGGGCGCCGATCCGTGGTACGGGTTCTATGGGCCCTATTTCGCGTTCGCGCCGTTTTATCCGAATGCGTCACTCTGGCTGACAGATTACCTGCTAGCTGCAAATCTCAGAGCCGCCTACGAGAATCAAGCCGCTGCCGATCCCTCCGATCAATCGCTAGCGTCGCCGGCCGCACAGAATACGCCAGCGACGCTTACTCCAGCAGTAAGACAGGCAATCGCGGACGAAGTCCGACAACAGGTCGAAGCGGAGCGGACCGCCGCCGCTCGACCTTTTGCCAGCCTCCCCGATTTACCCCGGCCAGCCGATGACCGACCTCCGCCAGCCCTGGATCCGAAGTTTCGAACGTTTGTGGTTTCCCAGGATCTGGAGCTCGATGTTGGCGGTCAAACGTGTATGTTGACTCCGGGCGATATCGTTGTCCGCGCCAGTAACAACCTGGTTGAGCAAACCAAGGTGCCCGTCACGGTTCTCAGCAGCAAGCCGGGCGACTGTCCGGCAAGCTCAAGCACGGGGCTGTTGGAAGTCGCCGACCTGCAAGAGATGTATAACGATTTTCGTGAAAAAGTCCGCGACGGTCTTAAGACACTCGCAGACAACCAGGGAAAGGGCGGGGTTCCCGCCGGGCCAGCGGCCAATCCGCGCGAAGTCATGCCGGAATTATCGGGTCCTGATCTTTTTGCGGAAAGCGAGCTGGCCAAGCAACAACAGGCAGCTCTGCAAGCTGCAACGGAAGTTCAGCAGGACGCGGCTGGAACCTAGAGCAGGAAGGCGCCGGGGAACTTTGCTTTCGAAACCGATCTAGGCTTTGGCTCTACGGGTGGAGACGGCCCACTGCGCGTCGGGGTCTTCCATCTCGAGGCGGCGCACTCCCTGCAGAAAACGGCTTTGGAGTCTTTCATACTCGGCGCGATAAGCGGCGTCGGGATGCTTCCATTCGTGCAGGTAAAATACTCGCTGAATGCCGGCCTGAAGCATCTCCTTCATGCAACTGAAGCAGGGTTGCATGGTGGTGTAGAGCGTGCCTCCTTCGACCGCGATGCCGAAGCGGGCGGCGCCGAGAATGGCATTCTGCTCGGCATGGACACAGATGCAGAGATCGTAGCCGGTGCCGGGAGGATGCGATTCGCGGCTGGCGCAGCGCAGGCAGCCTCCGTCCAGGCAATTGGGCATGTTGCGGGGCGTGCCATTGTAACCGGTGGAGACGATGCGCCCGTCTTTGGCAATCACCGCGCCGACACGGTTGCCTACGCAATTGGCGCGATTGCGGACGGCGATGGCGATTCCCATCAGGTACTCATCCATGTTGGGGCGAGAACGCTCTTCGGCCACGACGCATGCTCCCTGCGAACCCCCGGGTTCGGTTTCAGAGTAAGTGTATCTCGGAGCTATCACTCCGGGTTGACTGTCGCCCCGACAAGCGCTAAAGCAGCGTTTGCCGGGGACACCGTGTGCCCGGCTGCTTCATAGGATATACGCTTCGCAAAACTGGTCTAGTTCTGCGCACCGGCAGGCCCTGCGATGACGTTACGCATGGCTCGTACTTCCTGGCTCAGCAATTCCACCAGCTTCAGAGAGAGCGAGACGTCGTCTTGCATCAGGCTAATCAACGCCTCACGGGTGACAAATGCGAGCTCCGAATCCGAGAGGACCTCGGCGGTGAGGCTGTAAGGGGTGCCGCTGATGGCGGCGGGCAATCCGAGCAGGCCGCCGCGGCCAACGATTTCCTCTAAATGGATTTTGCCGTCAGCCGAGTGAAGCGTCAAACGCGCCCGGCCCTTGCTGAGAATATAGATGCCGGTAACCGCATCGCCTTGGTTGAAGAGTAATGCCCCGGCTTGCCTGGAGATGTTCCTGGCCTTGCCGAGAAGCTTGGTTTCGAGTTCACTATCCACTTTGAAAGACACGAAAATCCTCCCCACACGACTGTCAAAATAATTTAGTCGTCGCCGGGGCGCGCCGCTGTGACACAGCTCACTGCCCTGTTGTGCGTAAATCGGGGTACTTGGCTCGGGGGCTTCCACCCCACTACGCGCAAAAGCGGCGTGTAGTGGGGACCCCGGGGAAGCTGCGCCCCTTCAAAGAACTATCTTAATGAAACCAGCTCTCTTCAAAATGCTTTGCCAATACCCCATAAGGTGTGAGTTCATAGAGTTTCCACTCATGCCGGAGGAAGGAATGGACTTCACGCTTACGCAACAGCAGCAACAGATGATCGAAGCATTGGACGAGCTGGGACAGAGGGAATTTGCCCCGAAAGCTCCTCGTTGGGACCAGAACCACGAGTATCCCTCCGAGAATCTTGAGCTGCTCAGGAAGATGGGCTTTCTGGGGATGACCATACCGGAAAAGTTCGGCGGCCAGGAGCGTCCCCTGATCGATGCGATTCTCGCCGTCACGACGGTAGCCAAGTACTGTGGCGTGACCGCGCGGCTGATCGTGGAAACCAACATGGGAGCACTCGGCTGCATCATGGCCTATGGCACCGAGGAGCAGTGTAAAACGGTCGCGCACCGCATTCTGGCCGAAGGTAACAAGCCGGCCATCGGCATGACCGAGCCGGAGGCGGGAACCGCACTCACCGATCTCACGACCAGGGCCGACAAGCGGGGCAACTGCTTCGCCATCAATGGCAAGAAACACTGGATTACCGGCGGCGGCATCTCGCAGACAAACCTGATTTTTGCCCGTTTTTTTGAGGACGGGAAAGAGCTGGGGATCGGCGGCATACTGGTCGACAAGGGAACGCCCGGTTTCACTTTCGGCAAAGTGGAAAAGGCAATGGGACTGCGCGGCATCCCCGAAGCCGAACTTATTTTTGAAAATTGCTCTGTTCCCAAGGAGAACGTCGTGGTGATGGGCGACGGCACCGAGGGCATCAAGAAGCTGATGTTCGGCTACAACGGCCAGCGGGTAGGCGCCAGCGCTGTGGCTCTGGGCATTGCGAGGGGTGCGCACGACCTGGCCGTGCAGTACATGCAGAAGCGTAAGGCCTTCGGCAAAACGCTGTCTGAGTTCCAGGGGTTGCAATGGGAAATGGCGCAGGCGGAGGTGAAACTCAACTGCGCATATCTGCTGATTTGCCAAGCCGCGTGCAATGCCCGTCCTTTGCGCAACAACGTTCGCATGCCGCTGATGAACGAAGCGTCGATGGCGAAGGCCTATACGGGGAACATTGCCATCGAGGTGGTGAGCGACAGCTTGCAGATGTTTGGCGCAGCCGGCTACGCGGAAGATTGTCCGCTGGAGCGCATGTACCGCGATGTCCGCATGTTCAAGATCGGCGGCGGAACCACCGAAGCGCAGTTGAACATGCTGGCGCGGCACGTCTTTAACCGCAAATTTGACTTGAGGAAGTAGCGCCCCGACGACGGCCCGCACTCAGCCCATCACGAGCGGATCGGCAGGGTGAAGTGGAACACGGAACCGCGGCCAATCTGGCTGGTGACGCCGACCGTGCCGCCGTGCAATTCAACGATCGCTTTTACGATGGCGAGTCCCATTCCGGTGCCCTGAATCGAGACTCGTTGGTTGCGCCCGCGATAAAACTTTTCGAAGATCATCGTCTGTTCGATATCGTCGACGCCGGATCCATGGTCGGCGACGCTGACGACGAGTTCCGAACGTCGCAGTTCAGCCGTGATGTGAATGGGCGTTCCGGGCGGCGAATATTTGCCGGCGTTGTCCAGCAACTGTTGAAGAACCTCGGCGATGCGGTCCAAGTCCATCGGTACGGGCGGAAGGCCGTCCGGGATTGTGACCTCAACCGGATGGTGCAAAAGCGCTGGTTTGGATTCTTCGAGCGCCGTCTCCACGGCCTCGCGGATTTGGTACGGCCGTACCCGAAGTTCGATTTTGTGGGCGTCCAGTTGGGCCACTTCCGTCGCCTCGCCGACCAGACGATTCAGCCTATCGCTTTCTTCGTTGATCACGTTCAGCAACTCCGTGCGCTGCGACCGGTCCAAATCGACCCCGGAGAGCAAGGTCTCGGCCGACGCCTTGATCGACGTCAGGGGTGTGCGGAACTCGTGTGTCACCGCATCCAGCAGCACGGAACGCAGCCGGTCGCTTTCGCGCGCCGCCTCGGCTTTGCTCAGCTTCTCCATGGTGGCTGCCCGTTCGATGGCAGTTGCAATCAAGCTGCCGACCGCCTCCAGGGTCTCCCGCGACGGAATGCTTCCGGTCAGTCCGAGGGTTCCCACGGAGCGCACTCCCATCCGCAAGGGCATGTAGCAGACGAAGTGTTCCGGGTCCAGGATCGGCTCTCCGCGTCCCGCCACCGCCTTGAGTTGCTCGGCCGGCAGCGACGACTGAGCCACAAGGTCGGAATAGTAGGCGTCGGGCTTGCCCTCAAGGAAGAGCGCACAGCCGGAGGCCGCGAAGGATTCCACGATGTATCGCGGAACCACGTTGAGCAGTTCCCGAACGTTTTCCGTGAGCAGCAACTGCTGGCTGAAGGCGTATAGGCGCTCGACTTCGTGGCGGCGCTGATTGGCTTCCAGGGCTTGGCGCCGGGCCCGCTCCGAAAGCTGACTGGCGAGCACGGCGGTGACCAGAAAGGTGAACAGAGCGACCCAGTTTTGAGGATCGGCGATGGTAAATTTAAGAATCGGGGGGAGAAAAAAGTAGTTGTATGCCAGCGTTGCTACCACCGACATATAGATTGCGCAGGTCAATCCCCATGCCGCCGCGACGGCCAGAATCGCCAGCAGAAACGTAAATCCAACGGTCGTTTGATTTACGTGCAGCTTGAAGCAAGCCACGACGATCAGAAAGTCGATCGCCGTGGCGATTACGAACTGTAGTATCCGACGCGCCACTTTTCCCACGCGGGCGATTGTAATCTATTCGACAATTGCCAAGCTATTGAGAATAATACCAAGCATGCGTAAGACCCCCGAACAATGGCTGGAGGAGGCCGCTCCACAAAAGCAGCAGGGAATCTTCAAGGTCTTCCTGGGCTATGCGCCCGGCGTTGGCAAGACGTACAGCATGTTGAGCGAGGGCATACGCCGCGCCAGCCGCAGCGAAGAGGTTGTCATCGGGTACGTGGAGACCCACGGCCGAAAGGCGATTGCGGAACTGTCGTCCAAGCTCGAAACGGTGCCACGGCGCCAGATAGAGTACAAAGGCACGTTATTCGAGGAAATGGACACCGAGGCCATCCTCGCACGCAAGCCGCAGATTGCGCTGGTGGACGAGTTGGCGCACACCAACATCGAGGGAAGCAAACACAAGAAGCGCTACGAAGATGTAATGGAGCTGCTCGACGCCAAGATCGACGTACTGTCGACGATGAACGTGCAGCACATCGAGAGCGTGGCGCCGCTGGTCCAAAGCATTACGGGAATCCAGATCCGCGAGACCGTGCCGGATTGGGTGATGCAGCGAGTCACGGAAATCGTGCTGCAGGATTTGACGCCCGAAGCTCTGCAAACGCGCATGCGCCGGGGCGACATCTACCCGCTGGAACGGGCGGAAAGAGCCTTGGGGCATTTTTTCCGTCCGGGCAATTTGAATGCCCTGCGTGAGTTGGCGCTGCAGCAGGTTGCCCGCGCCGTGGACCGGAACCTGGAATCGTACCTGGAGAAGGAAGAGCCAGGACGGGCGCTGGAGGTTCGTGAGCGAATCGCAGTGTGCATCAGCTCCAATCCCTCGGCGCAATATCTGATCGCCCGCGCCGCTCGCATGGCCAACCGCATCGATGCCGAGCTTGCGGTCATCTACGTCGATATTGGCGCCGATGATACGCCCGACCGTCAACGCACTTTGAATCAGAATCTGCGCTTCGCCGAAAACCTGAGTGCGCAGATTCTTCGCGCCAAGGGAAAACATGTGGCGGAAGAGGTGGCCAAGCTGGTTCGAGAAAAGCACATCACCCAGGTTGTGTTCGGACGTTCGGCACAGACGAACTGGCGCAGATACCTGTATCTTTCCGCCATTCACAAGTTCCTGCGGGATGCTCCGCCGGTGGACGTTCACATCGTTACCCAAGAGGTGAAATAGACGCCGATGGCAACCGTGGCAGAGAGACGCAACATTCTGGTCGTCGATGACGAGCCGCAGATTACGCGCGTGCTCAAGACTACGCTTTCCAGCCAGGGATACGCGATCCGCACCGCGAGCGACGGGGACGAGGCGCTGCAAGTAATGAAGGAGTGGATGCCGGACCTGTTGATTACGGATCTTCGCATGCCGCACATGAACGGGCTGGAGCTTTGCCGGCATGTGCGGGCGAAGTCGCCGCTGCCAATCATCGTGTTGTCCGTCAAGGGCGAAGAGAAGATCAAGGTGGATGCGCTCGATGCCGGCGCCGATGACTATGTGACCAAGCCTTTCAGTGTGAATGAACTGCTGGCTCGAGTGCGAGCGGCGCTGCGGCGCGTTGCCACCGGGCAACAGCCGGCGTCGGAGGTTATCGAACTCGGAAGCTTCCGCATCGATCCGCAATTGCGCAGCGTTCAGGTAGGGGGCAGGGAAGTGCACCTTACACCCAAGGAATTTGAGCTTCTCGTTTACCTGGCGCGCCATTCCGGCAAGGTGATAACTCATCGTGTGCTGCTTGCGGCCATATGGGGAGAAAACAGTGTCGAGCAGCCCGAGTATCTTCGCGTCTTCGTGGGGCACCTGCGCAAGAAACTGGAGCCCGAAGAGCACGCGCCGCGCTACATCCTGACCGAACCGTGGGTCGGCTATCGTTTCGACCCCGGCGAGTGAAAGCCGCAACGTGGACAAGGCTGAGATGGAAGCGCGGCTGCTGAAAAAACTGTTCTCCGAGGGTGTCATCCTGAGCGAAGCCGGGGTCCCCGGCGACGGCCGCTTTTGCCGTTGCTGGGGTGGGGGAGCGAAGGATCTGCTGTTTGCGCGTGCTGAAAGCAAAGCAGATCCTTCGGTCGCGCAAAATCGGCGCAACCTCAGGATGACACTGGTATGAGTTTTTCAGAAGCACGCTAAAATCTTCGTCATGTCCAGGACCGACCAGGTCGGCGACGTACAGCGCAGGATGCTGCGCTCGGTCGCGATTCTGGAGCTGGCAAAGGGCCTGCTGGTAGTACTCGTTGGCTTGGGCCTTCTCTCGCTATCGCACCGCGGCCTCGATTTCGCAGGCATCGCCGGGAGCCTCCTCGGGGTGCTGCATCTCAACCCAGAGCGGCATGTGTCCAAGGTGTTTCTCAAAGCCGCCGCGCAGCTTGGCGACACCAATCTCGCAATCGTGGCCGTCGGCGCAGGGGTGTATTCCGCCATGCGCTTCGTCGAATCGTACGGCCTCTGGAAACAGCGGGTTTGGGCCGAGTGGCTGGCGCTGGTTTCCGGAGCCTCTTACCTGCCGCTGGAGATTTATGAGCTGAGCCGCAGGGCCACTGCCGCGAAATGGGCGTTGTTTCTGCTGAACCTGGTAGTCGTGCTCTACATGGCGTTTCTGCGGGTGCAGGACAGGCAGCCTCACGGCCGGGCCAGGCGGCGTGCCGGTGGGATCTGAAGAGGTAGGCTAGGGTCTGTCGCGGGAATTCGCGTAACAATTCTTGGCTGAAGGGCGATGGCTTTACGTGCTCTGGCCAGCTCGCCTGTATTGGCCTGCGCCGACAGCGGGCATGACGGTGCTCCATATGCCGATCGCGGGCCGGGCCGTGGTGAACACCATCAGCGCAGCCTTGTTGAGAATAACCAAGGTTGATCCCTTAATTTCCACGATCTTTTGTTTCTTCAGCTCAGCGAGCAACCGTGTCACCGTCTCACGCGAAGTTCCGATCATTTGCGCCATCTCCTCTTGCGTGAGCATTTCCACGCGCGGAGACTGTCTATTCGCTTCGCCGTTGAGAGTACTCAACTTCAGGAGCAGCTTGGCCAGCCGGTCTCCCACCGAGCGCGACAGCGCGAGCAAGCGGATCTCGCGAATGGCGGAATTGTATTTATCGCTCAACTTCTCGGCCAAACGATATCCAATTTCGTTGTGCTCGCGCAGCAGACGTAAAAGATCTTCGCGCCTGACAAAATTGGTCTGACAGGGATCAATCGCCTCGGCCGTCCATTCGTGAAGCTTTCCGCTGGTTGCAGCGCTTAGCCCGATTACTTCGCCTGCTTCGGCGATCCTGCGGATCAGTATTTTGCCCCCTATCGAACAGAGCGACAGCTTCACGCGTCCTTTGCACAGGATAAAAACACCGCGTGATGCTTGACCCTCCGCGAACAGCACGGAACCTCTGGGGAAAGTGGTGGTGCACTTGATCGACTCTAATGCCTGTAGCGCAGCCTGAGGCAGTTGGCAAAAGCCATCCATCGCCTTTGACTTGCAAGTGAGGCAGCTTTCAATCAGATCCGATCCAAGCATTGCGACCATCGCGACCCCCGTGAAAGGTAGCGTCACACATGAATGATCGTTACATATAGTAAGACTGTCACAATGTCGTGTGACATGCGGACCAGCCGGTTCAGCCTGCTTTCGCCCGTGACACGGTTGGACGCCCCAGGCGCTGAAATCGCGAACCCGGCGTGCTGGCCGCATTTCGTGTTAACCCAGGCTCTGGAAACTCTGTTTCCGGCGAGAGCGGGGGTGTCCAGAAGCGGCTGGGGTAACCCTTTTCGTCAAACTTGTCTAACTCGTTGTGGCAAAAGAAGTAATACGCACAAGCGCCCAATCGCCGTTCCGGCGGTATTCCGCCATTGGCTAATACCCGGAATTCTTTCCGTCAGCCGCAATTCTGATTTTTTTACTTGCCTTATCGACTCATTAGGATATTTAATTAAATTAGCAAATGCGGTGACAACCCACACCATGAGGGAGGCAAGGTCCAATGTCGTGGGAGATCGAGTATTCGCGGAAGCTGAAAACGGCGGCAGAGGCACTGAAAGTTATTGAATCCGGAATGCGCGTCTGGGCGCATGCGAATAGCGGATGTCCGGCGGCTCTGATGAGCGCGTTGACCGATCGCGCCCCCGACGTACGCAATGTGGAAATCTGCCACCTGCTCTCGTTCACCGACCTGCCGACCGCCGAGCCTCAGTATGCCGCGAGTTTCCGGCACAAGTCGTTCTTCCTCGGTTCCAATGTGCGTACCGCCGTGGCTGAGGGCCGCGCCGACTACGTCCCGATACACTTGCACGAGGTGGAGCGCCTGTTGGAGTCAGGCAAGTTTCCCATTGACGTGGCGGTGATCCAGGTTACCCCGCCCGATCGCCACGGCTTTGTCAGTCTGGGCCCGTGCATGGAAGCGACACTGACGGCCGCGCGCTGCGCCAAATACATCGTCGCTCAGGTAAATAGCCACGTGCCGCGCACCTGCGGCAACACGCACCTGCATGTCAACGAAATTGACGCCTTCGTCGAGCATTCAGAGCCGGTGGCCGAGCTTCGGCCACACCAGAGCAGTGAAATCCAGAGACTGATCGCCAGGAACGTGGCCGGCCTGATTGAGGATGGCAGCACGATTCAGGTTGGCATCGGCGGCCTGCCCGACGCCATACTTGCTTACCTGACGGACCGGAGAGATCTCGGGGTGCATACGGAAGTCTTGTCCGACGGCGCCATCCCGCTGATCGAAGCGGGTGTTATCACTGGCAGGCGCAAGACGTTTCATCCAAACAAGATTGTCGTTGCTATCGCTCTCGGAACGCGAAAGCTGTACGAATTCATCCATGAGAATGCCGGGTTTGAGTTTCTGTCCAATAAATACATAAACGACCCATTCCTGATTGCGCAAAATGATCGGATGGTCGCGATCAACTCGGCGCTCCAGGTTGATCTCACGGGACAGGTTTGCGCCGAGTCCATCGGGCAGCAGTTCTATAGCGGTTTTGGCGGCCAACTGGATTTTATCCGCGGGGCCGCGCGCGCCAAAGGCGGTAAGCCGGTGATCGCGCTGGCGTCGACAGCGAAGAACGGAACCGTTTCTCGCATCGTCCCCATGCTGAATCCCGGCGCCGGCGTGCTGACCACGCGCGCCGACGTTCATTACGTTGCCACCGAATTCGGCATCGTCGATTTGTTCGGTAAGAGCGTGCGGGAAAGGGCGGAACTGCTCATCGGCATCGCCCACCCATCGTTCCGCGAGGAGTTGTTCGATCATTGCCTGCGTGCGCGGTGGTTTCAGCGCAATGACGCCAAGAACACGCTAGCTCAAGCCGTCTGCGTGGGCGGCGCGGTCTACAGCAGTTTCGCGAAAGGTGATCTCATACAGCAGGACTCCGGATTCTGAAGCCGATATAATTGCTGGGATTTACGCGAGATCCCGTCAAGACTTTCTCTAGCCACGCTTGTGTTCAGGCCGCCGGGATCGGCGGCCTTTCCGCATGCAGAGAAGCTCACCGGACACCGGCCGCCTCCGGCCAGAGAAGCGCGGTGAGGTGTATCCTTGGGTAAGCTGAAAATCAGGATAGAACGATGAAATCCAGATATGCGGCCGGACTGTTGGCGTTGTTGCTGACTTGCTCATTTGCGGCGGCGCAGGAGCGGCTCAGAATGTCAACCACGACTTCGACGGAGAACACCGGCCTGCTGAATGTGCTGCTGCCTCCGTTTGAAAAAGAATGCGGATGCAAGGTGGACGTGATTGCCGTCGGCACCGGCAAGGCATTAAAGCTTGGCGAGGCCGGCGACGTGGACGTTGTCCTGGTGCATGCTCGCAGCCTGGAAGACAAGTTCATGGCAAACGGCTTTGGCGTAAACCGGCGCGATGTCATGTACAACGATTTCGTCATCATTGGTCCGGCAAATGACCCGGCGCATATGAAAGGCGCGAAGACGGCTGTTGACGCATTGAGGAGAATTGCCGCCGCGCAGGCCGTCTTCATTTCTCGTGGCGATGAATCGGGTACTCACGTGAAGGAGAAAGAGATTTGGTCCGCGGCGGGGATTAGCCCGGCGGGCCGATGGTATCGCTCGATTGGACAGGGTATGGGCGAGGCCATCATGATGGCTACCGAGGAGCGAGCTTACACCCTGTCCGATCGCGGCACGTACAACGCGTTCGCGGGCCCCAAGACGGACTTGGTAATCTTGTTTGAGGGCGAAAAAGGGCTCTTCAATCCTTATGGGGTTATTGCCGTGAACCCGAAGAAGTTTCCGCACGTCAGGTATGATCTCGCCATGAAGTTTGTTGACTTCATTACCGGCCCGACAGGCCAGGCGATCATTGGCCAGTACCAGATGGCGGGCAAGCCCGTGTTCTTCCTTTATAAAGCGAGGTAGGAAGTGGGCTTCATCGCGGAATCTTTCAGGACGGCACTTTCCCTGATCTTCTCCGCCGACCAGGATGTCTTCGCCGCGGTTCGGACCTCCGTCGGTGTGGCGGCGTGGTCAGTTCTATTGGCTGCGGTATTCGGCATTCCGGTTGGATTGGGTGTTGGCGTCAATCAGTTTCCGCTCAAGCGAGTGGTGATCGTTGTGCTCAACAGCCTGATGGCCATGCCGACCGTTGTCCTGGGTCTGCTGGTTTACGGCCTGGTGAGCCGGCAGGGACCGCTGGGTGGCCGGGGTTTGTTATTCACGCCCAATGCGATGGTTATTGGGCAGACGCTGCTGGCGGTGCCCATCGTTGCCAACTACACTCTGAGCGTCATCAAGGGCGCCGATTCCCGGATTGTTCCCACCGCGCTCACCTTGGGAGCCGGCTCGCTGCGCAGCATGATGCAACTTACGCGCGAAGTTCGCTTCGGCATCATGGCCGCTGTCATTGCGGGATTTGGCAGGGTGATCTCCGAGGTGGGCGTGGCCATGATGCTCGGCGGCAACATTCGCTGGTACACGCGGACGATGACCACGGCGATTGCCCTGGAAACCAGCAAAGGCGAATTCGCCTTCGGCCTGGCGCTCGGAATTATTCTCATGGTAGTTTCTTTTTCCATCAATATTCTCTTAACCTTCATGCAAGAGAGCCATCAGCCATGAAGCCTCCGCAATATCGCCTCACGGAAATACGCGCGTTTTATCGGGCGAACCTCGCCCTGGAGGTGGATGAGCTTACAATCGCCAGTGGACATCTGCATATTCTCGCCGGCCCGAACGGCTCCGGCAAAAGCACGCTGTTGGGCATCCTGGCTTTTCTGATGAAGCCCGGCCATGGGCAGATCGCGTTTGCCGGAACTCAGGTCGACTGGCAGAGAAACCAGCTCGCCAGCTTGCGGAAACAAGTCACGCTGCTCCATCAGCATTCGTTTTTGTTTTCCGGCACCGTGTTTGCGAATGTCGCGTTTGGGCCCAGGGCTCGGGGCATGGCGAAGGAAGATGTGCAACGCACAGTGGGGGAAGCGCTGGCGATGGTCGGACTTGACGGGTTTGAATCGAGAAATGCCAGGCATTTATCCGGTGGCGAAGCTCGCCGCGTTGCCTTGGCCAGAGCGCTGGCGTGCCAGCCGGAGGTGTTGCTGCTCGACGAACCTCTGGCCCACGTGGACAAGGAGAGTGCGCAGATTATTGAAACGCTCGTGATCTCTCTTTCCAGCCGGGGAACGACGGTTGTCATGTCGAGCCACAATGAGCAGCTTGGACAGAGGACCGAGAGCAGAGTGATCCGGCTTCTCGATGGCAAGGTGGAAAGGATTGTCGAGGACAACGGGCAAGCGCCGGGCCGCGCCGTGGACGGATATCGTTATGCCAAGCTTTGAAGAAGCACGCCGCTTGATTCTGGACAGTATTACGCAGTTGGCGTCGGAACGTGTAGAACTGCTGGAATCTCTCGGACGAGTGACCGCCGAGGACATCGTGACGCCGTGGGACCTGCCCTTGTGCGACAACGCGGCCATGGATGGCTACGCTGTCCGCTGGGCCGATTGCCAGCAACCGGCCAGCCTGCGGATTACCGGCTTTGTGCCTGCCGGTGCCGTGGCGACCGGTCCCGTCGACGCGGGCTGCGCGATAAAGATCATGACCGGAGCGCCGATTCCTCCGGGTTGCGACACCGTAGTGCCCTTCGAGGACGCAGAGGAGTGCGGCAATCAGGTCCGCATGACAGCGCCTGTGGTTCGGGGCCAGCATATTCGCTTTGTGGGCGAAGACGTTCGCTGCGGCGAAACCGTCATCCCGTCGGGTAGAGTCATGCGCGTGGCGGAGATCAGCATGCTGGCTTCATGCGGCAGGGCGCTGGTGTCGGTTCATCGCAAGGCCACGGTCGCCATTCTTTCAACGGGGGATGAACTGTTGGAAGCCGGGGAAGCGCTGGCCCCTGGCAAGGTTGTAGACAGCAACGGATTGTCGTTAGCTGCCGGCGTCCGGGGGTGTGGCGCGACGCCGGTGATCCTCGGGATTGCTCGCGACAACCGCGCCAGTCATGTGCAAAAAATGTCCGAAGGGCTCAAGGCGGACGCCTTCATTACTTCAGCGGGGGTGTCCGCCGGCGAACGCGATTTGGTGCGGGAGGTTCTCGCCGAACTGGGCATGAGGCAAGTCTTCCGCCGGGTCGATATAGGACCTGGAGCGCCAACCTGCTTCGGTCTTCGAGAGGGGAAACCAATTTTCTGCCTGCCCGGCAATCCTGTCGCGTCGATGATTACCTTTGAAGAGTTCGTCAGGCCCGCGCTCTTGAAGATGATGGGCCACAGGCGGGTGCTGAAGCCTTTGGTTCGTGCAATTCTGCAAGAGGAAGCGCGGAAGAAGCCGGGCAAAATCAAGTTCCTGCGAGTCAGACTTGAGTCGGTGGACGGAAAGCTTCTCGCCTACAGTTCGGGTGATCAGAATACAGGTATCTTGAAGACCATGCTCATGGCCGACGGACTGGCCATGCTTCCGGCCGAGCGCGTCTCGTTTTCCGCGGGAGACGAAGTTGAGGTGCACCTCATCTCCGAAGACGCGGAGATGCTGGAGCCATAGCCCGGATTCGCGGAAGGTGTACCCGGTGAAGCCGTGATAGCCATGAGCATGCCAACTATAGAGTGCTCTAGCAGGCCACGCCCGCCGATTCGCAGCTCGATGTGATTTCGCCGCAGGTTCTCACATCGAAGCCACGAATCGTGCGAGCCGGTCCGACTGCGACGGCTCCGGGTACGCCAACTCCGGAACCGCTTTAGTTTTTGGCGGCGACTGGCGCGGCCTCGGGGATCGGGGATGTCTTCAGTTGCTGAACTTCCTGCCGAAGCTGATCGAACAGCACGGAGGAGAGGTAACGCTCGCCGAAATCCGGAAGGATCACCACGATCAGCTTGCCTGCGTTCTCCGGACGCTGCGCAACTTTTAACGCCGCACTCACCGCCGCGCCCGAAGAGATGCCGACCAGCAGACCTTCTTCCAGCGGCAGCCGTCGCGCGATCGCGATAGCCTCGTCATTGGTAACCTGGACGATTTCGTCGATGAGGTCCGTCTTGAGAACCTTGGGGACGAAACCGGCGCCGATCCCCTGAATCTTGTGCGGTCCGGGCTTGCCGCCCGAGAGCACGGGACTGTCGGTCGGCTCCACGGCGATGGCTTTGAACCCGGGCTTCTTGGCCTTGATGTATTCGCTGACGCCGGTCAGCGTGCCGCCGGTCCCGATGCCGGAGACGAGAATATCCACTTTGCCATCGGTGTCGTTCCAAATTTCGGGGCCCGTGGTATCGAAGTGAATTTTCGGGTTTGCCGGATTGTCGAACTGTTGCAGGATGTAGCCATTCGGCGTCTGGCCTAAAATCTCCTCGGCTTTCGCCATGGCCCCCTTCATGCCGTTCGGGCCGGGGGTGAGCACGAGTTCGGCTCCGAAGGCGCGCAGCAGAACGCGACGCTCAAGGCTCATCGTCTCCGGCATGGTGAGAATGAGTTTGTATCCCTTGACGGCGGCAACAAAGGCCAAAGCAATGCCCGTGTTGCCGCTGGTGGGCTCGATCAACACAGTCTTGCCGGGCTTAATCTTGCCTTCGCGCTCGGCGGCTTCGATCATGGCGTAGCCGATGCGGTCTTTCACGCTATTGGCCGGGTTCGCGCTCTCCAGCTTAGCGACGACTTTGGCGAAAGAGCCTTCCGTCACCCGGTTCAGTTGAACGAGCGGAGTACGCCCGATAAGCTCGATAACGCTTGCAGCAATGGTCATGTTTCATCTCCAAAATAGAATATGGCTGGCCCCAAGGGGCTGCGATTGAAGGTTGCAAGAATGCAGGGAACCGGCGTCGCTCAGAAGGGGATCGGGTTTACCGACATCGACGCATATAGACACTTCCAGTTGAACACGTAAACACGGCGGACGCAACCGCGAAGGTTGAAACAAAGGCTTGCCGTCGACTCCCAGGCCGGGTCTTGTTGTCCAAACGCAAGTATGCAACAAAATCGTTTCCACCTTAATAGCGGTTGCGCTTCCACTACCAGACAGAGAGGCTCACCTTGTCCAGCCACACCTGGTAGGCGGTTGCCGAGCTGTTCATATCCATCTGGAAAGCGACGTTGAGTTGATGGCTGCCGCCCGTGCGTGGCGCATAAGTCTGATTGATATAGTGCTTCTGCCCATTGAAGGTAAGCGACACGAACCGGACCTTGCCTGACACTCGCTGAAATTCCCAAGTCAGATGGTTCCAGACGTATGGTTTAGGCGCAGCGCACGCGACTCCTGTACTCTTCCAGCTCGCCGCGCTGGCGTCCCACACCTGCCACTGATGCGAGCTGCGCATCGAGCATTGTGTGCCGAAAATGAACCATTTGCCATTCACGGTCTGGTTGACGTCGAACTCGAGCGACTGTGGGGCGGAGGGGTTCGTGTAGTAGAAGTAGAGGTCGTAAACAAAGTTAGTGACGCTATCGTGGGCGCCAAGTTGTTTCCACCACAAGGCGTCAGAATAAGGCGTTTTCCCGCTGATGCTGAAGCGGGCCGAGTGACCGTCAATGGACGGAGACGCGACGTTCTGGGTCATGGAATACTTAGCCGACGGCCCGCTCCCGTTCGCGCCCGCACACACGGTACATGACTCCCATCCCGACACCTGATCGAGGTTGGCAAACACGGTCTCCGCGTGGAGTGGAGTTGAAGAGATGCTCATCGCGCAAAACACGAGTGTTGAAATGAGCGTTACAAACAGGGAATATGTCGCTTCTATTAAACGTTTCATTCGGCCGGGACTCCTTGCATAATCGTGTTGTGCTTCCTTCCTACCGCGCTGCGCACGCGCAGATCTGCCCAGGAACTCTGTATAAGATGCCGTCGGCTCTGGAGAAGCGTCCGCTCCGGCGCCTTCCGTAAACATTTCGCGACGGCAGAACTAAGTATGGGTTAGGGTATTAGAGGGGTATGGGTTAGGGAAACCTTAGTTCCTTTGCTGGCTGGGTGCTGTGTGCAGTCGGCGTCAAGGCAAACAACTTGCATTTCCGGTACATCTACTCCCCAATGCGTAATGCTGTAGCCGCGGCGATTCTGATTGCCCTGCTGTTGCCTACCAGCCTACCGCTGGCGATTTCCGCTCCGGCATCCACGCTACCGGCCTGCTGCCAAAGAGACGGCCGGCATCACTGCGCAATGCTGCTTCAGGATGCGGGTTCAACGTTGAAGCAGCAGCGCGGGACAACGGCGGAAAGTACTTCTGCGCCGTGTCCCTTCCGCTCCGCGCTATTTGCGCCGAGTGACCGGCGTGGCGCGGGAATTCCTTTGCACTCGATTTACTACGTCGGACTGGTCAGCCATCCCGCAGTCTTCGTTCAAGACACTCTTGCGGCACGCATCTCTGAAGCGCGCGTTAACTGGAAGCGCGGACCTCCCTCTCTCCTCGACTAGGTCCCGGTAGTCAAAGCGAAACCATCGATTCCGGCACGAAAACCCGCGCCAGGTATATCGTCTGGCCAGGATTGATCGGCGGCAGTCGGGAGGAGTGATGTCCTATCTGCGCAATTTTTTTCTCGCCTGCATGCTTCTATTGGCAGCCTCGGCGTATGGCACCGTTTTCGGTTCCGTCCAAGGAGTCATTCACGATACGCAGCACCATCCGGTCTCCGGAGCTGAAGTCACGTTGCGCGCGGTTTCATCTGACTGGAAGCGGAGCTCAACCACGGGAAGCAGTGGCACCTTTGAGTTCATGGCCGTGCCTGTGGGCGAATACACGGTGAGCGTTACCAGTGCGGGTTTTGCGGAAATGACGCAACCGGTAGTCGTTCATTCCGGCACTCAACCCGTCGTGCACTTTGCACTGCGCGTGGCAGGCGTCACCGAATCCGTCAACGTTACAGCCGCACCTGAAGTTATTCCGACCGACACTCCTACGCCAAAAACAATTGTGGATCGAACCGACGTGGAACGTACTCCCGGTGCGGATCGTTCTAACAGCCTGGCTATGATCACCGACTTTGTGCCGGGCGCCTATGTGACACATGACCAACTGCACATGCGCGGCGGACACCAGGTGAGCTGGTTGATCGACGGTGTTCCGGTGCCTAACACGAATATCGCTTCCAACCTGGGACCGCAGTTCGATCCCAAAGATGTGGATTACCTGGAAGCGAACCGGGGCAGTTACACGGCTGAGTTTGGCGACCGGACCTATGGTGTCTTCAATGTCGTTCCACGTACCGGATTCGAACGGAGTAACGAAGCCGAGCTGATAACCAGCTTCGGCAACTTCTACCAGACGAACGACCAATTCAATTTGGGTGGACACACGGAACGCTTTGCGTATTACGCGAGCGTCAATGGCAACCGCAGCAATTACGGCGTGCAAACCCCGGTGGCCAATGTCGTGCACGATGCGGAAAACGGCTACGGAGGATTCACTTCACTGATCTACAACCCGAAGCCATCGGACCAACTGCGGCTGATCAGCTTGCTGCGCCGTGATTTTTATCAAATACCCTATGACCCGTCCCCGAACTCGGCGGGAAATCAACAGTACAACAGTAGTGGACTACGCGACGGACAGCACGAGGCCGATGCGGTGGTGAACTTCTCCTGGGTGCATGTCTTCAACCCGAAGATGCTGCTGACAGTTTCTCCGTTTTTTCACTACAACAGCGCCAACTACGAGAGCAATCCGAACGACACGCCAACCGCCACCACCGACCTTCGCGCTTCAACCTACGGTGGAGCGCAGGTAACTTTCAGCGCCAACACCGGGCCTAATAACCTGCAGATTGGCGCTTACGGCTTCGGACAGCACGACAATCAGACCTTCGGCGTTATCTTCAACGATGGCAGCAGCGCCAACTTTACCGACCATGAATTGGCCAACGGCAGCCTGCTTGCCTTCTTCGTGGACGACCGGTTGAAGGTGACACAGTGGCTTACGCTAATGGCCGGTATGCGTCCTACGCACTTTTCCGGAGGCGTAACGGAGACGGCGGTCAACCCGCGCGTTGGGGCAACCGTGATGATTCCCAAGTTGCGCTGGGTGCTACGCGGGTTTTATGGAAACTACTATCAGGCTCCGCCGTTGCTCACCGCGTCCGGGCCGCTGTTGCAATTCGTCACCAGCCAGAGCCTGGGATTTATTCCGCTGCGCGGCGAACGTGATCGCGAATACCAGTTTGGCATCAGCATCCCATTCCGCGGCTGGTTTCTGGACGTGGACAACTTCAAAACCGTTGCCACCAACTTTTTTGATCACAATAATGTCGGCGAGTCGAACATCTTTTTCCCGATCACCATCGGCAAGGCCGTCATTCGAGCGTGGGAACTCACGCTCAGAAGCCCGCGCATAGCGAAGCGCGCACAACTGCGCCTCGCCTACTCCAACCAGGTGGCCTACGGTGGCGGCGCGATTACCGGTGGCCTGACCGATTTTTCGCCGGCAACACCGCTATTCCCGCTCGATCACGACCAGCGCAATACACTGAACGTCGGGGGCGACGTGAACCTTCCATGGCGCAGCTTTCTGGCGATGAATTTCTACTACGGCTCGGGATTTACCAACGGCAACGCTCCGCCACCCTACCTGCCCGGACACGCGCAATGGGATGCTTCCCTGGGCAAACAGCTCGGCGAACGCGTATCCGCGGCTGTGCACGTGCTGAACCTGACTAACCGGCGCTTGCTGCTTGATAACAGTCTGACCTTCGGCGGATTTCACTACAACGACCCGCGGCAGATATACGCCGAGGTTCGCTACCGTTTCCGCTATTGAGGCCCGAAGCGCGGAGCAAGGGCGCGCTAGGAGCCAAGAGGCTCTATCCCGCAGCCCCAGATGTCATCGAAGCGCGGGGTAATCACGAACTTTCCCGTGCGATCGATGTAACCCCATTTACGGTCGACGCGCACGGCAGCCAGATCTCCGCGGAAGCGGCAAACGTAATCAAACCGCGGAGGAATCGCGAACCTTCCGGTCTTGTCTATATACCCATACTTGTAATGGTCCTTGACTTCGACCTGCACGGCAGCCAGCCCTTCGGAGAACTTGCCGGTATCGCTAAATTGTGGAGCGATGGCAATCTTTCCTGTCGTATCGATATAGGCATACGTGCCCCCCCGATGCTCACGGCGGCCAGCCCTTCGGAGAAGTCGAAAGCCAAAGGAAACTGCGGAGTAACGACGATTGTCCCCGTTTTGTCGATGTAACCATAGCCGTCCAGGCCCACAAGCGCCAGTTGATCGATGAATGGATGCGCATAAGGAAAGCGCGGCGCAATGACGAACTTTCCAGTGGTGTCTATGTATCCGGCTTTGTGATCGATGGTCACGACTGCCAGGTGTTCGTGGAAGTTCAAGGCATAATCGAACTGTGGAGCAATCACGAAATTCCCGGTTTTGTCGATATAGCCCCACTTCTCGCCGACTTTCACCGCCGCAAGTTGTTCATGGAAGCCAAACGCCTGAGTGAACCGCTGCTTGATGACAAACTTTCCCGTCTTATCGATGAAGCCAAACTTGTCGTTCAACCATACCAGAGCCATTTGCTCGTAGAAGCTGTCAGCAGCATCGAACTGCGGAGGGATCACGAACTTGCCGGTTCTGTCTATGAAGCCGTACTTACCGCCAAGCTCGACGGCTGCAAGGTCTTCGGAAAAGCCGGCAGCAGACTCGAACCGTGGCGAGATGATGAAGTTCCCCGTCTTATCGATATATCCCCACTTGCCATCAAAAATGCTGCCGACCATAACAGATATTAGCGGCTCGGCTGGTTGAGGTGCCGCGCTGTTTGCCGTTTCGGCACGGAGCCGGCAGGTGCAGATGACTAGAAAAACAGTGGTCAACAGAACGGCAGCCCTACGTCGCATGCAAAGCACCTCCTTTAATCTCGCGCTTAGCGAACATGGCGACCACACGCCGCCCGTGTACGGTGCCACCCGGCTGGTGAGCGGTCCCAGCCGCCATCCACAACGAGACGGTGGCAGCGGCATTTCTAGCCAATCAAAGCGCCAAAGATGCTGTTGTACAAGTCTTCGCCGAAACTCGTCTGCAACGGCTTTCCTTCGATCAATTTGAATGTCCGGGCTCCGTCGGCTTGCCGTTCGGCTCGCAGGAACAGAACGTTTCCCTGGTTCCTCTCATAGAAGCCATGCGCCAATTCATAAAGATGCGTCACGCAAACAATCTTGACCCGATTATCCAATAAAGCCGACACGATCTGCCGCGCGATCTCCGAGCCTTCGCGCTCGTTGGTCGCCGCAAAGGATTCATTGAACAGGATCATGGGATGTGAAGTGATATGGTCGACGATATCGCTCATCCGGCTGAGCTCTTCATCGAGCTTTCCACTTTTCATGCTGGTGTCTTCTTCCCGTTTGTAATGCGTGAAAAGGCCGTCGCAGACACTGGAACAGAAAGAATCAGCCGGCACGAACATCCCGCATTGCATCATCAACTGAGCCAAGCCGACGCTGCGAAGAAAAGTCGATTTGCCGCCCTGGTTGGCGCCCGTCACGATCACCAGGTCTTGCTTGTCGGCATTCGCATCGTTGCCGACCACGCGTTGGTCCAGGCTCAACGCCAGACAGACATCGTATATTCCGCGAAACAACAGTCGGTGCTCCTCGGCCGCCGCTGGCAAGGGAAAGCACGTAGGCTCCCCCTTCCTGGCAAGCTGCTCGTGCAGGTTCACACAACCGACGTAGAACGCCAGTTCTGTCCGCAGCATGTCGAAAAAGCTGCGCACATGATCCTTCGATTGGGTGAGCGCAATGGCAACGAGGCTAATCCCCCGGTCTCGCAGTTCCGCGAGCGCCTTGGCACCACTTTCATCGCGAGGATGGAGCGTGAATTCAAAAACCGACGGTCGTCGCCCGAAACGCCGCGCCAGCCACTCCCATCTGAAGAACTGTTTCAGCCACTCCGTGACGAGCCATGTCAGCCACTCCCACCTTCGGTGGTGCGGTTGGCGAAGGATATGGAGGACATAATTTGTGCCCTTGTTGCCCTTGCCCAATCCGGCGCTGAGCAACACACCATTGCGGAACTTCAACTGCTCCAAGTGATACCGGACACGGAAGAAGTACTCGTCACTAAGCTCTCTTTGCAACGTCGCAAAGAAAGCCGTCCAGCCCTCCGAAACGAATTTGTCGGCATGCGAATCGGCGATCTTCCTCAGCTTCTTGACCATGCCTAGGAACATCTCCAAAAGTTCTATCGATCCCCGTAGTAACCAATCGGGATGTCGCCAGAGACTGAAGTAATAGTGCTTCTTCTCCTTTTCCATTGCCTCGACGACGACAGCGTAAAGCTCCCGGACCACGGCAGGGTGGTTCAGGCAATCTTGCAGAATATTCTGGCGATATCGGATCGTCGCAAGATCATTATCCAAGCCCGACAAGATAACGTTTCTTGCCACCTCGAAGACAAATTTGTCGCCCCGCGCAATCGTGTTGAACAAGGTGTTCAGCGCCAGGTCTTTGGTGAGCGCTTCCTCGTTCCACGGCAACGGCCGCTGTAGGTCGATGTCTTGATCGCGATGCAGGAGATGCGCCTTCATGAGCCGATGCGCTCCTTGATCATAGTGTGGGTGAGCCGGTACTTCTCGGCGATTGACATTGCGTAGGCGAGACCGTCCGCGGACCGTCTGATGATCTTGTAGGTTCGCAGCGCAGGATTCTCGGGGACGACCGTGCTGACCATGCTCACGGTCTGCTCACCTAGCGACGCCAACTCATCGACGAACGTCACCCAAAGGCACAACAGGTCCAATGCCGTGAGCTTCGCTGCGATGTTCTTGCTCAGGACGATGGAGTCCCTCAACGTGGTGGACGTGAAAATCTCGTTCATGATGATGATGCTGTTCGGCGTGGCGCGATCGAGGATTTGGTGAACCCTGACGAGATCGTCTTGGAGCTTGCCACGGAGATTGTTGATGTTTTCTTCTCTCTCGAAATGCGTGAGGAGCTTGTCGAAGAGGAAGAGTTGCGCTCGCGTACCGGGGACGGGACAGCCCAGGCTCGCGAGATAATGCAGTTGGCCGAAGGCACGGGCGAAGGTCGTCTTACCACCTTGGTTCGGACCAGATACGACGATCATGCGCTCCCGGCCCCTGAGGTGAAAGTCGTTGCAAACAACGGCAGCACGCTCGGGGATGAGCTTGCCGGCCAAGGCCAGATCGAACCCTTGATAATTGTAAATTTCCTTGCATTCCTGGACAACGCGCGGATAGCAGAAATTCAACCCCGCTTTTTTGAAGCGGGCGATGTGCTCCAGATAGGCGACATAGAATTGAATTTCCCTGTCGAATGTGACGATCGTGCTGTCCTGATAATCTTTGTTGGCGGTGCAGTAATTTTCGAGTGCTAAGAATACTTCTGGGTACAACTGAGTCACCAGAGCCAGGATCTGGGCTTCTACGTTGTTCATTTCCGGTGAGTCGCTAAACTTGAAGGTGTAATCTTTGACGCCCCCCTGTTTGAATCTCTCGAATGTCGCCTCGACCTCCGCGCTGTAATTGGGCTCGCCGCTGAAGTGGCGGACTTGGACGTGGGGACTATTGATGAGAACGGTGTAATGTATTGCTGAGAGATCGGCCGCGAGCTTTTTCGTTTGCTCAAGAAGCGAGATGAAGCGCTCGGATGCGGCATACCAGGTCACATATTCTCTGAACGCCAAAAGACCGCGGGATGTGAATTCTGTAACGGACAAGTCATGAACCAGGCGGGTCACGGCATCGCAATAAATGTCCACCGCGTCAAGAAACCAGCGCTCTTTTTGGAGCTTGTAATAGAGCTTGTCGGCTTGGGCGAGATGTTTGCGCATCGCGCGCATGTTTTCGGCAAAGGCCTTGATGTTGTCGAACAGGCGGATACTTTCGAGATCCTGCATGATTTCGTGGCGCCAGGTAATGGCGTCAACGTCGCGCAAGGACGCATAAAAGAAGGGGTTTAGATTGTATTCCTCTTTGCCCGCCACAATCGCAGCGATGATCTGATCGAGATTGAGATCAACGAAAAAATCGGGCGCGGTGAGCTGCTCGTCTGGAACACGGTCTAGCGTGCTTTGAAAGAGGATGCCTTGAAACTTCATCGGGTGCCCCCTGGACAACCGTGAAAAAATGCGTCCGGCCTGCAGCGTACGCGTGAACAGCAGGCAGGAGGTACTCCAGCACGCTGCGGCGATGCCCCCGCTCTCTGATCAGCGGTCATGATGGTCATCACAGAGCCGTGACGCTACTCGTGACGAAAGACCTGATTTCGGCCTCAAGTGCATCCAGACGCGCCAAGGCATTGTCTACGGCTGCAGCGCCTTCCGCTTGCAGGGTGCGCGCATGGTCTAGTGCGCGTTCGGCCACCGCGGTGACTTCCCGCAAAAGGATGCGAATTTCGGTTTCCAGCCAGTGCCGGCTTTCCATGACTCGGTTGTCCACATCACTGCGAACACGCGCGCTATTCCATTCGAGCAACTGATTCAGGAACTGCTGCGCGTCACGTTGGAACGGACCATATGCTCCAACTGCACCCAGTGCAAAGTCGGCGATCAGGCGCAGAGGCGATGCCGGCGCCGCGATACGCTCGAGCAGGTTGAAGTGGAACTCGGAACGCGCTCTGAACCCTTTTTCCGGGTCGAGGGCACGCGGAAGCTGCGCCAGTTCCGGTACGCCAGTCGTGGCCAGTCTGTTGAGAAACTCATTGGCGAACTCAATGAAGCGCTTAGCAACGGCCCTGTAAGCTCGCTCTGCATCGTGCTCTTCACGCTCAAGCCATGGCAGCAGCCGTTCCTTTGCCATTTGCTGTGCGGTGTGCATCAGTTCGCGACGGAATGCAGGCCCGCTTCTTCGCCGCAGCTTGTGAAACACTCTTTCGAGCGCTTGCTGCGCCTCCGGTTGCACCTTCGCCAGGAACTCTCGCCGGCGGTCGCCAAACATGTCTGAAAGATGGTGCTGCTCGGCTGTGAAAAGGTAGCCAAGTTCGCGCATGGATGTCTCGGCCTGGGCGCGCGTTTCGCGCAATTGAGCGATCCGGCGCTGCGACTCCTCGACCGGGCGCCGCAAGGCTTGCCGTTCTTCGGCAATGATCCGAAGCAGTTGCTCCGCGGTGTGCGTCAAAGCGCGCTGTGCCGATTCGCGCACCAGGTTGCTTCCAGAGTTCTCAACCAGCTCTTGCAGGGCCGCAACCAGCTTGCTCCAGCCGCGTCCGGAGCCGCGATTCTCGATCTGTTCCGTTGCGCTGGTTTCGAAAATCATCGGAACTGGCCGGTTAAGCCGCTTTTCGAGCACGCGGCGTGCAAACGCCGTTGCCGTAGCCAACTCGCCCGGACCCACGCGGTCGGCCTTGTTGAGCACGAACAATAAGTTGCTGACCTGCTTCGCGACGGTTTCGACAATGGCAAGCTCTTCGCCGGAAATGGGCGGATCAGCGCCGATGACAATCATCGCGGCATCGATGTGCGGGATGAAATCGTTGGTGGCGGCGGTATTGCCGGCGAATACCGAGCCAAGCCCAGGCGTGTCGACAAAACACATGCCGGAGGCGAGCAGGGAGCTGGGAAAAAAGACTTCCACACCCGCCACCGCTTTCGTATTCTCCGGGTTCTTGTCTTCGGAGACATACTCATCCAGCTTGTCCAGCGGGACAGCGGACCAGCCCTCGGATTGAAAACGTATCCGCGCCCGGGGGTGGTCGCCATGGCGAATGACGGTTGGCACGGTGGTGACCGGCACTACTCCCGCGGGAAGAATCGAAGCGCCAATCAGGGCGTTGATCAGCGTCGACTTGCCCCGCTTGAACTGACCAACGCAAGCAACATAGAACCGGCCTTCCGCAACCCGCTCGGCCACGGAGCGAGCATCGCCGGAGGTGTGCTCCGCGCCAAACTCGTCGGCAATAGCAGCCAGCCGCAGGAGTACGGCATCGCCCAATTCGAGACTTGGCTTGGCATCGCTCGTCGTGGTCACCCGCTGGCCCTCATCGTCAGCTATTGAATCGGATTGCGTAGACATTCTTAGCTCAGTAGACCTCAAGCTGCCAATACTCGTTTTCCGACGCCTATCTACTCCGAGTTCGCGGCTGCACACCGAAGCCGAAAGTCGATGTAAAGCGGCGAGACTATGATGTGATCCTCAAGACGATACTTCGACGTCGTTGCCATGTCGATCATGCTCGCGATCGCTCCCGGATTGCCCTCGCTGAACTCAACGAGACGGGTAAGAAAATCGTCGAGGTTTTCTGCGCGGAGCTTAAGATCTTCCGCAGACAGCTTGGCAAATCCCTGGGCCGTCTCAGGATCGAAGTTCTTGATTGCGAGTTTGTCAGCGCGGTCTGCGAATAGCGGGGCGACAAACCCAGCATCTTCCATATGCGCAGACCTCGCTACGGCAACTACGGGGACGGAACAGGAGATCATTAATTCATGAACCATCGCGGCGAAGGAATGCGAGGGACGATGCAGGTGATCGAGAACAACCATGTACTTCGCCCCGCGCAGAACACTTAGGACAATTCCCTTGAGCGAAACAGCCGTTTTTTGCCGGATGGTCTCCGCCGGGCGACCGCCCAGCTTGCGGAGGATCACCGTGTCCTTCTTCTGCGCCAGAACCTCGGCCAGGCTGCGAAATACCGCTTGCGAACTGCTTGACTGCGCACAGTACAAAACGTGAGGAAAGTCTGGCATGACGTGTTCAAGAAGCAACGTCTTCCCGACGCCTGACGGTCCGTGGAGCAAGACAGACTTGCGGACTGCAAACCGCTTGCGCAGGGCGTCGATCTCTTCTTCTCGATGAAAGACAGCCGTCATCTTTGGATCGCTTTCATTTCGGTGTGCCACGCTGGAGCACGTATCGATGCAGTTGCTGGGCGGACGCATGGAGCTGCTGTACCAGTTCATTCAAATATGCCGCACCAGCTTTGGACATAGGCCCGTAACCTCGCATCTTGTCCGGACTGAGCTCCTCGATAGCGATCTCGATGAAGGTCATGGTCGCGTGGATAGAATGCGATGCTGGGATTTTCGCTCTCTCTGAAACGATGTCCTGCTCCGCAGCTATTCGGAGAAGATCCGCGCGCATGCGGCGGATGTAATCGTCGATTGTGTCGTGTTGTAAGGGCGAAAGATCGTCAAAATACTTAGGGAAAGCCGACCCTGATTGGGAACTGCTCAATACGCCTTCGATTTCGCCTAGCAGCTTATCAATGTGCTGACAGGAAACAAGCAGAGCCCGAAGCTGGTATTCGTTCAGCGAAGGATCGGAGTGTTCACTTGCCCGCATTGTTTCTGCCCTGCACGGACAATCGCATAAAGCGATCGGCGACTTGTCCATTCTGTTAGACGGAGCCTGTGCGCAGGACCGTCGCCAGATCTCGCTGGATGTCGGCAGGCACGGGCATGCCTTGGATGCGCTCTAAAGTACGCTCCAAGTCATAGGAAAACTGTTTCAGTTCGAAATGCCCGTCCTGCCACACCGCGTAACAGGCGTCTGGCTTGCCGGTCTTCGGTTGCCCCAGGCTGCCTGGGTTGACCACGGTTGTTTGCCCCACCCGTTTAATGAATGGCGTATGCGTGTGGCCAACCAGAAGATAGTCGGCCTGGATTGTTCGCACCTCTTGCTGCCATTTGTCCGAGCCCTCTGGGCAATACCCAAAAAGCGGATCGGAGGGGATGGCATGGCACAAGAGGAAGCGCTTACCGTCATGTTCCAGGATTCTCGTCTTGGGTAGGCCACGAAGAAATTCTTTAGCTTCTTCATCCAGCTCAGCACTGCTGACCTGCATGGTGGCGCTGGCCATGGCGTGATAGCGAGGGTTGCAGCGCGGGTCCACGTCAAATCCTACCGCGTTGTCGTGATTGCCACGGACCACAGCGGCTGCATGGCCACGCACAAAATTCACGACTTCGGAGGGCTGCGGTCCATAGTTCACGAGGTCTCCGAGCACCCAAAGCTCATCGCCAGACTCCGGGAGCGCGGAGAGCGCATCGAAGTTGCCATGCAAGTCTGAAATGATGACGATTTTCATCGCGCCTCACTTCACCACCATCACCGGGCAATGTGCATAGCGAAGCACGCGTTCCGATACCGACCCCAGGATCATCTTTTGGAACAGCGACGTTCCTCTGCGACCGACGATGATCAGATCGAAATGCTCCTCCTCCGCGCGGTGAATAAGCTGCTCTCCGGGGTGGCCGACGGCAAAATCGGTTTCGATGGTCACGCCTTGGTCTTGCGCGCGTTCGACAACCTTCTTCAGGCCGGCTTCGAAATGTTCTCGCGCATCGTCCAGGGTCGCCTCCAGCTCCACCGAGGTTGGCGGTTCGGGAGGACGCGCCACCGCCAGAGCCAATACGTATGCGTCATGACATCGGGCAATCGATATGGCGGCATCGACCGCCTTTTCGGACTGTTCGGACCCGTCGTAGCCGATCAAAATTTTTTGAAAACGCGTATGTCTCCTGTGCTCCATAGCGCCTCCTAGTCTGCGTCTGCATCTGCGAGCACTTCTAACGGCAGAGCCTGTGCTTGCTTTGTGGTTTTCGCGGCCTTCGGTAGCAAATGCCTCGGCATGAAAAACGCATTCGCGATAACGGTCGGGATAACGGCACTACCGATCACGGTTGCGACCAAGAACGAATACTGAGCTTCCGTAATGATGTTGTGGTTCAATCCAAACAAGGCCGAAATGGTTCCGAACGTCAGGCCGGTGGACATCATCAATGTGTAATAGAGGCCCTCTTCCCGCTGATACTGAAAAGCCCTTACGGTGGGCAGCAGACCGACAATTTTTGAGAACATCTTGGCGAAGAACAATACAACGAAGACCAGCGGAGCGGCAAGCAACGCCGGAACCGAAACGAATGATCCTGCACGGAGGAAGTAAAAGGGTGTCAGGAGTCCAAAGGTCAAGGTGCGCAAGCGGCGTACGAGAATGTGATCCTTGCCGATCGTGCCCGCCAGCACCATTCCGATCATATAAGCCGGTAACACGGCTTCGCTGCCCGCCCAAACAGCCAGTCCTCCCATGGCAAACAGCACGAACAGCAGATACTTCGCTTCCAGTTCGGACACTCGACCGCCATATTTGTGAAAGAACCTCGGAGTCACGAACGGCAGAGCGGCAAACACCAGGACAGAAACTACGACGAATATCAGCGTCTTCAGCGTGAAGGGCGAGAAGATCAAGCCGAGTGCGATGACGGTTCCGATGTCGTTTATGAAGCAAGATGCCAGAATGGCTTTGCCGAAATCAGTCTTGTTGAACCCGAGCTCTAGCATTACTGCGTAGACGACGGCAACTGATGTGGTACTCAGAGCGACTCCAGCCAACCAACTGGGACGTGCTCCCCAGTGGAGTACGTAGTGGGCAATGGCCGCGCAGCCAAGAAAAGGACCGAAAAAGCCCACGAGCCCCACAACCGTCGCCTCTTTCCATTTGGTGCGGAAAATCACGGAATCGAGTTCGGCGCCGGCAAGGAAAGTGAGGACAACGGCGCCTGCTCCCGCAAGGAAAGTAACCCAGCCAGCCTTTGCCCCAAGCCCGCCATGACCGATAAAAGCCATAATGACAAATTGAGCAACCGTCCCAACGACAATCTCCGTAAGCGCAGTTGAAATCTTGAACCAAATCGCAAGCAGCGTGGCGATGAGCGCCAAACCCACCCACAACGCGGCAAGTACCCACACGTTCTCCATTGAACGCAGCTCCTTGTTTGTAGTGGATCGTTGCCGGGAAACATGACTCCGCGACAAGAATCCCTGTCAGGAGTCATCATCTGTCCCGGCTTTTGGTGGGACAGCGGTTAAAGGCGAACTCCTTCACCCGCTCTTGAAATTAATATCTATTAAAATGCGACGAAAAGTCAAGCAGATGCATGCTGACCGGGCACGCCGGTTGCCGTTGTGCGTTACGGCTACAGCGTGCTGACTCCGCACTTTCCTCCCAGCCGCAGGCAACTCAGAGGCATGCTCAGCCCTCTGTAGTAGCCACGATCAAAAGGGGGCCTATGATGCATGGCGGAGCTGGTCCGGATCGAAGTTTCATTTCCATGCAAGATGCCGTGTTGTGTATTGACTGCGAGGTAGTCAGCACCAGCTCGAATGACAAATGCCCGGTTTGCAGTAGCCGCTCGCTATTCAGTCTTGCGCGGATGTTAGGGGGAACTCTGTCTGACCGAAAAACAGAATTCGGGAAAGAGCGAGGCGGCCCCGTGAAATACGACCTCGATATCACGCTCAAGGTAAAAGAGATGACGGCAAAAGACCTGAACGACGCAATCACTTCGATCAACCGGCTAACCATGCCGGGCCGCGGTTGCCTGTTGGAGTCTTTCCACATCAACGTGGATTCCTACGTCGACAGCGGCGAGGAAAGCAGGGCGAAAGCCGCGTAAGAGTCGGACGCCAGCATGTCAAACAAGCACGCGCGTTACAGGCGTCGACTTCAGAAACCGAGGTGGACGGCTTACAGAGCCGCAATTCGTCCTTTGAGTACCACTTAGTGGCTGGGATTCAGCCCACGTTGCCGATATTCCTCCGTTGACATTGACAGCCGTTGATGTACTCTCGCCAGAGTAGTCTCAGGAACGCCAGCGTTTCGTCAATCAGTGCTCAAGCACAATATCCCGGAGGATGAATGAAGCTCAGATCCGTTTTGTGCCTGCTGATCGTTGCAGGCTTGCTCTCGTTGACGCTCGCTGCCGACGACAAAAGCGCGAGCAAGCAGGCGCAGGGCGTGAAGCAAAACTCTCAAGCCGCAACCAAGGCAGCCAGTCCCGAAAAAGCCAAGGCCCAATCGGGCAAAGGATTCGATACGAAGGAATTGCGCATAAATAACTTGTACATGTAGCGAATGTATTGTAGTCTAACTGCATGAAGCGGAATGGACTAGTAGGAGCGGTTCGCGAAAAGTACGAATCACTGCGCAGGGTGC
>Ga0181527_1000792_pt1 | contig 35257 bp, 38 predicted proteins | sample PEATcosm2014_Bin_30_FD_119762 | JGI IMG/M metagenome (GOLD analysis project Ga0181527, IMG submission 119762) | Peatland microbial communities from MTU Mesocosm Facility, Houghton, MI, USA - PEATcosm2014_Bin06_60_metaG | ecosystem: Environmental > Terrestrial > Soil > Wetlands > Peat | place...
AAAGGGCGCTGGCATGAGACAAGAATATCCATCAACGGACTCAACGGATCGGGCTCGTTTCCCCCTCCGCACGGCCTGAGTTGATTGGGATTATAGTATCACTCTGGCCACCCCTGTCAAGCGCCGGTTCAGGTTGCCAGCCCCCGCCCATCTCCCCTCGTCCACCCCTACCTTACCGCTCGTCTGGGGCAAGTCCTCCGAGGGACCTGCTCCCCAGCGCCGCCTGGATCCGGGCATGTCCAAGCGCCTGGCCCCGCCTCGTCGCTTCATTCCGCAGTGGATGTGAAGGGCAGAATGTCCCTCGCCCCGCCGGCTCGACGTTCCCTATCCTCCATGTCCCAGCATGAGTTCCCGAGGACCACTCCGCGATCGGCGCAGGACACGCGATCCTTTCCCTCCTGTGGCGGTCCCAGGCCGGCGTACGTGGCCGACCTCGGAACAGTGGCTACGTTCTCGGTATGCGTTCACTCGGTTCACCTCCCTCCGGTGGCGTCTTCTCCCCTGGTGGCGGTCAGCACCGTGCGGCCATGGGGGCCGAGAATTTCGGTGAAGAGTTCGCAGATCTCCTCGGCACCATCAACCACGAGTGGGAGCCGGGTGTCCCACGGTCCGACCTCGATCCAGCCCGGGCCACTTTTCACAAAGTCGCAAGTGTTGCCATTCCGTTGCCACGGAGCGGGGATATTCTGGGGGATTCTGCGGGATTCTGAGACATATCGCTCAAGTGGCGAGAAAAAGCAAAAAGCCCGGAATCGTTGAGATTCCAGGCTCTTTTTCATGGTGGCCCTATCGGGATTCGAACCCGAGTTTCAGCCTTGAGAGGGCCGCGTCCTAGGCCGGGCTAGACGATAGGGCCGAGCGCATTCGATTGTGGGTGGCTGCGGGGCAGGGATTCGAACCCCAATAGGCAGATCCAGAGTCTGCTGTCCTACCGTTGGACGACCCCGCACCGTGTTCGAAAAGAAAATCCAAAGGCTTGGCCTTTGGACGAGGGAAGTATCAGCCATCCCCCCCTGTTTGTCAAGGCCAAACGCGCACAGGTGCTGGGGTCCCTGTGTGCCCCCCTGCCCCCTTGCTCCCTCGCCCTCCGACCTCCTCCGCTCAACTCTCCATGCTGCCGCGCAGGCCCAACTCGTCCGCGACCCCCCGCATCGCCTGGATGACGAAAGCGATATGCTCGTTGAGGTCCACCCCCAACTCTTCTGCGCCCTTGATGATATCCTCGCGCCTGACCTGCCGGGCGAAGGCCTTGTCCTTCATCCGCTTCCGCACCGAGGCAGCCTCGAGGTCCAGGACACTCTTGGTCGGTCGGATCAGGGCGGCCGCCGTGATGAAGCCGCACAGCTCGTCGCAGGCGAACAGCGCCTTCTCCAGGCGTGTCTCGCGCGGCACGCCCGAGTACTCGGCGTGGGAGAGGACGGCCTTGACGAGGAAGTCAGGGTATCCCTTCTCCCGCAGGGTTTCGACCCCCTTGAACGGGTGGCCGGCCTCGGCGCTGGGATACCGCTCGTAGTCGAAGTCGTGGATGAGGCCCACGCTGCCCCACTCGTCCGCATCCCCTCCGAACTTCCCAGCATAGGCGCGCATGGCCGCCTCTACGGCCAGGGCATGCTTCAACAGGCTCTCGCTCTTCGTGTATTCGGTGAGAAGCTCCCAGGCCGCCTGTCTGTTCATTGACCCTCTGTCTCCTTTGCCAGCTCATCGTGCAGCGTGATCACGCGGACCACTTCGTACTGGCGGCTGCCGTTCGGCGTCCGGAGCACCACCGCATCGCCCTCCCTCTTGCCGATCAGGGCCTGCCCCACCGGCGAGCCAGGTGAGATCCATCCCCGTTGGGTGTCCACCTCCTCCGAGGCCACCAGCCGGTGAACCCGCTCTTCTCCCGTCTCCTGATCCCGCAGGTGCACGGTGGCCCCGAAGGCGACTCGATCCCGCGGCACCCGCGACAGATCGATGTTCGACAGCTCGGCGATCCGTTGCCTCAGAAAGGCAATCCGTGCATGGAGGAAGCCCTGGCGATCCTTGGCCGTCTCGTACTCGCCACTCTCCCGGAGGTCCCCCAGCTCGCGCGCCTGCCTGATTCGCTCCGGGATGTCCACCTTGAGCTCACGCTCCAGATTGGCCAGCTTCCCCTTCAACCCGTCCACGATGTGATTCGTCGGCACTCCCTCACCCCCCTTTACCCGATACGTCGCGGCCAGAAGGCCGGAAGTTTATCCATCCGCGCTATGAACGAACTCCATATGAATGTAGGAACGTACGAATCTAACCTCCGCTGGCACGCTAGCACGCTCGCAGGCTGGGATGCTTGGGTGCTATTCACCTCGAAACGACGTACGAGAGTACGAACGTACGAATGTACGCCATGAACCATCAAGAAGCGGTACGAGTGTACGCATGTACGAATGTACCCGCACGACTCGGAGCCGTGTTCGGACCTCGGACGTTGAACGTTGGACCTTGGACTTCGATGAATTCCGCATTCCTCAATCCGCATTCCGCATTTGGATGAGCCTTCCAGCCTGCTCGCCTCCCAGCCTGCCAGCATTGAGGCCGTACCTTCGTCCGCCCTTGGTTTTCACTTCATTCCGCATTCCGGATTGGGTACACTCGTACCTTCGTACCTTCGTACACCCTTTCCGACATTGGACCTCGGACCTTGGATTTCAGGTTAAGCCTCCCAGCCTCCTCGCGTCCCAGCGTCCTGGCGATGTGTCATTCCGCATTCCGCATTCTCTTCGTACCTTCGTCCATCCGCACGCAGTTTCCCGTTGAAGCGTCCGAGCCTCCTAGCGCGATTCAAGCACCTGCCCAATGCGTTCCAGCACGGCCTCCCGTCCCAGCAACGCCAGGACAGGAAAGAGGGGCGGGCTGACCGTGGTGCCGGTCAGGGCGACCCGGACCGGCTGCGCGTACTCCACGAGCTTCTTTCCCGCCTCGGCCGCGCGTTGCCTGACCCGGTCCTCCAATGCGGCCGCCGTGAACTCGGGCGCCTCGGCCAGCAGCCGGCGCACCTCGTCCAGGAGGATCAGATGCTCCGGGGTCAAGAACTTGGCCTCGGCCTTGGGGTCGCGGGCAGCGGGCGGGGCGAACATGAACGCCATCGCGCGGGCCATCTCGACCAGGGTCCTAAACCGCTCCGCGAACAGCGGGACCGCCTCGATCAGCCACGCCCGTCCCCGCGCCCGCACCGTCTTTCGGTCCACGCCGGCCGCCGGCCAGAAAGGGGCCAGCAGGTCCGCCAGAACGTCGGGCGGCGTCTGCCTGATGTACAGCCCGTTCAGCCAGTCCAGCTTGGCCCGGTCGAAGATCCCCGGAGACGCCCCCACCCGCTCGATCCGGAAGGCCTTGATCAACTCCTCCCGCGTGAACACTTCCTGGTCCCCGTGGGACCAGCCCAGGCGGACGAGGTAGTTGACCAGCGCCTCGGGCAGGTACCCCTTCGCCTGGTACGCGTGCAGGGCCACGTCCCCGTGCCGCTTGCTGAGCTTCTCCCGGTCGGCCCCCAGGACCAGCGGGATGTGACCGAAGAGGGGCACCGGATGGCCCAGCGCCTCGTACAGCAGGATCTGTCTCGGCGTGTTGGGGATGTGATCGGCCCCGCGCACCACGTGGGTGATCCCCATCAGCGCATCGTCCACCACGGCGGCGAAGTTGTACACCGGTGTCTCCCGCTCGTCCGACCGCAGGATGATGAAGTCATCGATTTCGTCGGCGGCCACCTCGATCCGCCCCTGCACCAAGTCGTCCCATGCCACCGGATCCTTGGCCGCCACACGGAAGCGGATGGCCTGCCGACGTCCCGCCGCCGGGCCCTGCTCGCGGCACCGGCAGACCTGACGGAGCGACTGCTTGGCGGCCCGGGCAGCCTCGCGCTGGGACGCCAGTTCCTCGGCCGTGCAGGTGCAGGGATAGGCCTTCCCTTCTCCCACGAGGCGTCGGACGTGCTCGCGGTAGAGGGCGTCCCGCTCCAACTGCCGGTAGGGACCCGCGGGGCCCCCCACCTCCGGTCCCTCATCCCAATCGAGACGAAGCCAGCGCAAGCCGTCCAGGATAGCCCGGACCGCCTCCTCGGTAGACCGCTCGACGTCGGTATCCTCGATGCGCAGAATGAACGTCCCGTCCTGTGCCCGAGCCATGAGCCAGTTATACAGGGCCGTCCGCACCCCGCCCACGTGCAAGGATCCCGTGGGGCTGGGGGCGAACCGGACGCGAATCTTTCCGGGCTGTAGGGAAGACATGCCTGTGTCCCTGGCGGCCTCTCTGGTCGGACTCCTGGCGGCGCCGTCGCGGCGCGGGGTCCATATTGTCGCCCACTGGGGCGGAATGGTCAAGAGGAAGCCGGGCGGCCCGTCTGCACCCCCCGGGGATGGAACCCTTTGGCAGTCCGGGCCGCCCCGCCGTCTCCCTCTTTTTCGCTTGCATTCGGGGGCCGAGCGTTAATAGAATGCCGCAACTTCCGCGAGCCGCCGCACGGGCTGGCTTCTGCTGCCGAAGATTCCAGGACGATCCGGCTGGAGGGAGGTGATCGGAAGAGACGGGATGAGTTGAGTCTCCCCTCTTGATGAGACGCATTGTAACGGTATCATGCTGGCCAAAGGAGGCGTGAGAGGACCATGGCGCAGGTAACGCTGGAAAATGTGAGCAAGAATTTCGACGAGGTGGTAGCCGTCCGCGACGTGAACCTGACGGTCAAAGACCGAGAATTCGTGGTCCTGGTGGGACCGTCGGGCTGTGGGAAGTCGACGACGCTGCGGATGATCGCTGGCCTGGAAGAGATCACCGCGGGCACGATCAAGATCGGCGAGCGGGTGGTGAACGATGTCCCGCCGAAGGATCGGGACATCGCCATGGTCTTCCAGAACTACGCCCTGTACCCGCACATGACCGTGTACGACAACATGGCCTTCGGCCTGAAGCTGCGCAAGTTCCCCAAACCCGAAATTCAGCAGCGCGTCCAGGACGCGGCCGAGATCCTGGGCATCCAGGAACTTTTGGCCCGCAAGCCGCGGGCCCTCTCCGGCGGCCAGCGGCAGCGCGTGGCGGTGGGCCGGGCCATCGTCCGGAAGCCGCAGGTGTTCCTGTTCGACGAGCCGCTCTCCAACCTGGACGCCAAGCTGCGAGTGGCGATGCGGGCGGAATTGAAGAAGCTCCACGACCGGCTCCAGGCGACGGTGGTGTACGTGACCCACGACCAGGTCGAGGCCATGACCATGGGCGACCGGATCGTCATCATGAAGGACGGTCTGATCCAGCAGGTAGGCGCCCCGCTCGAGGTCTACGCGTTTCCGCAGAACCAGTTCGTGGCCGGGTTCATCGGATCGCCGGCCATGAACTTCATCTCCTGCACCGTGACGCTTCGGGACGGCACCCTCTGCTTCGTGGCCCCGGGACTGGTCCTCCCCGTGCCGGCGGCCAAGGCCAAGGCCCTGGCCGGCTACAAGGACAAGGCGGTCACGATGGGAATCCGGCCGGAGGACGTGCACGAGGCCACGCCGCAGGATCCGGCCACCAGCCTGTTCGACGCCAAGGTCGAGGTGGTGGAGCCCATCGGGCACGAGATCTATCTGGACGTGATGGTCGGCACCGCCGAGATCATCGCGCGCGTGAGCCCCGACACCCCCGTCAAGATGGGGCAGACGATCAAGCTGGCGGCGACCGTGGACAAGCTGCACGCCTTCGACCCCCAGACGGAGCGCGCCATCGGCCTGGCCTGAGACCGGGCCCCGGCGCTTCGCCCGGCGTGCTGTCCCGCGCAGTCGGGGAACCAGGGGGGAGCAGGCTTCAGTCCGCACCATGCGAGTCCCGACGCGCTGTGACTGCACGCGGGCGGTCCGGCCCGTCGGGATTCGTGCTTTTCCACTCGGGGGGAGCCACCCGCCCAGAAAGATCGCAGCTCGATGCCCAGAGCCTCCGTTGGCGACCTGGTCCGGCGACTGGAGCGGTGGAGCCCCCTCTTGCTGCTCGGAGGGACGGCCGCCCTCTACCTCGTGCGGCTGGGGGCGGCGGGGTTGTACGATCCGAACGAGGGGATGTACGCCGAGATCCCCCGGGAAATGGTCCTCCTCCGCGACTGGCTGACCCCCCACTTCAACTACCTCCGCTACTTCGAGAAGCCGCCCCTCCTCTACTGGCTGACCGCCGTGGCGTACCAGCTCCTCGGGGTCTCCGACTTCTCGGCTCGGCTGGTGACCGCCCTGGCCGCGGTCGCCGGCGTGGGGGTGACCTGTGCGATCGGCCGGGACCTGTGGGGGCGGCGGGCCGGGCTGGTCAGCGGCCTGATCCTGGCGACCAGCTTCGGGTACTTCATCTTCAGCCGGATCGTCGTCACCGACATGCTCTTTACCGCGCTGCTCGCCGCAACCTTCTGGGCCGGGCTGCGCGGCCTCCTCGACGCGAGCCCGCGTCCGCGCATGATCCTCTTGGCGTACGCCGCCATGGGGCTGGCCATCCTGACCAAGGGCCTGATCGGGCTGGTCTTCCCGGTGCTGGCGGTCGGCGGCTTCCTGCTCCTCACCCGAGACCGGACGCTCTGGAGGCGCCTGGAACTCCTGAGGGGTGGCGCCGTCTTCCTGGCGATCACCGCCCCCTGGCACATCCTGATGGGGCTGAAGAACCCGGGCTTCTTCCGGTTCTACTTCGTGCACGAGCACTTCCTGCGCTTCCTGGGACGGCGCGAGCTGGATTACGCCCCCATGCCGCTGTACGCCTTCCTCATCATGGTCGTCATCTGGACCTTTCCCTGGAGCGTCTTCCTCCCCGTGGCGCTGCGCCGCTACTGGCCCCAGGCAACGGCGGCCAGTCGGGAGGAGCGGGGGTTCCTCTTTGTGCTCCTCTGGGCGGCCTCGGTGGTCGGGTTTTTCGCCCTCACCCCCTCGCGGCTGGAATACTACTCGATGCCGGCGTTCCCCGCCCTGGCGCTCCTGGTGGGACGCCTGTGGGGGGCCGCCATGGCTCCTCGTCCCGGCCGGGCCTTGCCCAGTGGCCTCTCCTACAGTTGCTTCAGCCTCCTCACGATTGCCGTGGGCCTGCTGCCAGCCTCGTGGCTCTTCCCGCACCTGCAGCACCTCTCGCTCTACAACATGTTCACGGCCATGGACGCCTACTCGCGGGACATCCAGTACGGGATCCTCTCCAACGCCGAGGTGTACACCGTCCCGTCCTATCAGGAGCTGGTCCCGATCATCCAATGGGCGGCGCTCGCGCTCTTGGTGGGGGTCGCCGCCGCCACGTTCGCCTGGCTGCGCCGGAGGCCGGGCCTGACGTTCGCCTGTCTGGTGGCGAGCATGCTCCCGACGCTCGCCTTCATCCAGACCGGGATCACCATCTTCGAGCCGCACCGGTCTGTCATCCACCTGGCGGCCGTGATCCGCCGAGAGTTCCGGCCGGGGGACCGGCTCATCATCGAGGGCCCCTATGAGAACTTCGCCAGCGCGAACTTCTACACCGGCCAGCGCGCGCGGGTGCTGCACGGGCGTTTCGGGGACCTGGAGTTCGGGTCGAGATATCCCGAGGCGGCGGGGACGTTCCTGGAGGAGCCGGAGTTCGCGGCGTTGTGGCGGGGGGCGGGGCGGGTCTACCTGCTCAGCGACTCGCCGAGCCGCATGGGGAAGCTCCAGGCCCTCGGCGCGGAGCCTGCGGTCCTGGGACGCAGCGGCAAGAACTGGCTGTTCTCCAACCGCAACGGCCCATGATCAGGGGCGGGGACGCGAGGATGCCAGGACGCGGGAACGCCGGGCGGGGCGTGAATTCAGGCGTGCAAGCCTTCAAGCCTCCAGCGTCCCAGCGTGCTCGCCTTCGAGCCTCCACGCGTCAGGCGACTTCGAGGCCGGCGGGCATGGCGACGGTTCCTGCGCGCCCGCGAATCGGTCGAGAGACGACCTCGGCGACCGCGACCTTGTCTGGACCCTCCGCCCGAATTCGGTCGGCCAGGACTTCCAGCGGGAAGCACGTCACGCCATCCTCTCGAACCCCGGAGAGCAGCCGGTCCGCCACCCCCTGAAAGCCTCTCCCTTCCATCTCCGCATGCAGGGTGAGGACGCTCCAGGCGCGGCCTTGGACCTCTCGGCAGACGCGGGCCACGAATCCTGCGCCCTCCCCGTCATCCAGCCCGAAGACCTCATCCAGCGTGGGGAGGGTGGTGGGCAGTTGCAGGGTCCGCAGCCGCCGGCCGGCCACCCGAGGGAAAAACGGGCCCCGTCCCCGGGTATCGCTCGCGTAGGCGAACCCGATCTCGTCCAGCGCGCGCAGGCTGGCGGCGCTCACCTGCCAGCCGGGCGCCCCAAAGCCCCGAGGGGCACGCCCCGTCACCTCGCGGTAGATGGTCACGGCCCGGCCAATCTCGTCGCGCACCACGCCCTCATCCATCCGGTCCAGACGGTCCTGCCAGCGCCGGTGGTCGTACCCGTGGATCGCCAGCTCGTGGCCCGCCGCGACGACGGCTTGCAGGGTGGGGGCCAGGCGCGCCATGTGCCGGGGCGGCAGCAGGGTCCCCGACAGGATCGTGCGCAGGCCGTAGGTGCGAACGGCCGACGTCCGCCGCATCTTCGCCAGAAACCCCGGCCGGAAGGCGCGGACGATGGCGCGCCCGCTCGTATCCGGGCCCAGGGCCACGAAGAAGCTGGCCCGGACCCCGTGCCGATCGAAGAGCCGGAGGAGGTTCGGCACCCCGACCCGCAGGCCCTCGAAGGTGCACACGTCGATTTTGAGACCAAGCACCATACAACTCACGGAGAGCGTACGACAGTACGAATGTACGAGGGTACCCAATCCGGAATGCGGAATGCGAAATGCGGAGTCATCACGAATGCGGAATCAACTCAATTTCGGATTTCGGATTGCGGATTTCGAAATTGACCAAATCGAATGCGAAATGGGGAATAGCTGAAAACGAGCGGGCAAACTGGCAGGCCAGCAAGCTGGGATGCTGAGATGCCAGGAACCATGCTAGCGTGCTAGCTTTCCAGCGTGCCAGCAGAGGGTACGTTCGTACCCTCGAGCGCCTTTGGCCTCTCCGATTCCTCGCCTGCCTGCCTTAACGCATTATGGCCGAATAACTTTGATCCCCGCCCTTCGCGCTGCCATGGAGAGGCGCTGGTCCAAGGTCGCCAGTCCCAAGCCTCTCCGCAGCGCGAGTTCCAGGTACGCGGCATCATACGCCGACAAGGTGTATTCTTGCGCCAGGCTCTGCCACCGCCACACAGTCTCTGTATCCAGAAATGTATCCGTGCGAATGGGAAGCATCGAATAAAGCTGAATGATGCGCCGCCTGTCTACCTCCGCCAACCTCTCCCGACGTTGAGCCATCGTGAGCGCGTTCGCGACTTCGTACCACCACAATGCTGGAACCCAGGGATTATCGTTCCGGGACAGCCGAGCTAGAAACCGATCGGCCGGCCTCGATGTTTCATCGGGAAGTGCCCACGCCAGGGCCAGAGAGCAGTCCAGAACACAGTCCATCACCGGCGGCGGCCCTCCTCAATCAAATCTCGGATCTTCAGCGTTCCAGGGATTCGCTTCCGAATTTCCCGAAAAGAGGCCAGGACCTGGCTGCCAGCCGCCGCTTGTTCCTCTTCAGCCGGAGGAACCAGGCGTGCCACGGCTCTGCCGCGCCTCCGGATCACGAATGATCTTCCCCGCTCCGTCTCCCGCAGCAGCTCGGAAAGACGCGTCTTTGCCTCGAATGCCCCAACCTCGACCGCTTTCCCGCCCATAGCCAACTCTCCTCGAACAGGTTATAAAGCTAGTTTAATCAACTAGTTTATTTTGTCAAGACCGCACTCCGCATTTGCTTCCGAGTCAAATCGAATTCGAAATTCGCAATCCGACATTCGAAATCGGCGCTCATTCCGTATCGGCTACCTTCGCACCCTCGTACTTTCGTACGGTTTGTAGCTAGTTCCGCATGTCCCCCAGCTTCCGCATTCGCCATTCCGCATTCCGCATGCACCCCTTCGCCTCAAACAGGAAGGAGGAATTCGTCAACCGCGGGCTCGGCGGGACTCGGCGGGAACGAGGCGCTTGTCGCGGATGTAATATTCAGAGCCGCGCCAAATGATGCGCCGGCTAAAGAAACTGGTCACCCAAACGACGAACGCAAAAGCGTCGCACAGCGGCACCAGCCACATCTTGCGGCGCAGCAACGGATCGCCGACGCCCCAGACGCCAACCGTCCAGGCCATCGCGCCGCGCAGCACAACGTAGCCGGTGAGGTATGCCGCGGAAATCCACCCCGAGGGCGCGGCCACCGCGGCCGCCAGAGCCCACGGCTGGCCGTGCGTGAACAGCAACCCGAAATGTTTCCAGGGCGCGGCGTGGCGGAACGTCAGAGCCCAGCGGACCTGGTGGGCGAAGCATTCGCGCAACGTCTGCGTGGGGAAAACGGTGTAAACGGGATAGGGGGTCAACTCGACGCGATAGCCCAGGGCGGCGATGCGATGACCCAGCTCATAGTCTTCGGTGCAGTGATCAACGAGGGCCTCCAAGCCCCCAATTTCAGCCAGCTGCCTGCGGGTGGTGGCCATCGTGGTACCGAGCGTGAAATCCACGCCCCCGAGTGCCCAGGCTGCCAGCACGCCCGCATCGAAGTCCGAGGTAATGCCGAGCGATTCCATCTGCGAGGGCAAGCTCTCGTCGGTGAGCCCGCGATACAGGCACGTGACCGCGCCGACCTTCGGGTCGCGAAATGGCGCCACCACCGCGCGCACGTAGCCAGGACCGACGCGGCTATCGCTGTCGCTCATGACCAAGATGTCATAGCGCGCTTCGCGCACCAGCCGGACGAGCTGGGTCACCTTGTTGTTGGGGCCGAGCGGCACGGCGCCGACGAGCAGGCGAATCCTCCGGTCGGGAAAATCGCGCATGACTTTTTCGAGAATCGGGATGACGGGATCCGATTCCTGGCGAACGCTGAAGAGGATTTCGAACTCGGGATAGTCCTGATGGCAAAAGCTCGCGTAATTTTCGTAGGCTTCGCGGTCGAGGCCCTTCACGGGCTTCAAGATGCTGACGGGTGGAGTGAAGTCGGCGGGCAACGTCGGACGGGTTCGGAAAAAGCGCAACGCGCTAAGCATCGCGAGCAGATAATAGCCGAGCGAGCCGAGAGCCAGCCCCATCACCAGCCAACGCACAGCACTCTGCAGCATTGGGCTTCTCTATCCGAGCCAGACGAGTGCCACGCCGCAGCAGACCAACAGGACACCGCCCCAGCGCTTCGCGGACACGCGCTCGCCCAGCAGGAATCTTGCGCCCAGGGCTCCCACGGCGTAATTGAGCGCCGTGGCGGGCACCACGAAGCTCACATTCTCCCACGAGAGAATGGCCAGCAGCGAGAAGAACGCCACGGTCATCAGGGCCAGGCCGAGCCACATCCAGCCGACCCGGAAGGCACGGAGCAGCACGCCCAGGAGGTGGCGCGGGGTGAACTTCTTCACTTCCCCGATGTGCTTCATCGCCCGGCTGACACAGAGGTCCCCGGCCGTGCCGCCCAAGACGATCATGGCCAGGAAAACGATGCCGCGCATCGTCATCCCTGCGCCGTCGTGCGGGGCGGCGTCCCTCCGACCAGCACGACCCCCAGGCAGATCGTCAGCACGCCCGTCCAGCGCATCGGGCTGACCGCTTCGCCCAGCCACAGCACGCCGAGCAGAGCCACGACGAGGTAACTGGTCGCCGAAGCGGGTTGGACGAAACTGTAGTCCGCCCAGGAAAGGACCAGCAGGTGCGCCAGCAAGAACAGCAGCAGGGAACCGATCCCGCACCAGATGAGCGCCGAGGAAAACGCCCGCGTGAACAGGTGGGCGAACGCCGTCGGCGACCAGCTCGGAATCGCGCCGATCGGCTTCATCCCCTTGCCGAGCAAGACGTCGCCCAGGGGTCCGAAAACGACCATGAGCAGAATCAAGACGCCGGTCTTGCCGCGCAGGCCGTGAGACGGTTTCATGCGCGCGGTGATTCGCCCGCCCCTCCGGGGCGAGGGGTGGTTGCGATCGGCGGCCCCGGGACACTCGGCGTCGTTTCCAGACCGTTGCGCGCCACCTTCCACCGCGCGGCACGCAGGCGAAGGAACGAGACGGCCTCGTGATACAGACGCGCGCGCTCGTGGCTATCCCACAGGGCCTCGCGCACGATGCGCCAGACGACGCGCGGGCGGAAGTAGTAGGCATCGTAGAAGCGGTTCACGGCTTGCAGCATCTCCCCGCGGCTGAGGTCCGGGTACTCGAGGTGCGGAAGCTGGTGGCCCCCGGCGTCGGCGGCAGCTTCCCGTGCCAGAAAGCCTCTCTGCGCAGCCCAGGTGTACAGCGCGGTGCCAGGGTAGGCGTGCGCCAGGGAGACTTGAATCGTCTCACAATCGAGCTCCTTGGCGAATTGGATGGTCTGCTGGATGGTGGTCGGTGTTTCCCCGGGCAAGCCGATGATGAAGTCGCCGTGGATCTTGATTCCCAACTGTTTGCAGGTCTGGGCGAACGTCCGCCCCATGTCGAGCGTCTGGCCTTTCTGAACGTTCTTCAAGATTTGCGCCGCGCCGGATTCGAAGCCCACGACCAAGAGCCGCGCGCCGGCATCGGCCATGGCCGTGAGCGTTTCGTCGTCACTGTGCACACGGGCCGTGCACGACCACTGGACACCGAGTGGCTTGAGCAACTTGCAGAGCGCGAGCACCCGGTCCTTGCGGATGTTGAACGTGTCGTCGTCGAAGAAGACCTCCTTCGCCTGCGGGAACATCGCGTGCGCGTGCCGGAACTCCCGCGCCACGTTTTCCACCGACCGGGTGCGCCACGCGTGCCCGGAGAGCGTCTGCGGCCACAGGCAGAAGGTGCAGCGCGCCGGGCAGCCGCGTGCGGTATACAAGGCGACGAAGGGATGGAGCAGGAACGGGACGGTGTACTTTTCGATCGTCAGATCGCGCTTATAGATGTCGGTCGCGAAGGGCAGCTGGTCCAAGTCCGGGGTTTGCAGCAGCGGCCGCGGCGGGTTGTGCACCACGGTTCCGTTCTGGAGGTAGCTCGCATTGCGGATCTGGTCGACCGGCTGGCCCTGCGCATATTCGACGACGGCGTGATCGAATTCCCCGCGGACCACAAAGTCAATATCCGGGCTGGCCACCAGGCTGTCCGCGGGCTGGCTCTGCACGGGGGGGCCGACAAAGGCGATCGTGACGCCGGGCTTCGCTTCCTTCAGCGCCCGCGCCATTCGCACGTCGCTCGGAAAGCCGACCGTCGACGTGAACACGACCACGAAATCGTAGTCTGTGGCAATGCGGATGGTTTCCGCCGGTGAAATCTTGTGCGGTGGGGCGTCCAGCAGACGGCTTCCCTCGAGCATCCCCGCGGGATACGTCAGCCAGACCGGGTACCAGTAGGATTCAATTTCGCGCGTGGCTGGCCACCGGGAGCTTGCCCCGCCGTCAAAATTCTCAAAACTGGGCGGGTTGAGAAACAACGTCTTCATGACGGACGACATCTCGATAGACCTCCGAACAATTGGGAGAGCGCACCCACACTCAATAGAGTCAAGACAGGGTCCTGATTATACTCAAATTCGGGCCCCAGCCCTAGCCGTGTTTCTTGCCAGTCGTTCCCTATGGGAATACACCCTCGCCAGGTGACCCGTGGATTGTATGAGCGCCACCGGCGCCTTGTGTTTGACGACGTCCGCGTCGAGAACGCCACCCACTTCTTGCTTTCGCGGAGCCGCGCTCGCTCAAGGTCGCGCACGTGTGCGTGGCCTGCATCCCCTGTGGACTAGGTCAGGCCCACGGCTGCCTGCGCGAGCGTCACGTCGAGCCGCGTCACCTCCCGGGCGGCGTCCAGCTCGCGCATGTTTCCGACCGTCTCTTCGACATCACTCCGCAGGTCGCAGAGCTTGGCGCCCACCTCGGCGTCTGCCGCCGTGAGTTGGTCGAGCGCGAGCGCAAGGTTGGCTGGAGTCTCTGCAGCGAGAATCGGGATCAGGCGCAAGAGGTGGGGTCACAGCGGGCGCTTACGCGAGCAGGGTGAGGGGGAAGACGTGCTCAGACCTGCAGCGGGGCACGTCGCCCAGGCACGGCGCGCGGGCAGGTATAAGCGGAGGAGGTGGATATGGATCACACCTCCAGGCTCCTCACGGCGTACCCGCCAGCGCCCGCACTCGTGGGAAGGACGCGCAATCGGGACCGGCCCCTTAGCGTCCGTTCCCCGCCTTGAACCACTCGATCGTCTGGCGCAGGCCTTTCTCCAGCGGCGTCTCGGCCCGCACGCCGAGGATCTCGTGCATCCGCCGGACGCAGGGGACCCGGCGCGGGACGTCTTCATAGCTGTCCCCGTACACCGACTGCTGGGGGACGAAGACCACCCTGGAGGGCGACCCGGCGATCCGGATCATCGTCTCGGCCAGCTCGAGGATGCTGGTCTCGACGTCGCCCCCCACGTTGAAGACCTCGCCCACGGCGCGGTCGGTCAGGCCCGCCGCTACCGTGGCCTGGATGGCATCGTCAATGTAGGTGAAGCAGCGCGTCTGCTGGCCGTCCCCGATCACCGTCACCGGTTCGCCTCGGAGCAGCTGGCCCATGAAGATGGTGATGACTCGGCCCACGTCGATCTTGTCCAGGCGCGGCCCGTAGACGTTGAAGTAGCGCAGGACGACCACCGGCAGTCCCAGCCGGTGGTAGGCGAAACAGAAGTGCTCGGCCGCCGCCTTGGCCGTCGCATAACACCAGCGGTCGATGCGGGTGGAGCCCAGCACCCGCTCGTCGTCCTCCGCGAAGGGCACCTGGGGGTTCCGACCGTACACCTCCGAGGTGGAGCTGAACACCACCTTCCGGTTGTGCTTGTACGCGAGCTTCAACACCGCCTGGGTGCCGTTGATGTTCACGTGCAGCACCTCGTAGGGATCGCCGACATAATGCTCCACCCCCACCACCGCCGCCAGGTGGTAGACCAGGTCACACCGCAGGATCAGGCCGTCGAGGATCTCGGTATCCAGGACGGAGTCCCGGACATAGTGAAACCGCGGGTGGCCCAGGTTGTGCCGCACCTTCAGGTCGCCCCCGATGTCCAGGATGGTGACGTCATCCCCCCGCGCCAGGAACGCGTCGCTCAAGTGCGATCCCAAGAACCCCGCCCCGCCCGTGATCAGGACTTTCAATTGGGCCTCCTTTCCCCCTGTGCACGCATCTGCGCGCATGCTGGCAGGCGAGTGTCCTGAGTCAGGAATTCGCCGACTAATTCAGAGCTCCCGGGGCCGGCCCGAGACGCCGGCCCCGCGGGCCAGCCGATGTTTCGTCCCTTCGTGCCCGCGTCCTTTCGTACGCCTTTAGCCGAAGGGGGGTATCCACTTCGCTCTCGTTGTATCTAATGGCCCAGGAGCTTGCCACCGATCATTGTTGCATACGGTTCTTCATGTAGCTTTCCAAATCACGATAGAAGTTCTCGTGGACGCCTACGTCCAAGACTTCAATCACATTCTGCTTGGGGAAGAAGTAATACGCGAAGAGGTACTGTCGATCCTCAGCCCCGAACTTAACAACCCTCACCCCTTTCAGCGCACCTGCTTTGGGTTCGCCTACAAGGGGATTGTCTATAAGACCCTTGACGTGTTTGTCGATTTCCGTCTGAACAGCAGGGGTCGAGCGGCGCTTCAACTTGAGGAAGCGGGGGACTGCCCGGACTCTCCGCTCAGGAGGCTTGTCAACCACTGCTGGGCTACTTCAACACGCCCCACTCGTAGGGCACGGACAAACCGACCCGGCTCTCCTCGATCCCCTCCAGCACTCCCTCGATGAAATTCAGCGGCAGGTCGGGGTTGTCGGAAGCCACAATGCCCAAGTGGGCGAAATACTTCATCTGCTCGGATAGGGTGCGCTTGCTCGCCTTCGCCCTCGCGCGCAAGATCAGGAGCATAGGCTTCTCCTCCCGTCCGAACCGCACCGAGATTGGATGCACAGCGGCTCCTGCCTTCGCCATCCGGAACCCTCCTGCCTACCTGACTTACCCTCAAAGTGGACTACAATGTAGTCAATCTGCAATACTTGTCAAGCTGTTTTCCGGGCGACCTCTCGCCTGAGGCCAGCGTCGCAGTACGAGAGCGACGTGGATCCCCCCCTAGCCGAACTTCGCGCAAGGAGCCCGTGAGCCCTTTCCGATTGTAATCTGAAAGGTGGCACCGTCCATCTCCGGCCCGCCCTCCGCCTGCATCCCGGTCACCTCGAGGATCCCGTCGCCCGTCGCCACTTCCAGCGCCCCGCCCTCCCCGGCGCCCAGGATCGTCCCGGGGGGGGCCTCACACGCCCGCCCACCGGGTGGCTGGGCAGACCAGAGCAAGAGTTTCCTGTCTCCCCAGAACGTGAATGCCCCGGGAAATGGCCGGGTGACCGCCCGGATGAGATTGTAGATCTGCCAGGCGGATCTGGACCAGTCAATGCGGCCGTCCGCCGGCGTGCGTCGTCCGAATGTGGTGGCCGCGCCGTCGTCCTGGGGAATCCGTGGCGCCTTCCCCGCGACGATCCGGGGATACGTCTCCGCGAGCAGGCTGCGGGCCGCCGCCGTCAGCTTTCGGGAGAGGGTGAGGGCTGTGTCCTCGATGGTGATGGGCACCGCGCGCTGGGCGATGATGTCGCCATGGTCGGCCCTGGCGTCCATGTAGTGCAGGGTGACGCCGCTGGTCGTCTCCCCGCGCACCAGCACCCAGTTGACGGGCGCCCGCCCGCGGTACTTCGGCAAGAGCGAGCCGTGCAGATTGATGGCGCCGAGCGGCGGGACGGCGAGGATGGCCGGCGACAGCAGCCGGCGATAGTAGAACGAAAACAGAAGATCCGGCCGCAGCCGCCGGACCTCTTCCACGAACGCCGGGACGTTCGGATCCTCGGGGGTCTGCACCGGGATCCCGTGCGCCCCGGCCAGCTCCGCCACCGAACCGAACCAGAGCGTCTCCGCTGGGTCGTCCCGGTGGGTCACCACCGCCACGACGTTCGCCCCCTGGCCGAGAAGCTCCTGGAGGCACGCGACCCCGACGTCGGTGTACCCGAAGACGAGGATCCGAGGGAACTCGCGTGGAGGCGGGGACGCTGGGACGCGAGGAGGCTGGACCGCGTCGCCCCGTGGATGTTTCAGCGTTCGCCGCTCCTCCCGTATGGCTGACGCGTCCGCTGCACGGTCACGCAGAAACGCCAGCGCTTCCGTCCGAGCTGATCAGCCCTGGCTGCACGATCGTCCCCTTCGCTCACGGAGAGGTCTCCGCGGGTGGTGGCAACATGACGGCGGGACGTCCCCGCTGCCAAGGCGCCGAGGGCACTGTCGAGAAACCGGCCGAGCGCTCTCTCGCCACCCCTCGCATAGCCTGCACCGATGTTTGGGGGGACGGAGAGTCCGGCCCGCCGCAGCGGAGACGTGCGAGTGTCCAGCGCATCGGCCGGAACGGGCGTGGTGGCGCGGGAGATGGCAGGCGCACGTTCGTCGGCGATTTGCCCTCCCTCCAGATACTTCCACCGATCCCTCTCGGCCTTCCCCTGGCTGCGTGCCCCGCTTTCTCCCTCGCCTGTCTGCAGACCCCCCGCCCCGTCTTCCCGTCCCAGCGTCCTCGCCGGCTCGCGTGCCAGCGTGCCGGCCGGTATTTCGTCCCTGCCTCCCCTCGTCCCTGCGTACGCCTGTGTTATGGGAAGCGTCCCGGCCTCCTCGCGTCCCCGCCTCCCAGCGGTGTGTCATTCCGCATGCAGATGGACAGGAACCATCTTGACCCAGGATACGAGGGAGGATACTCTCTTGACCATCAAGATCGTCTCTGCGGCATCGATCGTTGTGGGGGAACCTGAACATGGGATCGGAACGGAAGATCGTTTATATCTCTGAAAAAGCCCACGGGGGGCTCAAGCTGCTGGCGGCCCACCGCAGACGGCCAATGGGGGAGCTCATCGAAGAGCTGGTCGCGCAAGAGCTGGCCGACCTCGTCAACCCCTGGACCGCTCCTGAGGGCTTGATGCTTCAGCAGACCATCCTGGCGCGGATCTGGAAGGATCCGGCCCTGGATGTGTACGACCATGATTGAGTGCCGCCGGGGTGACGTCGTCCTCGTGAGCTTTCCCTTCGTCACCCCCCAGCCACGCCGAACGCACGCGACGGCCGGCGGTGGCGGTTCACTCCGATCGGTATCACCACCGCCGGGCGGCCGTGATCATCGCCGCGCTCACCAGCAGCCAGAGTTCCGCCCAGCCCCCGGGGCAAGGTCCTGGTGGCACAAGATACGCCTGAGGGCCGCGAGGCCGGTCTCCGACTGGACAGCGTCGTGGCCTGCCAAACCCTGGCCACGATCCCCCGCGGGGAGATCGTCCGACGTCTCGGCAGATTTCCCGAGGACGTGATGCGTCGCCTGGACCAGGCTCTCCAGGACGCCCTCGGCCGGCCGGCCGAGACGGCTGACGTTGCGCATGGCCCCTGGGGCGGTTCCCCTCACCCCTTCCCCCTCACGCCTCATGGCCTCCGGCTCATGGCTCGTCGCTCCTGGGAGCATTCCGCACTCTGCAGGCTGGCAGGCTGGCACGCTCGCACGCTGACGCGCTGGAAGGCTAGCCTCCCAGCGTCCGAGCGCTCTTGGGTGCCGCCTCGAAGATGCGTTGAATCACGTACCGCGGCCTCTTCCTGACCTCCATATAGATCCTGCCGATGTACTCGCCGATGAGGCCCAGCGCGAGGATCTGGATCCCCACGAAGACGAAGAGGATGGCAAAGAGCGTGAAAATCCCCTCGGCCTCAGCCCCGATCACCAGACGCCTGATCATCAGGAACACCCCGAACCCCAGCCCCAGGAGGGAGACTCCGATCCCGGCCAGGCTCACAATCTGGATGGGCAGGAGGGAGAACCCTGTCATGAGGTCGAAGTTGAGCCGGAGGAGGCGGAACGGGCTGTATTTGGACCGGCCGTTGCGCCGTCGGTCATGGGCCACCGGAATCTCTATAGGCGACGCCGCAAACATGTTGGCGAGCGTGGGGATGAAGCTGGAGACCTCGCTGCACTCTCGCAGGACGTCCACCACCCCTCGCCGGTAGGCGCGGAGCATGCAGCCGTAGTCCCGCATCTCCACTCCGACCACCTTGGAGGTGACTTTGTTCATTGCCCAGGAGAGGAACCGGCGGATCATGTGGTCCCGGCGGTTCTGGCGCCACCCTCCCACCACGTCGTGCCCCTCGGCAATTTTATCGAGCAGTCGCGGGATCTCCTCAGGCGGGTTCTGGAGGTCGGCGTCCAGCGTCACGATCACGTCGCCGCGGGCGTGGTCCAGTCCGGCGAAAACGGCCGCGTGCTGACCGTAGTTCCGGTTGAGCTGGATCACCCGGACGGCGTCATATTTTTCCTGCAGGCGGCACAGGATCTCCAGGGACCGGTCCCGGCTGCCGTCGTCAACGAAGATTACCTCGTAGGGCCGCGCCAGGCCGTCCAGAACCGGCTCCAGCCGCTCGGACAGCGCCTCCAGATTGGCTTCCTCGTTATAGACCGGGATGACGACCGACACGGCCGGTCCCGGCCGATCAGGCTCTTGGCGCCCCGACCTCCCTGGCTCACTCGTCATGTGCCTTCACCCATGGAGACCGTTCGAGTGTACGAATGTACGAACGTACGCTATGAACCCTCAAGGAGCGGTACAAGTGTCCGCATGTACGAAGGTACCCGATCGAGACATGCAGTGGAGAACTGGCAGCCCAACGGCACAAGGAACGCCGCATCTTACGGCCATGCCTGATGGGCCAAGCGGGGAACGACGACCGCAGGCGGATGGTGGGCTCAGCCGGCGGGAAGGGCGGGCCCATGTCAGGCACCGGCCAGCTCCTCTGGTGCAAACCCCGCGGTGGTCAGGACGGGCTTATCTGTGCGGTGCCTAAGATAGGCGACAGTCCGCCCGGGACCGCACAGTCCGGGGGAGAGTTCGAGGAGGGGCGGCGGCCCGCCCCTCTCGGTCGGGCACCCGCGACGCAGGCGTGGGTGCGTGGGGAGGGCCGAGCACTTGCGGCGCGCTTTGTGCGAGTGCGAGGGCCTTCCCCGCGAACGAAGCAGCGCGAGCCAATGTGTAGCCAAGATTCCGCGCTGCTGAGTAAGTCCAGGTCACCCGGGGCGACCCGAGACGCCGCGCCCGCGGGCGAGCCCGTCCCCGGCACGGAAGCCGCCGTTCTCTGGAGGCCGACCCGGGGTAAGGGCGAGCCGGCATCGAGGAGGCGCCAGGCGTCCGAGGGGCGGTCCGGGGGACCGGCATACGTCACCGTAATTTCGGTCAGCACCACTAAGAATCAGATGGCTGCCCTTCTGTCGGTCTTCCACGAACCCCAAGCGCAAGAGCTTGCGGCGCAGCTCGGGAGCGCTCAGCCTCGGTAGGGGGATGGTCACACGTCAACCTCTGCCACCATCTCCACGTGCCCGGGCGCGGGAAGGCCATGCTCTCGCCGATACTCCAAAGTGAGACGGATCGCCTCTTTCACATTCTCGATCGCCTCGCCTTGGGTTCGGCCCCCGCTCGTGCAGCCCGGCAACGCAGGAACATAAGCGAAGTACTCGTCGCCTGAACGCTCCAGAATAACCGCATATCTATACCTGCCGCATTTCCCCTGCTCCCGTAGTTACAACCGAGGATTCTACCCGCCAATTCTCCAACATCCGGTATCGACCGGCAGCTGCCCTCCGGCCTCTTCAGCGTTCGCAAGCACCGGCTGGTCACATGAGCTTGTACCATGTCGCTGAGAGACCTGTCAAATGCGACTCCGAACGCGCTTTGCCGACCGGTGCCTGAAGACGCCCTCCAGACCGGCCGACTGCCCAGGCCTGCGCAACGTATGCTCCGGCCAATGTGATGACAACTTACGCCGGACGTTCGTACTCTCGTACCCTGGTACACTCGTACGCTGTTTCAGATAATTCCGCACTCCGCATTCCCCATTCCGCATTCCGCATTTCACATCCCGCATTTGATTCATTCCGCATTCGCCATTCCGCACTCCGCATTTGGATGAGCCTTCCAGCTTGCAAGTTTGCCAGCCGGAAGCCTGGTAGCGTTGGTGCCGTACCCTCGTCCCCTCGTACACCTTTGCAGATCACGGATCTGGCCCGGATCGCCGAGACATTTCAGCCGCTTGCTCTGTCCCTACCAGCCAACCAGCGCCGACAAATGTATGGTTAAGATTCCGCCGCTCTTCGTGCGCCTTGGTCTTGCCCAGACCTCAGGCATGTGCTATAGTGCTTGTTCCGTGGGCGTCCGGCCTTGAGCCTCCCCCAACATCGCCAAGGAGTGAACAGCCATGGACAGGGTTGTAGAGGCGGTCTTCAAGAATGGTGTGCTCACTCCCCTGGAGCCACTCGACCTGCCGGAGCACCTGCGGGTTCTGATCACCATCCAGGTCCCAAGCGCGGAAGGGCCTGAAGATGCGGTGCAGGCCTGGGGGCGGGTGTACGAAGGACTCTCCGAGGAAGACGTTGCCGCCATCGAGCGCATTGCGCTAAATCGCAGCCACTTTATGCGCCAAGGAACCTGAGCGGATGCCTGCCGCTCTTCTGGATACCGATACCCTCTCTGAAGTCATGAGGGCGCGGGACTCCCAGGTTCAACGTGCCGCACGCGAGTATCTGGCGGACCACCGCGGCTTCACTTTCTCGATCATTACCCGTTACGAGATTCTGCGCGGCTTGAAAGCCAAAGGGGCTACCCGTCAGGTCGCTGCCTTCGAGCAGAGATGCGAGAGGAGTCGTGTGCTTCCTCTGACCGATGACATAATTGTCCGGGCCGCGGATCTGTATGCCGACCTCTATCGAGACGGCCACCTAATCAGCGACGCCGACATCCTGATCGCCGCAACCGCCTTGGTGCATGGTTTGACATTAGTGACCGAAAATCAGGCCCACTTCCAGCGCATTCGTAACCTTCGCATCGCGAGCTGGCGCGTCCCCTGATACTTGGAAATTCTGCCTAATCGGCGCCACCGGCTAGCCGTCCCTCCAGGCTACCGGCCCTCTCGAATTTGCGCTTTCCCGTCTCCCGCCTCCCGTTTCACCCCTCCCGCCTCACCCCTCACGCCCGCCGGCTAGCCAGCCAGAAGCCTGCTCGCCTGCCAGCTTCCAAGCGCTTCCGCCTGCCAGCCTTCCAGCTTCCCAGCCTTCCAGCCTCCTAGCGATGTGTCATTCCGCATTTCCTATGGACCTTGCACTTCTGTTCGACCTCTCGGCTCGCGGCTCGTGGTTGATAGCTCTAGGCTCTCGGCGACAGCTCCTGCTCATGCCCCCGAACGGTGGCCTTGATCACGGACGAGAGGAATTCACTGGCATCGAGGATTTCCAACAGCAACAGCCGTCCATCCTGACTGAAATGCGCAATAAGCGGCCCCGTATGCTCGGCGTGGTCTATGGCGCCCTCAGGTGCGGTTTCTATCATCAGGATGTCCTCTTCGCGGTCATACCTCAGCTTCATATCGCTCCCTCCGTCCCGGCTAGAAGGTGCTCACCGCTCGTACTTCTCCTTCCTGCCGGGACACAACCCGGGGTACATGTCGTTCCATGACTCGTTTCTCCGCGATAACCCTGCCTTGCGGCGGGGGAATACCCTTGTCGGGAGTCAGCGCTGCAACCTCGACCTGGCGCGGCGTCAGCTCGAATCCATGCCGCTTGAGTCCCTCGAACTTGCCTTTGGCAGGCTGGGGAAACTCAACACGGCTCACATTCTACCCTCTTTTGAAGGCAGTCGAGACCTTCGTAGGCCTTAGATTCCTGCTATTCCGCATTCCGGACCCCGCCTTTGATTCATTCCGCCTTCCGCACCGAGGTAGCAGTCTTTCATCCCACGAACACAACGCCATCCTTCGTCATCCGGTGCAAGGTCTCTTTCAGATGGCCTGCTTGGTGTTCAGAATAGACATGCGGCTCCAGGCCCGGGATGTCCAGGCAGCGTCTCACCAATTGATATGCGTCCTCACGAGGCGGGTCAGCATAGATAACCATGAGGTCTAGGTCGCTGAAGACTGTCGCCTTCCCCTTTGCCCACGAGCCGAAGAGTACAACGCGCCGCAACGGGATCTGTGCCGACAGCAATGGAAGCCGGCTATTTAAAAGCGCGATCACGCCCTTCCGGTCATAGCGTGGATAGAAGACCCTCACAGAACCTGAGGATCCTGTCGGCATGGGCGAGCATCCTTTCGGCTTCGGTCCGGGTATATCGGGTTCGGGGAGAACCGGTTGGATGGGCATTCGGGACGCGAGCAGGAATATACGCTTTGTCCAGTTCCAGGCCGGCATCTTTCAGGCTCTGGGGGACCTCCTGGGAATGCGCTAGCTCCTGCAGCAGGTCCGCGACAGAATGCCCCCAGGCCTCCGAGCCAAGCTTCTGGAACACGGCCTTGACTGCTTTCTCGGCGGCTTGCTGAGCAGAAAAGCACGCCCACTCAAAATACGCCCCCGCGAGGTCGTGCCGCGCATGCTCGAGGTCACTACGTGCCTGCTCTATCCAATCCGCACTCCGCTCCATCCCTTATCTCGAATGCCTCGCGCCTTCATGCCTTTCTTCTCTCAAACGCCTTTCGGGTGTTTGCCTCCCAGCCTCCTAGCCTGCCAGCTTGCTTGCCAGCGCATGCCCATCGCCCATTGGACGTCGGACCTTGGACTTCACCTTGAGCGTCCCAGCCTCCTCGCGTCCCAGCATTCTAGCGATGTGTCATTCCGCATTCCGCATTGAGCTCGTACCTTCGTACGCCTCTGCGCATTAAGCGCTCGACATGAATCGGTACAGCATGCCCGCATCAACCACGGTCACCAGCCCCTACAACCTGGAGCATCAATCTCGCAGCCGGATTCCTCCCGGCGTAACGACGACCAGGCTTCCCGGGATGTCCTCCAGTCGAAGAGAGCGCACCACCGTGCTGGCTAGCTCCAGGTACCGGCGGCGGCTCTCATTGTCAGCCCGAATCAGGACGACGCCGGCGTGCCTGCCCGGCCTGTATTTCCGGACATCACCGAATTGCTTGTCCGCCGTGATCAACCAGCGCCCTTCGGCCTGAATCCGCACCCACAACTCATCGTCAAGAAGTCCACCCCAGCCCTGGCTGCGAACCGTATCTGTTACATACCCGGCCGCGGCGAAGACGGCCGCCACCTCTTCCGAAAGGTCCTCGTCAACCTTCACCCGGAGGGGCATCCCCTATTTCGCCAACGGGAGAAGATGCCCCTCGCGCACCGCCTCCGCCGCATATTTGAGGGCCGCCTGGATATCCTCTGGCGTGAGGGATGGATAGGCATTGAGCAGGACATTCACAGGGTCTCCATCGGCAATGCTGCCCACGATGACACTGACCGGGATACGGGTCCCCTTAATGCACGGCTCGCCGCCGCGCAGCTTCGGTTCAACCACGATCCGGTCCATCCATTCCGGCCGTTCCATATCACACACCCCTTTCAACGGCTAGCCCCAGCCCACACTTACCTCTCCCTGAATCATGCCATGCCCTGCCCAACTCACCGTCTATCCGACATACGCTCCCATGTCGTCCTCTTGACTTCGGTCCCTCGGGCATGACCGGTCTCGGCGAATCGCTCATAATTGCAGCCGCCAGACGGGCGTCTCGTTCTTCCGCACCCGTGGACTCGGCTCGACCGCTACAGAAATTCGACCTTGCATATGGAAGCTTGAACCTTGCACTTGAGTTTGCGCTTGAAGCGTTCCAGCTTGCCCGCTTGCCAGCCTGCCCGCAGTTCCACGATCATTCCGCATTTCGCATGGGGTGGGTTCCGCACTCCCCACTACCGCCCTCATACATGCGCCAGATTGGGATCGTCGGCAATTTGACACTCCCCATGGCTAAAGCCAGGGGATTCACGCTTCCACGCCGACGGCCTCCCCCTGGGGAGGTCTTACACCGGCTCCACGTGCGTTTACCGTCTCGGCGTGCCCCGCCGCGACCGGAATCCGTTGCAATCCCTCGGCACGAATGTTCCAGGCAGCGTTGAGGTCGCGACGATGAACGGAACCGCAGAGACCGCACGTCCAGATTCGATCCGCCCAGGTGAGCGTGTCGTGCACTGCGCCGCACACTTGGCAGGTCTTACTGGAAGGGAAGAACCGATCAATCACAGCGAGATGCCTGCGGTTCCACACCGTCTTGTATTCCAGGTGCCGCCTGAATTCCCCGAAGGACGCATCGTGAATCGACTTGGCCAGCTTGGTTTTCGCAAGGCCCTTAACACTCAGATCCTCGATGCACAGCCCGTCATGCTCTCTCACGAGCTGCGTGGTGAGGTTGTGGATAAAATCGGACCGCTGGTTCGCGGTCTGGGCTTGCACACGCGCGACGGCATGTTTCGCCCGCGCACGACGGGCGCTTCCCGTCTGACGGCGGGACCGGACCCGCTGCGCCCGGCGCCACGTGCGTGCCTGCCGGCGAAAGAACTTCGGGGCCGGGACCGGGACCGAGCCGTCGGAGAACGTGGCGAAATCTATCAGCCCCAGGTCCACACCGACGACCTTCGCGGGGTCGGCGGGACTGAGCGGAGTGTCTGGCAGCGTGAACTCCGTCACCACCGACACGTCCCAGTGACCCGTCGCATCCCGCTTGAAGGTGGCGCTCTTGGTTTCGCCGTCCACCGGTTGCGACTGGTGGATACGGATCCAGCCAACCTTCGGGACATACACGTGGCTCTCCGCAACGCGCACCTGTTGTGGCATGCGGAATCGCGCCGTGTCCCGCTTCCGGCTCTTGCATTGTGGGAACCGGGCGCGCTTCTCGAAGAAATTCGTGAAGGCGCGCTGCAGATCGAACAGGACCTGCTGCAGGGCCTGCGCGTTTACCTCCGGGAGCCAGGTGGTTTCGGGGTGTTGCTTCAGGGCCGTCAGCCGGCGCGACAACTCGGCGGCGGGAAGGCCCTGGTGGTTCGCCGGGTAATAGGCCCTCCGCTGCGCCAGTGCCCAGTTCCACACGAAGCGGCGTGCCCCGGCCAGACGCGACAGGGCTTCCTGCTGCGCGGCATTGGGCTGCAGGCGGAATCGGAAGACCTTGCGGAGCCTCACCGCTCGCTCCGTTTCTGGTTCTCGCTGTCCTGTTGAACGAGGGAGAGCGGCGAACCGCCCCCAGGGGAACCGAAGTATGCGTGGGTCCACCAGGGGGGCAGCCGGGTGGCGAGAGAGGGGAACGCCGTGCGTACTGGGTGGGAGCTTCGACCCGTTATTTCCCGGAGCACCCGATGCCCGCCATACTGCGGGGCTCCCTCCATGAGCCGGTGGACAGGATCTGGCAGGACTTCCAGCGCGATTATCTCACACCGACGCGCCAGAGCCACTTCTCGGAGGATGGTTTTCAGGCGGGCATCCACCGGCTTCACCCATACTGGGCGGCGGTATTTCGGGCACCAGACCACATGGTCCTTGCACGAATACACCACGGTGTTGTTGCTCTTATAGTCCCTGGCGTGGATTATACAACACGCAGCGGTCTCAGACGAGAAAAAACACTCGCCCACGGAGGGCCAATCACCTGATATCCCCCTGCCTGAAGGCGGGGGCTCTACGGTGATTTTTGGTAGAGAGCGGGTGAGCCCGACGCCTAACTCGAGCCCCGTGGGCCGAGCCAGCACGGACCCGATCCCGGCACGCACGGCGTTGCGCCCCTGAGCGCGCACAGCGCTCCTCGGCCACTGGTCCGGCAGCCCCTGCGCTTGATTGGACACCCGCTCTCTCTTCGGTCATCGCATCACGGAGGGCTGATGGTCACTCTTCCCGGAACTCTGCCCCTCACCCGAGCCCGGAGATAACTGCCCCGGGAGGCACAGCCTCTCGAGGTCACACCTCTTGAGTGGGACGGCATGAGGGCACCGATGTGTTTCTAGGCCGCAGGCGGACTCGCCTCCTCCTGCTACGCCGCCCTGTCGGATCCTCGGATCCAATGGAATCACGGCCACCGAGCCTCGATAAGTGTTTGGTGCAGGTTCCTGGAAGCTGCCCCTGCACGCCGAAACGAAGACGGAGCGCCGCGAGAAGACGGAACAAAGGCCTCAGAGAAGGAACAGAAAAAATCGGGTACGGAGTCGTTTGTCTATTGACAGCCGGGGGCCTTATAAGTGTTGGGCACGGCCGGCTGCCTTCTGCAATTCCCGCGACCGAACGCTACGCGTTGCTGGCACGTTCAGCGGGATGGAGACTCAGGTACTCACGGACCTCCAGCTGCATCCGGTCGATCTCCGCCAGAAACCCGGAGACCGCTGCTCGGTAGTTCGCTGCATTCGTCTCCATCTTGCGCAAATAGGCCACTTGGGCCTGAACGCGGGCAATGCGTTCCAGGGTCACCTGCAGTTCTTGGTCATTGGCAATCATGGTGCCTCCGAGAGAATCTCGACAATGCCTCGCTGACCGCCATCGCGTTTGATCTGCCAGTACTCGATGGTCTCCTGTTCGCCCCCGAGAGCGGCCAGCCGGCGCAACCAGAACACGCTCGCCCCGAAATGCGCTTGGGCGGCGGCGTGATCGAAGAGCAACCGCGCCCCACCGGTGAGCTGGGCCACATCAGGGGTTCCGGGTTGGCCGTGACCAACGACCCGAAAACGACGACGCGCCCGAGATGGCCGGTCGCCCGGGCCAGCCGGTAGATCCGTTCCAGCCGGAGAGCCATGACCTTGCGCTGGGGCGACCCGGTGCCGAAGCGCTGGAGAGCTTCGGGCAAAGTTGCCCGGTGGACGCCCGGCGGTAGGTCACCGCTTTCGGTGAACGGTGGCAGTGGCACAAGAGCTCCTTGTCGGAATTGGCTCAGTGGTTCGATACCGGCTCAGGGTGAGCCGTTGCGCATCCCAGTTGCGGATGTGGCAGTGACACCCATGTACCTAAATCTCGGTTACCCCACCCCGCCTCGCCGATCAAGCCACCGATTACTCGCCTGCCAGCTTGCTTGCCAGCTTGCCCGCCTGCCAGCGCATGCCCATCGCCCATTGGACCTCGGACCTTGGACTTCAGGTTTAGCCTGCCTGCCTCCTCGCGTCCCAGCGTCCTGGCGATGTGTCATTCCCCATTCCGCATTAGGTACATTCGTGCCCTCGTACCTTCGTACGCCTTTCCCCGGGACCCCGTACGAGTGTACGCATGTACGAATGTACGCCGCTGCTTGCACGCCTACCAGCGGATGTACGTGCGACATTGGACCTCGCACCTTGGACTTCAGGTTTAGCCTGCCAGCCTACCCACCTGCCACCCGCCAATGGCTGTCGGTCATTCCGCATGTTGGAAGTCTTGACACCACACACTTTCTCATGTAGCCTGGTTTGTGTCCTGAATCAGAACTTCCATGCCGAGGTGAAACATGGACGCGTTGACTGAGCGGTTTGAGGTCCAGCTTCCCGGGCACACTCTGCAACTTCTCCGGTCCGAGGCCGAACGGCGCGGCGTGCCAGTTGCCGAGCTCATTCGCGAGGCCATTGACCTTCTGCTGGCCCAAGACCGGCAGGTCCGCGTGCACGCGGCAGAGGCCCTGTTTCAAGTGGAGGCTCCTGTTCGCGACTGGCCAGAGATGAAACGGGAGATTGAGGACGCCCGCCTCCAAGCTGGGTCTCTATGAGCCGCGTCTTCATTGATGTCAACATCCCCATGTATGCGGCCGGAACTGTTCACCCACTGAAGGAGCCTTCGCAGCGGGTGGTCATGGCCATTGCGACCGGGTATCTCGACGCAGTGACCGATGCGGAAGTCTTCCAGGAGATTCTGTATCGCTACCTTCACATTGGCGAGCGAGAAAAGGGCTTCAGAGTATTCGATCATTTCTACCGGATCATGCTGGGTCGAATCCTGCCCATTGAGGATGCCGACGTGCAGCAGGCACGGTTCCTCGCCCAACAACATCCCGGGCTGAGCCCTCGGGATGTTATCCATCTGGCCGTCATGAAACGCCATGGCGTCATGGAGATCCTGACTGCCGATACAGCCTTCGACAAGATCGAGCAGGTTCGCTGTATCGATCCCGCCCGCTTCCACGCAGAGCACTGAACCTTCCAGCTTGCCAGCTTGCCCGCCTGCCAGCGCATGCCCCGCCCATTGGACCTCGCACCTTGGACTTCACCTTGAGCGTCCCAGCCTCCTCCCCTCCTAGCTTGCTAGCGATGCGTCATCAGGCGCTACCTGAAGATCGTCACGACGCTCGCGGCGGCCAGACCGAACTGGCCGAAGACGGTGGCCATGCTAGTCCAGAATGGAAGCGGACGGTACTTCGCCTCCACCGAGGATGGGGCCAGGATGGCATCGCCCGGCTCCAGCTCCCGAACCTTCGTATAGCCGCGGATGGCCGAGCCGTCGGCCTTCAGGATGTAGGTCTCATCCTTGTCGGCGTCCTTGGTCAGCCCCCCCGCCTGGTCGATGTAATATTGCGCAGGCGCCCCCCGCTGGAAGAGGACGGCTGTAGCATTCCGGACGCTGCCGGCCACGAGGACGGTCGAAGGTCGCATGGGGACGGACAGCGCATCCCCGTCCTCGAGCGGAATATCCGACTCGCTGCCTTCGAGCTGGTTGAGATCCCCCACATGCAAGATCACCCGGCCCAAGACGGCCCGCTCCACCATGAGGCGCAGGACGGCCCGGCGCTGTTCAAGGTTATCCCGCAGGGCGGTGGCCTGCTGCACATCTGATGCTCCCGCCGCCAGGGCGGCCGATTCAGCCAACAGCCGCGTCTCTTGTTCCCGGGCAAAGTCGGCGAGCTGCACCCGCTCTTTTTGGCGGACGGATTCCCGGGTGAAAATCGCGGCCTTGGGATACGCCTTGTCGGTGAACCCACCCGCGCGCTTGATGACCGAACTCAGCCGCTCGCCCTTCGTGATGAAATACATCCCCGGTCGCTTGACCTCGCCGCTCAAAGTCACCCGCATCGGCCCCACCACCTCTGACTGCACGCTGATCCGGTCGAGGGGCTGAAGGGTCACATCCTTATCCGGGTTCGGATCCGGGTTCGGCGCAGGATTCGACGACCACAGTTCCCGCAGGTCAACCGAAATCACCTCCCGCGTGAAGTCGGGCCGGACCCGGATGACCTCAACCGTGTTGCGGTACGCCTCGGGAAGCAGAACGTCGGGCTTCAGGACGTCGCTCAGCCGCATGCCGGGCTTCCACTCGTATTTGCCCGGGGCCCGCACGAATCCCTCCAAGGTGACAACGTTGTTGAGCCTATCCTGAGCCTGGAAGATCGTGACAAGATCGCCGTCTCGCAGTGGCTCCGATGCTCCCCCGCCCCGGGCCGCCCCCAGGGCCAGGTCCAGGATGGCCTTCCCGGCGGCGCCCTGGACTCTTTCCACCTGCACCCGATCGAGCTGAGCCGTCGGCAGGGGGCCACCCGCAATGGCGATCAGGGTGCCAACAGAGGTCCCGGGCCGTAGCTCGTAGATGCCGGGCCGCTTTACCTCCCCTGCAATGGCCGCCACGGGACCAATCGTCGGGACGAAGATCGTGTCGCCCGCCTGGAGCGGTGGACCCAGGCTGCGTTCGCCCCGCAAGAGAAAGTCGTACAGGTCCACCTCTTCCAGCGTCCGCCCGCTTCGCGTGATTCGAATCGCCCGGAGTGTCCCCATCTTGGTTGGCCCGCCGGCCGCGAACAGGGCATCCAGCATTGTGGAAAACGGGCTGATGGTGTACGTTCCCGGGCGTGTAACCTCTCCAATCACATACACCGCGATCCCGCGCAGCTCGCCCAGAGCCAGGCGCAGCTCAAAGCCTGAATAATAGCGGGCGAGCTTCGTGCGCAGAACCTCCTGTGCTTGGGCGATGGTAAGGCCCTGGAGGGGGACCGCCCCCACCCGTGGGACGAAAACCGAGCCGGCCCGATCCACGACCAGTGTCGCGGAATCAAAGAGCGCCGTGCCTGGGACGTTCCATACGTAGAGGATCAGGCTGTCCCCGGGCCCGAGCGTGTAGTCGGGGCTGACCGGCAGGTTGGCGGCCGGCGTGAGAGTCGGCAGCAGGGCGCGGAATGCGTCGTAGCCGAATTGAACCAGGTCCCGCGAAACCGATGGCGGCGTTGGTGTTCCGCGCCGCTCGACTTCAGTGGGAGGTGGGGACGGCGGCTGAAGGAAAGCACGCTCCAAAGGAGAACGCGGAGCCACCCGCGTCGTCAGCAGCGTCGAGGTGTCCAGCACAAAGGCCGCAGAGGTCGTCGCCATGTTTCCGGACACGTTCTTGATGCTGGCGAGAATGACGTTCTGGCCCTCCGTCAGGACTGGCTGAGCCTCCTGTATGCGAGCGCCTCGACTCTCGATACCCGGCCTTTGCTGTTCAGGAGTGGCTTCTTGTCCCGCCGCTAAGCCGCCGCGGGGCTGCGGACGCCAGGTTGCTTCAGCCGGCGTGACCTGAAATTGCCGAGTCGCGTCCACGCCATTGATCAGCACCTGGAACGTGTTGAGGTCCAGCTCGCCCCGGGGATCCTGGTACGTGATGTCGATCCCCTGGTCCCTGCGGGTTACGATGGCGCCATTTCGCGGATCCACAATCGTGATGATCGGGAACGCCGACAGCTCCCGTGGGACCCGGGGCGTCGCCGGCTGCTCCGGTTGTCCCACTTGTCCGGCCTGCCCCGCCTGCTCCGGGCCCATGACTCCCGGCCCCCCAGAGACCTGCGCCATCGCCGGCGCCGGGACCGCGATCAACACTGCCAGCACCACCGCAAACCAGGCCTGAAACCGCCTCGCTCGCCCGCTCAACCGCTTATCCCACTTCATCAAATTCCCTCACTTTCAGATCTCGTTGCTCGCACCGGTTGCCAATGCGGAACACCCACAGGGTACCCGAACACCCCAGGGGTACCCGATCCTGGTGGCGAGTTGCTCAGCATCCGTGCGGCCAAGCTTTCCGACGTCCCGCGTCGTTACCGCGTCGAGTCCGCGGGCTTGGAGGATTGTCGCTACCAGGACGGACACATCCTCATCGAGGTACAGCGGCGCTGGCGGGTCAGGCATCCGTTCGGGCGGACGGGTGGGTCAGATCTTCTGGAACCTGATTCTGCTTCGTGTACGCCTGGATCTCCGCGTGGTGCCCTGCGTCGTAACTCAGCGCATCGAAGACTTGGGCGAGGGTGAGGTGGGGAAGCTGCCCAGGGATTTCCTCCGGGCTGACCCCGAGGCGCCACAGCTCGACGACAGCACGCACCGGGGTGCGGGTGCCCCGGACGATCGGTTCCCCACCGAGGAGGCCCTCTTCCCGAACAATGCAGCGGTGCGCGGTTTCAATCGTCATGCCTGTCCCCTGCTTTGCGCCTGCGCGCGTTTGCGATCTAGACGCCAGAGCGTGCGGCGCAGCTCGGGAGCGCTCAGCCTCGGGAGGGGGATCGTCACCCCTCGACCTCCGCCACCATTTCCCCAAAAAGAAGGGGGGCACTGGTTACTGGGGGCGAGGGGAGAGGAACTCGTCGTGCCGGACGGAGACCTCGGTCTCCATGGATTTGCCGATGCCAATGAGCTCTGCGAGAGCTGCCCGCTGCGTTTCCGCAATCTTCGCCGGTTCTTCCGGCAGGAGGAGGACTAAGCCATGCTCCTTTCCCTCAAATTCAGGGATTGGAGAGGTCGCAGGGCGCCGCCCTCATAGAGTGCCGGCATCACCTGCGTCATCGTTTCCCCCAGACCTGAACCGGCCGAGGCCCTTTCGCCAGACGCCACTCTATCCACACGGAAACCGGAAGTCAAGCAGTAGGCACGGCCCGCGTGCTCCTCAAGGATCCCCTCGAACACCCTCTCTCGGCGCTCGGCTCATGGCTCGTGGTTCATCGCTCATGGCGCTCGCCGCGCCTGTCAACGGCCACATCGGGCTTTGACACCAAAGCACCTTGCTGCTACGTTCCCCCCCCAGGAGGGATCGACCCATGGCACAGAACGCGAAAACAGCGGTGGCTCGACTGAACATCTATCTTCCCGACCCGGACATGCGCCGGCAGGTTAAGGCGGCGGCTGCCCGGCAGGACCTCTCCGTGTCCGAATATTGCGTTCAGGCGATCACCCGCCGGCTTGCCGAGGGTGGGGACATCACGCCCCACCGAGGAGGGCCTGCCCCCATGAGAGCGGCCGTTGCAGCAGCCCGCCGATTCCAAAGACAGGCCTTCCGAGGCCGTGTCTTCGCCGTCAGCTCTGCCGAACTGATCGCCGAGGCCAGAAACGGTCGGCCCCGGCGATGAGTCAGCTCGTGGTCGTTGATGCGAGTCTGGCCGCCACCTGGGCGGTGCCAGAACGCGTCAGCGAAAGGGCTCTCGCTCTGGCAGATCGGTGGGCACGCTCTGGCACTCGCCTTCTGGCGCCGTGTGTTCTGCTGGCAGAGGTCACCAACGCGCTCTAGAAGCGGGTGGGACGGGGAGAATTTGACATCCACACGGCGCAGGCTGGGCTCAGGACTAGTCTGGAATTCGCGATCGAGATCCGAGAAGAGCCAGGCCTTCAGTCCCGTGCCATGACGCTTGCCCATCAGCTTGGTCGCCCCACGACCTACGACTGTCAGTACCTCGCCCTCGCAGAGCATGCCCAGTGTCAACTGTGGACCGCCGATCAACGTTTCTATAACGCGGCCAGGGACGCATACCCGTGGATGAGGTGGATCGGAAATTTCCGAATCACCGATAAGCCCTGAGCCATTCGGCTCCAGTCCCCATTCCGCAATCCGCATTCGAGGTGTACTTTCGTACTCTCGTACATTCGTACGCCTTTCGTCTTCAGTTCATTTCGCATTCCGCATTGAGGTCGTACCTTCGTATGTCTTCGGCTTTCAGCTCATTCCGCATTCGTCATTCCGCATTCCGCATTTGGATGAGCCTTCCAGCCTGCAGGTTTGCCAGCTTGCCAGCCTGCCAGCGCATGCCCATCGGCCCTTGGACGTCGGACCTTGCACTTGCGTTCGACCTCTCGGCTCTCGCCCCATGGCTCTAATCGCTGTAGAACTCCCTCCGAAGTTCATCCTGGGGGACGAAACGACTCGCCTGCCGGATGATGACCTGCAAGGTGCCGCTGTCCAGCTCCCGATGCCTGGGGACGGTGAGCGTCTGCGCGGTTCCCGCGGCAGATACACGCCTCAATTTCACGTGACTCCCTCGCTGGGTATGAACCAGAAAGCCGAACCGGCCGAGAATAGCCACCACATCGTCGCCGGAGAGCCGTTTACTGTGCGGTGCCTAAGAGAGGCGACAGGTCACCTGGGACCGCACAGTCCGGGGGAGAGTCCGAGGAGGGGCCCTCGCTTGTCTGCACGGAAGAACTTGCGTGATTCCATTTGTTAGATCACTCCCCAAGAATTGCCCTAATCTTGGAAACCTTTTCGCGGTTGGCTTTGTGGTGCTCGTAGAGATGCCATACGAGTCCATGAAGCTCCTGGGCACTGGCAGCACGTTCGGATTTGCTGGTGCTCTGAGCCATTGCGTTGAGGCGCGTGGTGATCATACGCTTGATGCCGCGTGAACTCCTCTCCCCGCCCGAGTACACCTCAAAGTAGACCTCCCAGTAGTCCAACTTTGGGAAGTCTTCGGACACGATCTTTGAGATCTGCTTTCCCTTTTGAGCGAGGCGCCGCATCTTGTCGGCATCTGCTTTTGAAATTGCCGTACGTTTCTCCGTTGTGATCTAACGCCTACATCGGCGGTTGCAAGGAGCGAAGGGTAAGGGAATCCGCTGGATGTGTTTCTTATGCATGTTGTAGTCATAGTTTTCTGAATTTCCTATCTTTCTCATCGATAGAAAAGTTCCCATCATGCAATCTTTTTGTATGAGCAAGCGTATAGTCAATAACTGCATAATCGGAACGTTTAAGGGCAATTCGACCTAGCTCGTTGAATACTGGCCTTAGAATTGATTCGGATAGCGTGTTTTCATCACCGACAAATACCACATTAACGGTTAGCACCTTCGGTGATGTGTAATGAATATCTATTGCGAATTCGTACTTCTCCGGAGTTGTTACCCGAAATTTCTGACTTGCCTCCGTCTCACGAATGAGCTTCCAATTGTTCTCAAATCCTTCTTCTAAGTAATAGTGCGGCATTTTACACCTCAATCCGGCGTGAAAGGGCCGTCGCTCCCCACGAGGGCCTGTTGATCTGATTAAGGGCGTGCTCCCACGCGGCCTCGCGGGCCCCGCTCGCCGGCAACGTCAAGCGGGGTCGATTCCCGACCCGCTGGAACTGGGCGGGCATGCGCAAAATCTTGGGGCGCAACGTCTGCCGTGTCGCCGTCTGGTACTCGGCGGGCAGGCAGAGCCGCTGGAACCAGTTGACAAGGTGGTAGGCCAGCCGGCGCAGGTGGAAGTACGTCTCGGTGGCGAGGAAGTGGCGGGTGGGAATGTTCC
>Ga0181527_1000794_pt1 | contig 35219 bp, 24 predicted proteins | sample PEATcosm2014_Bin_30_FD_119762 | JGI IMG/M metagenome (GOLD analysis project Ga0181527, IMG submission 119762) | Peatland microbial communities from MTU Mesocosm Facility, Houghton, MI, USA - PEATcosm2014_Bin06_60_metaG | ecosystem: Environmental > Terrestrial > Soil > Wetlands > Peat | place...
GAAGTTGTCCATTTGTCGATTTCATGCATGCCGTTTATCTGCCGCGACATGTACACGATGCCTGGGTAGTCGTGATTGAGGGTTACGCCGCCGGCGAACCCGTCTTCGGCTCCCATGTCGGCCCCGCTGTTCACCAGCGCCTGTTTGAACCAGGACGTCCCGGTCCAGCGGACATAGTAGTAAATGTGGTTGTTGGCGTCCTTGAACTGGTCGTAGGCCACCACGGGATATCCGTTGTTGTCAAGGGTTATATCCCAGGCCGAACCGTGGCAGCCCGAAGAAGCGGGGTCCATCACGGTATCGAGCTCTGTGTTGAGGACGGGCAATTGGTCCATGGTGGCAAGCTGCGTGCCATCGATCTTGTAAAATGCGCCGTGCTTGTATCTAAGGAAATACAGGGGCCAATAACCGGCCCGATGCCCTTTTTCAATCACCATGTCGATCTCGTCCTTGCCGTTGCAGCAATAATTGACGTACGATTTCGGGGTACTGTCGGGATTTGTGTAGTAATTCTTCGTGGCAGTCCACGTCTTTCCCCAGTCGTCGCTGTAGGTAAAGCATGGCTTGAGCCCCATGCTCCTGTAAAAGAGAAAAATCCGGCCGCTGTCACCCTCCGCGCTCAAAAACATCGGGTTGGGGTAAGCGTAGGTTATGCCCGGGCCGGGAGCGACTTGAAGTTCCGGGCCGAACGAGGAAATGTCTTCGGGATTAGTAGAAACATACAGGCTCATCGTTGCTCCGTCATGGCCGCAAAAGAACACCATGAGGTGTCCGTCGGGACGCATGAGCAGGCTCGGGTGGTTATGGTCGTCAACCGCATAGCCGGTCCGGATCACCTTGGTGGCTGTATCGCCTGTCGCATGGTCATACGACGCGACGGCGATGACGCCGGTATTGGAAATCCAACCCATATAGGTCTTTCTGTATTTGCCCTCGTAGTAAATCGAAACCGGGTTTCCATACCAGGTCCATGCACCGTTTGGCGTAATTGAGGTGAAGTTTGCGCCCGGTTTGGGGACCGCCTGTGCACTGCCCAGGTACACGCACCCCGATGCTGCGATAAGAAGCATCGTACTCCAGAAGATCGACTTCATCCGCACCATGAATTCCTCCCTCAAATTACCTTTGCAGCGGCCTTGGTTGCCGTGCCTTGCCATCGTCTAATATAACCACAAATGATCCATTCGCACCATGAAATCTTGCGCGTGCGGCGAATGCCGCGCCTTGGCACGTCGTCCAGCCCCTCGGACCGAACTTAATGAACGATGCCGTTTCCCGTATCGCCACGACATTTCCAACAGCGTCGGCCTATTTTACGACGAAAACGTTCCCTGTTGTCCTCGAGCTTCCGTTGTCAAGTGCCACGACGCAGGCCCCGTTGGCTGCACGCATTGACGAAAAGGGGAGTGTGGCACGGCCGGCTTTCATCGAACGGACCAGAGAAGTAAGGTCTGCGATCAGGCTGCCGTTCAGCGAATATACCCTGCATGAAGCCCTTTCCGGATGCACCAAGAAGAAGGTTACGCCCAAGTTGTTGTAAACCATTCCTTTCGGCGCGAGAGAAGACTGGAACACTGGCTGCGCAGACGTGGTTGGAAGCGCTTCTCCCGGCAAGTAGGGAAATATTCTCACCGCGCAATTGTAGCCGGGTGGAGCCATGCTGGTGTAAACGCCGTTGAGCCACATAACGTCCACCTGCATGTTGGGTTTGTGATTCCTAGGCACGCAGGGCAGCATGTTTTTGTTTGCGGAGCCTCGGGTGATGGCGAGGCTGTCCCACGTGACGCCACCGTCGTTGGTCGTCCAGCGATCAAGTTCATGAACCGGGTCCACGGTTACCCAATCGGAGGCTTTGATCGTTTTGTAATTTGCCACCGACGTGTCCATGAGGTTGAATGGCGTGCCTGCGGGTTTCAAAAGCTGCCTGCATACATAAATGTTGCGCGCATCGTCGTGGTCGAACGTGAGGCCTGCAAAGAACCCGCTTTGCGCGCCGCGATAGGCCCCGCTGTTGACAATCGGTCTTTTGAACCAGGAAGTGCCGGTCCAGCGCACGTACCAATACTCATAGACAGAGGTATCCAGGAATGAACAATATAGAATGACCGGATCGTTGTTCTGGTCGATGGCTATGTCGCAGGCGGTGCCGCTGAATCCTGCGCCGTACGCGTAGGCATAAAAGACCGTATCGAGCTGTGTGTTGAGAATGGGCAGGGTGGACATTGTGGCCAGCACGTGGTTGTCATCCGCGTAGAACGTCCCGTTGCTGTATTTCACGAAATAATCGGGACGGCCCTTTCCGTCTCCCTCGCGGTTCTGGTATTCGATTGAGATATATATTTCCGAAAGACCATCCGTGGCGTATTTGCAATAGGGCTTATAGGCGCTGCCCACATATAAGTATAACCGTTTTTTTGCGCTCCATGTTACTCCCCAGTCGTCGCTAGTGCAGAAGGCCGGACAGTAATTATCCGTTTCTCCGGCGTATTGCGTATTGTCCCGGTAGAAAATGTAGAATCGCCCTTGTGTCCCCTCGTTCTTGAGAAACACGGCATTCGGGTAGCAGTAACCGCCGTTGCCGCCCGGATAGTAGGGACCATTCCAACCGGAAGTAAGGTCTTCCGGATTCTTCATGATATATTCCGTGACTTCATTTCCGTCATGGCCGGTGCAGAAAAACAGGAGCCTGCCGTCCGGCCGCATGATGATTGAAGGATGATCGTGGTCATCGGGTCCGTAGGGCATTGCCGGCATGAGTACCGACAGGGTTTCCTTGGTGTCGTGGTCGTAATACCCGACCTGCTTGCTGCCGGTGCTCTTGTTCCAGGCCATATACGTGCGCCGGTGGGTTCCCTCAAAGTAAACCGCCTTGGGTTCGCCATACCACGTCCACATGGCGTCGTTGGACATGGCGCCGAATTGCTCGCCGGGTTTCGGTATTGCCTGGGCGCTTGTTTTCGACACGCAGAATACCGCGGCAACCAGACATAGGCACAAAGAAACGCCTCTTCCACATTTCATGACTCCCCCCTTTTCCTATTTGGTAACAATAAAGCTCCTCACGGTTCTCGTACTTCCATTGTCAAGGTCAACAACACAGGCCTCATTGGAAACGTGCATGGCCGAAAAGGGAAGTGTCGCATGGCCTGCATTCATCGTTCGTACCAGAGAAGTCAGGTCTGCCACAATCCTGCCGTTCAGCGAATACACCCTGAATGAAGCCCTTTCCGGATGAATCAAGGAAAAAGTTACACCTGTGCCATTGCAAACCATTCCCCGCGGCGCGAATGTCGATTGGTACACGGGTCGTACAGCCGTGGTTGGGAGCGATTCTCCGTCCTTAAAGGGGAATACTCTCACCGCGCAATTGTAACCGCTGGGATCCATACTGGTATACACGCCGTTGAGCCACATGCAGTCGATCTTCATGTTGGGTTTGTGGTTGCGCGGCACGCACGGCAGCATGTTCTTGTTGGTGGAGCCCCGGGTGATGGCGACGCTGTCCCAGGTGACGCCGCCGTCCGGGGTTGTCCATCTGTCAAGTTCGTGTACGGCGTCGACTGTTGTCCAATCGGCAGCCGAAAGGGTCTTGTAGTTGGCGACCGATGTGTCCATGAGGTTGAAAGGCGTACCCGCAGGCTTGAGCAACTGCCTGCACATGTAAATGTTGTTTGGGTTTTCGTGATCAAACGTGAGGCCTGCAAAAAAACCAGCTTGCGCGCCCCGATAGGCGCCGCTGTTGATAAGCGGACGTTTGTACCACGACGTGCCGGTCCAGCGCATGTACCAGTATTCGTACAGCGTCGTGCTCTGGAACGCACAGTACAGGATAACCGGATTGTTGCTGGCGTCAATGGCAATATCGCAGCAGGTGTTGCTGAACCCGGCCCCGTAAGTATATGGGTAGAAAATAGTGTCGAGCTGTGTGTTGACAACAGGCAATGTGGCCATGGTGGCGAGAACCCTGTTGTCCACAGTGTAAAAAGTTCCGTCATGGTATTTCATGAAATAATCGGGCCTGCCCTGTCCATCACCTTCCCGGTTTTGATATTCAATGGATATGTATATTTCCGAAAGCCCGTCCGAGGCGTACTTGAGGTAAGGCTTATACGCGCTGCCCACATAGACATACAGCCGTTTCTTAGCGCTCCACGTGACGCCCCAGTCGTCGCTGGTGCAGAAGGCAGGACAGTAATTGGTCGTCTCTCCGGCGTATTGCGTATTGTCCCGATAAAAAATGTAGAAACGTCCCTGTGTGCCCTCGTTCTTGAGAAACACGGCGTTGCAGTAGCAGTAGCCGCCGTTGCCGCCGGGGTAATACGGTCCGTCCCATCCGGATTTGATATCTTCTGGATTTTTGGAAATGTATTCCGTGACTTCACCGCCGTCATGCCCGGTGCAGAAAGTGACGATCCTGCCGTCGGGACGCATGATAATGGCAGGATGATTGTGGTCGCTGCCGTTGTAGGGCATTGCCGGCAATGATGCATTTGCCGTGTCCTGCGTATCGTGATCGTAATATGCGATCCCTTTTGTTCCGGACGAGGTATTCCAGGTCATATAGGTTCGTCTGTGTGTTCCTTCATAATAAACGGCCTTCGGCTCGCCGTACCAGGTCCACATGCCGTCGGTGGCAATGGGGGCAAATTGTTCGCCAGGTTTTGGAATGGCTTGGGCCGAGGTCTTCGCGGGCATAATGCAAAGAACAGCCCACACGCATACGAGCGATACCAACAGCTTTCGGATCATAATCAAACACTCCTTCTACTAGGGGATGACCACCTTGTCCGTTGTTACTGACTGTCCGTTGTCAAGTCTTGCGACGTACGCTCCGCTCACGTTCGGTATCGCCGAAAAGGGCACGAACGCAACACCCCGCGCCATTCTGCCAACCAGGCCGGAGCAATCTGCAGCCAGTTTTCCCTGAAGGGAAAACAGCTTGAGCGACGATCGCGCTGGATTGACAAGGGATATTGATAACCCGTTCTTAAACACGCGTATTCCCGATTGGACCTGCTTGCGCGCCAATTGCGATGAAACGGCCGTGGTCGGCAATTCCCCGTCTTTGAACGCAAACATCCGCAACGACATCTGGTATCCCGGATATCCGTTGATCGCGGTCGGGCTCATGCTTTGATACAGGCCGTTAAGCCACATCAGTTCGAGCTTTTCCCCGGCCTTGTGATGGCGCGGTACGCAGGGAAGGCAGTTCGTGTTCATGTATGTGTTTGCCGTGTTTCGGGTGATGGCCATGGTGTCCCAGGTTGCGCCGCCGTCCTTGGTTGTCCACTTTTCAACTTCATGCGGATACGCAGAAGTCGTCCAGCACGTCGCCTTGAGGTTGTTCTTGTAGTTTGCGTAGCTGGTATCCGCAAGGTTGAACGGCGTTGCCGCTGGTGTGAGCATCTGACGGCACAGGTACACGTTGTTCGGGTTCTCATGGTCGAGCGTGATGCCCGCGGCGAATCCGCTCTGACAGCCGCGGTACATTCCGCTGTTGACAAAAGCCGTCTTGAACCACGAGGTTCCGGTCCAGCGCATGTACCAATAAATATTTATGGCGGTGTCCTGGAACATATCCATGACTGCCACGGCGTTATTGTTGGAGTCGAGAGCGACATCGTAACAGGTGTTGCTGCATCCGAATCGGGAAGCGTAAAAGATAGTGTCCAACACATTATCGAGCAGGGGAAGGGTTGCCTTGGTACATATAAAATGCCCGTTGTCCTGATAAAAGGAGTCATTCTTGTATTTCGCGAAGTAAATCGGTTTATCCGCCGCCGCACCCTGGCGGTTCTGGCGTTCGATCACCATTTGGATCTGGTCAATGTCGTTGGATGCGTATTTCACATAGGGTTTGTAGGCGTCATTGGGATACGTCGAAACGTGGAAAAGATGCATGACCGGCACCCAGGTTCTTCCCCAGTCGTCGCTGGTGGTAAACCAGGGTTCCAAAAACGAGTCGCGGAAGAACAGGTAGAATCGCCCGCTATCGCCTTCAGCTTTGAGGAAAATTGCGTTGGGATAACAATACCCGCCATTGCCGCCGGGATAAATCGGGTTTTCCCAGGAAGAAATGTCTTCCGGGTTCTTGGCAATGAGTTCCGTTATTTCATTGCCGTCGTGGCCGGTGCAGAAAATAATGAGTTTGCCGTCCGGCCGGACGATGATGGCAGGGTGGCAGTGATCGTCGGATCCATAGGGCATGGGCGGCAGCGACATCGTTACCGTGTCCTGTGTGTCGTAATCGTAGTAGCCAATACCCTTTGTGCCGGTTGAGCTGTTCCATGTCATATAGGTGCGTTTATGAGTGCCCTCATAACGAATCGCCTTGGGTTCACCATACCAGGTGTAAATGGCATCCTTTGAAATGGCGGCAAACTGCTCGCCGGGTTTTGGAATGGCCTGAGCGCTTAAACCGGAAACCAGGCCCGCGCAAACAAATGCCATCGAGGAGACGGCAAGAACGCTTCTCCTGGACATCGTGACCCCCGATTGTTAAAGAAATGCCGGTTTACGGCACGCTATCGAACAGACAATGTATTTCTATCGCACAATGATGACCGCTTTCAAAGCGCGTGTACGCTTGTATCATCACGTAAGGAGCGAATCGAATTTGTCTGCTCCAAAGCTTGAGGATTTTCCGATTTACCCTGCTGAAAATCCTCAAGCTTGTCATTGCTGAAAATAAGCCGGGTTCTTTGTGCAGGCCCGGCTCAGTTTCTATCGCTCAACGATAAAACACTGCGAATAATCATGCGCACCGTCAAACAACCTGGCGATGTATGCTCCGCGAGCGAGGCCAAGTGATTTGTACTGCACGGTATTGACTCCCGACGGCATGCGCCGCACGCTCGATGTCCGATCGGAAACGATCCGGCCTTGCACGTCGTAGATCCTAAGCGTTGACGATGCGGATGAGACGAGCGTGAAAGACAGACCGCTGGTCAGCAGATTGAATCCGGTTTCTTTTGGAGCGCGTCGTTCGAAACTCGATTTGATCGGCGTGATGCCGGCCGCGATTTTCGTGGAGTCGAACGTGTACATTTTCACATCCATCGAGAACGGGCCGCCCCACGTGGTATAGGTCCCGTAGTTCCAAACAACGTCAATCTTTCCGCCGGGAGTATTGCGCGGAACAATGGGACGGCAATTCTTCGCCGCCGAGCCGGACGTTATCTGCCATGTCGTCCACGTTGCGCCTTTGTCTGCGGTCAACCAGCGCTCAAGCTCGAATACGCCGTTGACATGCGTGCTGAGATACACAAGGTTCGGGTTCGCATGGTCAAGAATGAGGCCACCGCTGAAACCGACTTCCTGTCCGCCTTCAGTCATGGGGCCGCCGCTGTTGATGAGAAAATAGTGGTTCCATTTTGTTCCGTCCCATCGGTAATAATAATACCGGTGGTTGGCGCCCGACGGATCATAAATGTCATAAACGAATACCGGATAACCGGCAGAGTCAAGGACCACATCCCAGCCTGTGCCGATGGTGCCTTGCAACCCGTCCGGAGGGTTTGCCGGATTGTACACGGTGTCCACCTGACCTGTAGTAATTGGGGTGGTTTTGTCCTGGGCTACTGTTGCGATTAGCGTTCCGTTCATTTTGTAAAATCCGCCATTGTAATAGTACATGAAATAGGTTGGTTTGGGCGGCGGGTTGTTGCGATTATCCCCCTCGATCAACATGTAAATCTTGTCTTTGCCGTTGGAAACGTATTTGCAATAGGGCCTCATGCCCGCACCTTCCGTGCCGCCGAAGAAGTACTTGGTTGCCGCGCTCCACGTCACGCCGCCATCGTCACTGGTCTGGTAATAGGGCATTCCTGCGTCGCCGCCTTCGGTGGACGGTCCCCTAAAGAACAAGTAGAGCCTGTTACCGTTTGCCCCCTCTGCACTCAATTGACAAACGTTGGGATAGGTGCACGCGACATTGACCGTTTTTTCCGCGCCCCATGCCGTAATGTCTTCCGGGTTCGTCGAAATGCGGCTGTACCACGCCGCGCCGTAATGTTCGCTGTAAAAGGTGATGATGTGGCCGTTGGGCAGAACAGTTAACGTGGTGGTATTATGATCGTCAAAACCGAAATTTGTTTTCAGGTTAAACGTGTCGATTTCCCCGGTTGTGTGGTCAAACGAAGCAATTGCCGCAGCTCCGGGATTGGCCGCCGAATGAAAATAGCCGACATAGGTTTTTTCGTGCGTTCCTTTGTAGTAAACCGCCCTGGAATCGTGATACCAGGTCCAGCAACCTTGCGTTGCCAGCGTTGCGCACGCCGCGCCCGGTTTGGGGTACTCGAGCGATTGAACGGAAACGGCGCTTCCCAAGAACGCAGTCGCCAATGCTGCCAGCATCAGCGATTTGAAAATGTTGACCATGGGGGGTCCTTTCTGTTGAATAAGGTTTAGAAATATGCGCAAAAGTCTTATCTTGCAATACCCGAACGGATTATGTAAATGCCCGGCCTGAGATTTTTGCCAGGGAGATCCGCTGCATCACAAACAACCTTCCCGTTCGGAAAGAATACCTTGAATGAATTTCCCGGCTTATCGAACGCAGACCAGTTGCGGCCGTCAAAGAACACTGTGCGCGAGAACGACGAAGCCCTTGGAACAACCTGACCGTTGACGGCCGAAACGGCCATCGTTGCTCCGCATTTGTTTACAGGCCCCCAGTTTCGCGCGCAGATCGAGTCGGCCACGCGGTTTGCCCATTTGTAATCCCCGTTGTGGTTGTAATGTGTGTACAACCCGTCCTCGGTATACATGGTGAGGCTGTCCGTGGGAATGAGCACGGTGTTCGGAATGGTTTTCGCCGCAAGTTCGTTCTGTGCCATGAGTGCGCGTATTGCACCTGCCCACGGACCGGTTATGCTGTAGTCGTCGGTGGTTGGCTTCTTCGGGTCGCCGGCTAAAACCGGATAATCAGATTGGATAAGCGGAAGGTTGGGGAGTCCGAGACCTGTGCGGAGGTATGTTATGACGCTGTCGATATTTGCGCAATAATTGACTATGCTGGCGTACGTCGAGTCGCCGTTACTGTACTGAATTTCCACTATGTTAAAGATCATCACCAGGCCTGCAATATGGCAGTTCTGCTTGAGGATGTTTCCCTGGGTCACCACAGCTTTCAAGTCGCCGGAATTCGGCGGCTGAAAATGCGTCAACTGCCATGCCGACCCCGACAATTGCGCAACCCCGAAATGATATCCGGGATAGTCTGCCACCAGTCTCTTGAGGAACGGTGTGCCCGGGCTGTATTTGACCACACCGTTCAAGGGGTTTTTTGAATCAAAACACATCGGGTCAATGCCCGGCTGCCAGGAATATTGCGGCGGGCAGGTTCCCAGGTATGTCCCGCAATTGTTTGTCATCACATATTTCCAGGCATAATTGTTGGTAATCGTGTCTGGAGGTGTGTCTCTGCCCGACATCACCGAGTTGCCAAAGAACAGGAAGACGTACATTGAGTCTTTGGGAACAAAGTGTCCGCCGAGGGTGAGTCCAGCCTGCTGGGCAAAAGCGGAAAAGCAGAGCACGGCAATCATCGACCCGCAGAATGCCGCTTTTCTTCCAAGCGCGGTGGCGTGCCCCATTTTCAAATCCCTCCCTCTTGAGTTCTTACAATTCCCCACAACCCGGCTTGCCGATGGTCCTCCCGCATCAGGAAGCAGACCTTGATCCCGGTGCGTTAAGGTTCAATTGACGCGCCGGAAAACAATCAATTCTTTGCCTCCGTGCGCACAAAGTACACACCCGGCAGCAGCTTTTGGGTCTTTAACGACGACGCCGACACCGCAGTGAGCGCCCTGCCGTTGGGCGAATAGACAGTAAACGATTTTCCGGCCTTGTCGAATGCGGACCAGTTGGTTCCGTCGAACATGATCCTCTGTACCGTGGAAGAATGAAACACGGTAATCTGATGCTGCGGCACGGTGGCTAAGGTAGAACAATTATTGACAGGAGGTATCCAGCAACGGCCCAGCACCGTGTCGGCTGTTCGAGTTCCCCATCCGGCATTTCCGGCGGAGTCGTAATGGTCGTAGTAGCCTGACGGAGTGCAGTTCATGCAAACCGTTAATCCATTCGTGGGAATTATCACGCAGTCCGTGACTAGCGTGGGAATCTGTGCAATTTGCCTCATGATGCTCTTGGTCTGGATATGCGACGTATCGTAAAAGGGTCCATTGGGACCGCCGTCTTTCGCCTCAACCGGGTACCCGGCGTGGATGTAAGGCACCGTGTATGTTGTGCCACCGTATTGCAAAGTTCCAAGGTTGGTCCGGATGTTACTGACCATACTTGCAACAAGCTGCAAATAGTTGGCGGTATCGCTGTTCTGAACTTCAACGTTATTGAGCATGCTGACAATACCGGCGATAGTCACGTTGGCCTTGAGGATATTTGCCTGTGTCAAGAGTGTCGTAACTTCGGCTTTGCCGGGAGCGAAATGGTCCTTGAGTTCCCATCCGGAGTTGGACAATTGCATGACGCCAAAGTAGTAGTTCGGGTAATCTGCGTGGAGCCTCTTGAGGAAGGGCATGATGGGGCCGCCCAGGGGATAGGCGATTGACTGATACGCGTCGACACAGATGGGTTCTTTGGCCAGCAGCCAATCGTAATTGGCCGGGTCCATCTCGAATTTCCACAAATGAGGGTCTGTAACAAGGTCGGGTTGTTTGTCGCGGCCCGACATCGCCGAGTTCCCCATATCGATGAATACCATGAGGCTTTCCTGTGGAACAAAGTGTCCTCCCAGGGTAAGTCCCGGGGCGGCATTACTTGTAAAAACGAACGCAAGGAGTGCGGACAAAACCACTGAGACCTTCCGAAAACGAATCGTTGCGCGCATGGGTGATCCTTTCAATAAAGTGGAATGTTGATTTGTCTTACAATTTCAGATTACCGGAAACTTGAACCCGATGCCCAGAGAAAATGCCGAGAAATTCAGTCTGTTATTGTAATCCATTTTTACCGCGCCGCCCAGAAAAATGGGGAAGGTTATGTCGTTCTTCTCAATGTTGTATTGCAACGTAAGGGACGGAAACATTCTTTGCCCCACGGTTGTTCTGGCAAGGTATTCCCAGGTGCTGTCTTGCCTCTGGCCGGCAACATAATACTTTGTGTTTGGAATAGTATCTCCTGCGTCAAGTGAGGCCTGGGCGAGCGCTCTCGTTGCAAAACCTGTTGGCGTGTTGCCCTTTGCAAGCGTTTCGTAGTTGCTGATTGCGAGTGTCGGATAATAGTAGCCGATGCTGAACCCGTGGTTGACCGTTTCAGTTTTGATTCCGAGATTGACAAACAAGCCGATTCGGTCAGGCGTAACTACTCCGGCGTCGTTACGCGCTCCCCATCCGTCGCGCGCGACTTCAAACGCTTTTGTATCATAGGTGATTTGATCCGTGTTGGGGTCATACCCGTAGCTGGAGGTCCGCAGTGCAAAGAGTCCTGCCGAATACGAAGCGCCCACATTGATAATTCCCCAGTCGGGCGCGAAACCGTAGCTTGCGCGCGCGGTTGCCCCGAAGAGACCGTTTCCCACCTGACTTTCGGCCGAAAGAAAGTGCGTGTTGTCGCTCATGATCGTCGAATAGCCGGTTGGGAAGTTGAGGGTGAGGCCGGCCGCGAACATGTTGAGCGTGCCCCACGAACGGCTCACGTCGAGCAGCATGTCGCCAAACGGCCCGGTTTTCCCGTCGGGAGTTTGCTTAATGAGAAATGGCATGCTCAGCTTGAGGTCGAGGACCTTTCCCGGATGAACATAGAAACTCACCAGCGCCTGGGTGATCTTCGTCCGGAACATTCCGTCGTACTCGGAGCCGCCAAGTTTTGAGCTGTCCGCAATCATGGCTTCGCTCAGCACGACCTCGGCGTCGATCAATTTTCCGGCAATGCCTTTGCCGATCCATTTCAAATGCAGGTCACCCGACAGGCCGAGGCTGTTTTCTCCAACCTGCATCGCCTGTCCGGAGGCCGAAAAAACCAATGCCCCAGCAACGAGGAATGCGATGGTTTTGCAATGGTGAAGTGGCATCTACGGATCCTTTCTTCTTGTGCCGGGTTGCGCGCCTCTGTCCTTGTCAATAAACCGGAAACTTGAACCCAACTGCAAAGGAAATTCCCGCGAAGTTGAGCCTGTTTACGTATTCCAGTTTGACAATGCCGCCCACGAGTATCGGGAACATCATGTCGCTTTTCTCAATGGTATATTGCAACGTCACCGAAGGCGGCGTCTGCCTCGACGTAGGAGATTTTCTCAGATAATACCAGGACCCGTCGCTGGCTTGCCTGAGGACGATATTCGTGGTATCCCCGTGGGATACCGAAGCCGAGGTATCTACGTAGGCCTGGGCCGCAGCCTTTGTAGGCAAGGCAAGCGAATAAGTTGTCGGGACGTCGCGAATCTCAACATTTCCCTGGGCAAGCGGGTACGAGTAGTTGATGCTGAAGCCGTGCGTGTAGCCTTGGGACCTGATCCCGAAGTCCGCAAACACGCCCAGATAATCCGGGGAGAACACTCCTGCGTCATTGCGCGCGCCCCACCCTTCTCGGGCAAATTGAAATTCCTGGCGCAGGGAACTAATGTTCGTGCCCGTGGAATCGCACCCGTACTCGGTTGTTCTTATCGCAAAAACTCCGCCCGAGTATGTCGCTCCCAGGTTGATAATTCCCCAGTCGAAATCAAAGGTGTAGCTTCCGCGCGCCGAAAGGCTGAACAACCCGCCGCCCAATTGATTATCGGATGCCAATGGTTCAATGCCCGTGTTCATGATGTCGGCATACCCCGTCGGCAGAATGAGCGAGAGGCCGGTCTGGACGTCGCCGGAAGCGCCCCATTTGCGGCAGAGGTCGACGAGAAGGTCTCCGAATCCGCCGGTATTCGTACTGATTCCTTCCCTCATGAGAAAGGGCATGCTGAGTTTGATGTCCATGATTCTTGGCGGATGATAATACAGGCTCAGGAGGGCGGTGGTCGTTTTAATGCGGAGCCTTCCGTCGTATTCTGAACCGCGAACGAGAGAGCTGTCGGTGAGCGCACCTTCGCTCATGATAAGCTCGGCATCGAACAATGCTCCGGATACTCCGTTTCCAATCCACTTCACCAGCACGTCGCCGGTAGCGCTTCCCGCGCTCGATCCGCATCCGCCCACGCAAGCCCACGGCATTGCCCGTGCTGTCGTTCGAACCGGGGAATGCCGGCAGATTGCATATGTCAACAGGCCGACAGCAATGCCCGCTGCAAGAGTCAAGGCAATGCCGTTTGAGACGGAACATTTCATTGCGTCAGGGCTTCCTCTGGGGTTGTGCGGAACCGTTGTTCCCTTATTCGTGTAAGCCGGACCCGGATGTCGGGCTTAACCGCGTGACTTTGTTGTTACAATAATACCACGAAGTACGCTCAAGATCAAGTGCCGCAACAAATATATATAAGACTATTTCAAGCAGCAGTGCGATTTCCCTTGATCGGCCACCACATATTTGTTGCGCTGCTGACAGTAACTAATTTATGAAATTCTTTGGCGGGCCACCACGTATTTTTTCTTACCCCAAGTAAGATGGAAGGCAATTGTTGGGTGCGGTTTATCTCCTTGAATAGTAAGAGCTTATTTTTCCTTGGCGGCCCCGATCGGTACAGGGAAAGGACAACGTACTTTGGTAAGAAAGTTTGGGTCGCCGCGGCATGCGGTGCAGAGAGAATCCGGTGTTTTGCTGCGGAAAGTGTTCGCAAACTCATTTCGTTCGCAATAAGATGTAAAATTCAAGACATTTATTATCAATGCCTTGCAAATGCAGTCGTTCGCAAGACATTGCCGGAATTGTTCAAAAACCTATTCCCATTTCCTTTTTTTGTTATTATATTCTGTGCATGCCGTCCAGGGCCCTCAAAATCTTTGAATACACCGATTACAGGTTTTTCCTGAAAGATTATTATTCGTATCAGAAGAAGAACAACCGGCGCTTTTCCTACCGTTCCTTTGCTGCCCAATCCGGCGTCGCGCCCAGCTTGCTTAAGGATGTCGTCTCCGGCAGGCGACAACTCACCCTCAAAGTCGTAGAAAAATATTCACACGCTATGCATCTCACGGAACGCGAAAGAGAGTATTTTCGCACGCTTGTGAAATTCGTAAATGCAAAGAGCAATCAGGACAAGAATGATGCTTTTTCCGCGATGATGCAGCTCAGGCGCCGCACCCACCTGACCTTTCTCGACGAAAAGCAGTACGAATTCTTTTCAAATTGGTATTACAGCGCCATACGCGAGCTTATCTCCCTGCCGGAATTTCGAGAGGACTACGACTGGATAGCCAAGGCGATTGCACCCCCGGTTACCGCGAGCCAAGCAAAGAAGGCGGTGGAAGTGCTCCTGCATCTCAATCTGGTGAGGCGTAACGTAAGCGGGAAACTCGAGCTGTGCGACACCGTGGTCTCGTCTCGGGCCGATATGAATTCTTTGCTTTTACGGAATTTTCACCACGTGATGATACAACTTGGGCAGGAGGCGCTTGAGCGTTACGAGCCGCGGGACCGTGAAGTGAGTTCGCTCACGCTGGGTGTGTCGAATTCCTGTTTTGAGAATATTAAACAAAGGATACGGGGTTTCAAGGAGGAAATTCTCAACATGGCGGTGGAAGACAAATCCGATTCGCAGACCGTGTGCCAACTCAATTTTCAATTGTTTCCGCTCGTTCCAAAAGAACGAAAACAGCCGCAGGAAACCCAGCCCCGGGAGACGCAGGTGTTATGAGTAATCGCGTCTATTGTGCGCTCACCGTTGCAACGGCGGTTGCGGCCCTCGCATTTCTTGATTGCTCCTCTCAGCAATCCGTGGCCGGTACCGGTTCGCAAGCCGGCAACGGTCGCGTGGAGTGTCTCGTTACCGACTTCAATGGGACCGTGTATTCGAAGGCGCAGGTAATCCTCCGGCGGATCGAAATCACGCAGCATAACGACAGCGTCCTGGCAGGGTGGACTAGATTGACAGACGAGAACGGGTTCTGCAGTTTCGACAGCCTGCCGCCGGGAAGTTTTGCGGCCAGTTGCGGAAACAGGGACAGCGGCGCGGCAGCCCTTGTTTCGAAGGTCAGGTCGGACCTGGATTCCACTTTTGTATTATATGTCGAACCAACGATCACCCTCAAGGGCCGTCTTCTTCTTGGACCTCTTGCCGACCGCACCTCAATGTCCGTCTTTGTTCCCGGTTGCGGGCAAAGCGTCGGCCTGGATGCCGACGGTTTTTACGTTCTGCAGCACGTGCCGCTCGGGCAGCACGACATAAGTTTCCGCCGGAACACTATCATCAACTACCTGCCGGTGCAGGTGGATCACTCAAGCGCCGACACCGTGTTTCTCAAAGATGTGATGTTCGTGAATAACGGCTCTGCCGCGAACCCTTCGTACAGTTTCTACCAGACAACGATGTCGCAATCGTACGCCGTTCTTTTCAAGCCGTACGATTCGTCGGCAACGCCGCAATGGTACGCCGAAAAAGATTTCTCCATGGTAAAGTATTACAAAGTTGTCGACGGCAGCCTTGTGGAGGTCGACGACAATGGCGATGTGTTTGTAATGCTCGACGATTTCGACGACGGCGACAGCTTGAGCTGTCTCAACCCGATCACGGGCCACAGCTACTGGCTGGTGGTAACCGACGCCCAGGACAGCGGCAACACGCAATTGCTGCCGCCCGGCACGGCACAGTATTTCTGGCCGGCGATCACGGATGTCAATGCCTACAGCGGGAAAAGCTTTATTGTCACGTTCCTGATGGGAACCAAGCCTCCAACACTTACACCCTATGCCTATATCAGTTGCATTGTGTCACCTCGTGGAAGCGGATATGCCGATTTTACGGCGATGACTCAATTTTCATTTTACCTGATGGGAAAAGGCAACATACGGGTTGTTTTCAGATCCCACAAGGCGTTGGCCGGGTATGCACCGGGTGATTGGTGGGGACAGCTCAGTACGGTCATAGCGACTCCGCCCACGTGGCAAAAAATCACCATTTACCCGGCGGACATCAAGGCTCCGGCGGGTTCGAAGCAGCTTGCCGACGGCCTCACCTGGGCATCCGTGTGCGACAGCATTGACAGAATAGAGTTCGCCGCCTGGGAAAACAAGGGTGACACGGTTGTCATGGGACTTGACAACATCATTATTCACGGGCTCTCCAATCAGAATTTCAGGTAAGGGTCAAAAAATCGTGTTGCTGATCGCACAACGTTTCCATGAATCAAGGGAGGAAGTTGTCAGATGAAGATGACCTTGAAGATAAAACGTTTCAGGATATCTGTGCGCAACGCAGGTACAGTGAGTCTTGCTTTGTTTTTTGTTCTTTGTTCTTCCGTTTTTGCCGCGGTCACTATCAAAGACTCGACTACCACCTGGCATACCAACACGTACGCGGTCGGTGTGGACTACGGGCTGATATCCGCGCAGGCGAATACCAGTGTGGCGAAAACGTTCAACTGCAAAGTCATTGACAATGAATACCTGAAAATCGTCGTGGTGCCGGATTTCGGCGGCAGGATCGTTTCGATGGTGTACAAGCCGACGAACCATGAAGAGTTGTATACCACACCCTGCGGTGTGCCCTACGGCATAAATGCCGGGAATTTTTATTACAACTGGCTTATGGTATATGCGGGAATCATGCCCACGTTTTCCGAACCTGAGCATGGAAAATTCTGGCTGAGGCCCTGGCTGTGCCAGATTGTCAAGCAGACCGCGGACACGGTGAGCCTGTCGCTGAGCCAGAAGGATACGGTGAATTTCGCCGGGCATCCGGGCAAGTTCAATTACGGCGCCACGGGCATCGAATGCACCTTCACCATTTCAATCATATCCGGTAGGAACTACATCGACATCGGCGTAGTGCTGAACAACCCGGCGGCACAATCAAAGAATTTCGAGTACTGGACCATGAGCACCTTTGCTCCCGGTTCGTCGAAAACCGATCCGAGGTGCACGGCGGGCGCGGAAATAATTTCCCCGGTCAAGAACTGCAATATTCCGAATGGCTATGGCGCGTGCCAGGGTCAGGAAAAGAATGTCGGCGGCAACATCTACCTGTTCAACAAGCTCAGGTGGTGGAAAAACTGGCCGGACATGGGCATTGTGTATGCCTGGCCCGACGCAACAACACCGCTCAGTACCTTTTGGGGAGTCATCAATCATGACAACGATGAGGGAATAATCCGTGTGTCGAATAACGATCAGACCATTGGACTTAAGATGTGGACATGGGGCTACCCGCAAAGCGTAAACAGCAATTCCGGGACCTCACTTCCATACATCGAATTGTGGGCGGGCCTTTCCCAGCAATTCTACACCGCTGCGCAAATTGGAGCAGGCCAGCAGAGAACCTGGAAGGAGTATTTCGTTCCTACGGTGAATTGCGACAGCGTCACTCACGCCAACCAGGACGTAGTATGCAATTTCAAGACCGACAAGGCGAGCTACAATGCAGCCACCGACCCGGGGGTTACCATCACAGCTGAGATGTTCTTCACCGCGCCCAACCAGCAGGAAAACGTGTCGATTTCGTTCGGCGGACCGAAGACCGTCGTGGTGCTCGATTCCAACCTTACTTCGGATCCGCTGGGCAACGTCATTACAAAGACGATCCCATTCTCAAGCCTGTGCAACGGCTTGACCAACGTTACCCTGACGGCGACGTCAGCACAAAGCAACCAGCTTATCAATGCGGAGATACCCGTTGCTATTACAAACGCGCAACTCTGTTCGGCGCTCGGGGCGGTTTCTCCCTTTCCCCTGCAGCACGCGGCCGGCCCTCAAAACGCCGGGACCGCCCGGGTGTACTCCCTTGACGGAAGACTCATGGGCGTCCTCAAAAACGCCTCTGCCGCCAAGAAACTGCCGCTTGGCAAGGGCGTATACTTCTTGACGACGGAAAATAATCGTACCCAAAAAATGGTCCCCTTTACGGTTCAATAGGAATGGACGCGGCATGACCGACCGCAGAGCGGTCTCACCTTGGAAAGAGAAGTGATCGGCACACGAAGGCTGCCGCACGTGTTTCTCCGGTAAACTGCCCCCCCTCAAAAGCAGACCGGTCATGCGTGCGGCGGGCCTTTTTTGCTACTTCGAAAACACAATCCGCACGGTTTTCGTGAAATTTGGGTCCGAGTCGTCCGAATCCGCCGCCTTGAACCTGCAAAAGTAAATTCCCCGGCAAAGGTGCGAACCGTCCCACGAGAACTGGTATTCGCGCGCGTTCTGCATGTTTTCAAGAGGCCGCTCGATGAACCTTCCGATCGCGTTGTAAACATCCAGGGTAACTCGCGACGGCACTGGAAGGGCATATTTAAAAATGACCGACCTCCCCACGGCCGTCGCTTCCTGGAAAGAAAAATCTTTTGGCACCGCGGCAGGCGCTGTTTCGGTTGAGGGAACGTCCCCGCTCTTGGCAAATGCAAAGATGGTGTCGACCGGCGTCGTGCAATTGCTCTTTAAGAGAAACAGGGCGGAACAGGTCCCCGGTCTTGCCGGCGCGAATCGTACGGTGTCGAGGCACGAATCTCCCGGCGCCAGATCCCGCATCGGCGACATGGTAAACACGCTGTCTAACACATAATCGCCCGTTTCGAGCCGCGATACCTGCGAAATCCGGAGGGTGTCGTTGCCGGAGTTTCTGATGAGAATCGTCCGCCACAGGGCCTTGCCTGAACCAGGCGATTCGAACATCACGGTATCCGGGGTTGCGTCGAGATGCGGCGACGTACCGGTGCCGAAGCTCCGGATTGTGTCGGGGCTCGATGCGGCGTTGCTCACGAGAATGACAAGGGCCGAATCGCAGCCTTGCTGCTTCGGCCTGAACGCCAGCGTATCCAAAACAAGTTGCTTGGGCGGAATCCTGAGCGAGTCGATACTGCTTGTAAAAGCCGCGGAGGATATCTTGACAGCCGAAACCACTATCGTGTCGCTACGGCCGTTCCACAGCGGAATCACGCTGTCACGGATCGACCCGAGCGTTACCCTGCCGAAAGACACGCGGCCTGTGCTGATGTCAAGCAGCCCGGAATCGGGCGTGATGCATGCTTCGTTGGAGAAATCGCTCTCGTAGCCGGCGCTGTCGCGAACGGTAACGCGGACATGATACTGCTTGCCATTAATCAACTTTGTTATCGTTCTTGCAGTATCTGCCGCCGAATCGGTGGAATCGCGCTTTGCCGAGGGAGAAGCGAATGTTTCCACATAGAGGAAATACCGCAGTGCATCCGCGGAAAGGCTCCTGTTCCACGTGAGCGCCACGGAACCGTTGCCGCGCCGCGCGAGCAGCCCGGTTGGAGGCATGGGCTTGTTCGAGAACACCCAGTTGGTGTTGCCGAGGCTGTCGGTGCAGTTGGAGGCAAGACCTTTCTGCGGCTGCGCCCTGCAATTCTTGAGTACGGCATACCGAGCCGTGACCGAACCTGCCGCGCTCGCCGTGCACGAAACAGCGTTCACAATGGCAAGGTAGTTCGAAACCGTGCCTCCCAGCCAGGCATTACCTCCGGCGTCTATTTTCCACCCCCGTTTCGACTGCGCAATGGATGTGTCCGACCCGTTCATGAGGATAAAATCATTTTCCGTAAAAAGGGCGTTTCCGTTGAAATCGATGGTTCCTCCTGTCTGCGAGAAAGACCGGCATTTGAGAGGAGACGCCAGTTGAAGCGTGCCTGCTCCGGAATCGGTCACGTCGCCCAACGCAAGCGGCGCCGAAAGGGTTTGCACCCCCGTGTCGGCGGTGAAAACCACCTTTGAGCCGTCCCTGGCATAGTTTGCGAGTGAGAAATCACCTGCAAATGTCCATGTACCGTTTCCCATGTAAATGCATCCCTTGTCCGGGCCCGCGCCGTGCGCAAGGACGTCCGCGGATTCGAAGACGGTGAGCGACGCGTTGTTCCGGCGGAAATCAAAAAGAGCGCTGTCGAGCGACCGGTTCCATTCGAAGGTGCAATGCCTCACGCAGTGCGTGCCCGATGTCGGAATGATTCGCGCATTGCCGCCGGAAGGAGCGGCATACAGCACCAGATTATTGATGACCCGATTTCCGCATGAGAAGACCGAAGCGGCCCCAGCTCCAGAGGCTTTGACGACAACCGGCCCGGACCTGGTGAGCATTCCGGACAGGCCCGAAAAGAGGGCGTTGCCGTTGACAATGAGGCTGTCGGAGCCGACCGCGAGCGTGCCTCCGATCGCCGAAAAGCCCGTGAGCTCGCATTTGTAATCGCCGCAATCAAAGGTTCCGTCCGAAATCCACAGTTTCTTCGCAGAGCACGGGCCGCACAAAACAACGGTTCCGGTTCGGGACTTAATGAGGTTTGGAAGAAGAACGCGGGGCTTCGGGACAAAGTACTGCGTGCCGGCCGAGCCCGCAAACGCCACGGTGCCGTTTCCGGGAATGAGGGCGGCAGCGCCGGAAAAATCAATTGAATCCGCGGCCACCGAAAGCGTTGATGTTCCAAAATCAAGAGCGCCCCGCACAAGCAGCCGGGAAGAAACCACATGAGACAAGGCAGTACCCAAATGCAGCGTGCCGGCGACAACGGCAAGCCGGTTGCACGAGAAACCGGTTGACAAAATTGTTGTTCCGACCGGTCCGCTTTGGATGATGGAAGGGTATAAAACTTCGGCGTTGGGTATGAACACCTGTGCGGTCGTGCCGTTGAATTCGATGCCTCCTCCCTGATGCTGCCGCTCGACACCCAGGCGCGAAAGGTTTGCAGTATCGCCCGTGAATGTTAGGATTGATCCGCCGAAACTGATGCTGCCTCCGGCCGCCGAGAAGGACCGGACGGTCACGGCAATCGCGCCGGAGGAACCGCCTCCCAGGTCGAGCGTGCCTGACCTGATGACAAGTGTGTCAATTGTCAATGCTGCGCCGGCTTCGGCGATCACGGAGGAGCCGATCCTGTTGCTTTGCACCAGTTTTGCGATGCGGAAGGTCTTCGGAAGCCGGAGGGTCTGCTTGTCTCCCAGGAGTTCCAGCCGCACATCCCCGGCTACCGAAATCTGATCGAGGCACACGTTTCCCCGAGCGCGGATTACAGACGGTGGCGATGTCCCGAACTTGAGGGTGTCGGTTGCGCCGCCGACAGCTCCGACGGAACGGAATTCGCAGGCGTCGCCGCCGGTTATGGACAGATAATGGCCGTGAAGGTCGAGCGTGGAAGCGTATTCCTTGCGCAGGACAAGCTTCCCGACCGCGGCATCCGTGTCGAGAACGCATGGGGCAAGCCTTTTTCCCCTTGAACCAAAAACGGCCGTATCGGCGAAACCCGGAGCCCTGCCTCCGCTCCAGTTTGCATCGTTACTCCACCTGGTGTCGCCGTCCTGAGGGCTCGCCCAATTCGGTGTAGCGGAGAAGGACGCGTGCAACGCAACGACCAACAACATCCCGACTGCGGGAAATGCTTTACGGGGCGATAACTTCGCGATGTGCGTTCTTCCGTGCATTCGTAGATTTCTGTGGACGTGCTGCGGCAGTGCGCAACGTGATGCAGGGAAGGCGGAATGAAGGATTGGCAACGAACCGACAATCGGCGACAGCAAGAATGAAATTCAAGAAGATCGATTTCCACCAGCGGGTTTCCGTCTCTTTTTGCAAGATACCCGGCGGTGGAATCCCAGTCCGCCCCCCAGAATTCTAATATAATGAAAATGAGCGTATATTGCTTTTTTTTGTCGACTGGGTAAAGCTCCGGGTTAATCGCGTAACCGCAGGTCAGGGGTCCCGAGCGGGCGGCGGGCGCCGCTTTCCGGCGACCGCACCGTTGTCTCGGGATGTCAATTACTGTGTGTAAAGTACTTTGCGTAGAAGATGCCGCCGCGCAGGTCGGACGGAATCGAAACAAACGAGCCGTTTGCACCGGCCTTGCATTCACATCCCCAAACTTTTCTGCCGAGAACCGAAAACAATTCTACGCGAACAACCCTGTCCGGCACGTGCAGTCGAGGCGATGAAACGTCCGGCACGAAGCAGACGACCCCGGCTTCGGCGACAGGGAAATTGCGCGCCCTCGTCGGGGCCGGTTTGGCGGACGTCGGCGGATCGTATCCCCACGCCTGGACTTCGGTGAATGCGCACCATTTTGCAGGATTGCTCGCCACGAGATCGGTAATCGTCACCGATTGCGTAATCCGGCTTGCAAACGGGAATTCCTGACCGGTCTTGAGCGAATCGATCGCTATCGTATCCCGCGTGCCATTTGTGAAGACGAGGGTCGCGCGCTTCCAGTAGCTGTCGTGACCGCCCGACCAGTCGGCGCGCACCCAGATTTTCACCTTGTCAACACTTACGTCGTGGCCGAAATCCACCTTCCACCACAACGGGCTGGGCGCGGTGAGCTGCGGCCCCCAGGACGCATAGGCAAGTGAACCGTGGCTTGTGTTGAGGGTGTCGCCGTTGATGGCACTTAGGGCCAGAAAGGTGGTGTCGGGAACACAATTCGGGGCAGTGTCGTAGTTGCAAGGGTATTCGCTGTTCGACGATGCATGGGGAAATCCGTGTCCCGGCGCGCGCACGTCGTTCGGGTTGAGGGCAATGTTCCGGTAGGTTTGGCCGGCCGCCTGCAAATCCAGCCCGGAAAGAACCAGAAGGCAGGCAAGGGCGATTGGTTTTGAATGCGACATTGTTCACCTCCGTCGAAATCGCACCAGCAGAAAATACGGCATTTCCCGTTGCAGGGGAAGAACCGAACAAACAATGATACGTCTCTCGGCGCATCACGCCGGGCCGAGGCGCTCGCGATGGCCGCACACGCGAACCTGCACCATGGAATATACGGAGGGAATGACGGCAATTCAGGAAAAAAAGCAGTGTCTGTTATGTGCCCGATTTCGACAGGCGGTCCTGAGACGAAAAAGCAGCCATGATCCCGCTCTTCACGCATCAGTTTTGTGTTGTTAAAGATACGCCGTTTCTATTATATTTGACTCCTAAAAATTATTACGTGGGAACAAGGATTCTTTTTGTTCATAAACCCTCAACAAGGAGCGGCTTGATGTTTTCAAACAAAGCAAAGGTTCTGTGCGCGTTTGTAGGTGCTGCTGCCGTGGTTTTCTCGGCGCATGCGCAGATCAGTATCTCGGGAACGGTTATTGACGGAAGCGGCAACGGTGTTCCGGGAGCAACGGTGAGCCTTGTCGAAGCTGGCTACTCCACCACAACCGACAGCCAGGGCCTATACACGTTGACGGGCGCCACGGGCGTGCGGGCTGCCATCGGCGAGTCCGGCGATATTGCACCCGTCAAGATCGGAAACAGTATCCGTTTTTCAGTCGCGAATGGAACGGAAAAAGTCTCCGTTGACATCTACGATTTGAACGGTCGCATCCTGTCTCACGCGGTCCACACCTATCTGGCAAGAGGCGCATACTCCTACACGCCGGCCTTCGGCATTGTTGCGTCCTCGTTCAATGTGGTGAGACTGCAGGTTGGCGCCGCGTCCGCCACCTTTAAGATGACCGTGTGCGAAAAGAACTCCTCACTTTCGGGCCTGAGGGCTTTAGGCGCCAACGGGGCGCAGGGACTTGCCAAGCGGCTGGACATTTCGGATACCCTTGTTGCATCAAAAACCATGTATGTGACCTTCAAGAAGTATATCACTTCGTATACGCTTACCAATCAAATTCTTCCGGTGACGGCAATCACTCCGGCGAAAGAGCTTGGAATAATTTCCGAACGGACCACGAATAACCTGAATTGGGCGTTGGCAAAAGTGTATGTCTGGGACCAGGCGATTGCCGACGACACCTCTTCGCACGCGACGACATTGAACCTTGCATACACTGGTGACAAGGAGGAAGGCACCAAAAGCGCCCTTGTCACCTGTGGAACGCTGGGCTGGTCCGGCTGGGGCATTGCGCCAACGGATACGGCCGGCGTAGACATGTCCGGCTATACGGGCGGGAAGCTCCATATGTATGTGAAGGGCAACGCGCAAAGCATCGGTGTTGAAGTGACATGGAACGTCAAGGCCGCACAGGTCGTCGACCTTGCCAATTACGGTTATGTGGCCGGAGACGGCAATTGGCACCTATGCGAGATTCCTTTCACGGATTTTGGTCCGATTGTCATGACCAACATCACCTATTATGTCGCCTTTGTCTGCCCGGCTGCAACCGGCGGGGCGTATACCTCTGGCGAAACCTACATGATCGATGACGTAACCTGGAAGCCGGCGCAGTAACACTTCGATCTGTTCTCAAAAGTAAAAAAAGGCAGGGTGATGCTCTCATCCTGCCTTTTTTGTTTGGAAACCGGTGTAGCTGAAAATGAGAACAAACGATTGATTTGGAAACAAAGTCAAGGAACAGGTTGCGCGTCCTCTTGAACGGACGCGAGGCAGGAATGTATTTTACTCAGTTTGGTACGGAGTTCACCTTTCGACATATCATCTTCATCGGCGGCTTCGGGAGGACATTTTGGAAATAAAGTACAGCAAGAAGAAACAGGAAATCCGACAAGACCCTTTTATGGACTTTCTTGCGAAAGCAAAAGAGTTCTCCATCGCAAGAAGCAATTCACTTATGGGGGCGGGCATCGTTCTGTGCCTGTTGGTGGCAGGCTTTCTGGTATACGGGTATCTGCAGCGAACCGGCGAGGCAAAAGCCCAGGATGCTTTCGGCAGGGCAATGGTTGCTTATGCGGCCGGTGACGAAAGAAAAGCCATTGAGGGATTCAGGACCGTTGTTGACAACAGCAAAATCTCACCCGCGGCCGCCTATAGCGCGTTTCTGCTCGGGTCCATGTTCTTGCGCCAGGAAAAATACGACGAAGCCATTACGTGGTTTACCACGGCGGCCTCCGGTAATGCGAAGGCCGGTTTTGTGGCAGGCGACGCCCATGAGGGGCTTGCCGATTGCTACGAGGCCAAGGGCAATCGCGATGAAGCGCTGAAATATCTTGCCAAGGCGCTGGAGGACCCTCGACTGGCCTACCGGTTCCCGGCCATCGAATGGAAGGCCGCTCTCATAAGCAAAGAGGTTGGCCGTAGCGGTGACGCCAAACGTTACTGCAGCCGGATCGTGTCGGACACTACTTCCCAGGCAGCCGCTTTCAAACAAAAGGCGGAGAATTTGTCGCGGGAAATCGATGAATCACCGTCCAAGTGAAACGTGAGTTTTTCCGCGTGAGAATAGCCCGTTGCACTACGGGTGGGTCCGTCTCACTTACTCGACAAGTCGCAGACGTACGACCTCATTGTTGACGCAAAACACGAAAAGTGCGGAGGGGCGCTGGGAAAGTGCCAGGCAAATCCGAAATAACCATTGGGCAAAAGCGCCCAAACGAAGAAAAGAGGAGGAATCGCAATGGACGTTCTTATTCTGGACGAAGTGAAAAGCCGCAAAGCAAAACTCGCTGAAACCCTCGAAAAACGTCGCTACAAAGTTGTACAATGCGGCACCTGCAACGATTTTCTTGGCGCGGTGAACAATTCGCTCCCCGGCCTCATCCTGCTCGACGTGGACACCTGGCATCACGGCAGGTCGATGTATTCATATTTCCAGATCGGAAAGAAGATCGAAAACGTCCCGGTAGTTTTCTACAATGCGCCGGAGAATTTTGTGGCTCTTGGCGACAGGAACAGGCACGAGAAAGACTACGTTCTGCAAAAGCCTTCCGAAGTCGAATCGGTGATCGATGCGGTGTCGCACAGCGTGTAAGAGGGAGGGCAATGGGCAGCCTGGTCCGGAAGACGCTCGTGTTCGCCGACTGCGATGCCGGCGGGATAGTTCATGTTGCCAATATCAAGGGAGGGGTCGGCAAATCCACTGTCGCCACCAACCTTGCTTCGGCGTTTTCAAGAAGAGGGCCAACCCTGCTCATCGATCTGGACGTGCAGGGAAGCGCCACCGTTGCCCTGGGAAAAGATCCGGGAGCCGTGCAGAATTCCTCATGGCAGTTGTTTTGCAGGCGGTTCTCGCACGGACGCCATTCGGCCCGCGGGGCGAATGGCACTTTTGCCGCACGGGCTGCAGATTGTCTTGGCCGGGCCGAGTCCCGGTTGTTGTCTCAGATTGTCGGTCACGGCGAAGTCACGCAGATTGCAACGAACATTCATCCCTGCCTCGACCTTCTTCCGGCAAATTCCGATCTGTTTAAGCCTGTCTTTTTCTTTCACCTCCAAAACTTCCTGTACAACCTTGAACTGTGCCGCACCTACTACAAGTACATTGTGATCGACACTCCGTCGGTATGGAATACGGTCACCAAGGCGTTGTACACGCGGAGCAGCCTCAATCTGATTCCCGTAACGCTCAATGCGCTGGCGACCAAAAGCCTCAAGGATTATTTCCACAATGTTAAAATGCTGGCGCGCAAGAATCCCACGGTGCGCGTGCGAATCATCAAGAATGAGGTGTTCGGCAGGGAAGATTCGAAAATTAAGGGCAAGACCCGCACCATGAACGAGAACCGCAGGTATCTGGACGGCTTGTGCGAGCAGGTGCATTTCAAGACCAGGGTGGGCCTTTCAACAATACCGCAGTCGGTGATGTTCGATCTGGAAATCCCCGAATCCGCGGTCATCCGGGACGCACAGGACGAAGGGAAAACCGTTCATGAGTTTCACCAGTACAGCGCCGCGACCAGGGCGTTCGAAGAATTGGCGCGCCGGGTCCAGTATGTGCTCAACAGTCCGCCGCCAAAGACCGCCGGGCCGCTGGCGCAGCGTATCAATGCCCTGCCCCGATTCATCCCCAGGCTCGTCGCGGCCGGCCTGATTTTTACGGTCTTGGGTCTCAATATGCCCGCAACAAACGCACGTGCGCCGCGTCCCGTTGCGCCGCAACAGCTCGTGGAACCGTCTCAGCCGCTTATCTCCCACACCTTCCTGCCCGGGGAATCTCTTCACAAATACGCGAAGTATGCCATTTGCCGGTACCGGGCAATGGTGCCCGGCCCGGAGGACATTCAGCGCTACGCGGAGGAAGTGGTGAATGTCTACAACAGGACGCGTGTGCCCGGCGAACCGCGGTTACCCGCCGCTGATGAGGTTACTCCCGGCGTTACTATCGTCTTTTATCCTCCGTCGGACATCGTGAACCCGCGGGAGAAACAATTGCTTCCGGTGTACGAATATTTCATGTCCATGGTTGATGACCCTTTTTCCTACGTGACCGGCGACTGGTGCGATCGTGGCATGGGAGGCGGAACGCCGCACTACGGCATCGATGTTGCCGCGCGGCTTGGATCAAATATCATTACCCCCATCGACGGAATTGTGGTAAACCGGGAAAGCAGGTCTGCCGGCCATACGCTCGGCGTTGCACGCGAAGGGATGATACTCACCTTTTCCCACATGGACAGGCGTTTTTTCCAAACGGGGCAGAGCGTAAAGAAGGGTATGGCAGTCGGCACGATTGGCCTTACGGGCGAAACAAGCGGGCCGCACGTCCATGTAGGCTACGGCGTGCGGACCGTGGGGACCGACGGCATCGATTTCGGGAACAATTATTACAAGTTCACCGACCCCAAACTGTTTTTCTACCGCGAACAGTATCTGGCGAACGCGACTCATTGACATAAACCAAGTCCGCTCCTCCCCGGGGCGTCTCCGAACCGCAGGTTCCTTCATGCCCCCTCGACTCTTGGCATTCGATCTCGACGGAACTCTCTTGACATCAGATAAGCGCCTGTCCCGTGCCAACAAGGCCGCGCTGGAAGACATGGCACGCTGCAGGGCCGTGGTGGTGTTGGCGTCGGGACGACTTGGTTCGAGCATGATGCAATACGCCCGCGGCCTGGCGTGCGCTCCGGCGCTGCTGACGCTTAACGGCGCTGCAGTATACGCGGGAGCAGACCGCGGCTTTGCCCTTGTCCATGCCGCACCGCTTCCGTCCCTGCATGCCGACGCGCTTGTGCGTCACTCAGAACACCGGGAATTCGCCGTCAACTACTATATAGATGGTATGCTGTACACGGTGCGCACGGAGAAGACCGCGAAGTGGAACGACCTGTATTACGCGCAGACGGCGTCGGAGTATCACGTGCTCGACTCACTGGCCGGCATGCGGGGCAGATCACCGTTTAAAATCATTTTCGTTGGCGACCCGACGGTTCTTGATAAAGAGGAATCCGAGCAGCGGCGGCGATGGGGAAACGAGTTGTACATCGTGCGAACGTGGGAATATTATCTCGAATTTATGAGTCCTCAGGCAGACAAGGGGAAAGGCCTTGCCGCCCTGGCGCGCGCCTACGGCGTCGATCTTGCCGATGTTGCGGCCTTCGGCGACGCCAACAACGATATCCCCATGTTTGCCGTCGCGCACACGGCCGTAGCCCTCAGAAACGCTTCCCTGGACGCCAAGGCTGCCGCAACGCACGTATCGGAATGGACCAACGACGAGGACGCTGTGGCGCGCGAATGGGAACGATTGAAGAAGACATGAGAATTTACCGGCCCCCTAAATCCCCCGAAGGGGGACTTAATGGAAAACGCTCTTGCGACAAACCTAATTTCGTTCGAGTCCCCCTTCGGGGGATTTAGGGGGCGACCAAGAATGTCATGAAGTAACCCCCATCTTTTACTCTTCGCATCCTTTGGAGTGAGCGTATCTTGATTCCCTTCATCCGCACTCGATAAACTCCATCCGTTTTTCCCGGGAAGCGACAAGAAGTCTTGGAGAAAAACCCGCGGCCTCGAGCCTGACGCCGACGTGGCTGAGCGCCAGTTCGGGTGAATTGTGGTCTTTGCTCAAATGCGACAAAACAACGGAGCGCGGGAGGCGGCGCGAGGCCGAACATATCTTGACAAGCGCTTGCGCAGCCTGTTCGTTGGAAAGGTGCCCCGTATCGGCGGCGACGCGGCGCTTATGAAGAAAGGGTCTGCGCGGGTTGTTCCAAAGCAGCCCGGTGTCGTGATTGGCTTCCAGCACCACGCACGCGCAGTCCGCGAAGTGCCGCACCATGGCGTCGGGAAAACAGCCGAGGTCGGTGGCAAAAGCCACCCGGCAGCTCGGAGCATCGCAGGGCCAGAACGTGAATCCGCACGTGAGATTTGCGGCGTCGTGGTCCACGGCAAAGGCGGTGAAGTGGAGCGCGCCCACGGCGAATTCACGGCAGGCATAGGGAATGATGCGAACGCCGGCGATCTCGGCAGGATTGAGTTCGTTAATGTTTGATTCGTGAATATAAATTGGCACGCCGTGGTCGGCACACAGGAGAATCGCATTGCGGTTCAGATGGTCGGTATGAAGGTGGGTCACCAGGACGGCATGAATGTCGCCGAATGCGACGTTTATTTCCGACAGGACCGCGCGTAATCCACGTTGGCTCATGCCGCCGGCATCCAAGAGCAGGCGAGTTGGGCCGTGCTCCACAAACGTACAGTTTGCGCTCGATCCGCTTCTGAGCACGCAGAACCTCATGGAACAATTGCCCTGCCGGGGTCCGATTTCCCAAGCGCATGCACTGCAACCCTAAAGAACTTTGCGCCGTCGAACGACGCATTGCCTTCCGCCACTCTGGCACCCTGCACGAGGCACCTCTCCTAGATCTTTCCGATTGACGAGCTGAGAACCCACCCGCTGAGTCCTGTGGGAAGGCTCACGTATGACCAGTCGTTCACGGATTTGTGGACCCGGAATTTTGTTCCCTCGTGCACGGTGAAAATGACCTTGGCGCCGTTCGGCTCGTTCTTCGCATCAAGCGACGGAGAGAGCACAATGGCATATTCGACACGTTCGCTATTATAAATCTTCATGCCCGCCGATGTTCCAACTGCGCCCGTGATAAGGAGCAGAAGGCACGACAGATACACGATCCACAGCCGTGCATTTTGCGACGCGTACATGCTTGCGGCAAAGAGAATCGCAAGAGAAAGCAGCAGAAAGAAAAGAAACCATAGTTGCGCATTGAGAGACAGAAGCCTGTGGAGCCGCAGCAACGCGGTCTCGAAAAAGGTCTGCTCCGGCGCCGGAATGCGGTCGATGATTGCGGATGTCGCGAACTTGATGTTTGCGACAATCTCCGGATCGTTCGGAGAAAGCCGGTGCGCTCTTTCGTAGGCCAGCAGTGCAAGCCCCACCTTTTTCAGTCTGAAATACGAGTTTCCAAGATTGTAATAGACGGCGCTGTTTGAAAGCCCCGCAGAAAGGATTTGTTCACAAAAATAAGCGGCGCTGTCATACGATTGATGCTCGTACAGCGAATTGGCCTTTTCAAACCAGAAATTTACCGGAGCAGAAACCGTCCTTTCGGGTACGAGAAAAGAGAAGAGCAGCGCAACAAAGAAGAAAAGGGGCCGTGTAGTCATGATTTTCCCCGTTTCTGTCTTTCCAGGTCCCGGATCAGCCCGGCCGCCTGTTCGAGGATGCCGGACCGGGAGGACGCGTCAAGCGATCTCATGCCGAACCGGAACGTGTCGGTGCTTTCCAGCAGACCGGCGAGCCGTTCGATGACCTCCGTGCTCACATGGCGTTCCAAAAGGCTGCTTCGCAATTCGTCAAGAGTCCTGCCTGTTGCGGCAAAACCGAATTTGTGCGTAACGAAGTTCTCCAGGCACACGGAAACGTTCCCGAGGAAATCTGCTGCCGGCATCGCCGCGGCGTTCTTCTTCAGGCCGGCCAGCGTACGGAAAGCTCTGCGGGACGCTCTCAGGCGGAGGGCGAGCGAGGCGTCTTTTTCGTAGCGCTGCGCCTGCATCCTGTATAAGAGAGAGAAAGTGGCGATAAGGAAAGGAATGGGGAAGAGAATCAAGAAGAGCGGGTTTCTGTAGGGGGAATCGGTCTGTTTTCCGATGGAAATGCCGGTCTTGATATACCGGATATCCTGACCCACCTGACGTATTTCCTCCTGGGTAAGATACCGTGTCTGGCCGGCCTGAGTAGTCTTCCCTTTTGTCACGGTAATGACGATAGTGTCTGACTTAAGCGTTTTGTAAACCTGGGCCGACGGGTCGAAGTAGACCCAGGAAAGCGGAGGAACAACAAGCCTTCCTTCCTGTCTCGGGATCACAAGGTACTTGTAGCCTTTCTGGCAGGTGAGACCGTTTTGCGTTGTGTCAACCGACACGTGTTTTTCCGGGGCGAATACCTCGCATTCGGGTAATTGCGGCATGGAAATATCGCCCATGCTTCCGGGCCGGGTGCTGCCGCGGATGCCGATGGAAAGCGTGACTGCTTCACCCGAGGGCACGGTCCGCGGGTCGGCGCCGACATTCATGGTGAAGGATCCGACGGCCCCCGAAAAACCTGCCGGTGCCGGGGGCAACAGGGAAGAATGAATGGTGAGGCCGTTCGACAAAACGCTTTTGCCAACCTGTTGCACGCCGCTGCCGAAGAATTCATCGGGGAAGAAATCCGAAAAAGGATCTGACCCTCGGCGGGATTGAACGCGTTTGAGACTCACGTATTCGAACGGCACGGGAAGTATCGAAAGGTCGCCCGTGGAAATGGGGAAGAGTGCATATTGTACTTTGACAACAAATTCCTTTTCGCCGTTCACCACTTCCATATCACCCTTGGAAGGCAGTTGGGTAAACAGCCTCGCCACGGCAAAATCCTTGCTGAGGCTTTTTTCCAGTTTGTCGTACAAGCTAAACAAGCCCTGCTGCGATAATTGTACCTGGGCGCCGGATTTCTGGGCGACCTTGACGGTAAGGAACGTTTGTTCGCCGAGGTACAGATTCTTCTTGGTCACCGAAAGGACAACATGTACCTCGGTGGTGGCCTGCGCAGCCTCTTTTCCGACGGAGACGACAAATGGATTTGAGGCATAGGTCTTTCCGTCAATTACTGTCTTGAGGGCGGGAAACGTGAAGGAACCAGGTTTTTTCGGCGCAATTTGATAGTAGAAGAAATAGGTGATAGTGACATTTTGTGTCATCTTCCCGTTTACCACTTGTATAGACGTTGACTGCGAGGAATTCTGGTTCATGCCGAGCATGTCGAAATCATCGCTCTTCGGGATTTGCGGGGCAAATGAGCCGGAAAGCTGCTTGTTGCTCACAATCTGCGCGGTCACTTGGATCCGCTCGCCGAGCATTGCCGAGGTTCTGTCTGGAGAAACGGAAAAGGAAACGTCCTGTGCACACGCGGTGAAGGGGGCGGCAGCGGCCAGCAGGGCGAGGCAGCACAACATCGAAGCCGCCAATGCGTTCGAAGAAGATCGAGGGTGGGTCGCGTTCATCCCGTCAGCAAATGCCGTGTTACCCGCCTTTGCGCCGCTGGTCACCAGTCCTTCTCCACTTTCTTTTCGCCTACTATTCCCGCTTTTTCCGGCTTTTTGTTGAGCTCTTTGTCGTCGTCCGAGAATTGTTCGATGAGCCGTTTGGCTTCGTCTTTCTTCATGTCTTCCTGTTTCTGCTGCTGGGGCGTGGGCTCGGGTTTTTGATTGTCCTGATCGTTCTTGTTCTGGTCCTGCTGCTGATTGCTCTGATCCTGTTTGTTCTTGTCTTGTTGTTTGTCTTTGTCCTGGTTCTTCTTGTCCTGGTTATTCTGGTTGTTCTTTTGGTCCTTGTTGTCTTTATTCTGCTTATTGTCCTTATTATTCTGCTGCTGTTGCTGCTGGTTCTGCATCTGTTTGATCTTCTTCTGTACCAGCTGAACATTCCATTTTGTGTCCTTGTCGGACGGGTGTGCGTCGAGAGCTTTAATATAGTTTTCCAGCGCGCCCTTGTATTTCTCCATCGCTTGTTGGTTGTTCTGCGCGGAAAGTTTGTCGCCCTGCATGTACAGCGCATTGCCGAGGTTGTAGTGGAGCGCGGCGAGCGCCTTCTTGTTCTTGACGTCCTTTGCCTGATTGTACTCCTCTTCCGCTTTTTCGTATTCGCCAAGCCGATACAGGGCGGCCCCCTTGTTCATTTTGAGCCTTTGTTCTGCAGGGTATTCGAGGATCAGATTGTCGTATGCCTTGAGCGCCTCATCGTAGTTTTTGTTCTCGTATTGTTTGTTCGCGGCCTTGTTCTTCGAATGAAGCTCGTCGGAGCACACCACGGCGGCCAGCACGGCAATACAGGCACAGGCAGCGAAAGAGCGCGCGCACAAACGGTGTCCCCATGCTTTCCTCCGCACTTTCATGGTCAATCGATTCTTCCTTTCCATTGATGTTTTGATTTGACAAGCTCGGGCACTAAAAACTCAAGCAGGAGGAAAAACAGGGCGATGGCACAAAAGGCCTGGTATTGTTCTTCGAAAATGTTCAACCGGTCGGTCCCGAGCTCGTTCTTCTCCATTTTTGAGATCTCGTGATAAATCGCCGGCATGTCGAGCACGGTGCCGGCGTGAAAGTACTTTCCGTTTCCTTCCGTGGCGATCTTTTCGAGCATGAGCGAATTGAGCCGCGTCATCACCAGGTTCCCGTTCGAGTCTTTCTTGTACGAAATGTTGCCTTTACCTTTGTTAAGAGGAATGGGCGCGCCGCTTTCGGACCCGAGTCCCACCGTGTAGATCTTAATGCCGAGAGCAGCCGCCTTTTGAGCTGCAGCCTCCGCATCGCCCACTTGATCCTCCCCGTCCGAAAGGAGAATAAGGACCCGCGACTTGCTTTTTTGCGACCGGAACGCTTCCACAGATTGGTTTATGGCTTCGGTAATGGCCGTGCCCGGCGTTTGCACCCAATCGGTGGTCACCACGCTCAAAAACATTTTCGCCGCTCCATAATCGAGCGTGAGCGGACACTGGACAAAGCTTTCCCCTGCGAACACGATGATGCCCACGCGGTCGCCTCGCAGAAGGTCGATGAGCTTCGCGATCTCGAACTTCGCCCTTTCGAGTCGGCTGGGCGCAATATCTTCGGCCAGCATGCTTTTAGAAATGTCGAGCGCCACGATCACGTCGACGCCTTTGCGCTCTATCATTTCTGTCTTAAGTCCGAAACGCGGGCGCGCCAGTGCAATAATTGCAAAAAAAACGAACCCGAGGAACAGCACCCACTTGAGCACCTGCTGTTGGAGGATCTTCTCCGGCGTCAACCGTTTCATGAGCGCAAGCGAGGCGAAACGCGCCAGCGCGGCCTGTTTCCATTGGTATGCGAGGATAAACAGCCCCACGAGCACGGGAATGCAGAGCATAAGCCAGAAGTATGCAGGACTGCCGAACCTCATGGTTGATTGTCCCCTATGATGTGAATGCGTTACCGTGTGAAGGCGACCGGCTACGAAGTCCTTCACCTTTGCGCATAGAAGCTTTCACGCATTCGCGCATATACGTCTTTCTCACGGTATCCTCCGGAACCACGTTTGCGAAAGAAGGCTTTCCGCGAGGAGCAGGATGCTGCCGGCAATGAGCCATCCAAAGAACCGGTCGGAATAGTTCGTGTACAGTTTTGTTTTTATCTGGGTCTTTTCCATTTTGTCTATTGTGTCGTAAATTTCCTTGAGTTTTTCCGCGTTCTGTGCCCGAAAGAAGTTCCCGCCTGTCGCATCGGCGATGTTGGCAAGCAGTTGTTCGTCGAGGTCCGATTGCACGTTTTGGATCTGCGTGCCAACGATCTTGCCCGTAAACCGGTCCACCACCTGGACCGGATAGGGAACCACGCCTTCCTTACCCACGCCGATGGTATAGATTTTGATGCCGAGTTCCCCGGCTGCTTTCGCGGCCGCCAGGGGCGCTATTTCGCCAAAATTGTTCCCGCCATCGGTGAGCAGGATCATCACCTTGCTTTTTGCAGGGGAGTCCTTGATGCGGTTCGCGGCCGTTGCAATCGCCGTTCCTATTGCAGTCGCATCGCCGAAGTCTTCAAAGTCGATGCGGTCCACGAATTGAGTGAGAATGTTGTAATCGAGAGTGAGGGGGCATTTGGTGTAGCTCCGTTTTGCGAAAATCACCAAACCCATGCGGTCGTTACGGCGCTTCTTGATGAAATCTTTGACGGTTTCCTTTGCCACAAACAGCCGGTTATTCGGCTGGAAGTCGAGCGACCTCATGCTGAACGACACATCCAGCACAAGCATGATGTCAACACCCTCGGTGGTCACCTCCTCCTCAGATGTTCCCCTCTGCGGACGTGCCAGTGCCACAATCAGCAGTCCCGCGCCGAAGAGCCGCAGCATAAACGGCACGTGGCGCAGGTGAACGAATTGAGAAGTCGGTAATTTTTTCAAGATGGACAAATCTGAAAAACGAACGGCGGGACGCTTCGTTTCCCTGCGAGCATACATCCATACCATGGGAAGCCACAAGAGAAACAGTAGAAGGAACCACGGATCCTTAAGATGCATGGCTTCCCTCTTGAATTTTCTGCGGCCTTGTTTTTTCAACAAAGGTCC
>Ga0181527_1000795_pt1 | contig 35217 bp, 33 predicted proteins | sample PEATcosm2014_Bin_30_FD_119762 | JGI IMG/M metagenome (GOLD analysis project Ga0181527, IMG submission 119762) | Peatland microbial communities from MTU Mesocosm Facility, Houghton, MI, USA - PEATcosm2014_Bin06_60_metaG | ecosystem: Environmental > Terrestrial > Soil > Wetlands > Peat | place...
TAGCGCGCGGGGCGCAAGCCATTGCGATCCAGAGTCGCGCCGATGACGCGGCCGTCGGTGAAGGTGAGCGCCGCCGGACCGTCCCACGGTTCCATCAGGCTCGCGTGATACTCGTAAAACGCCCGCTTGTCGGGATGCATGTACGGATTGCCCGACCAGGCTTCCGGAACCATCATCGCCATTGCGTGCGGCAGGCTGCGCCCGGCCTGGAACAGCAGTTCGACGGCATTATCGAAATTCGCCGAGTCGCTGCCCCCGGGGGCAATGATCGGGAATAGCTTCTCCATATCGTCGCCAAAGAGCGGAGAAGCCAGAAGCGACTGGCGGGCGTACATCCAGTTGACGTTCCCTTTTAGCGTGTTGATTTCGCCGTTGTGCGCGATATAGCGATACGGATGAGCCAGTTGCCAGGTTGGGAACGTGTTCGTGGAAAACCGCTGGTGGACCAGGCATAGAGCGCTGGCAACGAGCGGGTCCGACAATTCCTTGTAGAACTTGCTGATCTGGGGCGCCAGCAGCAGTCCCTTGTAGATGATGGTGCGGGCCGAGAGCGACGAAACGTAGAAGCTCTGCATCAAGGCGCTGTCGAGGGCCGTGATTTCCGATTCGGTCCGCTTGCGAATGACGTAGAGCTTGCGCTCCAGCGCGTCTCCGTCCCTAGTCCCGTCGCCCGCCGTTGCAGGCGATGCGTCGGAGGAGTCGGGGTCCGTTGCGGCGGTCGCGGTTGCGGGTAACGCGGGAACAGCGGCAGCAATGAACACCTGTTCGATATAAGGCCGCGAGGCGCGGGCCACCTGACCGATCGCATTCGCGTCGATTGGCGTATCGCGCCAGCCCAGAACCTTGAAACCCTCCTCCTGGATCACCCGGTTCATGACCTCACGACAGCGCTCGCGCTGCTCGTCATTACGTGGAAAAAAGACCATACCCACCCCGTAGGAGCCGGGTTCGGGCAATGAGAAATGGAGCCTCTCGGCTTCGCGGGCAAAAAACGCATGCGGAATCTGAATGAGAATGCCGGCGCCGTCACCAGTCTCGGGGTCGCAGCCGCAAGCCCCCCGGTGCGTGAGATTGATCAGAACCTCAATCCCCCTCAGGACGACGTCGTGAGACTTGTGGCCGTCGATATTCGCCACAAAACCCAGGCCACAGGCGTCGTGTTCATGACTGGGGTGATAGAGCCCCTGTGGGGCTGGTAGTCCATTCGGCATGTCCGATGTCGTCACTTCAATCTCCGGATGTAAGCGGCATTCAGGGGGCGGCAGAAAGGCCGCCAAGGAAAAAACCGCAGGCGTCGCTCGACACACAAGTCCCTGTGTAATAAACGCTTTATTATCATTTGCCAGGCGCTCGAAAGTACAATCAAGATTTTCGATAGCACCGATTAAGAAATTTCGGCATACCCGTAACCGGGCTTTAACCAAATCGCGGGTTACTCGCCAGTTCCCGGATCAAAACCATGTCCTCACAAACGGCCCGCTGCGTGTATTCTTCTGAGAGTAGTGCAACTTGCCTGATTGTTCTGGTGGTGAATTCTACCGCCCCGCTGTACCAAGAGAGCGAGGAACGCCGTGGATTTCGATCAGCTGATCACGTTCATCGAAGTCGCCAAGCTGGGTAGTTTTTCGCGCGCCGGCCAAAAGGTATTTCGCACCCAGTCGGCCGTCAGCGCTCAAATCAGGCAACTCGAGCAGGAGTATGGCGAGAAGATTCTCGACCGCCGCGCCAAAACCGTGCGCTTGACTCCCGGCGGTGAAGTCTTGTTCGAGTATGCGCAGCGCTTGTTGATACTTCGAGACGAGTCGATCCGTGCTGTTGCCGACCAGGGCATTTCGCCTCGCGGAATCTTGGCCATTGGCGCCAATGAGGCCACCTGCCTGTACGTGCTTCCCGAGATGTTTGCCGAGTACATCAGGCAGTATCCCGAGGTTCAGATCAGCGTCTATCGCAATTTCAGCCGCAAGATCCTGGAGCGTGTTGAGGACGGCGCGGTCGATCTGGGCATCGTAAGCCTGCCGGTAAAGTCTCACAGCATCAAGGTGCATTCCATCTTCCGCGACCAGTTGATGGTCATGGTGAGTTCACGAAATCCGCTCGCCAAGCAGAAATCCGTCACCGTGGAAGAAGTGGCGAAACAGCCGCTGATTTTTCCCAAGACGGGATACACACGGCAGGCGCTCGATAAGCTCTTCCGCCCTTATCGAGCGAACTTGCAGATCAAGATGGAATTGCCGAGCGTGGGCATGATCAAAAGGTTCGTAGTCGCCGGCGTCGGCGTGTCTCTCGTCAGCGCCAGCTTCGCCAACGATGAAGTGCGCTCCGGCGAGGCCAAGTTGCTTCCCTTGAAAGACAACGTTTTGTGGCGCTCCCTCGGCCTGATTTATCGCTCCGACCGCACCTTACCGCGCTCCGCGCAGGCCTTCATCGAACTCACCAGCCGCTTCGCCAAGAAGTTCACAACCGGCGGCTGAAGCGCTCGCGGTCAGGTATACGCCAGGACTTGAGGATTCAGTGTAGTGCGTCGCAAGCCGCCTTTCAAATAACAGCCCATCTGGCGGGCTGGGCGAATCCGATCTACCCTGCGTGCTTCAGCAGATCGCTCAGCCCAGCCACGTCTGCCGGGCTGGCATCACTGATTACGAAGTACCTGAGCCCGTTCTGCGACCAGGTTTGAATCGTGAAGTCCAGCTTGTGCTCAACCAGATTTGCCGAGTTCATGCGCGTTGCCAACGACCTCTCGGAAAAGATGAATACCGAGATCTGATGTTTACGCACTTGAAACAATAGTTGAGCTCCCGGGCTCTGCTCGAAATAGGCTACGCGTCCGCCAACAAGCTGGAACGGAGAACTTTGCAGCTCAGGCAAATTGAATGTAAAGGGCAGCTTGCCTGCAAACCACGGCTTCACCGTATGCCGGTCCGTCGAAACCACGTCGATGGGGTTCGCACTGGCCAGCGTCGCCACGTGCAGATCGGCAAGTTCGCCAAGTTGCCGCTCACGCTGCAAATGGCTCGTCCAGAAAGCGCCCAGGCTGATTGCAACCAACAGAACTGCCATTACCGCTCCCAGCCGCCAACCTAATCTCCAACCCCACAGCCGAGGCTTGGTTTGCTTGGCCACTTGCTGCGCGATCTTCAGCCTGAACTCTGGAGCTGGCGCGAATCTTTTGCCGGCCGTGTGGGTCATGCCCTTCAAGCGCATCCGTCCGAGCGCATCGGCGGCACACGATTGGCACTGCCGCAGATGCGTCTCCACCTCGACAGCCTCGTCGCCGTGCAGTTCGGAATCGACGTATTGTTCAAGTTTCGCGTGCCAAAGCTCACAGCTCATTGCGAAGCTCCTCGGACCTTCGTCCCCAGCAGATCCCGCAGCGCTTTTCGGGCGCGCCAAAGGCGCGACATGACCGTGCCGATCGGGATGCCGAGCGTCTCCGCGATCTCCTGGTAACTCATCTCCTCCACGTCGCACAAAAGAACGATTTCGCGGTAATGCACCGCGAGTTGTTCCAGCGCGCTCTGCAAAAGTTCGTGATCGACGCGCGCGAGCAGCGCTGACTCCGGCGTTTCCAAAACCGGAGGCAATGCGTCTTCTGCCTCTTCCAGCGGCGTGGCCGCTTTTAATCCCGTGCGCGAAGTCAGAAAGGTGTTGCGCAAAATGCGGAACATCCAGGCGCGGAAGTTGGTTCCTTGCTGAAACGACTGGAATCCTTTCAGCGCCTTCATGTACGTCTCCTGCACCAGGTCTTCCGCCTCGGCACGGTTCTGCGTTAGCCAGTGCGCAAAGTTGTAAAGCGAAGCGAACAGCGGCATCGCCAGCTCTTCGAATGTCCCGGATTGGCTTTGCTCGTTTTGCATCCGGCTATAAGGGTAACTCGAAATCCGGCGGATTATTCCCACCGCATGCAGAACTGCTGCCGCGTTCTTTTGGGGTTTCCCCTGCTCCGGGCTGAATGCCGCTTCTGGTCCGGCGATTCAGTCGAAACCGCCGGGCAAAATTTTTCTGGATGAGCTGGAATAAATCGAGGTCGCCGCCCGTTTTGCACTACGCAGCACGGGAGCGCCCTCCAGAGCCGCCCCGCCAGGCTGCAAGGAGGAACTGCGATGGCTGACTCGATCGAGCGCCGTAAATTTCTGCGCATCGCCAGCATGTCAATGGGTATTGGCACTCTCTACAAGGTTGCGCCGCTGCTGGGCGCCGGTAGAGAGGCACACGAGCTTGGAGTGAGTCTGAAGGAGTCGAATGGCGAAAGCATAGCGCCCTTCACTTTCGTTCAGCTAAGCGACGCACACGTTGGCTTTAGCGGCCCACCCGACCCGCTCGGCACCAAGGCGTTTGAACAGGCGGTGGCCATGGTGAACGCCTTGCCGCAACGGCCGGACCTGGTGCTCTTCACCGGCGACCTCACGCATGACAGTGAAGTTAAGGATGAGCACGCCAAACGCATGCGTCAGTTCCAGCAGATCGCGGCGCAACTGAAGGTTCCCAAGCTGGTATGTGTCCCCGGCGAGCACGATGCGGGGCTCGACGGTGGACAGTTGTTCCGCGAATCCTTCGGTCCGACTAACTATTCGTTTGATTACCGCGGTGTTCACTTCGTGGCGCTTGATAACGTTTCGCGCGCCAAACCAGAGCTTGGCGCGGAGCAACTGGCATGGTTCAAAAAAGATCTGGCAAGGTTTCCGAAAACCGCGCCTATCGTGGTTTTCACGCATCGGCCGCTCTTCGACCTCAAGCCCGAATGGGAATGGTTCACGAGCGACGGCGACGAAGCTATGAACGTGCTCGCTCCCTATAAGAACGTGACGGTGCTATACGGACACATCCATCGCGACGATGAGCACGTGATCGCCAACACGCACCATTACGCGGCGCGCTCGCTGATCTTCGCCTTCCCTGATCCGGAAAAGGTCGCGGACAAGAAGCCGATTCCGTTCGACAAGGAGCACCCGTTCAAGAATCTTGGCATTCGCGTCGTGAACCATAACGTCAAGAAGCCGCCCCAGGCGTCATCGTTCTCGATTGAGGATGTAGAACTCAGTCTGCGCGAGTACTCGGGCATCAACGGAATTCAACAGATTCTGAAACCGGTTTCGCTCTAGCCGCGGCTGAAAAACAAGTTGCCCAATGCCGGCGACAGATAGCCGCCCCGAAGGAGAGTCTCATGAAGGACAGAAATCGTCTTGTGTTTGCGCTCGTGCTGGCTTGCGCGGTCATGCTGAGCGCGCCTTTCAGCACGCAAGCGCAAGGCACGCCGCGCATCATCGAAATCACCGCCAAACGCTTCGAATTCACTCCGAATGTGATCACCCTCAAGCGCGGCGAGCCGGTCATCCTGCGGGTGAAAAGCACCGACGTCACCCACGGATTTTTCTCGAAGCAGCTCAAGATAGACGAGGTGATTGAACCGGGTAAAACCCTGGATGTAAAGATCACCCCGCAAACCGCCGGCTCGTTCACGCTGATCTGCGATCACTTCTGCGGCTCCGGACACGGCAACATGAAGATGTCCATCGTCGTGGAATGATATGGACCAGACGACCACTACGCGCCCTCCTACATCGCGGTCGAGTTCCGTAACGGTGTGGGCTATGGCTGGGGCAAGCTTCCTGCTGCTGTTAACCGGCTGCCAGGTCAGGCGCCCCGGCAATTTCGAGAGCTCGCTGGCAACACGCGTGAAGCATCTGGTCACGGTCGGCGGCAAGTCGATGCGCAACCCGCTTCCAGCCACGGAGGAAAACATCCGGGCCGGCCAGAAGAACTTTGCCATCTACTGCATGGTGTGCCATGGACTCGACGGACAGGCCACGGGCGTTCCCTTTGTGCAAAGCATGTATCCGCCCGTGCCATCCCTGAACTCGCCGGAGGTGCAGGACTACACTGATGGACAACTGAAATGGGTGATCGAAAACGGAATCGGGCCCTCGGGCATGCCTGCTTCCAAGGGGATACTGAATGACGATGAAATCTGGAGCATCGTGAACTATATCCGCCACCTGCCCGCGAAGGGAAGCCTCGGCGAGCCTGCGGTGTACAACCCGTAGTTCACCCCAACACGCACAACTACGGCGCATGTTGGGGACCCCGCTTAGGGGCAAAAGAAAGTGACCGGGCGAAAAATGATCGCTGATTGGTACCCCACGTTCGCCAGCTTTTTCGGGGCCCCCGGCGAGCCCCGCTCGCTGGGGTGATTGGGCTAACGTGGGGTAGTTTATTGGCGGCGGATGGTGCACCGTTTCGCGATCAAAGCGGTCGCGGGGGTAACTACCTGTGCGATCTTGGCCGGGTATCAGCCGCGTGTAGCGTCGTATACCAGCTTGGCCGCGGCCATGTCCTCCACGGCCAATCCCACGGATTTGAAGATTGTCCTCCCGGCCTGCCTCCTCGGCGCTGCGCCCGTCAGCAGTTCGCCAAGTTCGGCATCGATAGCGGCGCCGGATGAACGGATATCCTCCGACTCTTGTCCGGCAGACTCGCGCGATTCAACCACCAGCAGGCCCTTCATGGCTTCGTCGTCCAGCTCGCGCCGGCCTGCTCCGACCGCGCCCAGAGCGTTGATGTGAGCGCCCTGCTTCAACCATCGACCAAGCAGTACCGGCTCGGAAGCAGCGGTAGCGGCTACCACCACGTCCGCGCCACGGACGGTTTCTTCGGCCGTCATGACCTTTGCGCCCACTTGTTGCGCCAGTTTCCGTGCGTTTTCCCGGTTGCGGCTCCAAATGCGGATCTCTTCAAAGCTGCGCACGCATCGCAGCGCCGCCACATGCGCCCGTGCCTGTACGCCGCTGCCCAGAATGGCAAGTACGCGGGTATCCGCCCTAGCAAGCAGATCTGTCGCGACCGCCGAAACCGCTGCCGTGCGCATCTCCGTAATCAGTCGCGCATCCATGGTCGCAAGCGGCTCGCCAGTATCTGTACGGAACAACTGAATGACGGCAAAGTGTGTATCCAACCCGCGGCTCGCATTCTCCGGGAAGACCGATACCAGTTTGGCGCCCATAACTTCCCCGTAGATGGCGGGCATGACAAGAAACAGCGCTGGCTGCCGCGGGACCGGCAGCCTCATGCGCAGCGGCTGCACCACCTTTTGCAAGGAAAAGTCGATCAGCGCCTGCCTCATCGCCGGAATCAACTGCTGGTAGCTGAGCCGCTCCCGAACCGCTTCTTCGCTCAAAAACATTTCAGGCCTTTCGGAACATCACGTGAAAAATCCGCCGTGCTCTCGCTGAATTGTGGCGCTCTCCATCTTAAACGTTAGACCTGTCTTGCCGTAAATACCGTGAATCAGGATGAACTCCCCGGGCACTCAAGCGCCGAGTGCCGCAGGTTTCCAGGTCGCACCACCGGCAGACCGCCTACACCTTAGTTCCGAAGCATTCCGCTGCTACACTACCGGCATGCGCGCACTCATCATTGGCGGAACTCGAAACCTCGGCCCGTCGCTGGTTACGGCATTGCTCCAGGCGGGATACGAAACCTCTGTTTTCAATCGCGGCAAAACTCCGGCGGTATTGCCCAGGCAAGTCGAGAGGCTTTGCGGCGACCGTGGCGATCCCCAAGTGCTGCGCGCCGTCCTGGGAAAGCGCGAGTTCGAGCTGGTTGTGGACACGACCCTCTACACTGGCCGCGACGCCGAACCCATCGTCGATCTGCTGCTCAACCGTACCGGCCGGTACATCTTCATCAGCACCGGCCAAGTCTACCTGGTGCGGGTAGGACCGAAGCGCCCTTACCGCGAGGAGGATTACGCGGGGCCGGTGATGCCCGCGCCTCCGCAGTCCGCCGCCTACGACTACGACAATTGGGTTTACGGAATTGAAAAACGAGCGGCGGAGGATGTGTTGATGCGCGGCTGGGCCGAGCGGCGCTTCCCCGTTACCACGCTCCGCCTGCCCATGGTGAACAGCGAGCACGACCACTTCAATCGCATCTACGGATACTATCTGCGCCTGCGCGACGGCGGTCCCATACTCATTCCCGAAGGACCGGGTCTGCCGCTTCGCCACGTTTACGGCGAAGACGTGGTGCAAGCCGTGTTGCGTCTGGCCGGAACGAGCCTGGGCCTTGGCCGCGCTTACAACATCTCGCAAGACGAGACTCTTTCCCTGGAAGCGTTCCTCGGCAAACTGGCCCACCTTGCGAATGCGCAATCGCGGGTCGTGCGGATTCCTCGTGAACGATTGAACCAGCTTTCTTTATTGCCCGCGTGTTCGCCGTTCAGCGGAACGTGGATGTCGGTGCTGGACAATGCGCGAAGCGTAACCGAGCTGGGCATGAAATATACCCCGTTCGACGAGTGCCTCGACAAACTGGTGCGCTTTTTTGAGAGCAGCCCTGAACGCCAGATAGAAGCCTACACACAACGAGCTCTGGAGCTGAAGCTCGCGGCCGAAAGCGCGGGAACAACTTCAGCCTGAGCGCTACCGCTTCTAAAGCAGCTTCGGATGAATTTGGCGCGTAGATTCCTGACGCTACTTTTTCGGTTCCAGCTTAAGTGATGCGGAGTTGATGCAATAGCGTAACCCTGTTGGCCGCGGCCCATCCGGAAAGACGTGCCCCAGGTGCGACCCGCAACGCGAACAGGTCACTTCTACACGGCGCATGCCGTGAGCGTTGTCCTCGTGATTGTCCACGCGCTCCGGAGCTGCCGGCTCATAGAAGCTGGGCCAGCCGCTTCCGGAATCGTACTTGGTATCCGAGCTGAATAATTCCTGACCGCAAGCCGCGCAGAGGTAAGCGCCATTTCCCTTGCTGTGCGCGTACTCGCCGGTGAAGGCGCGTTCCGTGCCTTTCTCGCGCAGGATGTGGTACTGCTCGGGCGTAAGTTCGCGGCGCCATTCGTCTTCGCTTTTGCGCATTTTCTCTTTGGTTTCCATGCCCACCTTCCAAGCGATTAGATTCGTCAGGCACGACTGGGGTGCATCCGTTTCTGTCTCCGCGGCTAGGGCCGGCAAAAGCAAGGCGCGAGTGAAGACGGATCACTCGCGCGCAAAAAAGCAATTTGCCAGTCAGGACGCCTATCCTGACACCCTTAGTGCCACTCCCACTCCAGGAACCCGGGCTTCACGTCGGCCATGGCATTCACAATCAGCTCAACCAAGCCGCCGTACAGGATCTGGTGCTTATCCCAGAGATTCCAGTAAGCGAACAAGTCGCGCATCTGGCCTTTGCAGTTGCTGCATGGGGCGCAGACATATTTCGGAGTTTCCGGTTCGAGGCAATCGCCGAAGGCGTTCAACACCTGCTCGAGCTTCTTGCGCCCGGAGACCTGGAAGCGCCAGTCGGTGAAGTTGTTCGGCGACATGATGGCGAAGCCGCTGCCGCCGCCGCAACAGTAGTTATTGACGCCGTGCGGCTCCATCTCGCGGAACTTGGGAGCGATCTTCCGCAGAATCTCACGTTGCGGCTCTACCACTCCCATCAGACGCACGACATTGCACGGGTCGTGAAGTGTAATGGGGAAATCATTGCGCGAGGGGTCCAGCTTGAGCTTGCCGCTCATGACTATGTCGCGCAACAATGTCATCGAGCTTTCCCGCGGGATGTTCATCTCGCCCAGCAGGATGCGGTCGGCAATCACGCTGAGTGCCTTGTGCGCGTGGCCGCACTCGCCAATCACAATCTTCTTCACTTTCAATTTGCGTGCCGCTTCCGCGTGCTTCAGCGCCACGCGCGCGAACTGTGCGTCGTCATACCAGAGTCCGTAGTTGATGGAATCGTAGGCGACCAGCTCCGATGACATCGTCCAGCTCACCCCGGCGGCGTTGAGAATTACCGCGAAGGCCCCGGGGTTCTCGGGCCACGCGAGAATCTCTCCCGCGTTGTGAAGCAAAAGGATGTCGGCGCCCTCCACGTCCCAGGGCGTATGGACATCGAAGCCCGTTTTTTCACTCATTTCCTCGTCGATGAAGTCCACGCTGTCCCTCACCGCCGCGGGGTTCATGCCGGTCGAAGAGCCTGTCTTCAACTGCTTCATCGAGCCGTTATCATGGATTTCCTTGGCCGCAATGCCCATCTCCATGCTGAACACCTTGCGGAGTTCGTGTGCCACAAGGGCGTTGTCGGCTCCAATGGGGCAGGTCTGCGCGCAGCGGCGGCAGAGGTTGCAGCGGTAGGCAAGCTCGGCCAGACGCGCCACCATGGGCCAGTTCAGCTCAATGTCGCCGTGCTTCCAGCGCGAGACCAGCCCGCCGTGTTTCACGTACTTGAAATAAAGACGCCGCAAAATCTCGCTGCGGAACAGCGGCCGGTAGACTTCGTTGCGCCCGCTGGCTTCATAGATGTGGCAAGCGTCGGAACAGGTCTGGCAACGCGTGCAGTGCTCCATGGTGAGCAGCAGCGGCTGAAGAAACGTCCAGTTGTTTTCTTTGCTGAATAACTTCTCAACTCCAGCCAGAAATTTTATGACCAGTGCTTCTTCTTCCTCGCGGGACTTCGGCCTGGGCAGATTGAGCGCGCAAGTGCCGTCGAGTCCGCACTCGCATCTCTCCTTGACCTGGACGCTGAGTGGAGTGAATGCCGGACCATCCCCAACGCCGAGACCGGCGGGTAACGGTTTTAATTCGCTCTTTTGTAGATGCGTGATCGGCTCTGCATCACGCCGCGAAATGTCGCCCATGTTCACATGCTCGCTCATTTACGCACCGCCTGCTTTTCGGGTGGATTCGTGGTGGCGATCTCTCCCCAGGTTTTCGTTCCGTCGGCTCCGATGTGCGGCGCAGACCACGTGGGACGATAGGTAAGATACTCAGCAACTCGTGCGGCGATCTGCTTGTTGTTCGGCGCGTCGTCCCAACGGATCGTGTGATAGGTGAAATATTTCGCCACGAAATGCGCCATGTGCGTGTACGGGATGTAGCCGAGGATTACCGAGCCGAGGATGAGTCCGGCGCTCGTCGCTGCCGGAAGCCTGACCGTCGAATCGAATGTAAGCAGCGCGCGAGCTAGCGTGGCAAGCGGCGGCATGGAGCCACTCAGCGCTCCGATGATGGCCAGTACGCAGGCAATCGCAAAACCTCCCACATTTAACAAGTCGCCGAGTCCCGTGTAGTTTTTCAACTCCGGATCGACGAGTCTGCGCCAGAACAGCGCAACTCCACCGAACGTCGTCAGCGCCAGCCCCGCCCAAGCGCACACGCGAGCGATCGCAAATAGCACGCCTGCGAGCCCCGAACCTCCGAAGACCGCGCCTACGGTGGACAGAACGGCCGCTCCCATCAGCAGATACAGGCCGGCATGGAACGGAAACGACCGGTACCAGAGTTTGCGATTGTATTCCCAGAGCCCTTTCAGCAGCAGCATCTCCGGGATCATGAAACTCAATTCTCCGGCCAGGTTCGGGCGGCGTTCTTTCTTCCACCAGTCGCCTTGCTCGAAATACGACCCGCCGTGCGTCACCCGCTCCGGCGCCTCATGCGGCACGGGATACAGTTCCCAACGCAGATGGATGGGCGCGCGCGCGTATTGCACTACGCGGCCGACACAGCCGACGGCAAAGACCAATACACCTGCATAAATAAACAAAAACACCAGAGTTGCCATGGATATCTCCCCACCACTCGAAGTTTCTTAAGCGCAGCCGGCGCCACCCAGCTCACCCGCGCTACGAGATTCGCCCTGCCAAATGCACCCCCTGCCGGGGTCCCCGGCACGCGCCGTTGTTGCGCGTGGTGGGGCAGAGCGCGCGATGCCGCCGGGCAAGGTTGATCACGCCCTCCGCCCACTCCGGCGTTGCGCTTGCATGCAGGTGCGTATAGCTTGCCCACACGTTGTTGACGATCAGTCCGTCGCGCTTCCCAATCGCGCCGGTTCCGCGGCGCACCGAACACACGGTTGCCGGCGGCTCCGACTCCAGCACCTCGGGATCTCCGGAAACCGCCGAGGCGACTGCGATGCGCGAGTAATGGAACTCATGGCCGCGCAACACGGTTCCGACCGCGTAAAACGGATTCGGGGTGTCTACCGCAATCTCCACGTATCCGTGCCCCTGTGGAGCGCTGCCCACGTCTATATCGATGGGCAGGACGCCCGCCATGCGGAAACGTCTGCCCTGCCACTGGATCGACCGCGACAGCAACATCAACCCGCCGCATTCGGCATAAACCGGCAAGCCGCGTGTAGCTGCATCGGCAAGCGAATGCAGAAACCCGGCGTTGGCTGCGAGCTTCTCGGCGTGCACCTCCGGAAAGCCGCCGCCAATGTACACGGCATCCACGTCCTCGGGCAGGTCGCCTGACCGCAAGGAGGAGATGAACACGACCTCCGCGCCCGCCCGACTCAGCGCCTCGATATTCTCCTCGTAGTAAAAGCTGAACGCGGCATCGCGAACTACGGCGATCCTGACCGCAGCCTCTGCCCCAACACGCGCAACTACGGCGTGTGCCAGGGACCCCTGCTCCGGCTCTTTGATCGTTGTATCTAAGGACGGCGAGCAAAGCGCGTTCACGCCGGCGGCAATCTCCTTGATCCGCGCCATATCGAGCCGTGCCGCGACCTTGTCCAACACCGCGGGCAACTCCTTCATCGCGGGATGATCTTCTGGAGTCACTAATCCGAGATGCCGCGCGGGCAGGGCGTCGCTCTCGAGTTTGGGGACGACCCCGACCACCGGGATTCCGCACACTCTTTCGATCGCATCGCGCACGACCATCTCGTGCCGTTTACTGGCGACGTGGTTCAGAACGACTCCGCCGATTCGCAAATCCGGGTCCAACTGCTTGCAGCCCAACACCACGGCGGCCGCGGTGCGCGTCATCTTGGTGACATTCAGAACCAACAGAACCGGCGCTTGAATCGCCTTCGCCAACTCGGCCGTGCTATGTGTTCCGGCAACGTCGACCCCATCGAACAGCCCGCGATTGCCTTCGACCAGATTGAGACCACCGCCGATGGCGTGCGTGCAAAACGACTGCACCGCCCCCGGGAAACCCATCAGCCACGTATCCAGATTTCTCGCCGGCGCTCCCGAGGCCCAGGAAAGCCAAGCTGTATCGATGTAGTCAGGACCTTTCTTGAATGCGCGTACCTCCGTCCCTGCCTCGCGCAACGCCCGGAGCAGCGCCATGGAGACCACCGATTTGCCGGAATCACCGGCGAGCCCTGCAATCACGAGCCTTGGCGCATTGGAGACTGCCTTCTTCATCTGCCGGCTTAACCTCAGCCCTGCGGCTCTTTCGACGGCATCTGGATAAAGGAGCCTCCGAGATAGCTGTAGATGCAACGGCCGGATTCGATCAACTGTCGAATCGCGAGCTTGCAAAGATCTTTCGAGCAAGCGTCCCCGTGTTTTGCCACCATCGCCTTGGTCAGATCGCCCGGCTTCAGTTTTTTCTTTCCCTCGCACTCAGATACCAACTGGAACATGTCTTCCGCAACTGTCTCGACCGTAAGCTCAGCCATATCAGTCCCCTTTTTCAGTCAGCCGGCACTGCTCCCGCGAGTGCGCACGGCTGCACTGTGTATGAATTTGTCTTCTTACTCTTGATTAACATGCCAGCGCCTGCCAGCGGGTCGGAACCAGCCTCTAAACCCGACTTTTCCAGCAGCGCCGTAACCCGCTCCACCGACCACTCGGCATTGTTGCCGTTGGTGACCCGTCGTGCCAGACGGGCAAGAGCGACCTCCGGAGCCACACTGGCCCCCACGGAGAGCAAATCGTCTTGCAGCATCAACATCCCGCCGGCCTTCAGTTGACTTGCGGCGCGGCAAACCACATCTTCGCATGCCTCGCGCGATGCCGATCCGAGAAGCCCGGAGATGATCACTGCCTCGAAGCTTTGCGCCGGCAGAACATCTCCCAATGCCGGATTAACGCCTGTGACCTTCGCACGCGGCCATCGCGCCGCAATCAGTTCCGAGTAAGTCGCCGCTCCCCATCCCGCAATGAGCACGCTCTCGCACCCGCTGAGATCAATGCGATCGAGCACCACCGGCGCCGCGTACCGCGCCAGCGACTCGCAGGCATGGTAATGCAGAGCCGCATGATCGGGACGCAGCGTTTTTCTGCCCGTGGTCGCGAACCTGTCCAGCGCGGTAGCGTCGCAGTTTTCTCCAACCTCATACATCAGCGCGGGGACAAGCGACTGGGGCGAGTTTCGCCGCAGGTAGAGCGAGGCCAATTCCAGATTGCGATAGCCATCCGGCCGCGCCTCAACCAGCCCAAGCGCCACCAGCACCTGCATCATGTCGTTCAGTGCGTCCGCATCGGCATGGATCTGGAGAGCCAGGTTGCACACGGTTTTCGGATGTTCCAGAGCCTCGAATACACCCGCCGACACTGCCCACGCCAACAACTGGCTTCCTACGCCCGCGGTTGCCAGCCGAAACAGTTCCTGGGGCGAGGGCCCGGGAGCAAAGCGCGAGTCCGACTCGCCGCGGCGCTGAAGCTCGCGTTCCGCCCGCTTCAGCTTCTCGCGAAGTCTCACTACTTCGCCGATCACAAGCGTTGCCGGAGCCTTGATGCCGTGCAGTTTTGCCTCTTCGGCAATCGTCTCCAGCGTCCCGGTGACGACTTGTTCGCCGTGCCAGAACGCCATCTGAATAATTGCCGCCGGCGTGCCGGGATTGCGGCCCTCGGTGATCAACCGTTTCGCAATCTGCTCAACCGCATGGACGCCCATCAGAAAAACCAGCGTCGGAATCTTGCTCAGCGCGTTGAAATCGACGTCGTCGCCGTCGCCGCCGCAAAAATGGCCGGTCACAATCGCCACGGCGGAAGAAGAGTCACGATGAGTTACCGGAATTCCCGCGCTGAGAGGCGCCGAGAGCGCCGACGAAACGCCCGGAATCACGTCGAAGCTGACGCCGTGTTCCGCCAGATACTCGGCCTCTTCTCCGCCGCGGCCGAACAGAAACGGATCGCCGCCCTTCAGGCGAACCACGGTCTTGCCCTCGCGCGCTTTGTGGACAAGCAGTTCGTTGACCTCATCCTGGCGCGAATCGTGACGGCCAACCGGTTTGCCCATGTAAATGCGCTCGGCGGTTGGTTTTGCCAGTGCCAGCACGTCTTCCTGAATCAGCCGGTCGTAAACAATGACATCCGCCGCCTTGATCAGGTTTGCCGCCTTGATCGTCAACAGCTCAGGATGCCCCGGGCCTGCTCCAACCAGATAGACTTTTCCCGTAGCTCCCATTTCAAATCCCACTACTTCACCCATTCACTTCCGCTCTGATGAGCGTGCTTGCAAGCGCCGGTGTCGCGGGACGAGGTCCCGCGACACACGGTGCGCTTTTACCGAGTTAGTAGAACCATCACGATGAGCAAGCCGATTCCGGTAAAAAAGGTGTACCAGATCAACTTCTTCTCAACGCTATCAAGCGGTTCGTATTCCATCTTGCGGATCTCTTCCGAGAACCGCGGCTGCGTAGGCTTCGGAGCCATTGTTCGAGTTGCCATATCTCACCCCTTCAGGAGCGGCGGTAGCATGCCGTGGAAGAAGATCCACGAAATAGCCAGCCCGATCCAGATGATGTAGCCAAACAGGCAGATAACGTAGACGGCTGCCAGCCTGCCGATGCCCTCTTCCCAAAGCTTACGGAAGTTGGAAACAACGCCAATGCTGAAAAACGTCATGACAAAGAATATCCCGCGGAAAATGTTCGCCTGTCCCATTGCGCCCTTCACCTGCCCAATGGTCTTGGGTGCGAGAATACCGATCGCGAGCACGATTAGGAAAGTCGCCACGTAGCCAAGCACGAACTTCGGGAAGCGCTGCCATATCTCCTTCGCCTTAACTTTGTCGCCGGGCGCACGGGTTTTGTCGAACTTGGCCGCCCACACCCAGGCAAGCACGAACGCCCACACCCCGATGAAGATGTCGATGAAGACCTTCACCGTCGCGGCGACGTTCATGACCCAGCCAGGCGAGTAGTTGATGCCGGCCGCGGCCGCCTTGGCGCGTATCAGCGAATCGGCTATCGCTCCGCTGGCGACCGCCGCTCCGTCGGTCTTGACCGCCAGGCCCATCCATGCGCCGGCCACCATTGGCTGGCTCCACAGGAAGTGCTGGGCTGCGAACGGCAGGATCAGCAGTTCAACCACCGAAAAGATCACGACCAGAGACGACACCATCACCGGAACGACCGCCCGCGCCCGGATTGCGCCGCCCGTGGCGATTGCCGCCGAGACGCCGCAGATGGAAATTCCCGAGGCGAGAGGCGCCGCCCACTCGCGGCTGAATTTGAAATATTTGCGCGAGACGAAATAGACGAGAGGCCAGTAGATCAGGTAAGCCTCGATGATCGCGCAAATGCCGCGAAACATCACCGACGTCGCCAACGCACGTTGATCGAGAGCGGCGATGCCGAGAAAACCGCCGAGGATCACAATGCCGGCCTTAATGTACAACTCGGGGCGGATGGCTTCCTTGATCTTTGCCGCCACGCCGGGCATGAAGTTGCCAATGACAAGCCCGCATAGCAACGCAATGATGAAGCCCGACTCGTTCGTCAGGTTCAGCGACCATCCAATCTTGAAGCCGGCGCGTGTATTCGGAGTTGCGGCGATGTACGCCCAACTGCCGAAAAACCAGCAGAGATAGCTGAGCCCGAATACTACGGTAAAACCTTGCGCGAATTTCTTAATGTCTACTCCAAGACCTTTCGCCCCGATCCCCAGCACTACTAACATAAACAGATAAGTACCAACCAGAGATACAACAGCAGGGATTCCGGCGTAATTCTTGGAGGCTGCGCCTAAGGCCTTGGCCGGACTGGTCCAAACCGAGGTTGTAATTCCCCAGCCCAGCAAGTCCACGCCAAACAGAAGCGCAAGTGAGAGTGCAAAAACAAGCAGGCCAATACACATCGCCAGCCAGTCTTCGGAGAGTCGCGGCGCCGAACCTGGCGGAGCAGCTCCCGTCTGAGGCGACGATCCGGATTGAGCCAGCGTGTCCGTCGATGAGCCTGACGACGTAACACTAACCATAAATCACCTCTTTAAGAGACAACTACGAGATTGAATTAATACCCATGGTGCTCTTGAAGAGCACCACGACCACCAGCGTGCCAATCGGCCAGATGCCAATTACGATCCTCCATTCCGGCATCGTAAGTTGAATCCGTTACGTTCCGAGCGAGGAGGAGATCAATCCAGCTACGATCAATTCCACCCATTCCTGCGCCGGGCTACTGTTCCTCCTGAATCGAGAGCATGATTTTATAAAGCACTGTGATCATCAAGGCGCCAGTGGCCCAAATGCCGGCGGCAACCGTCCACTCATTCAGGGTTGGCGTATATCGCGCGACGACCCCCAGTGGCGAAGGCACAAAACCGCCAATCAACAAAGCAAATCCCTTGTCCAGCCAAAGCGAAATAAAGACCAAAACACAAGCCCACGTGAGCAAACGCGTGTCCGTCCGCCAGCGCGGCACCAAAAGCAAAGCCAACGCCGCGAGAGAAAGCAGCACTGACAACCACATCAAAGGCACAAGCTGATAGTTACCGTCGAGCCCGAAGAAGAGATACTCAAAATGTTCCTTATGGCTGGGGATTTGGCTGTAAAAAATGGTGAACACCTCCATCAACACAAAGAACACGTTGATGACCATGCAGTAAGTGACGATCAGGGCGAGCTTCTTCACGGCTTCCAAGCCGGCATCAAAAACTTTTAACCGACGCAGGATCAGGATCAGGATGATGAGCAGTGCCGGCCCCGAGGAAAAGGCCGAAACCAGGAAGCGGGGAGCCATGATCGGAGTCAGCCAGAATGGCCGTGCCGCGAGACCGCTCAATATGAACGCCGTCACCGTGTGGATGCTGATGGCCCAGGGTATGGATAGCATGATGACGGGCTTGATCCACTTCGGCGGGGGCACACCCTCATGTTTGGCTCCCAGCAAGGTCACGGTGATAACCGCGTTGAGCAGCACATAGCCGCTGAGGACCGTCAGATCCCAGAATATGAGCGAGTTGGGGTGCGGGTATAGCAGCACGTTCAGCACGCGCTGCGGTTGGCCCATGCTTACGAAAATAAAAAGCATCGCCACAATTACCGAGCACATGCCGAGGATTTCGCCCATCATCGTGGTCTTGCCGAAGGCTTTCCAGTCATGCAGATAGTAAGGCAAAACGACCACGACGGCCGAAGCGCCGAGTCCAATAAAGAACACAAATTGGGAGATATACAGCCCCCACACGACGTCGTGACTCAGCCCCGTAACCACCAACCCGACCGTCGCCTGCCGCAGGTAGGCCAAAGAACCCAGGAAGATGAGGGCGAGGAGGATACCAATCCAGATCCAGTACTTCCGGCCCCCTACGAGCGCCTTCTCGAACATGAACATCGATAAACCCTCACACGATGTAAAAAATGTTGGGCTGCGTACCTAATTCGGGCTTCCGCCGGATGCTGAAACGCGAACCGAGCACTTGCCGAATTTCCGAGTTCGGATCGGCGAGATTGCCGAAGATCATCGATTTGTCAGGGCAGGCCTCGACGCATACTGGCTGCTTGCCCTGAGCCAGGCGCTCGGCGCAGAAGTTACACTTCTCCACCACACCCTTACTGCGGGTAGGAAATTCCGGGGTCACTTGCGCGATGTAAGGAACCGGATCAGAGAAGTTGAAACTCCGGGCGCCATATGGGCAGGCCACGACGCAGTACTTGCAACCGATGCATCGATGCCAGTCCATCATGACTATGCCGTCTTCTCTTTTCCAGGTTGCGCCCGTCGGGCACACGCGAACGCAGGCTGGATCCGCGCAATGATTGCACATGACTGGAATGGGGCGTCCCGCGTAGGTCTGCCGCGTGTAGTCCGTTTGCTCGGATGGGAACACCGTCTCGAAGGGCTGCTCCCAAATCCATTTCACCTCGCGGGCCGGATCGGGAATTTGAGGGATGTTGTGCGCCGCGTCGCAGGCTTTAATGCATTTGTCGGTGCCCTGACCGCGCCACTTTCCGAGGTCGATCACCATGCCCCAGCGGACAGTCTTAGCCGACCCGGCCACGGCGGTTGCCGACGCGCCCGCAAGATCGGTGACGGCGCGCACCGCCTTCCCTCCCGCCAATGCCAGCAAGGACAATCCCGAAAGCCGGAGGAAATCTTTTCGCGTGATCTTCATGGTGTCCTCCTGGCCGCAACCAACTGGGGTTTGTTGTGGCAATCCCAGCAATACAGGGCAGAGACGCCGGCATAGGTGTGGCAGCGGTCACAGAACTCCGCCTTGTTGGTATGACATTCCCCGAGGCAGGTTCGCGTGAGACTGGCGTCGTAGGATTTTCCGTTCGCCGCATGAATCTGGCGTACGCCCTGACGCACCGCATTCTCGCGCCACTCGATCAGCAAACGCATGTGCGCCGCTCGCATATACGGAAGGGGCGCGACGCACTCCTTCGCCTGCGCCGGCAACTGTAACTGCGGTTGCTTGGCTTGGGTTCCCAACGCCGCGGCGTGCCACAGCGGATAGGTAAACAGAATCAGGAACACCGCCAGCCCGCCGAATATCAGAACGCGCTCACGCATGGGCCACCTCCGCTCCGCCATCCCCGACTGTTGGAATAACCTCTTGCGCCGGGAGCGGCTCCCCGCGCAGATCGGTGGTGCGTGTTTCGCCCTGCATCACCAGCGCATTTCCCAGCAATTCGTGAATTCCGGCAACCTCCACGCCCGGCACCCAATACTCCAGCAACGGGGGCAACGTTGCCTTGTCGATGGCGCACATGCACGCCAGCACATTCACTCCGTGCTTTTCTTTCACGTACTTCACGGCATTGGCCCGGGGAAATCCGCCGCGCATCCGCATTTCCAGATTTTCGTCCGTGCCCAGCCCGGAGCCGCTACCGCAGCAGAACGTCTGTTCGCGGATCGTGTTCTCCGGCATTTCGTAAAAGTGGTTGCACGATTTCCTGATGATGTAGCGCGGTTCCTCCAGCAAGCCCATGGCGCGAGCGGGATTGCAGGAATCGTGATAGGTGACCTTCCAGTTGTCGTTGCGGCTGGGGTCGAGTTTGAGCTTGCCGTGGTGGAGCAGGTCGGCGGTGAACTCGGCGATATGCAGCATCTTCGTCGATTTCGCGTGATCGAAGCGCGTGCCGGTTATGGGCGAAACCGGAACTTCGAGGAAATCCGCCGGACCGTTCATGGTGTCCATGTACTGGTGAAGCACGCGCCACATGTGCCCGCACTCGCCGCCTATGATCCACTTCACGCCCAGCCGTTTGGCCTCGTCATAGACCTTGGCGTTCAGCCGCTTCATCAGTTCGTGCGAAGAGAACAGGCCGAAGTTGCCGCCCTCGGAAGCAAAGGCGCTGACCGTATAGTCCAGGCCGATCTCCTTAAAGATCATCAGGTAACCAAGCAAGGTGTAATAGTGCGGGGTGCCAAAGTAGTCGGCGGAAGGCATTATAAAAAGGATTTCCGCGCCCTTGCGATTGATCGGGACTTCGATCGGCACACCCGTGATCTCTTGCAGTTCCTCGGCGGCAAAGTCGAGGCTGTCCTTGAAGCCGTGGGGTTGAATGCCGAGGTGATTGCCGGTGCGAAAGCAGTTCGCGGCCGGCTCCAGCACCCAATTGATGTTGCATCCGATCAAGTTCAACAACTCGCGGCCGATCATGGTGATCTCAGCCGTGTCGATGCCGTAGGGACAGTAGACCGAGCAACGCCGGCATTCCGTGCACTGGTAAAAGTAGTAAAACCATTCCTTAATAACGTCTTCAGTCAGCTCGCGCCCGCCCGCAAGCGCGCCGAAGATGCGGCCGGTCAAAGTGAAGTAGCGCCGGTAAATCGAGCGTATCAACTCGGCGCGCAGCACCGGCATATTCTTTGGATCACCGGAGCCGATATAGAAGTGGCACTTGTCGGCGCAGGCTCCGCAGCGCACGCAAATATCCATGAACAGCCGGAAGGAGCGATACTTGTCGAGCCTCTCCTTCATCCCGTCAAGGATGATCTGTTTCCAATTCGGCGGCAGCTTCCAGTCGGCATCCATCGGCTGCCACTCGCGTGGATTGGGCAGGCCCAGATAGTTGAGGTTCTTCGGCAGCGCGCTGTAACAGATCACTCCCTTGCGCAACTCAGGCCGGGTGTCGCGCCAGTCGCCCTGCGGGGATTTCTCTTCAATCTGCAGTAGTTTTTCGGACATCTTCGACCTCGAGCGGCAACCCCGCGGTGATGATCTTTTCCCGGAACTCTTCTTCCCATTCCTGGTACGTGTGGGTTTTTACCGGATAGTTCCAGGGGTTGACATGACGTTCGCCGCGATTGTTGTTGGCCAGGTTGCGCGTCGGACTCAGAAACACCCCGCCCATGTGCATGAGCTTGCTGAACGGAAAGTATGCCGCCAGCGTGCTCACCAGCAGCAAATGAACCATGAACACCGGGCTCAAAGCCTGCGAAATGACCGGGTGGAAGGTGGCCAAGCCAAGTGCAAATTGCTTGACGGCGGCGACGTCCACTCTAGCCGCGTGGCGCATCAGGACGCCGGAAACCGCGATTCCGAGGAGCAGAAAGAGTGCAAAGTAATCTGTAAACAGCGAAATGTAGCGAACCATCGGCTCGCGCATTCTCCGCAGCAGCAAATACGACAGCGCCGCCAGGAGAATCACGTCGGAGGCATACACGACCGGATGGCCAACCTGGAAAAAGCCGTCGACTCGCTGCAGCACAAGCACGAAAGCGGGCACCGGTTCCACCAGCAGCCGCACATGCCTGAGCAAGATCATGAGCAGAGACCAATGAAACCCCAGCGCCCCAAGCCAGAGGTATTTGCTCTCGCCAAACGACGCCTTGCCTTCGACGATCTTGCTGCGCGTGTTGCGGAACAGGGACCGAAACAGCAACACCTCCAGTGCCACCCGCATCGCAGCGCCCGCTCCCGTCGAGGGGTTGTCAAAGGTTGCGGCCTTGATCCAGCTCAGCGATTTCTGCTGGCCGCAGGTGGTGGGAATGCGGAAGGGCACGGGGGTCGCCGCCCAACGCCATATTCGCGCGCAAATGCCCCCGAGCAGAATGGCGCACGCTGCGTATGGAACGGCTATTCCCAGCAGTGCGCCCGTCGCGGTGGAGGCGCCTGCCAGAATCCCGGCGCAAATCAGCGCAGCCACCGCCAGCAATGCATAGACCGCGTTCACAGGCAATCCCTCGTACGTTGCCGGACGCTGAGCGCCCGCTTCGCTTCGTTGATTCGAACCAGGGCCAGATCTTCGCGGCACTTCACGTACTGATCGAAGGTCATCAACGCCAGCTCGTCGATGCGGCGATCGAGATCCGGAAACTGGTCGCGTGCATCGTGTTCACGAATGATCTGACGCAGCAGAAAAACGAAGCAGACAGCTTCGGCCGGCGTGCAGTCCTGAACCGCGCGCAGCCGGACGAGGCCATCCAGTGCTTCTGACGTACGCACGGCATCCAAATCTCCGGCTAGCTCTTGCAGCAGCTTGGCCAGCGACTCGCGTACCGTGAATCCCACGGGGTTGCGAAATCGCTCACCACCCCGTGAAATCGAATTGCGGGCCTGCTCCGGGTAGATTTGAATTGTCTTCTCGATCCATGCGTCGAGAATCGCTGCGGGCGCACGCATTTTCTCCTCCAGTTACACGCAACCGGTGGGCTTTGGCAGGCCCGCTAATTTGCAGGCTCCCTTGGCCGGTCCGGACGGAAACAACTTGTAAATATCACCCAGCTTGAATCCGGTTTCCTTGCAAAGCTTACGGATCATGGGCGCAATGCCGAACTGCAGATAGTGAGCCCGCAGCATGTTGATGACCTTCCAATGGTCGGGGGTCAGCTCCGTAACCCCTTCCTCGGTCATGAAATCCTTCGCCACTTCCTCGTTCCAGATTTCCGGGTTCTCAAGGAAGCCATCTTCGTCAACTTGATATTCGCGTCCGTTCAATACGAGTACTGGCACTGTTCCACCTCTCTCTAGTTCATTTCGATATATCCGCACGGGCAAACGTCGGCGCACTTCTTGCAGCCATCGCATACCTCGAGCTTGACTTTGTAGTGTTCGCCTTTCGGCAGTTTCACAAAACAGTTAGGAGTGCAATACATCCAGCAAGTTTCGCAATCCATGCACATGCCGCATGACATGCAACGTTTGGCTTCCTCAACCACATCGGCTTCGCTCAGACCAAGTTCGATCTCGGTGTCCGGCGCACGTTCGGCAACCGCCACCTGAGCCCGCTCGTGCCGCGCTGCCGGCTTATACCAGTCGAGTTTCACCTTGTCGGATGAAATCACCGGCGGCAAAACGGGTTTCACCGGCTGCTCGCCCCGGAAGCGCGCATCGATTGCGTCTGCCGCGTAACGGCCCTGGGCAATCGCGATGGTGACTAAGCCCAGTTCAACGCCATCGCCACCCGCAAACACCTTCTCCGTTGAAGTTCCTCCCCAATCGTCAGTCTTGATCCAGTCTTTGCCGGAGCGGAGAACTTCCAGTCCGTGAAATTCAGGTTCCTGACTGATCGCGGCGATGACGCTGGACGCCTCAACCTCGAATTCACTGCCAGGCTGCGGCACCGGGCGCGGACGCCCCGACGAATCCGCTTCGCCAAGCTGCATGCGGATGCAGCGCATTCCGACTGCGCGTCCGTCCCGCTGCAGGATTTCAACGGGCGCGGCGAGAAATTCAATATGGATGCCCTCTTCCAGAGCGCCTTCGATCTCGGACTTGACCGCGGGCATCTCGGCGCGGGTGCGACGATAGAGCAGGGTGACTTCAGCACCAAGCCGCTTGCTTACGCGTGCGGCGTCAATGGCAGTGTCCCCTCCCCCCACGACGATCACCTTGCCGCCGATCACGGGCGCTTCACCGCGGTTCACGGCATTCAGAAAGTCCGTGCCGCTGAAGACATTGGGCGCGTCTTCACCGGGCACTTTGAGCTTGATGCCTTTCTGCGCGCCGATACCGACGAACACCGCTTGATAGTCCTGGCGGAGTTGCTCCAGCGAAACGTCCTTGCCGACGATGCAACTGCACTTCAGCTCAACTCCCAAATCCAGGATGCGCTGGATTTCAGCGTCCAGCACTGCGCGTGGCAGACGATACGTCGGGATGCCGTAGCGCAGCATGCCGCCCGGCTTGGGAAATCCTTCGAAAATGGTGACCCGGTAACCCCGGCGAGCTAACTGGTATGCACAGGACAGTCCCGCGGGACCCGCGCCCACCACTGCGACCTTCTCGCTGCGCGTTTCACCATGTAGTCGAGAAAGTTTCAGTTTGTTGGCGATGCCGAAGTCGCCAATGAACCGCTCCACGGCGTTGATAGCGATAGAGCCGTCCTTGCCTTTTCGGTTGCACGCATCCTCGCAAGGGTGAGGACAGACTCTCCCACAAACTGCCGGGAAAGGGTTGCGTTCGGCGAGCCGTTTCCAGAACAGTTCGAATGCCTGCTCGTTGCTGCGGCCGTAGGCCTCGGCCTGAGCGACCGTGACCAACAGTTCGCGAATCTCATTGCCGTTTGGACAACCGCCGGCACATGGAGGCGCCTTCGCCACATAACGGGGTCGCAGCGGGCTGAGTCCACCTCCGCCCGCCGGACCCTTCATGACCGGTTTCTTAACTTCCTTGAATAAGGCCATCGGCCTCCCTCACGCGTACCCGGTTCAGTACCTGATCTGCGCCGACCGCGCATAGCTCAAGCCGGCGTGTTTGAAGTCGTCAATGTGATAGCGGGTGAATTCAAATCCGGTCAGTTGGAAGAACTTCGGCCACCCGACCCTTTCGATCCATTCGCCCATGCGCTCATACTTGCGCGCATGTTTCGCGTAAACATCGACGATCGTCGTCACTGCCTTGACCACTTCGGGCCAGCGCGGAGGATTGTTCGGCAGATACGGTATCGCCAGCTTGGTGAACTTCGGCTGGCTGCGGGCATTGCTGACCTTGCCGCCGACCCAGATGGAAAGACCGTCGTGTTCCGGGTCATTCATCGTCATCGCCGGGCACACGGTATAGCAGTTGCCGCAGTACATACACTGCTCCGGGATCACCTCGACCGAATTCTTGCCGTCCACCGTGGCCGGACGGATGGCGCCGGTTGGACAGGAGGCGATCAGCGTTGGGACCTCGCATGATTTGGACAGAAGAGCGTGTTGAATCTTCGGCGGCACGCGATGGACGCCCAGAATGGCAATATCAGAGCAATGCACTGCGCCGCACATGTTGAGGCAGCAGGCGACGGCAATCCGCAACTTCGCGGGAAGATTCTCTTGCGTGAAGCGGTCGCAGAGCGCATCCATCACGCTCTTCACCAAGCCAGAGGCATCGGTTGCGGCCGAATGACAATGCACCCAGCCCTGGGTGTGCACAATGTTGCTGATCGAGTTATTGGTGCCCCCGACCGGGAACCCCAACTTACCCAAATCCGCCTTGAGGGGCGCAATGTTAGCGGGATCCGTCAGCAGGAACTCGACATTATTGCGGCTAGTGAAGCGCAGATACCCGCCGCAGTACTTGTCGGCCAATGCGCAGAATTTGCGTATTGTCTGAACGGCCAGTATCCGAGGTGAAGCGGCACGAACCGTGTACAGCTTGTCGCCCGATTCCGCCACGTGGCAAAGAACTCCGGGCGCTACGTTCTCGTGGTACTTCCACAGGCCATAGTTCTTCTTCACGATCGGCGGCAGAAACTTGTCGTAAGCCGGCGGTCCGATATCGGTGATCCTTGGTGGTTGCGGTGTAGTAGTCATTATTTGTCACCTCCCTGGGCTGGCTGGAAGAAGATGAATGGGTTATCCCTGGGGGCAGAAACCATCTCGGGCGCCGGCTCCAGGCCGATGCCATCGAGAAATGCGGGCATGCCAATGCGCTGGATCAGTTCTCCGATGCGTTCCCGGGCCTTGCCGTACTCATCCCAGAACTCCCACAGACGGCTCAGGAGTTCCTTAATTGTCTCCATAAGCTCTGCCGCTGGAATGAATGGAACCAGGACGGAGGAAAGCAGAGCACCCTGAACGATGGGCGCCTTGGAACCGATGAGAATCGCCGCGCCACGTTCCTTGCCCGGACGCAACGCCTTGGGCATCACGTTGATGCAATGCATGCAGCGCGTGCATTCCGCGTTGCTGATCGTCAGCTTCTTGCCGTCCCACTCCATGCAACGCGTAGGACAAAGTCCGCAAACGTCGCGCTGGATATTGACTCCGGCGGCGGCGTACTTGGCAACCTCGGCATCATCCTGCTGAATGTCGTCCTTCCACGTGCCGATAATGGAAAGGTCGGCGCGTGCGATGGAAGCGACGCAGTCATTCGGGCAGCCCGCGGCCTTGATCTTGAACTTGTAGGGGAATGCCGGACGGTGCAACTCGTCCTGGTAATCCATCGTCAAGTCGTAGCAGATCTTCATCGTGTCGTAGCACGCCCACTCGCAGCGCGCCATTCCCACGCAACAGGAGGGCGTCCGCATGTCGGAACCTGAGCCACCCAGGTCGAAACCGGCTCGCGCCAGTTCCTGGAAAGCGGGTTCCAGTTGGTCGGTCGTCGTGCCCAGCAAAACCAGGTCGCCGGTCGAGCCGTGCATGTTCGTGAGCCCGGAACCGCGCTTCTCCCAGATATCGCAGACCGTGCGCAGAGCCTCGCTCGTGTAGAACCATCCCGCGGGTTGGTTAACACGAATGGTGTGGAAGTGAGCAACTTTCGGGAACTGCTCCGGAACGTCGCTGTAGCGGCCAATCACGCCACCGCCATAGCCCAACACTCCAACCAGTCCGCCATGTTTCCAGTGGCCTTTTTTCTCCTGATAAGACAGCTCCAGTTGTCCCAGCAGGTCTTTGGGACTGTCGCTGCCTGCGCAGGCTGACTTGATTTCTTTGACGAAACTGGGCCAAGGACCTTTTTCCAACTCGTCCAGCAACTCTGTTTTCGGCTTTCCGTTGCCGTTCTTTGATTCCGCCATAAGCTGTTTTTCTCCTCCCAGCTTCGTGAGCGGCCAGCGTTCGACATGCTGGCGGGTGCGCCCACGAGAACCGCGGACGTGTCGCGCGTCTTTGAGATTTGGAGCGCTTTCGTCGCTCATCACACTATTCGCATACCACGGTTGGAACCGTGACCGGTAACGCGTCACAGGGTGATGAATATGACTGAAAGACGGTGACTTAGGGGCTATTTTCGCTAATCGGCGATAAGTGGTTCGAATCACCCGCGCCAACGATGCGAGCTGCGGCCTGGAGCCGGGAATTGCTCTGGATGCGGCAAGCTCTACCGTTTGCGCATGAAATCGGCTCTTCGACCAACAACGGTTCCCGAATATGGCGTTCCAGTGTATCGTAGTGATACTTTTACAGTTTGCGCCGTGCCTCGACTCGAGCATATTGACTCACTCATAACTGGCTGAGTCAATCGATGGGGGTTATGGAGAATCCACGCCTGAAGGTATTCCGCGCGGTTGCCGAACTGCTCAGCTTTCACCGTGCGGCGGAGCAACTCGGCCTCACCCAGCCGGCCGTTACCTTGCACATCAAGGCCCTGGAGAACGAGCTCTCCGTGCGTCTGCTCGACCGCACGGGCAACAAGGTATCGCTGACGCCTGCCGGCCGAATCCTCCACCGGCACGCGATGGCGATTGCCGAAATCATCTCCAAAGCCGAAAAAGAGATTGCCGAGGCCGCCGGAGAGCACGCCGGCGAGCTTCACGTTGGCGCTTCAACCTCGATTGCTCAGTACGTGCTCCCAAAACTTCTGGGGCTCTTCCATCAAAAGTTCCCGCGGGTTCGCCTGTCCGTGGTCAGCGGCAACACCGAGGAGATCGTCGACCACCTGCTGGCGCAAAAAATCGATATCGGACTGATCGAAGGACCGGCCTTGCGGCGCGACGTGAAGACCGAGCCTTTTCTGGCCGACGAACTAGTGCTCATCGTGCCGGCAAAACACGCGTGGACCAATGGACCCGACGTTACTGTCGAAGACCTCAAGAATGCGCCTCTGCTGCTTCGCGAACACGGCTCCGGCACCCGGCGCGTGCTGGAGATGGCGTTGGAAAAAGTGGGACTGAAGAAGCCCTTTCCCCACGTGATTATGCAATTGGATTCAACCGAGGCAATCATCTCCAGCGTCGAGGCCGGCCTGGGAATCGGCTTTGTCTCCCGCTGGGCGGTGGACCGCCGTCTCCCGCTTGGCCGCATCAAGAAGGCGCGCGTCACCGGGCTCCGCATTCCGCGCAACTTCTGCCTCGTCTATCCCACCGGACCGGGGCCGCGCGGCACCCCGGGAGCCTTCCGCCAGTTCGTTCTGGAATACGGCAACGCCGTCTCCGTCGAGGACGAATCCGCCGAACAACTGGTCCGCAAGTAGCGGCGGACGAGGTTGGGCGCATCGCCATCAATTTCGCTGGGGATCGCGTGAAGAGCCGCTTTTCCGCGGCCTGTTAGGGGCGGATCTCTACTGGAGTTCGGTCTGGAACAAGCCGCCAGATCTCCTCGATTTCCGAATCGGTTACGGCTATGCAACCGGCGGTCCAATCGTAAAGGTAATGCTTTGTTCCCAATGACCTGAACTCACCGCCAAGGCCGTGAATCATGATGTCGCCGCCGGGGCTCACGCCCCGCTTCCGGGCCTGCTCTTTATCGTTTTCGGCGGGATAGGAGATATGTAAAGCCAGATGAAACCTGCTTGCGGGATTGCGATAATCGATCCGATAAAGCCCTTCCGGTGTCTTATCGTCGCCCTGTCGCTGTTTTGGCGCCAAGCCACCACTCCCAAGCGCCACCGAATAGGCTTTTACTATCCGATCTCCACTTAGCAGAAGCAGTTTATGTTCCTTCTTGAGTACCAAGATGTGGTCAACGTTGGGCTGCGGAGCCGCCAGTGCGGATAGCGCCAAGACTAACGGCAACCCGTAGATCTTCCAATGCCACATCATCGCTTGGAGGATAAATTCTTCTGAAACGTTGTAAATGAGGTGTTTATCTTACCAGGCATTTACTCCAGGACTAAGCCTTCCGTCTGCTACCGCGGATATGGATAGCCTTTGGCCAAAGCGTCCTGTAACTCGGCATCATAACCGTAAATGTCGCGATAGAAATAGATATCTCCGTCTTCGCGGACTGCGGCGGTCATGTAAAGCATCAGCACCGGCACCGGTTTGGTGAGGTTCACCCTCAGATTGTCCTGCCCGCCTTGCATCGCCTGCTGTATCCGTTCGAGAGTCCATTTCGGCTGGTCCCGCAGTACCCAGGCCGCTAATTTAGCCGGTTCTTTCACATGAACGCAGCCGTGACTGATGTTACGGTCCGGGTCGGCAAAATAGTGCCCCCACGACGGAGTGTCGTGCAGATACACGTCGTACCGGTTGGGAAATATGAACTTCACTAATCCCAGGGAATTGTCCGGGCCGGGCTTCTGGCGCACCCGAAGCCTGCCGGAGCGGATCTGCTGCAGCACTCTGTCCGACACCTTCCCGTCGGTGACAACACTCCCATTCTGATCTATGACTTCGAAGTTGACCTCTGATAGGTAGTCCGGGTCCTCCGTTATATTAGGAATAATCTCGTCCTTCTCGATGCCGGACGGAACGTCCCAATAAGGGCGGAAAACCAGATATTCAATCCTGGCCTCAAGCACCGGAGTACGTGTGTACTCATCCCCCACATCCACGGTCATTGTCAGGGCGATCTTGCCGTCTTTATCCAGCGCGTACAGACGAAATCCCGGAATGTTGACGATGATCGGCGGTTGCGAAAAGTCATAACGCAGCCAGCGGTAGCGCTCCAATGTAAGCCGTATTTGCTCGACGCGGTCGCTCAGCGGGACATTGAGCTGATCGAGCGTGTCTACGGTGATGTATCCGTCAGGACGCAAGCCATGACGTTCTTGGAATCGCTTCACCGCCTCCACCAGAGGTCCATCGTAGAGTCGAGAGTCGGCGGGAATTACCGCACTCTCCGGCAGATCACCAACCAGGCGAAGCAATCTGGCAAGTCTAGGGACGCCGTCATAGAGCGCCCCGGAAAACACTATGCCGTGCGGATCGGGTAATTTCTCCCCATCGTCTTCCTTGGCCAGCCGCATGTACTTCACCAGCGCCTTTTTCAGTTCGTCGTACCTGGCAAATGGCGGTTCGATATTCGCCAGGGCCGATTTCAGATTCGTCCCTTTCAGCAGACGCTTTTCGACCAGCGTGGGAAGATCCAGCTTCTTAGGACCAACGTCAAGTCCAAACTCGAAGTGCCGGGGATTTATTCTCCCCATCCGAAGGTCGGAGACGTAGCGCATCGTGCAAACGGTCAGAGCCGCGTCAAAGCGGGCCTCATCCGCTGGCGTATGGCTCGTCTGGAGACGTGCCAGGCGTCCGGGCCAACTTGAAGAGTCATAATCTTCAGCAAGCAGCCCCTTGCTATCGGCTTGCTGCAGTACGGAGATCATCTCCAGGCCCTGTGGCGTGGGCTGTCCGTTATGGAACCAGACCGTAGCGTAACCCGAGCGCCGATAGAGGGTTTCCATCTGGGCCCGGTAGTCGGGGAAATTAGGCCAACGGAGATCCTCAAGCCGGCCGCTGGCGACAATCGCGCGCACTGTAGCCCTCGGAGTTTCAAGGTTCTCACGAGCACTCGCCGTGGCCCGGATTCCGAACGCCAGCGCGAGGATCAAAAACAATGCCGTGACAGCGTCTACCCCAACACGCGCAACTACGGCGCGTGCCGGGGACCCCGAGCCGCCGGTCGAATTCGACCGGTACATACACACGCACGCCTGAGGACTTCGCGCGTCCTTCACTGAATTACGAAGACAATGAATTGAGTTCTTCTCCTTGAGGAGCAGATAGCCAAGATTCTACCCTGAATGCACTCCTGGCACGTAGTTGGAAGATACAGCAATTCTTTTCAGATGTATCGGATCAAGCGCGTAGCATCCTGCAATCGTTGATTGACAAGGCGTTTCACTCCGCTCATTATGTACCGATTCACGACGGTTGGCGGCTACCGTCGCCGAGTACGGCTGCCCGACGTGTCACTGCGCCGTTCAGTGGCGCCTAAGCGCCGAGACTCCAGCACAACGGAGGTGCCGTTTGTTCAATGTATTGAACAGCCAAACGAAGATCACTGGTAACCAGAAACGCATCATCGCCGCCGCGATTATCGGCGACATGCTCGAGTTCTTCGATTTCTTTCTGATGGGCTTTGTGCTCGCGTTCATCGTCGGCCCATGGCACCTCACCTTTGGGAAGTCAGCCGTCATTCTGCTCTCAGCCGGCATTGGGGCCATCTTCGGAGCCATCTTTTACGGCCGGATGGCCGATGCTATCGGACGGCGCAAAGTCTTCATGGCGACGGTGATCAATTTCTCCGTTGCCACCGGCATTTTGGCGCTCACCCCCGAGGGGGCCTGGCTCTTCCTCGCCTTCTTTCGCTTTCTCGTCGGCTTCGGCGTTGGCGGGCTTTATTGCGTCGATCTGCCGTTGGTGCAGGAATTCGTTCCCGCCTCGAAGCGCGGAAGAATCGGTGGCTTGGTCACCGCGGCAATTCCGGTTGGCCTCCTGCTGGGTTCCGTGCTTGGAGCTTACTTGGCGCCGGTTCTGGGGTGGCGAGGCCTGTTTGCGACGGGCCTGATCCCCGGTCTGCTGACGTTGCTGATCCGGATGTGGGTTCCCGAATCGCCGCGCTGGCTGGTTGATCAAGGCCGGCCGGAGGAGGCTCGCAAGTCCCTGGCCTGGGCGTTGGAGAGGACCCCTGAGTCCCTGCCCCTTCCGGTGCGCATTACCGAGACCTCTAGTAAACCAGGGTTCCGGGCGCTCTTCCGTCATCCACGGAGCTTGCTCGCCTCCTGGGTCACCAACATCGGCGTGCAGACGGGCTACTACGGTTTGACTCTCTGGGCGCCTACGCTGCTCGTGCTGGTGCTTGGAGTGCCTGCCAAGCGGGCTTCGTTCTTGATGATCTGGGTCGGGCTCGGCGGGTTTTGCGGCCGCCTGCTGATTTCCGCGCTCTCCGATATGATCGGCCGCAAGCTTACAGGAGGGTTCGCGGCTATAGCGGCGGCAATTCTCCTCTTCGTAATGGCCACTCAGCACAGCGGAACTATTGCCGGCATCCCGCTGTTTTGGCTGCTGATGGTTATCGGCTACGTTTTTGCCGATGGCATTTTCGCCGTCCTTGGACCTTATTCGGCGGAAGTGTGGCCCACTTCGCTGCGCGCCACGGGCATGGGTTCGGCCTATGGCTTCGGCGGCATTGGCAAGGTCATTGGCCCCTGGGGTCTGGCTGTCATTGTCGGTTCCAGCAACCCTGTCACGCCGGCGGCTTCAATTCAAAAGCTGGTCCCGTCGTTCACCTATCTTGCCGCCTGGTATCTGCTGGCTGCTGTGTTCTATCTGTTCGTCGGCGCCGAAACCAAGGGCCGCGATCTGGAAGAAATCGATCAGGAATTGATGGCTTCGGCGGCGGAGCGCTCGGCCGTGGCTGAAAAAACGTAGAGCCATACCAGAGATACTGTATCTTTCGCTGCGGGTGTCATCGTGAGGAGGTTCGCCGCTTTCTTTGAAGGGGCGCGGCTTCAGCTTTAGCCGCGCCGTCCGGAGCCAGTAGTTGCGCGGGCTTTAGCCCCTGAGGGAATTGCCGGTTCTTCCAAAAGGCATTTATGCACCAGTTCTAGACCCGATTCGCGGATCGCCGCGTGAACTCTACTGGGCGGTCCAGCCGCCATCGATCACCAGGCTGGTGCCGGTGATGAGCGAAGCCGCGGGCGAAGCCAGGAAGACGATGGCCCCCGTGACCTCCTCCAATTGACCTATGCGGCCCAGCGGAATGCGTTGCAACACCCAATCCTTAAACTTGGGGTCCTTGAAGAACGGCACGGTGAACGGAGTGTCCAGGAACGTCGGCGCCACCGAGTTGACGCGGATATTTTGCGGCGCAAGTTCCACCCCCATTGCCTTCGTGAGCCCTTCAATGGCGTGCTTCGTCATGCAATAGACGGTCCGGCGCGCCGCCCCGACGTGTCCCATTTGCGACGTGATGTTCACCACCGCGCCGCCCACCTCGCGGCGCTGGGGAAATTCCAGCATCTTGCGAACCGCCGCCTGAGCCACTACGAACATGGCCCGAACATTGAGATTGATAATCGCGTCCAGATGTTCCAGCGTGACCTCGACAAACGCCTCGGGAATGTTGATCCCGGCATTGTTGATGAGGATATCCAGACGCGGCAGCGCTGCAATGGTTTCGCGCGTGCGGGCGCTGTCGGTCACATCGCAGACGAGGGCGGATGCCTTTCCACCGCTCGCCTCAACGCTCGCCACCACCTGATCGAGATCCGAACGAGTCCGGCTCATGACCAGGACTTGCGCTCCGGCGCACGCCAACGCGCTGGCAGTCGCCGCACCGATGCCGCGGCCGCCGCCGGTAACCAGCGCGGTCAGGCCGTCAAGCCGCAGGTTGCTGGGGAACCCATCCCGTCCACTCACGACTGTCATTTCCCTTCTCCACCGCGCCGGGCGCCAGCCCTCCGGCGGTCAGCGACGGCGGGCTCCCCAGCATGCGCTTTAGTTGCGCATGTTGGGGTGCGCCGGAAACTCTCATTTCGATTTTCCGCGCGTCGCCAGTGCTCCGTAGCGTTCAACTCTTACGCGCGCCGTGATCCCATGCGCCAGCATGTGCTCCAGGATGCACTGCCGCTCGGTGACTTCGCCGGTCTCGACGCTGGCTTCTGGAGTCATCCGCTGGTAGGTGCAGGTCTTGAGGAACTTGCCCACCCACACGCCACCCGTATAGCGCGCCGCACGGCTTGTGGGGAGAATATGATTCGTGCCGATTGTCTTGTCGCCGTAGGCAACAGTGGTTTCCTCGCCTATAAACAATGATCCGTAGTTCGTCAGGCGGGAGAAATAGAAATCGACATCGCGAACATGCAGTTCAAGGTGTTCCGGTGCGTAGTTATCGCTCAAGCGGATCGCCTCCTCGGGATTGCTGGCGACATAGACGATTCCTTGATCGCGCCAGGAGAGGCTTGCGACTTCGCGAGTTGGCAATACTGCGAGCTGCTTCTCCAACTCCTTGATCGCCCGCGCCGCAAAATCCTCGCTTAAACAGATGAGGCAGACGCCGCTGTTGGGATCGTGCTCGGCTTGCCCGAGCAGATCGCAGGCCACCAGTGCGGGATCGGCGTGATCGTCCGCGAGAACCAGGATCTCGGTCGGCCCCGCCAGCAGATCGATACCGCAACGCCCGAAAAGTTGACGCTTGGCTTCGGCCACGAAGCGGTTGCCCGCGCCGCACAACACGTCCACCGGCTGCAGCCCGTCCAGTCCGAAGGCCATCAGCGCCAGGGCCGGAACCCCGCCCAGAATATAGATCGCATCCGCCCCAGCCTTCTTAATGGCGTTGATAGTAGCCGGATAATAGCCCTGCCCCTTTACCGGCGGAGTGCAGGCGGCAATGCGCTTGACGCCCGCAACCTTGGCCGGAATGATGCTCATCTGCGCCGACCCGAACATCGGATAACGACCGCCGGGGATATAGCTGCCGACCGAGTTCACCGGGATGTGCTTGTGCCCCAGGATCACACCGGGACGAATTTCAACCTCCAACGGGAGCATCGTCTTGAATTGCTCCTGGGCGAACTTGCGGACATTGCCCTGGCAGTAGTCGGTGTCGCGAATTCCCTGCTCCGGCACCTTCGCAATGGCTTCCTTAATCTGTGCCTCTGTGAGAAGGAACGAGGGCGGATCCCAATCGTCGAACTTACGGCTGTACTGGCGGACGGCGTCCATGCCGTTCTTCTCCAGATCAACCAGCATACGGGTCACGACGGCAGCAGTTTCGGCATCCGTCTCGAAGAGTCGTTGCTGACCTTGCTTCATTACCTTCATGGCACTCTCTCCTCGGCTTAGGGAAGATTGGGGAATGATTTGGGAACGAGCGGCGCTGGCCAACGGGGTCCCCGCCACGCGCGTTTTTACGCGTAGCGGGGTAGAACGTCGCCGGAACGCCAAGTGCGCTTCCCTCTTTTTTAGTTCTTAAATTAGTTCTTAACGCAGAAATCTCAACGCAGAAGGTTCTATCGCCGCGCCGGATTTGTCAAGCGCGTAAGCGGCGGGCGGACAACGGCGGGTGACCGTGCAAGATGCGCGCGAGGGTGCCCAGTGGGGCGGTTCCCTAGTTGGTGTTTCCAAATCCCAAGAGGATGTCATGGCGACCGGAGCGCTGAGCGCCTGTGGCCGAAGCAGCCAAGCTGCGTACCCGACGTTGCGTTCGATAAGCAAGAAGCTATTCGGGCGCGGAGTGGAGCCACCACTCTACCCGCCGTTGAAAACGCTCAAGTTATTGATTCTGTGATACGCAGGA